>Ga0196970_1001569_pt1 | contig 14606 bp, 5 predicted proteins | sample S1v_513CmetaG_FD_148672 | JGI IMG/M metagenome (GOLD analysis project Ga0196970, IMG submission 148672) | Soil microbial communities from Anza Borrego desert, Southern California, United States - S1+v_5-13C | ecosystem: Environmental > Terrestrial > Soil > Desert | place: USA: California... | reverse complement strand
CCGTGCCCTCGTTGCTGATCTTCCCGCCCGGATCGGTGGCGGTGAAGCGGAAGGAATCCTGGAAGTTCTCGGTGCCGTCGTGGATGTACGACACCTTGCCGGTGGTCAACTGGGCGTGGGTGAAGGTGGCGTTCAGCCCGGCGGTGACGCCGTCGATCTCGATGGTGCCGCGGCCCGGCAGCGCCGTGATCGTGTAGGTCAGGGTGGTGTCGTCGTTGTCCGTGTCGTTCGCGTCCACCAGCGTGGCGTCGAGAACCTTGGTGCCGCCTTCCTGCAGGGGGAAGCTGGTGTTGGTCGCGGTCGGCGCGTCGTTGACGTTGGTGATGGTGAAGGTGATGGCCGCCTCGTCGCTGCGCGTCTCCGAACCGTCGGTGTTGGAGCCGCCGTCCACCAGCCGCACCTTGACGACGTCCGAGCCGAGCTCGCTGTCGGGGTCGTGGAAATAGGCGACCTTGCCGTCGATCACCTCCCGGGCCGAGAAGCGCCCGTCCAGCCCCAGCGCCTGCCAGGACGTGCCGTTCCACAGCTTCACCGTGCCGTTGTCCGGCTTGTCGGTGATGACGTAGACCAGCCGGTTGGGATCGGTGGTCTCGTTGTCGTTGGCGGTGAGCTGCGCCGGAAGCAGCTTCACGGCGTTGGTGACGCCGGTCAGGTCCAGCAGCGCGGGGTTGCCGTTGCCGGTGTTCTGCTCCTCCACCGTCAGGGCGGCGACCGTCTGGGTGATCCAGGGCTTGTCGTTCACCGGCAGCACGATGATGCTGAAGCTGGCTGGCGCGCTGACGTTGTTCGCCGCGTCCTTGATGGTGAAGGTGAAGCTGTCGGCCGTGGTCTCGCTGTCGTCGTGGACGTAGACCACGCGGCCCTTGTCGATGTCGTCCTGCGTGAAGGTGCCCCCCACACCCAGGATCGCGTTGTTCAGCTTCAGCACGCCGCGCACCGGCAGGCCGCCCGCCGACAGCGTGTAGGTCACCGCATCGGCGCCGCTGACGTTGTCGATGGCGTACAGCATGGCCGGGGTGAGCGTCTTGGTGCCCGCCTCGTTGACGATCATGCTGGTGTTGCCGACCAGCTGCGGCGCCGCGCCGTCGCCGCTGCCGCCGCTGCCGCTGCCGCCGAGGTACAGCGTCAGCGTGCCGCTCACCTGGCTGTTCGCGGCGCCCGCGCCGTCGTTGACGGTGTAGCGGATGGTGTGGGTGCCAACCGCCGCGGCTGCGTTGGTGCTGGCGAAGGTGACCCGGTTGTTTTGCAGGTCGTCCTGGGTGAAGGTCAGCTTGTCCACGCCGTTCACGCGGAAGGTGGTGTTCGGCGGCAGGCTGGTGGAGTCGATGATGTAGGTCAGCTGGACTTCGGAGTTGTCGACGTCCGAGGTCGTCAGGTTTCCGAGGCCCACCGTGACCGTGCCGCCGGGCGCCACGCCCAGCGACCTGCCCACGGTGACGGGCGCGTCGTTGACCGGGGTGATGGTGATGGCCAGCGTGCCGGTGGTCGAGGCGCCGTCCATGTCCTGGATGGCGTAGCCGATGCTGTCGGTCACCGTCTCGGAGCCGTTGTGCTGGTACGAGACGCGGCCGTTGTCCACGTCGTCCTGGGTGAAGGTCGAGCCGACGCCCAGCCGCACGCCGTTCAGGAACACCGCGCCGTTCACCGGCATGCTGGTGACGGTGTAGGTCTCGCGCGTCCGCACGCCGTCGGCGTCGGAAATGTCCAGGTTGACGGTGCCGCCGCCCGCGTTGACCGCGCTGCGGATGACCGCCGTCGCCCCTTCGGCCACCTGGAGCGTGCCGGCCCCGGCCACCAGCGACGGCGAGTCGTTCGCCGGGGTGATGGACAGGGTGATGGTGACGTTGGTCTGCGAGGTGGCGCCGGATGGACGGTCCACCACGTCCACCTTGAAGGTGGTGGAGGCGTTGGCGCCGACCGGCTCCGACCCGTCATGGACGTAGCGCAGCTTGCCCGCGTTCACCAGCGCCTGGGTAAAGGTCACGGGGCTCTGCGGGTCGAGCACCACGTCCTGGAAGCCCGAGCCGGTGTCCAGCTGCAGCTTGCCGGTGGTGGGAAGCTGGGTGATCGTGTAGCGGATCAGCGCCGGGTCGCCGTCGGCGTCGCTGGTGGTCAGGGTGAGGACGGTGTGGTCGCCCGCGGCGATCTTCTCCGTCACGGAGATGGTGGTGCTGGAGACGCTGATCTGGGCGTTCACGTCCTGGATGCTCAGCGTCATGGTCTGGCCGGTCAGCTCGCCGCCGGCACCGTCGCGCGCCGAGAAGTTGAAGCTGTCCGTGATGTTGCCGGTCAGGTTGGGGCCGGTGTAGGTGTACTTCACCCGGTTCTGGACGATGTCCTCCTGCGAGAAGATCGAGCCGACGCCCAGCACCACGTCCACGCCCGAGAAATTCCGGGTCAGCACGCCCGCACCAGGCACGCTCTCCACGCGGTAGATCAGCTGCTCGTTGGAGTTCTCCAGATCCACCAGCGTCAGGTCGGCCAGGGTGAGGACGCGGGTGCTCCCCTCCTGGAGCGTCGCGGCATTGGCCGCGAGGGTCGGCGCGTCGTTCACCGGCGTGACCGGCACGACCAGCGTCGAGGTAGCGGCGCTGAACGCCGTGGACGCCCCGGTGTTGGCGGTCAGGCCGGCCGTGCCCGACGAGCCGTCCCACGCCTTGAACGTGAAGCTGGCGCCGCCGCTGAGGTCGGCGCCGGGGATGAAGCGGATCAGGTCGGCGCCGCGCAGCAGCAGGGCGTCGGTGGCCGACACCGCGCCGACATCGCTCCAGCTGGTGCCGCCGTCGGTCGAGAACTTCCAGGCGCCGGTCAGGCCGCTGGTGGAGGTGATGGCGATGCCCAGCGAGCCGCTGTCCACGTCGCGCACGGCGTTGAGGTCGGTCAGCGCGGTGATGACGCTGCCGGCGGTGAAGGTCCGCTGGTTGGTGTCGGCGATGTCTTCCTGAAGCGCCGGGAAGACGAGCGTCGTGGAGGTCATCTCCGGCGCGTCGTTCACCGACCCCACCGACAGCACGGCCGTCCGGGTCGCCGTGGAGAAGGCGGTGGTGCCGCCGGTTGCGCTCGCGGCGGACAGGTCAATGCTGGAGCCGCTGGTGCCGCTGGTCTGGTCCCAGGCGCGGAAGGTGAAGTTGGTCGTGGCGCTGAAGTCGGTGCCGGCCAGGAAGCGCACGCGGTTGTTGCCGGCCGCATCCGCCGCCAGCAGCAGCGCGTTGCCGTCGGTGCGCGCACCGATGTCCGACCAAGTGGTGCCGCCGTTGGTCGAGTATTGCCAGACGCCGGCCGAATTGTCCGTGCCGACGATCGCGATGCCTTCCTGGGGGCTGTCGTCCGCCTCGGTGATGGAGGCGGAGCCCACCAGGGCGAGGATGCTGGTGCCGGTGTTCGCCGCGCTCGACTCGTCCTCGGCGAGCCCCGTGAGCGTGGCGCCGCCGAGCAGCACCGGCGCGTCGTTCCCCGGGGTGACCGGCACGGTCAGCGTGGAGGAGGCGGCGCTGAACGCGGTGGTCAGCGTGGTGTCGGCGGCCCCGCCGGCGGTGCCCGAGCTGCCGTCCCACGCCTTGAACGAGAAGGTCGCGTTGCCGTTCTGGTGCTGGCCGGGGATGAAGCGGATCTGGTCGGTGGCGCTCAGCAGCAGCGCGGTCGTGTCGGTGACGCCGGTCACCGTGTGCCAGTTGGTGCCGTCGCTGGAATACTCCCAAACGCCGGAAATGCCGCTCAGGCCGGTGATGGCGATGCCCAGCCCGGTGCTGTCCACGTCCTGCACGGCGGCGCCCAGCGCAGAGATGAGGCTGCCGACGGTGAAGGGCTTGCGGTCGCCGTCGTCGAGGTCTTCCAGGATCGCCGGGTTGGTCAGCGCGGTGGCGGTCATGGCCGGAGCGTCGTTGACCGGGGTGACGGTGATCGTCGCCGCCCGGGCCGTCGAGCTGAAGGCGGTGGTGGTGCCGTTGGTCGCGGCGCTGACGACGCCGCCGTTGCTGCCGCTGGTCTGGTCCCAGGCGCGGAAGGTGAAGCTGGCCGTGCCGGTGTAGTCGGCGGCGGGGATGAACCGGACACGGTTGTTGCCGCCCGCGTCCGCCGCCAGAAGCAGCGCGCTGGAATCGCTGCGCGTCCCGACGCTGGCCCAGTTGGCGCCGCCATCGGTCGAATACTGCCAGGTGCCGTTGGTGGTCGGGGCGCCGGTGATGGCGATGCCCTTGGCCGCACCGGCGTCCACGTCGGTGACCGACGCGGTGCCGACCAGCGCGCTCACGGCCGTGCCGGTGTTCGCCGCGTCCGCCACGTCCTCGCTGATCGAGGCCAGCGTGGCGATGGCGCCGAGGACCGGCGCGTCGTTGACCGGATTGATGGTCTGCGTGGCCGTCTTCGCCACGGTGGAAAAGGCGGTGGAGGCGGCCGCGTTGTAGGTGCCGCCGTCGGTGCCCTCCGTCCGGTCCCAGCCGCGGAAGCTGAAGGTCGCCGTGCCGTTGCGGTTGGCGTCGGGGAGGAAGCGCACCCGGTTGTTGCCGGCCGCATCCGCCGACAGCAGAAGCGCCGACGTGTCGCTTCGCGCCCCGACGCTCGTCCAGTTCGCCCCGCCGTCGGTGGAATACTGCCAGGTGCCGCCGGTGCTGCCCGCCGCGGTGATGGCGATGCCCTTGAGGGCGCCGGTGTCGGCGTCGGTGATCCCGGCGCTGGCGACCAGCGCGGTGACGGTCATGCCGGTGTTGACGGCCGCCGCAACGTCCTCGGTGATCGTCGGCAGCGCGACGTTGTTCGCCGCGACCGGCGCGTCGTTGACCGGATTGATGGTCAGCGAGGCCGTCTTGGCGGCGGAGGAGAAGGCGGTGGAGGCGCCGGTGTCGGCGCTGCCGCCGTTGCCGCCGGAGCTTTGGTCCCACGCCCGGAAGGTGAAGCTGGTGGCGCCGTTGTAGTTGGCGCTCGGCACGAAGCGGACGCGCGTGTTCCCGGAATCGGCCGCCAGCAGCAGCGCGTTGGAATCGCTGCGCGTGCCGATGTTCGACCAGCTGGTGCCGCCGTTGGTCGTGTACTGCCAAGCGCCGCCCGTGCTGGCGATGCCGGTGACGGCGATGCCCTTCGGGTCGGTCGTGTCGATGTCGGTGATGCCGGCGGTGGCGATCAGCGCGCTGATGGTGGTGCCGGTGTTGGCGGCGTTCGAGATGTCCTCGTGGATGGCCGGGAGCGTGACGCCCGACGCCAGCGCGGGCGCGTCGTTGACCGGCGTGATGGTCAGCGTGGCGCTCTTGGCGGCGCTGCTGAAGGCCGTGCCGTCGCCGGTGGCGGCGATGTTGGCGTTCGCCCCGTCGGTGCCGCTGGTGCGGTCCCAGGCGCGGAAGTCGAAGGTGGCCGTGCCGTTGCGGTCGACGGCGGGGACGAAGCGGACGAGGTTGTTGGCGCTGGCCGCCAGCAGCAGCGCGTTGGCGTCGGTGCGCGTGCCGATGTCGTTCCAGTTCGCCCCGCTGTCGGTCGAGTACTGCCAGGAGCCGCCGGTGTTGTCGATCCCGGTGATGGCGATGCCCTTCTGATGGAGCGTATCGGGATCGGACATCCCGGCGGAGCTCACCAGGGCGGCGATGCTGGTGCCGGTGTTGGCGGCGTCGGTCACGTCCTCGGCGATGCTGGTCAGCGTGGCGCCGGAGGTCAGCACCGGCGCCTCCTGCACCGCGGTGATCGCCACCGTGGCGGTCGATTCGGCGGAGTTGATCGAATCATCGGCCGAATCCACCAGCACGTAGCGGAAGGTGGCGGCGGTGTCGCGGTTGGCGTCCGGGGTGAAGCGCAGGTCCACGCCGCCCAACGTCAGGGTCAGCACCGTACCGCCGGCGCCGAGTGTGATGGCGCTGCCGTCCGCCTGCGTCAGCGTGCCACCGGTGACCGCGAGGATGCGGACCTGCGTGGGGGCAACGCCGTCGGGATCGCTGAGCGTCGTCGGCGTCAGGCGGATGTTGGCGGCGCCTGCGGTGGAATCCTCAGTAATGCTGACGGCGGCTCCGGTGGTGTCGGTCACCGTCACGTTGCCGCCGGCGTTCGGGGCCGTGACTGCGAGGGTGGCGCGGTAGGCGTCCACCGCCTGCTGGGTAAGCGGAAGCCGGGCCTGGATGCCGCCCGCGGTGTATTCCAGCGTCCAGTCGCCGCCGAGCGCCGCAGCGCCGGTCACGTCGTCCGAGGCGGCCACGTCCGCCCCGGTCAGGCTCGCCAGCAGGTCGATCAGCGCCCGGCCGTCTTCGCTCTGGGCCACGTCGCAGCCGTAGATAAGGATGTCCGCCTGATCGGACAGCGCGTCACGCCACGTGGCGATCTCCGCCCCGCGGCTGGCGGCGACAGCGGCGTTCACCGTGGTCGAGCCCAGCATGACGCTGCCGTCGGTGCCGTGGGAGATGACGTGCACCGCGTCCACGCCGCTGAGCCCCTCCAGCGCCTGGGTGATCTGCGCCAGCCCGTCAGAGGACGAGCCGATCACCACCACCGCGGCGGACGGCGACAGCCCCGCGGTGAGGGATGACAGGTCGTCCACGCGGGAATCGATGAACACGATCTCCCGGGCCGCCGTCTCCGTGGTGGCCGCCGCACGCTCCCCGGCCGTCGTGGTGGACGTTTCCCCGCCGTCGGGCGCCGACGCTTCGATGGCGGTGGTTTCGGAGGTGCCGGCCGGCTCGGCCGCGGGCGTGTGCTGCCCGTCCGCCTGGCTGCTGTCGGCCGTGTCGGCCGTCCGGTTCGTGCCAGTGGTGACCGTCGGCGTCGCACTCGGTGCAGTTGGCTCGGCAGGCGCCTCTTGCTCCGTGCTCGCCACCGGCGCGGTGGCGGCACTGGTGACCGGGGCATCGGCCGGCTGCGCGGCCGTGCTCGCCGCATCGTCCGCTGCGGTGGAGGACGCCTGCGTCTCGGCGGGAGCCGTCGACGCCGGGGAGCCCGCATCCTCTGCCGGTGGAGCGTTGTCGGATGGCGCCGCCGGTTCGGGGGAGGTGGCGGACGGCGCCGCGTCGGCGGCCGCCGCTTCCACCGTTGCTGCCGTTGCCGTCAGAGCCGCGTCGAACACGAGGCGCGGTTCCAGAACCAGACGCAGCGTGTGGCGTGCCCCGGGCACCTTCTTGCGCGGCCGCTTTCCCACCCCCGCCCCTTCGGTGCTGCTCAGCAACGAGGAGGGCTCTGCCGTGCCCTTTGGGGACCGGTCCGACATGCATGCTCCGTCTGTCTCATTCGAACGCTTCGGCGCCGCCTTTCCAGGCTCGGTCGCCGCACAACTAATATGCGAGCAACAAAAAACCTCGAGCAAGGAACAAATTTTATATAGTTTCGAAACAACTGCCGCCAATTCGGACGAAATGCGTCATATCAAAGGCGCTTGTGGCTTCCACCAAGCGTCTTTGGTTCAAGTCCGGCAGCACAATGCGCTGCACTGTGCGAGGGTGATGTGGTCGGCCGATCACGGAAGCATCCATGTGCCGGACGTTTCAGAGCTTGTTCGCAGCCGGGCTGTCCAGGCCGGTGCTGGGTGGAATGCTACTTTAAGCTGAACAAAGGTGTTGCGGCGGGGCGCGGTGTTGGTGTGCGGAGGCGACACCGGAGCGGCTGGCTGGGGTCGATGTCCCCATCGCGCAGCGTGATGCTGGAGCGGCGGTGATCATCGCGCCGCGCGCCACGGCGGTGCCGAGCGACATGGCCGAAACGGCTCCGACGCAGCGCGACCGTCCCATCCAGCGGATCGCCGCGACCGGCCGGAGGGGCTGGCAGCGACAGACCAGGTACGGCCGCCGCTCCAAAGGGGAAACCGCCACGGCGCGCTATAAGGGCATCCTCGGCGGTCGCCGCCACGCCCGGAATCGGTCGGCTCAGCCGGCGGAGGCCATGATCGACGCATCCGCCCTCAACCGCATGCGCGACTCTGGGCGCCCCGCTTCGGTGCGCATGCCGCAGCCGGACGGCCGAACAAACCGGCCCTCCGTCTCCAGGCACCAACACCACCGGGCACAGGCTCTGATCTGCCGGGCCGAGATCGCCGGTACCAACGCGTTGACGAAGCCGGCCCAGCGGATCAGGCACAACACGATCCCTACCGGAAGAGGCCTTTAGGCGGTGCGCACCTGCTGAATGAACCGATCCACCTCGCTGGACAGCTTCTCGGAGTCGCGGAAGAGCTCACGCGCGGCTTCCAGCACCTCGGAGGCGGCCTTCCCAGTACCCTCAGCGGCGTGCTGCACGCCGACGATGCTGGTCGAGATCTCTTGCGTGCCCTGCGCCGCCTGCTGGACGTTGCGCGCGATCTCGCGCGTCGCGGCGTCCTGCTCCTCGATGGCCGCGGCGATGGTCGTAGCGATCTGGTTGATATCACCGATGGTGTGGGTGATCTCAGTGATCGCCCCCACCGCACTCCCGGTCGCCTGCTGCATCGCGGAAATCTGCGCGGAAATCTCTTCCGTGGCCTTGGCGGTCTGGGTGGCGAGGCTCTTTACCTCCGACGCGACCACGGCGAAACCTTTGCCGGCCTCGCCCGCCCGCGCCGCTTCGATGGTGGCGTTCAGCGCCAGCAGATTGGTTTGGGAGGCGATGGAGTTGATGAGCTGCACCACGTCACCAATGGCCTTCGCCTGGTCGGCCAAGGTCTGAATGGTGGTGTTGGTGGTCTGCGCGTGCTCGGCGGCGCGCCGGGCGATATCGGCCGATTGGCCGACCTGCCGGGTGATTTCACCAATGGAACTGGCCATCTCCTCGCTGGACGCGGCCACCGTCTGTACGTTAGCCGAGGTTTGCTCGGTGGATGCCGCCACGGAGGTAGCCTGCGCCCGGCTGTCCTCTGCCATGGAGGACAGCGCCTGCGAGCTGCCCTGCATCTGGGTGGCGGCCGAGGACACCTGCGATACGACGGTCTTCACTGTCGCCTCGAACTGATTGGCCAACTCGTGCATTGCACGCTTGCGCTCAACCTCATTTCGGGCCTTCTGGGCCTCCTGTTCGTTTCGCAAGCGATCGCTTTCAATCAGGCTTTCTTTGAAGAATTGAACGCTTAGAGCCATGCGGCCGATCTCATCTTTCTGCTGAGTGAAAGGGATCTCCACACTCAAACGTCCATCCGCAAGGGCACGCATCCGTTCAGTCATAGTCTGAAGCGGCTTTGTGACGGATCGTGTGATCACGAAGGCAATAAGGCCAGTAGCCAGCAAAATGCCAGCGCCAATCAGAGCCAGAGTTTTGGCCTGCCGCCAAAAAGTGATATCGACATCGTCAATGTAAATGCCTGTGCCAATCACCCATTTCCACTCAGGAAAACCGGTAACGTAAGATATTTTTTCCCGCGGCTCTGGATCAGCGCTGGTTTTCCACCAATAACTGTAGTAACCACCACCCTGCCGGTTAACCAGGTCAATCATGTCTGCGAAAATTCGGTATCCCTTCGCATCCTTGAGCTCAAGTATGCTCGTGCCAACGAGCTTCTCATTGAGAGGGTGCATGAGCATTTTTCCGGACAGGTCATTGATCCAGAAATACTGACTCCCGTCATATCGCAGCGCGGACACAACCTGCATTGCTTCGCGCTGCAGTTCTTCCGTTCCCTTGCCGGACTTCATGCCATTGGAAGCCACGGCCTTAACAAGCGATATTGCAGTTTCGATTTGCTCTTTCGTCTTTGACTGCCGCTCAGCAATTATAGTCCCTTTCAAGGTGCTCAACGTCACTGTTGCGAAGATAAGCAACCCAACCGCGCCGAGCGCCACCACGCTCATAAGGCGGTAGATAACCTTAATGTTGTTCGTGCTCATGCTGCACCTTGAGGGGAATGCCAGATCCAAGGGTAATAGAGCGAAAGTGGTATTACCAAACGGTTAATCGGCCGGCGCAGCCGCAATGGCCAGGAGCCTTCACGCTGCGCCATGGAACGTTCGATGTCGTGGAGGCGGGGGATCCTTTGGAAGGTTCACCGACAAGCGCACTGGACCACGGCGTCGGCATGTTCAGGCGGTGCCTCCGAACAAGGTGACGGGGATGGCGGCCTGGGGGAATGTCGTTGGCGGGGATGGCGGTGACCCCTGCGCGCTGTCACCATGATCTCGTAACCGGTGATCCTCCGGCGCACCGTGTGGAAGCGTGCCAACGTCCGACCCGACCGCCGGCACAGGCGGGCCTCACGTCGTAGACACGACACGGTGGGGCGTAGCCCTGAATGGCCTCACCTTTGCATACCATCACCTGTGTGGAGACGGGAGGGCGCAAACCGGCATGACCGCTGTGAGTTTCTAAACAGAGATTGCCGCAGAGCCCCCCTCAGCAAGCGGGGATCCCCACTCAACTCAGCTCTGGCGGGAGCGCACTCAGGCGACCGCTACCAGCGAATACTGTCATGATCTGTGAACGACACGATTGGAGAACGCATGACGGCTGAAATTTACAGCTTCCCCATCGCCCGCTGCCGCTTGCCACGGGCGGCGTCGTCAACCCCTCACGATGTACTGGGAATGGTCGCGGTGTTCGTCGAGGACATGCGCACCATCGGAACGGCGAGCCTGCGCCAGGCGAACGCCGTCGCCGCTGGGCTGGAAGCACTTGCCCAAGGAATGGGCATCAACAGCGCGTGCGTGAAGCAGCACCAAGAGTTCCGGGTGCGCTGCCAGGCAGCCTTCGACACCGACGATCTGGCCGAACTGGTGCGGCGCCGTGATGCGCTGGCGGCGGAGTTCGCCGCGTTGGCCGCCCCACCCGTCGCTGGGGCGACGAGCGGGCGCGATGAGGAAACGAGGCTGCCTCCGTCCGCCCGTAGGGAACCTGAGCGCGAAACGGAAGGACAGCTCGAACTGGTTGCTGAAAAACGGTCCGATGGCGCCGAAAATGACAACAGCGGGCGCCACCAGGAATGCGCTGTCCCGACGTGAAGCCGATCCCTTGGAGACGTATGGGCGGCATCTGGGCCAGGATCGTCTTGGCCGCTGGCGAATTCAGCCCCCAAATAGGCCAAACAGGTCGTGCCCCGCGGGGTGGTGTAGCACCCGTGTTCGACGAAGACAGGTCGTGAACCGGGAGCGCTCCGCGTCAAGGCGCGCGCTGGCGCGCGCCCGCCCTTTGGGCGGCGGCCCTGACCCGTGCGCGCTCCCGGTTCGTTTGGTACGGCATTCGGTCGGCGACGAGCGCCGACGGTCGGCGTTCTCAGGCTGGGTTGGCCTCCCAGGTTGCGCCTATGGCCACAACCTGGGCGGTGGGTCGGCGCCAGCCGCCCAGGTCTCGATAGGGAACCGGGCGATGCACACGGAGCTGTGGGGAACCGGCCCTGCGCAGCGCCCCCGCGTGGCTGGCGTAGGCCGGCCGGTTGCCCACAGTCGGGCGGCCATCCCCGATCAGGTCGGGGACGGGTCTCCGGCCGAGTCTGGTCACCACACCTCAACCCGACCAGAGGGTGACCGTCCCCGACCCGATCGGGGATAACCGACGCGATGATGGCGCTTCGCGCGCGGCTGGAGATGAGCCTTGACGCCGACGTGCCGCGCGAGATGATCGACTTCGCGACCGAGCGGCTGGTGGAACTGGAGGTGCAGAGCCTGACCGGCGCCGGCCATGGCGAGCGCTCGGCCAAGCGCGTCGTCCAGCGCAATCGCTACCGGGATCGCGACTGGGAGACCCGCGCCGGCGCCGTCGAACTGCGCATCCCCAAGCTGCGCAAGGGCTCCCGCTTTCCGGGCTTCTGGAGCCGCGCCGGATGGCCGAGAAGGCGCCGCTACAAACGCGTGATCGGGAACCGTATTCGCTTCCAGGCCGACGACCGGCAGCAGACCGAGATTGGCATCGCCGTCCTGGTCCTGAACCGCTTGCTCGACCTCGGGCGCCCGGCGTCCGTCCGCATGGCGTCATCGACCGCGCCGGTCACGCCGGCAGGCGCTCCATCGCCTCGATGCAACACGCCCCACGGAGCAGGAAATCGGTGGTCTGGCCGCGCGCATCGACGGCACGGTTCATGCGCCCGCGCCCGGATTTTGACACAGCACGCCTCCGGCCGATCCCTTAGCCTTCTACAAAGAAGACCCAGCAACACGTTCAGGGACGGCCAGGGAGCCATGCCGCGGCTCGGAACCAACGATGGAGCGCTGCCGCCGGCGTCGACCCCGGCGGGCATGCAGCTCGAGCCGATGCCGGATCCGGGGGCCCCGGTCCTGGCGGATACGGCGCTGCTCGACCGCCTTCGCCGTGCCGCCGCCGGCAACGCCCAGGCGCCGGAGGGCGTCCTCCTGTCGGACGTCGCGTACCGGGAGGTCGCGGTGTCCGCGCTGCTGAGCGTGGATGTGGCCTGGGTGACCGATGTGGAAACCCGCGCCGGGACGGTGTCGGTGCGCGCCGCCACGCTGTGCCGCAACGTGGCCGAGCTCGACGCGGTCCTCGCGCGCGATCTCGACGCGGAAACCGCGTCCATCGAGGCCGCCCGCCGCCTCGCGGCCGTGATCGGCGCGCCGGAGCACGCCTTCGGCGAAGACGCCGCCCTGCCGACGGTGCCGTCCATGCGCGGCCCCTACTACGTGCACGAGGATTGCCGGGCCTGCCGCGGCGGCGGCGTGCGCGGCTGCGACGGCTGCCGGGGCGGCAAGGTGCCGTGCCCCCAGTGCGGCGGGGATCCGGCGGTGCGGTGCGATCTGTGCGGCGGCAAGGGGATGCTGGCCTGCCCGGTGTGCGCCGGCACCGCCGTCGTAGCGTGCGAGGACTGCGCCGGCGTCGGACGCTTCACCCACATCCACCGCCCGCGCCTGGTCGGCCGGCCGTCGCGGAGCCTCACGGTTCCGCCCGACGCGCCGGAAGCGGTGCGGGCGGCGCTCGACGCCGCGGGATACGAGCGCTTCGAGGAGGTGGCGGCGGCGCAGCCGTGGACCGTGCGGCATTCCAGCACGCAGCTGCTGTACGAGCGCGCCGGCACGGTGACCGTGGTCACCCTGTCCTGCGTGTGTGACGGGGTGGCCTTCGCGGTGGAACGCGTCGGGCCGGACGCCGTGGTGCCGCCCTTCCTCGACCGCGTGCTGGCGCCGGTCCTGGAGGGGATCGAGGCCGCCGCGGCGGCCGAGGCCTTCGCCATCGCCCGGACGGCGCGGGTGGCCCGCGCCGTCGCCGACGCGGTGCTGGCCGGCACCGCCGCGGACCTCGACGCCATCGTCGCGGAGCACGACCATTGCGTCAGCCGCGCCGTGGTGGCGCGGGCCGCCAACGCGCTGCAGCGCCGCCATGACGCCGTCCGCGTCCAGGCGACGCGGCGCGCGTGGCAGCACGGGGCCGGGATCCTCGCGGCGGTCGTGCCTCTGGTGGCGGCGGTGGACCTGCCAGGAGCCCTGTCCGGCGCGACGGTGGAGGAACCCGCCCCGCTGGCGCTGCGCCTGTTCTGGGACCTCGGCGTTCCCGTCCTGGCCGGCGCCGCCGTCTGGCGGTTCGCGGCCGGCCGGCTGCGGCGGGCCATGGCGGCGGCCTTCGGCACCGTCCGTCCGGTGGGGCAGGGGGCGTGGCCGCTTCTGGTTCTCGGCGCCATGGCGGCGCTGCACCTGGGGGTGATGACCGCGTGGCACGGCGGCATCGCGACCGACCGGCTGGCCGGGGCGCCGGCCGCGGCCGAGGGCTCCGTCGTCGGCGCGCCTCCCGCGCCGCCGCCGCGTGTCCTGTCGCCGGCCGAGCGCGTCGCGGCGGCACAGCGCGCCCTGGCCCGCCTCGGCCGCTACGAGGGGGCGATCGACGGCAAGATGGGCGGCGGGACGCGGAGCGGGCTGGAAAGCCTCGCCGCGCTGGTGACCGACGCGTCGGGCGATCCCCTCGAACGGGCGGTCGCCATCGCCGCCGACCGCATCGCGATCCGCCTCCGGACACCCGAGCTGCTGGTCGGCGCGGGCTGGAGCAACGCCACCCGGCTGCGGCTGACGGCCGACGACCGCGAGCGGATCGCCGGCGCCTTCCTGGGCGCCCTCGCCGCGTCCGGCACGCCGCGGGAATGGATCGCGGAGGATGCGACGCGCTCCGGCGTGCTCACGGTGACCGGCCGGGTGGAGGATCCGGCGCGGCGGCAGCGCGCCTGCGCCTCGTTCACGCACGTCGTCACGACGCCGGCCGGCCGTGACGCCGGCACCCCGGCGCTGGCCTGCCACGCGGGCGGGCGGTGGCTGCTGGAGGAATAGGGCGCCTCCCTCGCTCCCCGGCCGCCCGACACCATATTGGAAAGACGCGACCCAATCGCAGGGCGATCGCCATGAACAAGCGGCCTGTCGTGTGGAGCGCTTTGGGCGCCGTCGCGCTTCTGGGGGCGCTCGGCGCGGCCTGGATCGTCTCGTTGCCGCCGGCGCCGGCCGCCGGCGCCGCGCCGGCGCCCATCGCGCAGGACGAGGCCGCCGCCACGGTCGCCGCCTTGAAGCCGCCGAAGCGGCCGCGCCCGCTCGTCGCGGTCATCGGGATCAACGACGCCACCGAGGCCACCTTATCGCCCAAGGGGGCTCCATCCAATGACGAGCGCAGCGATGTCAGTGGTGGGAGGGGAAATGGGCTCGCCCGTCAGGGCGAGTGAATCCGGCACACGCCTCAATCGTCGGGCCTGTCCTGCTGCGCGATATACTGCCGGAGCACCGACACAGGCGCGCCTCCGCTGCTGATGACGCCATAGCTGCGGCTCC
>Ga0196970_1001568_pt1 | contig 14608 bp, 13 predicted proteins | sample S1v_513CmetaG_FD_148672 | JGI IMG/M metagenome (GOLD analysis project Ga0196970, IMG submission 148672) | Soil microbial communities from Anza Borrego desert, Southern California, United States - S1+v_5-13C | ecosystem: Environmental > Terrestrial > Soil > Desert | place: USA: California... | reverse complement strand
TGTCCTGCAGCCTTCAACCTGGTCGCAACGGCGCGCCAGCACCACCCGCCGAGAAAACCGCCATGAACGAGAACGTATTCCATAATGCTCAGTGTTCATTGGTAGGGAGCATTCGCGCGAGAGCGCAGAATCGTTCATCCGAGCGCAAAGCAGAAAACCTCGGGTCAACGTTCAGAAACAGCGTCCACACGTCACGGTCGTCATAACTCCGTTGCAGCCACCCATGCGCTGCATCGTGGTCGCCGAGCGCAGCGTAGGCGGCTGCCATGTGATAACCACAGAGGTATATTGCCCCACTCTTGCATTCCAGGTCAGTAAGCAACTGGGAAGCGGCTTCGTTTGCACCCGTAAGTGCATACGAGCGAGCAAGTATCATTTGTATCGTCGGGAGATTGTCGGAGAGCGATAAAGCCTGGCGTGCCTCGTCTATAGCCGTCTCGAGATTGCCGAGCTGTTCGCTCGCGAGTGCTAAATAGGCATGCGGAGCTGGGTGACTGCACTCGAGCTCGCATGTTCGTCTGCACTGCGCCACGGCCTCTTCGTAGCGTCCGGCGCAATATAGCAGCCATCCACGAATCGAATTGACCGGAACCGATAGAGGATCGATGTCCAGGGCCTTCCGGTTCAGATCGAGACTCTCGGCACGAGAGCCGCGAGCCATAAGAACATACGCATACCAGTGATACGCAAGCGAATTTGACGCGTTCAGAGAAATCGCTGTCTGGAATTCTCGTTCAGCGCCAGCCCAGTCCCAGTTCAGTACCAGCCTGGACCAAGCCAGCGCGACGTGTGCTTCAGGCAAGCCACCATCAGTTGCCAGTGCTTTCAGCGCAGCGTCACGGGCAGCAACAACTGCCTCCTTTGGGTGAATGAGCCCCCAGCTTGTGAGGACAATGTAGGATTCAGCAATGCCAACATAAGGAAGCCCATAATGGGGAGCTCTTTGCGAGGCCCAACGAAAGTACTCAAGAGCTCGCTGTACGTTCTGCTCCGTTCGGCGGTGCCAAAAGTAACGACCACGCAGGTACGCTTCTTGTGCCTCTCCGAAATTGGGCTCCTTCTTCCGTGGCTGAACTACCGAGGATTGCAGCACCGGAACATCCAGCAGGGGAGCGATCGACGAAACCACGTTGGCACAGAAATCAAGCTCGACGTCGCGTCCAACATCGAACGACTCTACCCAGAGTGATGCCTGGTTTCGAATGTCTATTAGCTCCAGGCGCAACCGCAGTGCATCCGGCGTTCTTCTCAAACGCCCCGCAAGGATTAGTTCTACGGCTAGCTCTTCGCCGATCTGAGGCAGAGGCAACAGCAGCCGGCGAAAGCGGAGAACTGACGCCAATGCGGTGATTCGCACACGGTCAGAGAAAGCCCGTCCGAAGCTGTCAATCAGCGCCTCAGTAATTCCGTCGGCAAGATAATCATGCTCTGGGTTTCCGGTGGCGTTCTCTATAGGCAGCACGGCTAAAGGACAGTGCCGAGGCTCTTCGTTGTGCAATCGGGGGATGAACCTGTACCCACGTCCTGGAAGGGTCTGAATGAAGCGCGGGTTCTCTGCTGAGTCGCCGAGGGCGTCCCTTATTTTGCTAATCGACCTGTTCAGGCTGTGCTCGAAATCGACAAACACATCGTCCGGCCAGAGCTTGCGCCGAAATTCCTCACGCAGCACCACGTCACCCGGTCGTCGCACGAGCAACGCTAGAACATCGAACGGCTGCTTCTGGAGTTTGACAACGTGGCCATTCTTGCGCAGTTCGCCGGAGCGGAAATCAATTTCGAAGTTTTCAAACCTTGCGATCTGGTCTTGACTCACCTAAGCACCTCGACCGAAGCGACCAGACTCGGGCGGGGACCCGACCCAGCTTAGATTCACGGAACTTTAGCACATCCCCCTCCCACCACTCTGGATATCTCGAGTCACTTCCGCCACGAGGCCGAAAAATTCGTATGACTCAGGTCAAAGTGCCACTGCCGTGAGGCAAATAACTTCATTGCAGTCCCTCTTTGGACATAGCCTTTGCTCGGTCGCAGTGAAGTAACGAAACATATCGTTAGAAGATAAGAGAGTATCCGTACAGCTTTGTTCATAACCGAAGCTGCCTTCACACCCTCATCGCGCGAGTACGGCGACCGCATGCGTTACTGCGATCAGAGGCCCTGTTCAACTTCGCGCCGAAACAGGCGGAATGCGCAGTGCGAAGTTTTCAAACGAGCAAAGTAAGTCGACCTGCAGATGCTCGGTGCCGGTACGATTACCGGCCGCTTTCAGATCGCGGAAGCAATCGAGCTATTTCGAGAGAACCTCGGACAGGAGAACTGTACGGAGAGCATCGGCATGAGCACGGCTGTTGCAGCCTGGACAAGACATCTCTTTCGGATAACCGGGCGGCCCATTTTCATCAGAGTGTGATCGAACGCAACTCAAAGTGGCCGTTTGATCGCTGCTGTGTTCTATGGGGCTGATCGAAGTTTTCGGCAGCAAATTACAAATGGGCTACGGAGTGGTTCGCCGATGAAAGGCTAAGAGCCTTGAGTGCGGACACCTGCGGCAAAACGCAAGGAGGGCATCTCGGATTATCGGATGGGGAGAGCGGGGCTGGGGTGCCAATTCTTCCTAACACATCAAGGAGGAAATGGCGGGGACGACGGGACTCGAACCCGCGGCCTCTGCCGTGACAGGGCAGCGTTCTAACCAACTGAACTACGTCCCCAGCTCTTTACCGCAGCTCAATTGCTGCAGTTGCTACAGACTTGTGAAGCTTATGGTGGGCAGTGCAGGGCTCGAACCTGCGACCTCGTGCTTGTAAGGCACGCGCTCTAACCAACTGAGCTAACCGCCCTCCGCACCATGCCGCAAGCACGCCTTCCAGCCGTCACGGCCAGTTAAGAGGCCTGCATTGCTCGCTTCGATTTGGAGTATAAATGCCTTCTGAATTTCTGGTCAACACAGCAATTTGAACTTCTTGCCTGGTTTCGGCTTTTTTATTTTAGGGCAGTTGCAAAGGCAGTCTGGCGCGGGCGGAATTTTAGCCAGCATTGGGCATCTTTTCGCATTCATTCGGAAACCAAACCGTTGTCCGCGCTCTGGCGCCAATTTGTCTACGGGAGAGCTCTGTGAAAGCCATACTATTTGTCGACGATCATGAAGTGCTCGCCCGGTTGAGCTGCGAAATTCTTGAAATGCAGGGCTATCGTGCTGTCTCTGCTTACAGTGCGGCCGATGCTCTTGAGAAGTTCGACAAACAGAGGTTCGACATTCTCGTCACGGATTTCCGCATGGATGGCATGAACGGGCTCGAACTCGCCAAAACTATTCACGCCAAGGATCCGCAGATTCCAGTCATTATCGTCACTGGCTACGGTCCGATCGATGCCGGAACTGAAGTTAAGGCCTGCCTCGCGAAAGACGAGTTGTTCCCTACCCTCCTTGAGAAGATCAAATTGTTCCTCGGTGAAGCCGAGCCACGCGAAGACGTGGCGGTGGAAGAGCTGAAGACCGGATCGTAAGAAGCGCGGCTCAATGTGAGGCGTGAACGCTGACCCTGTTACACTGGCGCGTGCGACGACTCATCATCAACGCGGACGATCTCGGGCTTACTCCGGGTGTGAACCGCGGGATATTCCACGCACACCAGCAAGGAGTCGTGACCTCCGCCACATTGATGGCGAATGCCGGTGCCTTTCAGGACGCGGTAACGACCGCTCGGGAATACACTCCTGAAAGGCCTTTAGCTATAGGTTGCCATGTCGTTCTGCTTGATGGCTCACCGGTGCTGCCGGCCAATCGTGTTCGCAGCCTGCTTGCATCGCGCAACGGCACGTTGCAGGGCGAATTTCGGAATTCATTCTCAGAACTTGCTGTAGCTGTCTGTCGCAAGCACATCGCTCCAAACGAGGTGCAGGCCGAAGCCGAGGCCCAGATTCGAACAATCCAGCAGGCCGGGATTCGGTTGTCGCATTTAGACGCACACAAGCACGCACACCTGTTCCCTTCCGTCTTGAAACCACTGCTGCGCGCGGCCAAAGCGTGTGGAATTCGCGCTCTTCGTAATCCGTTCGCGCCGGTCAAGCCGCTGGCGTTCGCGCACCTGGCACGCCGTCCACATCTGTGGACACGCTACTCCGAGGTGCGAATGTTGCGCGGCCTCGCCTCCAAGTTTCGCGAACTCGTCGATGCCGAAGGGATGATCACGACGGACGGAACGTTTGGGATCGTTGTCACCGGAGCCCTGGATCTGTCGCTGTTTGAAGCCATAATCGGATGCATTCCCGAAGGCACTTGGGAGTTCTGCTGTCATCCCGGTTACAACGACCCCGATTTGGCTCGCGTCCGCACGCGCCTTAGGCAGTCGCGGGCTGCGGAGTTACAGGTTTTAACCTCGCCTGACGCTCGCGCAGCACTCGCCAGACATGGCGTGCAGCTTGTCTCGTATTGGGATCTGCAATGAATCGCCCACGCGTTCGCGCAATCGAATCAGCAGTAGCATTTCGGGTTTTCACGCCCGCCATCTACAATTTACGATCTGCAATTCACCATGAAGATCGGCATAACATGTTATCCGACGTACGGCGGCAGTGGAGTAGTGGCCACCGAGCTTGGCATTGAACTCGCGCAGCGCGGGCACGAGATTCACTTCATCACCTACGCACCGCCCTTTCGTCTAACGGAGCCGCAGCCGAACATTCACTATCACGAAGTCGAGGTGTCGCAATATCCGCTGTTCGAGTATCCGCCCTACGATCTCGCTCTTGCCACACGGATGGCTGAAGTTGCGGAGATATACGAACTCGACCTGCTGCACGTGCACTATGCCATTCCGCACTCGACAAGCGCACTGCTCGCACGACAGATGCTGGCCGCTGCTGATAGACCACGCCGCCTGCCGTTCGTCACTACTCTTCACGGCACCGACATTACGATCGTCGGGCAGGACCGCTCATATCTGCCTGTGACGCGGTTTTCCATCGAGCAGAGCGATGGCGTGACGTCGATATCGAACTACTTGCGAGAACGCACGATCTCGGAGTTCGACGTGCGTCGTCCAATCGAGGTCATCTGGAACTTCGTGAACTGCGATCTCTACCAGCGAGATGTCGACGCACTCCGTCGGCGCCGCGAGTTCGCCAATGACGACGAGCGCGTGCTGATCCATCTCTCTAATTTCCGCCCAGTGAAGCGCGTGCCGGATGTTATCGAGATTTTCGACCAAGTTCAGAAGGTGATTCCGTCCAAGCTCATCCTTATCGGTGATGGCCCTGACCGCTCGGCTGCTGAGTGGATGGCCCACAACAAGAAGATCAAGGATAGGGTCATCTTCCTCGGAAAACAGGATCGCGTGCACGAGAAACTGGCAATGGCTGATGTCATGCTTATGCCCAGCCAGCTTGAGTCGTTCGGCCTGGCAGCGCTCGAAGCAATGGCCTGTGAGGTCGTGCCGATTGCAACGGCGGTAGGCGGCGTGCCTGAGCTGATTGAGCATGGTGCGACTGGCTATCTGGCGGAGGTCAGTGACGTCGACACCATGGCCCGATGCGCGATCGAAATCCTCTCGGACGAAACCAACTTACGGGCTATGGGCAAGCAAGCGCGTCGTTCCGCTCAGTCTCGCTTCTGTGCGAGCAGGATCATTCCGCAGTATGAGAATTACTACCGGAGCGTGCTGGAGCAGAACGGCAGTCGTTAGTCGTTGGTCGGCAGTGGTTCTTCTTGAGGCTTGTCCGTGCCGACGCTACTCCGTTTCCGAAAGTCATCCTGAGCGGAGCGATCAACCCTGCATTTCGCGCGGACTATCGGTGAGGCTCTGCGCTGACGTATGATTCTGCCGCATGAAATATATGCGTGTATTTGCGATTGCGGCAGTCGCTGTGGCGATACTGGTCGCCTTCGGCGTGGGTAGAAGTCGACAGCCGCCGAATGCACCTAACGACGTATTCCTCTGATGGCCACAGGCTCCGGGCCGGAGCTCCCGTGCGTCTCGCGGGCGTCGAGATCGGTTTCGTGCAAACTGTCCGCGTCCGTCCCGAACTCAAGGACCACCCTGTCGAAGTCGTAATGACCATCGATACACCCTATGATCTCAAGATTCCTCGGGACGCAATCGTGTCCTTGGAAACGGCTGGGGTGTTGGGTGAAACGTTCGCGAACATCGACCTGCGACCAGAAGCTTTGCTCGAGAGAATGGCACAACGGTTGTTGACAATTGGACTCCCTGCTAATAGTGGCCACGGCAACCTTTCTGCCATGCAAGATCAGCAGACCAGCTTTACCTTGGAACAAAAAGTCTCGAATCCTGAGTCGTTACCGCAAGTAGTTCTACGAGTGCTCCGGGCCGATAAGTGGAACCAGGAGACCTTCCAACGTTGCGCAAAACGCACCACCCGGACTATTCCGTCGTCCTGGTTCGAAGCCTCGAAGGTGTCTACCGACGAAGGATCTTCACTCTTGGTAGTCAAGCCAGCGCACGGATGTTTGCTGGGTGCCAACATCGGCCCGTTCTGGGTGTTTCTGCACGACGACTCCGGCTATCGACTAGTGTTTCGCGAGAACGCGCTGCAATTGAAGTTTCTAAACGCTCGTACGAACGGCTATCCCGATATCCGTCTGAGCGCGGCAACTGCACGGCAAGTACGCAGCGTCATTTTCCGATTCAGAGAAGGCAGGTACCAGCCAGCCAACAATACCGATGTTAGTGAACCGGCGAGCTTCTACCGGCCCCGCCCTTCATGCACTGTCATCGGTGATGCGGCAACCGCGGCCACTGTGGCCAGGATAGGTACGCGTAGACGGATGAGTGTTCCCTCGCCCGTGCGGCTATCGATAGTCATGCCTGCAGTGTCGCCATAAAGCACTTTGAGCCGCTCAATGACGTTCGCCATGCCGATACCGGTTCCCCCAATACCTGTTGGCTGCTCCAGAAAGTTCGCGGCGCCCATGCCTACGCCATCGTCTTCGACCTCGATAATGAGCTGACTGTTCAGAACCTTGCTGCGAATGTGGATGCGCCCGCCTTCGATCTTCGGAGATAGACCGTGCTTGATGGAGTTCTCGACCAGCGGTTGCAACAACATGCTTGGCACCATGACCTCAAGCGATGCTGGTTCGAGTTCTTTAATGACGTTGAGCTTGTCTTTGCCGAAACGCACTACTTCGATATCAAGGTAGTCGTCGATGAAATCCAGCTCTTCTTGCAACGGAACGAACGCGTCCGTTTTACGTAATAACCGGCGCAAGATGTTCGCCAGCTTAACAATGAGTTCGCGCGCGGTATCGGGGTCGAAGCGGACCAGCGATGAGACGGAGTTGAGTGTGTTGAAGAGGAAGTGCGGATTGATCTGGCTCTGGAGCGCCTCCATGCGCGCCTGCAGCAGCATGCGCTCCTGCTCTTCCAGTTTTATCTCCATGCGCGTGCTGTTAAAGATCTTCAGCGGAATGGCGACGACCATTACGGTCGAAGCGTAGATCGCTAACTGCACCGCCCATTGAGGACTGTAGACCGAAAAGAAGTAGTCCGGGAACGCGCGCCCGAGTTCAATTCGGATAAAGGTCAGAAGGAGGATGACTAGGAAGAACGACGTGTGCCAATCGAGTCGAGGGTGCTTGATGGCCTTGCGCACCCAGCGATAAACGCTAAGGTCAACAAATGGCGAAAACGTCCAGATCGTTTCGTAGTCGGGCGCCATCGTCCGCAGGGAGCCAGCCAGCAGCCCGGCGATTACATTGAACGGGATGTTCAGGAACTCGCCATAGGCGATGCCGGGCAGCGAAACGAGAACGCCGGCGAGAACACCCGCAACGCGGCCCCCGATCACTCCAATGAGCAGCGCCGCCTCAAATGCCAGATCGGCCGCGAGGAAGTTTCGCACGCTACCGCGCACCATTACGCCAAGCGCGAACGGGAATCCGGCGAACAGGACTAGATTGACCTTCTCCGCGAGTGTCCTCTCTTCGCGGAACAGCATGGTCTTGAAACTTTTGGCCCGCACCAACGCGCTCGCGATGGCGGCGGCAACGCCGAGTTTCACGAGCAGAGTGATTAGTATGAGCCGCTGGTCCATGTGTCTAGTTTCCAGTATCGAGTTTCAAGTTCACACGGTCAGAATCAAGATTCCTTCAACTTCGCAGCCAATATCTCAAGCACGGGCCCGACGGCCTGAGCGTTAGTTGCGCCGCCTTGTGCCAGATCGCGGTTGCCGCCGCCGCGTCCGCCAAGCGTTGCCAGCGCCTCTTTCATAAGGGCGCCCATGTCGCTCCGCAGACCGGGGGACTGTGCAAACACCACTCCGGGCTGACCTTGTGTCGCACCCAGAAGCGCAACGGCTGGCTCTACAGCCGTGATTTTCTGTGCGAGCAACTTGATGAACGCGGTATCGCGGTCGTCGAAAACCCGCGTGATCAGTTTGAACCCTGCGCCGGTCGGAACACCTTCCTGGGTGACGCTTACTTCTTGGGCGGCATTCGCCAACAAACGTCCAGCGAGCAGTTCGGCAACCTCTTCCAGCAGTCTCTTGCGTTCCTTGCTGGCCGCCTTCGCGTCTTCTATGGACTTGCGAATTAGTTCCGGAACCTGCCATATCTGGGTGTCGTACAGACCGGCAGCTTCCGTCAGGGTGTCGAAATCCTTGCGTGCTGTCGAGATGGCCCGTTCGCCGCACACGAACTCAACCCTGAAGCCCTGCTTCACCTTCTCGTACTTACGCAGCAGGATCGGCCCGATTTGCCCCGTTGAGTTAACGTGTGTACCGCCGCAGGCATTCAGGTCGTACCCCTCCACATCGATGAGCCGCAACTCGCCTTCGACGTGGTCCGGAATCTTCCGCACGCCCATCGCCTTCGCCTGCTCTATGGTCGCCGACTTGATCGAAACTGGCCGGTCCTCCGTGACGATGCGGTTCGATTCGCGTTCCGCGGCACGAATCTGATCATCGTTCAGAGACTTGGTTTCGAGGTCGATGGTGCAGCTCTCGTCTCCCATGTGGAACGAAACCGTTCGCATGTTGAACAGTCGCTCGAATGCCGCCGACAGTACGTGCTGGCCGGAGTGCTGCTGCATGTGGTCACGGCGGCGTTCAGGTTCCACGAATCCCCGCACCGAAGCACCTTCAAGTATTACCTGAGCATTCTGCTCTAAATAGTGCAGAATCGTGCTGCTTTCGTCCTCAGCCACTTCGCAAACCGAAAGTTCGAGGCCATCTACCTGGAGCGAACCGGTGTCGAAAACTTGCCCGCCGCTGGTCGGATAAAAGGCCGTACGGTCGAGAACGAGTGCAACGCGCCCATCGCGTTCCACAACGGCGGTGACCCGGGCGTTGAAATCAGTTAGGAAAGAATCGCTGTAGTAGAGACGTTCCGTCATCGTTGATGCCCATGGGGAATGAATCTCAATTCTAACCCGCACATATCCTGATCCGTACCGCGTCATCCTAGACCTGAAATCTGCTTAGTAGGGCTGTATGATCCCGCCGATCTGGCGCGATTTCGGCAGGTCCGCTCTCGTGGTCGTGCTCTGCTCTGCCCCGGCGATAACGTCGATGTACTTGAGTCCGGTTCCGGTGTTGAACAAGACCACTTGATCGCTGGACTTCAGGAAGTTGCTCGCACGCAGTTTGCGATAGGCCGCTAACGAAGCAGCGCCTTCGGGGGCGGCGAATACGCCCTCGTGCTCTGCCCACCAGCGCAGTGCATCCATGATCTCGGAATCGGAACAGGCTATGGCCGTGCCTCCGCTCTTCTTGAGGATATCCAAAATGATGTAGTCGCCATAAGCCTTCGGAACCCGCAAACCGGCGGCAATGGTCTGCGCGTTGGGCCAGGCCTGAGACACAGGCTGACCTTCATCCCATGCTTTAGGAATCGGGGCACAACCCGTTGATTGCACGGCGATCATCTTGGGACGCTTACCACCCTGCGGAAGCCAGCCTAACTGCTCCATCTCATCAAATGCTTTCCACATGCCAATCAGACCAACGCCGCCGCCGGTCGGGTAAATGATAGCGTCTGGTAGTTTCCAGCCGAGTTGCTCGACTACCTCGTAGCCCATCGTCTTCTTACCTTCAACCCGGAATGGCTCTTTGAGGGTTGAAATATCGAACCAGCCCTCGCCGTCCTTGCCGGACGCAACAATTTTGGCGCAATCGCTGATCAGGCCGTTCACAAGCGTCACCTTGGCGCCATACGAGCGGCACTCCATGAGATTGGCCTGAGGAACGTCTTTAGGCATGAAGATATGGGCTTCGATTCCGGCGGCAGCCGAGTAGGCCGCCAGTGCGCTCGCAGCGTTTCCCGCCGAAGGTATGGCGAGCTTCTTCAGGCCATAAGCCTTGGCCATGGTGACGGCAGCACACAAACCTCTTGCCTTAAACGACCCTGTCGGATTCAGACCTTCATCCTTGATCCATACGTTCTCATCATGACGGCTTCGGAGCATCGGCGTGAAGCCTTCGCCCAGGCTGACCGGTTCAACGTCTGGCAGCACTTCAGCGTAGCGCCACATGGTAGCCGGACGTCCCGCGAGCGACTCGCGAGTGAAAGTACTTCTGAGAGACGCTAAATCGTAGCGAACATAAAGAGAGCCGCCGTCGGTAGGACAAATCGTCTGTGGCGTATCGGCGCTACTACGTGTACCGCAGCGGGAACATTCTAGATAAGCGATCTTCGCCATGAGCAAGCGAGTGTACCACCAGGGATCCCAATCCTGAACGCCTGCCCTGCGCACAAGCGCTTGAGCCCCAGAACAGGCAGCAAAAAGGCCGAAGAGGATTTCGTACTCTCGAATTTGCGCTAACAGACCTTTGGGGTGGTCGTCTTATGGGGAGAGGGAAAGTCCTCCGGAAGGAATTGCGATCAACCGGTATGGCCGGTCCGCATGAACTTTCATCCTCCGTTAACCCGCCCCGGCTGGCACATTGCTGGCCGGGATTTTTTGCTACAGCCTGCTGCGGAGGAGGCTGATCACGTCGTCGGCGGTGATGACGCCGGTAAGTTTGCCTTCGTCATCAACCACGGGCAAAGTCAGCAGGTTGTACTTGTCGAAAGTCTCCGCGACATCTTTTTCGCTCGCACCGGCGTGCACAGAGACGAGCGGGTCAGCACTGAGTTCTTTCAGAGGGGTTTCCGGGGCGGAAAGCACCAGCATCGGCAGAGGCACGGCGCCGACCAACTTCTCATCGTCGGCGACCAAGTACACCGTGCTGACGGTCTCAACGCCACCCTCAAAGTTGCGCAGCATTTCGACGGCGTCGCGAACTGTGGCGTTTTCAGGCAGGGCCATGTAGTCGGTCGTCATGCGACCGGCCGCTGTATCTTCCTCGAACTCGAGCAGTTCTTCGACGTCTTCGCGTTGCTCGGGCTCCATCTCCTCGAGAATCTCTTCCGACCGCTCCGGCGACAGATCCGCAAGCAGGTCAGCGGCGGCGTCGGGGTCCATCTCCTCGACGATATCGGCGGCTTTGTCTGAATCGAGCGAATTGACGATGGCGGCCTGAAGCTTTGGGTTAATTTCCTCCAGCGTTTCCGCGGCAACTTCCTCGTCGAGGGTCTGGAAGACCGCTTCGCGTTCCGCAGGAGCCAGTTCTTCGATGATGTCGGCGATATCGGCCGGATGCAGCTTGGCCAGGCGCTCATGCGAGATCTTGAGCTTTACGCGCCGGGCGGGGTCCGTCTCGATCAGATCGACGAAGTCCCAAGGGATCGGTTTCTCCGGCAGTCGGTCCAGTAGCTTGCGAAGGGCAGCCATCGGCACCAATCCCTTCAAAAGCCTACGAACTGCGCCACGGGAGCCGACATCGACAGCGCCCATCTTCAGCACGAGATGGTGGTTCGACACATCTTCATGCAAATCGACGTCGTTAACGCGGACGACCTTTCGTCCGTGTACATCGATGATCTGCTGATCGAGCAGATCACGCCCGAGCAGCAGCATGCCCTCCGAACCTGCGTACTTCGTCCATTGGGAACTAGGTGTGGCGGCTCTCACTCCCCCGTTCGCGGAGACCAGGGCGCTCGTCCCGAGCAAGCGGTCGCCGTCCTTCGTCTTGACGATGAGCGCGGTCACACGTTGAGGGTCTTCTTGTGGACAGAGTGCCACTTCGCGCACACGTCCGGCTTGTGTTCCGGTCGAGTCATAAACCGGAGCGCCAAGCAATTCGGTTAGCGCGAGTGTGCCCATGCGTTGAGAATACCGTTTCCGGTAGTGAGTTTCTAGTTTCTACTGTGAAAAGATGCATCGTGTCGGCAGACGGGTTCCGGGTTGCGGAATGAGAAGTTTGACAATGCTCCTGTTTGAAGGGCAAACTTGCAAATTCCTGAGGAATTTTCCGGGAACGAACAGCACCGACAACGCCCACGGGCGAACTTCGAACGATGACTTTAAACAGGGTTTCGTATGCGCTGGATTCGACGCTCGAATCTGTGAATCAAGCGGAGGAAACAGCCCTGCAATTCGCCGCTGAATCGGGCTTCTCCGAAGATGAAGTCCAGCGCATCTCCATGGCTGTTCGTGAGGGCGTGGTGAACGCCGTCCTCCACGGCAACCAGTACGACCCGAACAAGAAGGTCAGAATCAGCTTCGAGGCAAACGCTACCGCGCTCGTCATCCGCATCGCGGACGAGGGTTCAGGAGTCGACGTTGAGAACGTTCCCGATCCGCTCGCGCCTGAGAATCTGCTGAAGACCTCCGGGCGCGGCATCTTCCTCATCCGCGCGTTCATGGATGAGGTGCATTTCAAAAATCTGAATCCGGGTACCGAAATCACATTAGTCAAACACGTCAGCGGCGCGGCCGCCGACGCGAAGGAGAGCTCACAGTGACGATGAAAGCTAATTCACGTCAGGTAAACGGGGTCACGATTGTGGACCTCAGTGGCCGTATCACTCTCGGGGAAGGCAGCGTCATCCTGCGTGACTCGGTTCGCGACCTGCTCAGCAAGGGCAGCAAGCAGATCGTGCTGAACCTCGCCGACGTGAGTTATATCGACAGCTCAGGTATCGGCGAACTGGTCAGCGCCTACACGCACGTCCGTCGTGAAGGCGGCGAGTTGAAGCTGCTGAACCTGACCAAGAAAGTTCACGACTTGCTCCAGATCACCAAGCTGTATACCGTGTTCGACATCAGGGACGACGAAGCAGCCGCAGTCGCCTCTTTCGGTAAGTAAGCGCTCGCGCACGGCAGGCCACCAGAACTCAGCACTAGCTTCGCCCGTCATCAGCAACAGACAGATCCGGCGGACCCTCGACAGAGGGGCCGTCGTGGTCCGTTTGTGAATGGGTACAGGCGGTGTAGGCATGACCTACACGTCGATTCCCGGCGAAGCTTGCGTTATTCTGAGCGCAGCGAAGAAACTGCTTTTGGCGCTGCACGAGGTAATCCACAACGGAGGAACTCATGCGTATCACTCGCCTGGACCGCGATGAGGTCGATCCCCAGAGCCAGGCTATCTACGACCATTTTCTGCACGAGCGCGGCAATGTGCCCAACATGTTCCGCACCGTCGCGCACCGGCCCGAAATCCTGCGCACCATGATCGCCCACTTCCGCGCCATCATGGAAACCGGCACCGTTCCGAAAAAGCTGAAGGAACTGGTCATCGTCCGCACTTCGCAGATCAACAACTGCCACTATTGACTGGCCTCACACACCGCCTTGGCAAGGCGGCACGGCTGGACCGACGACCAGATCAACAACCTCGCAGACTTCGAAAATCGCTCCGACTTCACCGACGCTGAGAAAGCCGCGCTTCGCCTGGCTGAGAAAGAAACGTCTGCACCGCAGACCATCGACGACGCCATGTGGGCCGACCTCAACAAGCACTTCGATCAGGGCGAGATCATCGAACTCGCCGCAGCAATCGGCCTCTTCAACTACTTCAACCGCTTCAACGACGTGATGAAAATGGAACCGACCAAACCGGGAGAAGGGGCGGGAAAGAGCCGTTGCTAGCAGCTACTACCCGGCAGTTACGCTCGTCAGTGCACGTCAGAGCAGCGGGATAGGGGGTTGTAAGCCCTGTTACTGACAGTAATCTTGCAATGTTCGCCTACGAAGGCGAAGATGTCTGCATGAGCATGGGCGTCACTCGCGTGGAGAAGTTTTTAATATCTGCTGTCTACCTGCTCATGTGCTGCGAGCGCAGGCCATCTCTTTCTGGCCGGAATCTCGAATCCAAATTCATCTCGGTTCCAAGACATCAAGTTGCTGCTAGGTGCCGCGCTGGCTGGCGGTGTCACGCTGTTTCTTTCCGCGATTTTGATTCATTTCCGTCCTGCTAAGGCATACGTTACTGCGATGGTTGCGTTGCAGTTACTAGTACTAGCCTTTTTTCCTCTTTTGGCGCCAATCATCCTTGAGCTTCTTATTCACCGAACACTGTCGTTTAGCACTTACAGTGTTACCGACATCTTTCCAATGGTGCTGCTTGCGGTAATTGCGGTCTTTACCCCAATACGGTTGTTCAAATCTGTTAGTTCTTGACGGTATATCGGCATATCGCAAGCAATCCCCGTGAAAAGAATCGCCATCATCGCTGTTGCTGCGCTCGTCCTTGCTGCGCTGAATTTCGTGTCGCCGTTCAGCACCAGCACACGAAAGTCGAGTACATCTCTGGAGCGGATACA
>Ga0196970_1001566_pt1 | contig 14629 bp, 21 predicted proteins | sample S1v_513CmetaG_FD_148672 | JGI IMG/M metagenome (GOLD analysis project Ga0196970, IMG submission 148672) | Soil microbial communities from Anza Borrego desert, Southern California, United States - S1+v_5-13C | ecosystem: Environmental > Terrestrial > Soil > Desert | place: USA: California... | reverse complement strand
GAACAACGAACGATTTTACTTTCTTAAAAGATAAGACCGGAAATCGTCGTTTCTGGCCTGTGATGGTGAACGTACAACCTCGGAAGAAAAGCTTGTGGGTCGATATGACACAGTTTGAAATTGACCAGATATGGGCTGAAGCGGCAGAAGCTTGGAAGAGTAAAGAGTCACTGTTCTTAGGGAAAGACCTTGAAGCGGAAGCCATTGAACGTCAAGAACAGCATACGGAAGAAAGTGAAAAGTTTGGTCTAGTTCAGGAGTACCTTGACCGACTGCTCCCCGAAAACTGGGAAGAGCTTGACACAGGCGCTAGACGTCAGTTTTTACACGGTAGCGACTTTGGAGAAATGAAGGAAGGTACCGTTAAGCGTGACAAAGTGTGTGCGATGGAAGTATGGGTGGAGACGTTTGAAAGTGATCCGAAGGCGCTCACGCCGATTACGGCGCGTGAAATTAATGATATTATGCGTAGAATGCCAGGTTGGAAGGCCTACGATAAAAATAGGGGCAGGTTAAGATTCGGAAAAACATATGGAGTCCAACGGGCTTTTGTTCGTGAGGAATAGAAACCAAAAAGCGAAGTAAGGAGATTGTGAAAATGGGTAAGCATACAATGCCTTTTTCGATTGTTACGAAATTCCCAAATGACATTCGTAAGGGTGAATATGTAAAGCACGGAAATGTAACGATACAGGTTGTTTCTATAACATGTGTTGAATTCCTTGATGAGAAAACGGTACGTGTAATCGGTACAAGTCGAAAATTCGATGCGGCAAATTGGAGGTAATATCATGCAATTAATGACTATTGTCAGTGCTAAAGAAATGGTAGAAAAGTATAAATCAATCTATCCTGACAGTTATCAAGACATTTATATTTTAGTCGCTTCAAAACATATAAAGAAAGACGACAAATTATTTACATTAGGCGCATTCGAAAAGCAAATCTGTGTGAATTTTAGATATCCTAACTGGACAGAAATTAGGATAGATGGGATGTCTTTACTTGATGAATATGACTTAGAAGATTCATCGCAAATAAATATTCATGTTCCTATAAATGAATTAGTAATTTAGTGCAGCCTTCGAATAAAAAAACCATTCGATAAAAATAGGAGCTGTTGCTCGTGGATAATATAGACTTCAACGCTTTAACGGATAAAATCGGTGAGCTTACCAGATTAACTATAAAACAAGAACGGGCATTAATCAGACAGGCGGGAAAAATCAGAGGCTATAAAAAGAGCATCAGGAAGTATAAAGAGGAAATCGAGTCTCTGAAAAAGGCAAAAAGTCATAACAAGCAGCATTACAAAAACGGTAGAAGAGGGACTAAATTCAACGGATAAATAGGCGTGACCATAACGAAAAAATGTGACCATACCCCTTGTGACCATATGTCCATGTGACCATATTTTTTAAACACTTAGTGTTAATTGATTAAAAAGTGTGTGTCCAATGTAACCGTAAAAAATGGGTATGGTCACGGGGTATGGATACGCCTTAAACCATTGATAGTAAAGAGTATTTCCCCATACTGTATCCAATGTATCCATATATTTATATTAAGTATAAAAAATACAGGTATATACGTATATATGTATATATAAACGCCCTGTAATACGTATATATAAAGAAACTAGGTGCTAATTGGACACAGATGGTCACGCCCCTAAAAATTCGAGTGGGAGGTTTGGCATTTTGTTGGAGAGCCAATTGGAAAAGAAATTGAATGTGGAAGTGGGACGACTGGGAGGCAAATCGATGAAATGGGTTTCACCTGGATTACGAGGTGTGCCTGACCGAATCATCCTGTTTCCAGGTGGGAGGATTTTCTTTGTCGAGATGAAAGCCCCGGGGAAATCCCTCAGACCCCTTCAAGAAAAACGAAAACGAGAAATCGAGACTCTAGGGTTTCGTATATATAAAATTGATTCCGTTGAGGACATCAATACTTTACTGGAGATGGTGACGAATGGAATTTAAACCGCACGCTTATCAAGCGTATGCCATTGAGCGCATCATCCAATACCCAGCTGCAGGATTATTTTTGGATATGGGTATGGGTAAAACGGTTTCGACCTTAACGGCTGTGGCGGATCTCCTTCATGATTCTTTCGAGGTCTCCAAGGTTTTAGTCATTGCACCTAAACGAGTCGCAGAAGATACCTGGAGCCGCGAGACAGAGAAATGGGACCACACCCGGTACCTAAAGGTCTCAAAAGTGTTAGGGCCTGAGAAAAAGCGAATACAGGCGTTAAACGCGAAAGCGGATATGTACGTGATCAATCGTGAAAATGTGGAATGGCTGGTGAACTATTACGGCAAACATTGGCCATTTGACATGGTGGTCATCGATGAGCTGTCCAGTTTTAAATCATCTAAGGCAAGACGATTTAAGGCATTGCGGAAAGTACGCCCACTGATTAAACGGATTGTGGGATTAACAGGCACTCCAGCGCCCAATAGTTTGATAGACTTGTGGCCGCAGCTGTATCTTTTAGACCAAGGTGAGCGATTAGGGAAAACGATGACGGGTTACCGGGAACGATACTTTTCACCTGATCAGCGAGACCGCCACATCGTGTACAGCTGGAAGCTAAAGCCTGAAGCCGAGAAAGCCATTCACGATAAAATAGCTGATGTTTGTATCTCTATGCAAGCAAAGGACTGGCTAGAACTGCCTGACCGAATCAACAACAATGTCAATATCCAACTGGACCAAAAAGCAAAAGAGAAATATAAACAACTGGAGCGAGACCTACTTCTCCCCTTTTCGGAGAGTGATGTCGTAGCTGATACAGCCGCAGTGCTTTCAAACAAATTGCTGCAAATGGCAAATGGTGCGGTCTATGACGAGAACAAAGAGGTTCAAGTCATTCATGATGCCAAGCTAGATGCCTTAGAGGACATCATCGAAGCGGCAAACGGAAAACCTGTCTTAGTGTTCTACACCTACAAGCATGACCTAGAGCGCATCCAGCAACGTTTTAAACAAGCAAAAACCTTAGACACATCGGATGACATAGCAGAATGGAACAAAGGTAATATACCCATGTTGTTGGCGCATCCTGCCTCAGCTGGTCATGGCTTAAACCTTCAAGCAGGAGGGCATATCATCGTGTGGTTCGGTCTCACCTGGAGCTTAGAACTTTATCAACAGGCCAATGCAAGGCTAGATCGTCAAGGACAAGAAAACCATGTCATTGTCCACCATTTAGTCGCAGAGGGCACGATTGACGAAGATGTACTAAAAGCCTTACAAGGGAAAGCAGTCGGGCAAAATGCCCTTTTAGAAGCTGTCAAAGCAAGATTGGAGAGGATATCGTGCTAGAGAATCAAGTAACAGCCACAAAACTAAATAAATATCAAATATACAATCTTTTAAAAAATTATCACTGGATGGTCAAAGAGATTAAAAGGATTGATCAGTATTTGAATGAGACCGACTTCAAAGGAACAGCACAATACGGCCTTGAAGCCACTTTACCAAAACCGCAAGGGATTGTGGGGAAAGCTTTGGAAAACGAGGTCATACGCCGTACCATGAAGTCTAAGCGCATGAATCGATACATCCATGAAGTAAACTTTCTAAATGAGCGGATCCATGTGATAACGGATGAGCGGGAGAAAGTCGTTTTAGACTGTTTGCTGGATGGGATGGGGACAACGGCAATCGGCCATCATTTACAGACCACCAGAAAACAGGTCAACGACATCCGGGAGAATATCGTTAAGAAATTAATGGGATAGGTACAAAAAGTACAAAAGTACAAAAAGTACAAAAAGTAGCAAAGGTTACACATGTTACACATGTTACACATGTTACACTTTTTGTTTTTATAAAAAATCTGTTTTACACTTGAGTTAACGACAATAGAGCGTACATTCGGGCATCCGCAAGGGTGCCTTTTTGATTGATACCCAGAAGGCGAAGGTGGTGAGGATGCAATGAAGCTGACGGAGAAACAAAAACGGTTTGCCGACTTTTATATCGAGTTAGGGAATGCAACAGAAGCGTATATTCGAGCAGGCTACAAAAATAAAGGGGCCAGAGCAAATGCGGCAAGATTGATAGCAAATGATAGCGTTCGTAATTATATCGATGACCGGCTCAAAGAAAAAGACTCGCAACAAATCGCCAAACAAGACGAGGTGCTTGCTTTTCTAACAAGTGTGCTCAGAGGTGAAGTGACCGAAGAAATACCCGTACTCATAGGTGAAGGTGTTCAACGCCTGGAGGATAAAGAGGCAGGATTAAAAGACCGTATCAAAGCAGCGGAGCTCCTCGGGAAACGATACGCCATGTGGACAGAAAAGCAATTGATTGAAGCCGATGTTGGGGTAACGATTGTAGATGATATCGGTGAAGATTAAAATCTCTGAGAAAATTACACCTCATTTCCAGACCTTCTGGAAAGCGGCCAATTCACATAAATTTTTACGTCATGTACTAAAAGGTGGTCGTGGATCAGCGAAATCGACGCACATCGCCATTCGACTTATTTTTGACATGATGAAATACCCTGTCACGACTCTTTGTGTCAGGAAGGTAGGAAACACCATTGAGGGATCTGTGTTTGAACAGCTGAAAGAAGCTATCGACATTTTAGGTGTTGGCGCTTACTGGAAAGTGAATAAGTCTCCCATGAGCCTCACCTATCTGCCTAGAGGGAATAAGATTATTTTCCGTGGGGCAGATGACCCGAACAAAATCAAGTCTATCAAGATGAGTAAGTTTCCTGTTACGTTTTTGTGGGTAGAGGAGCTTGCCGAGTTCAAAACTGAAGATGAAATCAGTACCATCGAAAATTCAGTGTTACGTGCTGAGTTGCCCGATGGTCTTTTTTATGCGTTTTATTATTCGTATAACCCGCCAAAGCGAAAGCAGTCGTGGGTGAATAAAAAGTATGAGACGAGAGTCGATTTACCGAAAAATACTTTCGTTCACCATTCAACATACTTAGATAACCCGTTTATCTCTGAAGCCTTCACAGAAGAAGCGGAGAACGTGAAACAGTCAAAGCCTCTCAAGTATGACTGGGAATATCTCGGTAAAGCCATTGGCTCTGGTGTCGTGCCATTTGCTAATCTGGTTTACCGCAGAATCACAGACAAAGAGATAAAATCCTTTGATAACATCCATCATGGCCTCGACTGGGGGTATGGTCCAGATCCACTTGCTTTTGTTCGAATGCACTATGACAGCAGAAAGCGGATTCTATACTTCATGGATGAGTTATATGGCTCGAAGATTAGTAACCGAGAAGCGGCAGAGTGGATTCTCAAGAAAAAGTATCAAGATGTGATGACCATTGCCGATAATGCAGAGCCGAAAAGTATATCCGAGGTCAAAGGCTACGGTGTCCGCATCAAAGGCGCTAAAAAGGGACCTGGAAGCGTTGAGTTCGGTGAGAAATGGCTCGATGATCTCGAAGCGATTGTCATCGACCCAGAGCGAACACCAAACACCGCGAAAGAGTTTGAAGATATAGATTATGAAGTAGACTCTGACGGGAATCAGAAAGCCCGTTTAGAAGATAAAGCAAACCACACGATAGACGCTACCCGATACGGTACAGAACCTCTGAGAAGGCGTTCTGTGGGCGTCTTAACTTAGGAGGTGAAAGCATTGTACCCAAACACACCAACCGAAACCGAATTACTCAATCAAATTATTAGTGAGAACAGTCCTAAAATTACCGAGGCTATCAAAGAATTGATCGATAAGCATAGCACCTCACATATGCAAGAGGGCGTGAATTATTATTTCAATCAATCAAACATTCTCAATCGAACACAGTATTACTGGAAAGATGGTCAACGAGCCATTGACCAGGATAAGCCGAACAACAAGATTCCGCATGGATGGCATAAGCTTCTTGTGGACCAGAAAACGTCATACCTAGTTGGTCAGCCTGTGACCATTTCAGGCGAGGATAAAACCTTGGTAGAAAAGGTCAATGAAATTCTAGGCGATGAGTTTGATGATGTGCTGCCAGAGCTAATCAAGAACGCATCAAACAAAGGTCGCGAATGGCTGCACACTTACATCGACGAGGAAGGCAATTTTGATTATATCGTCATCCCAGCGGAAGAGGTCATTCCGTTATACGATCAATCGAAAAAGAAAGTTCTCCAGGGAGCCGTTCGATATTATTCTATCGATGACCGAGTGACCAAAATTGAGTTATGGGACAAAGAACGGGTAACCTTCTACGAAATGATTGAGGGCCAGGTTTATCTCGATGCAACCATTGAGGTCAATCCTGCTTCACACTTTACGTATGGGGATAAAGGATACGGATGGGGAGAAGTACCGTTCATCGAGTTTAAGAATAACGAAGAAGCGGTTTCCGACCTAACTTTCTATAAGCAGCTGATTGACGCTTTCGACAAGGTTGTTTCCGACGTATCAAATAACCTGGAAGAAATCCAGTCGCTTGTTTATGTACTGAAAGGTTATGAAGGTCAAGGCTTGAGCGAATTTATGGAGAACTTGAAAAAATATAAGGTTATTTCCGTTGAAGCTGAACAAGGTTCAGGTGTTGATACCATCCAGGCAGAGGTGCCGATTGCTTCAGTCGACTCACACTTGAACCGATTACAGGACTCCATTTACACGTTTGGTCAAGGGGTTAATGTGAACACCGACAATCTCGGAAATGCGCCAAGTGGTATCTCGCTAAAATTCCTGTTTTCCCTTCTTGACATGAAAGCGAATTGGGTAGAGCGCAAATTTACAAAAGGCATTTACTGGCTGTTTTGGTTTGTGACAGAGTACCTTAAAATCACAAAGCAAGTACCACCAACCGCAGACTATAAATCATTAAAAGCCACGTTTAACAAATCCATGCTGATGAACGAGATGGAACAGGTGCAGATCGCGCAATTGTCTACAGGCATTGCGAGTAAGCGCACGGTTCTGACGAATCATCCGTGGGTAGAAAATGTGGACGAGGAATTAGCAGCGGTAGAGAAAGAGCAAGAAGAATACTTAAAACGCCTTCCTCCAGTAGGAGGTGGCACAGGTGGATCAGAACCAAATTGATAAGTTTCTTGATGAAATGATTGACGCGGCCGAACTTGATATTGAAGTCGTTTTTGCGTTAAGGCTGAAAGATATCATCCATCAAGTCGCAGGAATGTACACCAAGAATCAAACGGGTAAAGTGCTGACCTACGCCGATATGACGAAATACAACAAACTAACCAAAGAGTTAGCGCTCATTTCTGAAAAGATTCATGACCTATTCAGCCTTTTATATGGTCAGGTTGATGCGCTAATGCAAACGCAGTACCTAGAGAATTATTTTCGGTCTGCTTATCTCTATGAGTTTGAGGCACAACAAAAAATGGGATATGGCGCCATTAACGAAACTGTCCTGGCAACAGCTATTGCTAATCCGATACCAGGGCTCACGCTTGACGCCTTGCTAGAGGCTAACCGCAATGACACGATTAGACGAATCAACATTGAAATTACTCAAGGTCTTATAGCTGGTGAGGATTATAGTAAGATGGCAAAACGTATTGAATCGACTCTCAACTTTTCAACCGTTAAGGCTAAACGAGTCGCACGAACTGAAGCGCATCGCTGCCAGGTACAAGGTCGAATCGACTCAGCCAATCAAGCAGCTAAGTACGTGGATATGACAAAGATGTGGGATTCTACACTTGACCGCAAAACAAGGGAATGGCATCAAAAGCTTGACGGTAAAGTGGTCGGTAAGGATGAGGACTTTGTCACGGATAAAGGCAAAGGCCCTGCACCGGGTAAAATGAATAACGCAGCTGATGACATCAATTGCAGATGCACCGTTTTATTTTTAGTCGACGGACGAAAGCCTAGTGTCCGTCGTGAACGGTTGGAAGATGGTAAGACTGCCATTATTCCTTATACGACTTATGAGGACTGGTACAAAAGGAGGATAAAATAATGAATATGGAAAAATTAGAGCATGACCTTTTGACGGAAAAATATACTAAAGTCTACCACGAGGAAGAGTTTGACTTTAATGCGCCCCACACCTTTGATGTTGTTGCCGATGTAGATAGATTAGACGGTAAAGGAAAGCTACCAGTAGCAATTCAAAGAGTGCATTTCCAAGAAGGTCCGATAAAAGAGAACGGCGTAAACGGGGTTTGTAACGAGGATTTAATCGCTATGGTCATTTGTAGGTTAGAGCATTTCAACCAATCCGAGTATCGTTGCCGAGAAAACTCTATGGCAATTACTAAATTAGAGGAAGCTTTGCTATGGCTTAGAAAAAGAACAATGGGCCGAGAAAAACGAGGTGTAGAAGGAACACACGTGAAGTAATTTATGAATCTTTTAAAGGATTCCACCGTATATGTGTAGAAAGCATAGTCGGAGGTGTCCGTTATGGGACTGTTTTCAAAAAAGTGTAAGCAGTGCAAAAAGAAGATTGAAAAAGGTCAAGTGGTATCAGTTGAATTTTGCTCGGAAGAATGCCGAGACACTTGGCGAGAACAAAACCTACGACCTTGGCAAAAGAAGCTGAATGAAGGCGTGGAAAAATGGGCAGCAAAGCCTAAAAAGTAAAGGCATCCTTTCGAGGGTGTCTTTTTTATTGGTATAAATCGACCTGATTCGGATGTCGTTAAAAGACGAAACAAAACCTATCGTGTCATTACACGTAAAAAATGTATTAGGGAGAGGAAATTATGAAAGATTTACTTGAAAAGTTATCAAAAGGTGAAACAACTGTTGACGAGGTGTTAACCGCCATAGATGAAAACACAAAGGGCATGGTCCCACGCACTCGTCTAAATGACAAGAATGACGAGATTAAGGATCTAAAAACCGAAATAGCTAACCGAGATAAACAAATCGCAGACTTACAAACATCTGTAAAAGGCAACGATGATCTAACCAAACAAATCGAGGACCTCAAAAAAGCCAATGACGATTGGCAAAATAAATTCAAAACGACTCAACTAGAAACGGCTATCAAATTAGCGGCAAAAGAAGCTAAAGACGCAAATGATATTCTAGCCTTTATTAAACGGGATGGGTTGGAGCTCCAGGAAGATGGTACCGTTAAAGGTTTAGAGGATGCGCTAAAAACGCTGAAAGAGTCTAAGCCTTATTTATTTGCGGAAGAAGCACCGGGGCTAGCTGGTCGAAAACCTCACGTCCCTGGAAACGCACCAAAAGGCATCACAAAAGAACAGTTTCAAGCTATGGGTTATCAGGATAGAGTCAAACTTTATAACGAAAACCCAGACCTGTACAATCAATTAAATCAAAATTAGGAGTGATTTTACATGCCACAAACACAATTAGTGAACTTAATTAACCCACAGGTTATGGCAGACATGATTTCTGCAGAACTACCAAATAAAATCAAATTTGCGCCACTTGCACGAGTGGACCGTACTCTTGCAAGCCGTCCAGGTAACACCATTACAGTTCCAAAATATGCTTACATTGGCGATGCAGCTGACGTGGCTGAGGGTGTAGCAATGGGTACAACTGTACTTACTGCTTCAACTACTACTGCTACCGTTAAAAAAGCGGGTAAAGCAGTTGAACTAACAGACGAAGCAGTGTTATCAGGTTATGGTGATCCTGTTGGAGAGTCACGTCGACAACTAGCCCTATCTATCGCTGCTAAAGTTGATAACGACGCTGTTACGGCTTTAGGTGCGGCTACGTTAAAACACGCTGGTGTCGGTGTTATTTCCTACACTAATATCGTGGACGCAATTGATAAATTCGCAGAGGAAGATGATGAGCCACGCATCTTGTTCATTCACCCTCACCAAAAAACAACTATTCGTAAGGATCCTCAATTCCTTGCAAGTGTTGATAATGCGTTTATGGCAGGTGTTATCGGTGAAATCGCGGGCTGCCAAGTCGTAGCATCAGGTAAGGTTCCAGCTGTCGGCGGCAACTACCTAAACTACATTGTGAAGCCTGGTGCTTTAGACATCTACATGAAGCGTAACGTTCAAGTTGAAACGGATCGTGACATTTTATCAAAAACAACGGTTATCTCTGCCGATGAGCACTACACTGTTGTCCTAGCTGACGATAGCAAAGTGGTTGAGTTAACAGTAGTCCAATAATAAAAGCGGGAGAGCCTAGCGCTCTCCTTTTTCTTTGTAAAGGGGTGATTACGTGTTATTAAGACGTAGGCACAAACAAGAAATCAAGGAAGAACCCAAGAAAGTGAGTGGTTCGGATGACGCTAAACGAAATAAAACCACTGCTGCCAAATCTAAAAACAAATCAGCACGATGAATATATCGGGACCGTCCTTCCGATTTTAGAAGGTTATGCGAAAGATTGGTGCGGTAATGCTTTTGAAGAGGATGCAGAGGGGAAAACGATTTACCCGCCCGGAGTTAAGTTATTTATCGCAAAAGCGATAGAGTATCTCATGAACAAAGCTGGGGTTAGCAGCATGACGATGGGAGCAGTGTCGTATTCCTACGACTTAGACTTTCCACCGTCTTTGACGAAAATGCTTCGACCTTATAAAAAAGTGAGATGGTCATGATGTACCCTCACACAATCGATATTGAGTCAGCTACAACAGTCAATGACGGGATGGGCGGATATACAGAGACCTGGTCGCCGTTTTTAAGCGCAGTACCGGCTCATGTTCAGCCGATAAGTGGCACCGAGTATTATAAGGCACAACAAATACAAAACCCCGTTGATGTTGACGTGTTTACGCCATACAACGGGGCAATTAAAAGCGATATGCGAATCAAGCATGATGGACAAGTCCTGACCATTAAAGCGGTATTAGATCAAGGTGGAATGAATGAGGTCCTGCTACTGAAATGTGCTATTTCCAATGTTTCGGAATGATGCCATTCTTCAGACCTTCTTGAAGCCATTCACCTTCTTTCACTATCCGTCTTGATACTTTGCCCCTGTTCTTTAAAAACAAAGCGTAGGTGGCATATTCTGGCGGGATAAACGATACCTGTTGAACGTATTCATCGTACCCGATGTGTCCGTTTTCCACCAGGACTAATAGTAGATCATCTTTGATGTGGTCCACCTCCTAAGGAGTGATGGGAATGAGAATTAACGTAAGAATGAAAGGGCTGCAACAAGCTCAAGCCAATATGCAAAAATACGCAGCGAGTAAAGTCGAAAACGTAAAGAAAATTGTGGCGAAATCGACGACAAACATTGAAAATGGCGCAGTTTCTCGGGCTCCAGTCGCTGAAATAGATGGCGGGAATCTGAAAAACGGCATTTTCAAAGAGTTTGCTAATGACGATCTAGTCGGTCGAGTGATTTCCCCAGCTCGACACCAAGCTAAATCGCTACGTCATGACTCGCGGTATGAGAGCCCAACCTTATTTATTCCCAGCTTACGAGGAAGAGAGACCTCAATTTATTAGAAATTTAGAACGAGAGTTGGGTAAAGCATGAGAACTTCATTAGCAGCCCTTCAGACTAAAATATATTCGACATTGGCTAGTCACACGCCTTTAATGCAAAGAGTTAAAGGAGTATATGACCAGGTGCCTGAAAACGTGCAAGTACCTTATGTCGCTATCGGCAATCCTACCTTAACGGATTGGGGCACGAAAGAGTTTGATGGTGAGGAAATCACGTTTACCTTGCACGTCTGGTCGAGTTATAACGGAAAACAAGAAGTTTATGAGATTTTTAAATTGATATTAGAAGTATTCGGAGAGCCAATCGAGCTTGGAGACGGTTTCGACCTTGATTTCCAACGTCGTGAGTACATGGACGTTGTGGAAGATAACTTGACTGGACAAAAGCATGGGGTCATCCGATTACGTTTTAAAATATCGCATTAGGAGGTTAGCAATATGGCAAAGAATGTGAAAATTTTGCTTGAAGTCAATACGGGAACTGATGTTTCCCCAGTATGGAAACCTGTTGGCGGTCAGCGTAACGCCACACTATCCGAGGAAGTAGAAGAAGTGGACGTAACAAGCGTTGATTCTGAGGGTGCTCAAGAGTTTGAAGCAGGTCTGTACAGTGCAACCATCGACGCAGACGGTCTTTATGTACCGACGGCTGAGGGGTATACCGCGTTAAAAAACGCATTTCGGAACAAAGAAAAAATCAAAGCCCGCATCCAAGAGGATGGTCAGCCAACAGAACAAGCATTATGCCTCGTTACAAGTCGGGAGTTAGAGGGTCCATACGACGGGGAGTCTACGTATTCCGTGTCCCTACGTGTATCAGGGAAAATTACAACTGCAGTTTAATATTCTAGCCGTCTCTTTGTAGACGGCTTATTTTTTTGGAGGTTTTTATATGGCGAACGACTCAACCTTTCGAAAAGTGAGACTCAATGGCGAGGATCACGTTTTAAAATTCGATTTTAACGCGATCTCTGAACTAGAACGCTTTTATGATAAGGGTATTTTCTTCATCGTCAATGATGAAACGATGGGCTTTAACTCAGTCCGTGCCATCCTTTGGGCGGGCATGCTTTGGAAAAATCCAAATTTAAAAGTACACCATGTGGGCTCCATGCTTGAACAGGAAATGGAAGAGAACGAGGACTTTGATCTAACTGAAATGATGAAATTTACAGCTGAGGCACTATACACGTCTAAGGCTTTCCAACTGTTGGCGAAGCGAGCAAAAAAACAGGAAGAAACTGAGGGAAAAAACTAGAAGGTGGCTTGGATTGGAAGTGGATTAAGGAAACTGCATTCGGTCCTCTTAATCTAAGCCACGAAACCTTTTGGAAGTTAACCCCGGCTGAATTTCTTGAATTGGTCGACGGATGGAAATGGCGAGAGAACTATGAGGCTGAGAAAATCAAAGCCCTGAACGACCTGGAACTAACAAGGCTCTCTATGTTAGCTAGTTGGGTGACAGCCCCTCATCTCAAAAAACCTGCTAAACCGTCCGACTTTTACGATCCGAAAAAAGCCAATAAAGAAAAGAAAAAGACCACACCGCAAGAAAGTAAACGAGTGGTCGATGACCTCTCGAAAGAAATGGGGGTGGAATAATGGCACAATCCATAGCTGATATGATGGTCGAAATTGGCGCAGATATCAGCGAATTTGAACGAAAAACCAAAGAGGTCAATAAAGACATGAAATCGATGGGCACGAATGTGTCCACCATCGCTAAAGAGATGGGGCATAATGTCAGCGGATTTTCTGAAAAATGGGGTTTGATGTCCCAGGAGATGAAAGACGCTTATAAGGCATCAAGAGCGACGCTTAAACCTTTTAAAAGGGACCTAATGGATGTAGAGTATCAGTATTTTAAAATGGCTCAAGGAATGAGCACTTATAAGGGCTCAACTAAGAATTTTATGGACGAAGTAGCCGCGATGGGCAAAAAGCATAAAACTGCTACAGAAAACATCATGAAAAATAACGATATGATGAAGCGAAGTTTTATCCAGACTGTAGGGACAATGTTGAACCGTAGCACTCAGAGTGAAAAAATTGCAAAAAACTTTGAGCGCATGGGCAACCCTCTATATTCGGTAAATAATGGCTTACTAAACGTGACGAACAGTTTAAATCAAGTGGCTATACGGGGTAGTGCGGCAGTTCTAGCTCTAAAAATGCTTGGACCAAATGCCAACATGAAAGAACTGAACGATATGACCATGATGATTAATCAAGGACTGATGCGGTTCCAAGTGGTGGCTTTAGCCGCGGCAGTGGCAAGCGGAATTTTATATACCGCGCTTTTTAAAGCGGCAAAAGGTCCTGATCCGAGCGAAGTTTATCGGAAACAGTCTGAACTACTTCAAAATTACGCCAAGACCGTAAAAGAAAAAACCAAAGAGATTATGGATACCTGGAACATATTCGAGAATATCGAATTAAAGGCACCAAAATCCGGCGATTTAATAGCAAACCTGGACGAACAGGTAAACGCGTTAAAAACTTGGAGAACTAACCTAGATACCATACTATCCAGAACTGGAAACGAGGATTTCACCAAATATTTAGCGGATTTAGGACCTCAAGCAGCGGGGGAAATCAATACGTTAGCCAGTATGACCGACGCTGAACTATCTAAATACGTCTCGCTTTGGGGCGAAAAGATGTCCCAGTCTAAGCAAGCCGCCACGTCCCAATTGGAAGATCTGCGGAAACAAACGGATAAGAAAGTAAAAGCGTTACAAAAAACATTAACACCGTTAGGTTTAGCTCTCGAACCAATGAAAGCAAACTGGGCGAGTGCGTTTAAGCCAATGGTTGAGTTGTTCGGGCAAATCATGACACCTGTTGTTGAGTTTATAGGGAAAATTGGCGGCATGATTACTAAATTTAACGAAGCGCATCCAGTGCTTGCTAAAGTGATACAAGGATTTTTGATGTTGTTACCTATCCTAACCTTAATTTTAGCCCCACTTGCAATAGGCATCGGCCTGTTTGGAGGGCTTCAAGCGGCGTTTGCCTCAGTTTGGATGATTATCGGACCGTTTGTAACAGGCATGGCAACTGTCATGGGAACCGTCTTGTTAGTAGCAGCGGCCATTGCAGTAGTAGGTGTCGCACTATGGGCTTTATGGACAAAAACCTCTTGGTTTAAGGATGCCGTTATCACGACATGGAATGCCATTAAAGACGCGGCTATTGTAGCATGGAATTTCCTTTACGACAATGTCATCAAGCCGGTA
>Ga0196970_1001565_pt1 | contig 14629 bp, 26 predicted proteins | sample S1v_513CmetaG_FD_148672 | JGI IMG/M metagenome (GOLD analysis project Ga0196970, IMG submission 148672) | Soil microbial communities from Anza Borrego desert, Southern California, United States - S1+v_5-13C | ecosystem: Environmental > Terrestrial > Soil > Desert | place: USA: California... | reverse complement strand
TAGGTCTGTCACGAAGACAATCCAGGGCCGGCAGGTCGAGGTCGAATTCGACGATGACGGCTTCCTGATCCGGATCTCTGGTGTTGCGACGGTGCTCGAGCTCGACATCGACGATCTGGCGTACATGCAGGCCAACAAGCTCACCCAGGAGGTGAAGCTCAGCCTGGTGGTGCCTGAGGGCGGCGAGACGGTGCTGCAGGAGTTCCTGGAATGAGCGATCAGTTCGCGGGCACCAGCTGGAACAGGTTCGGTGATCGAACGATTCAGCATGAGGTCTGTGGCCGGATGATCACGATCGCCCTGGACGGTTACGGCCTGACGATCTCGGTCGAGGGCTATGAGAACATGCTCATCCTGGACGTTAACGAGCCGGACGCGGACCACCGGGCGAAACTGATGCTGCTGGCGCACTCGGGCGCTGACGATCACATCTACGAGTACGACTTCGACACCATTACCGACCCCGTTACCGAAGATGATGAAGTGTTACCGCCATAACCACTGATAGCTAAAGGAGAAACGACTGTGATCAAGAAACAGGGTCGAAACCCGCAGATCCCGTCCACGAAACGCCCGCCGGCGCCGCGTGGGTCCCGGGGCCCGAACAGGGACAGTGCCGGCGTGGGGCTGGAGAATCCCCATCCCGCGTCTCTGCTGGAGGCCTCGCTGTTGTCGCTGAGCTGTGACCGCCCGGGCCAGGTGGCAGCGGATCTGGCTCAGGAGTCCTTCATGAAAAATGTCTCCCATGAGGACGCGAGTCCCAGGCAGGTGCTCTGCAGATTCAGCGAGCACATCCTGGTGATCGAGTTCGAAAAGATCCGGCACCAGTTCCATTTCGTGTGTCGTGGGGAGGAGGTCGAGCTGATCATCAACGACCCGGTCGGCCTGTCTTCTGCCCAGTTCAAGTTCGGCGACACCATCATTGGACCGAAGCGGGCCCGTCACAAACTGCTGACCTGATGCTTTGCCGCCAGGTGATTGCGGCGACTGTGATCCGTCGCAGGCGACCCAGTCATCTGCTTCCCAACCAACCGCACACTGCCAGCCATAAGGAGTGACCAGATCATGACTTCCGGTCAATTACTGCTCAACATTTACGCGAGTCTGCAGCTCAATTTGCCCGCTGGTGTGCGGAAAATGACCAGCGACGGTACGTCCGATGACAACAGCATCGTGTTCGAAATGGGTGATGGCAGCCTGTTCTGCCTGGAGTCCAGCAATCTCGACGAGCTGGCGGATGACGTGGATGGGGAGGATCCGCCGTACTACGCCGGCCTGCCTGTGGATCCGGCCAACCCGGCCGCCGGGACTTACGTCCGGGAGACTGAGCCGGGCCGCTGGCTCGTGAATCGCCCGGGGAGGCCGACGTCTTACACGACGAAAGCTCCGCCGCCGAGGCACCACGTGACCAGCCCTCCGGACAGTACGATCGACAGGTGCTTTACCGATGCTATTGATACGACTGGTTTTAAGCCGATTGTAATCTCCGTGGGCGACCGGCCGCAGCGGTATGAGGACAGGTCAAGTGGCCTGGCGGGCCTGGCGACGGCCGCTGCCCCAGTCGCTGTCGCTACTCCGGCAGCGTCACCCAGCCACGCTGACCTGGTTGCTGACGACTTCGGAGAGGGCCTGGACGTGCTCCAGGACGAGCCGCAGCGGGTTTTAGCGGCGACCTCAGCCCCGAATGCCCAGAACGTGTCGCTGGAGCGTGCGGAGGCGTTCGAGGCCTTCACGGATCGGCTGCGGGCGGAAAAGCAGTTGCGGGAGGAGCCCGAGGATCTGCCGGAGTTTGATCGCAGCGACGAGGACGACGGGAACGACCCCGACCTGGCTCGACTGCCGTCTGTGTGGCCTGAGGGCCCTCCTGAGAAGCCGTGAACTGCTGGCAGCGACCCAGAACCTGTCGTTGTTGACAACCAGAAGGACCGTCCAGTTATCAAAACCGGACGGTCCTTCTTCTTAAATCTTTAGCTATCAAGGAGTTGACAGTGCCTGCCAGGAAGTCACCGAAGAAAACGGCGAAGAAGATCGCATCCAGAGTCCGCAGGAGATTCCCAAGGCCTAAGAAGATCGTGGTCGAGGTACCGGCCGAGAAGGCTGACATCCTGACGAAGCGGGTCAAGGAGGCGCTGGGTGGAGTGCAGAAGCGTACGGCGATCCTGCTGGGAGAGCTGTTGCTCAAAGGCGCCTACTACCAGATCGCTGAGAATGACAGGGGCGGCGACATTCACATGTATATCGAGGAGCTGGTGGCCGAGGACAATCCTGAACCTGAGGGATCAGTCAACCAGGACGCCCTTGCCGCTCAGGAAGAGGACAACTGGAACGCCTGAGACGGGCCGCCCGGGGGGAGCTGTCACTCTGCTCTATGGATACGAGCAGTGTGACGTGCGCCCTGAACTGAACCAGATTTGAGCCTGAAGAAGTCTGTTCTGAGCGTGATTTGAGCCATGGTACGTACGCCCCAGCGGGGCTTCGTACCATGCGATTTGTGCTTTGTCAAATAGTGGGTTCCCCACTCCGCGTGCGTGTTTTTTGGCCGCCGCGTCCCGTTCGTTCGAAAGGTCTGACCTATGTGGGACTTCATTCTGTACGGCCTGCTCGCCGTTGCGACCTTCCTGGCGCTGGTGGCTGGGCCGCGTATTCAGGACTGGATGCGCGAGAAAACCAGCCGGCTGTTCGCGCCCAAGTCCCAGTTTCTGGTCAAGGGTTATGTGCAGTACGCCAACGAGGCCCAGGAGGCGATCACCAGGATCATCCACGCGCGCTCGCCCAGTGACGCAGTGGTCCAGATGATTCGCAGACTCGCGGTTAATCATGTGCTCTGGGGGCCAAAGCTCTGGGGACCGCCCCAGAAACTCGTGCTCAATGCCAGCCGGTGGGCCGCGGCGCCTGAACCCAGCCGCGGAGTTCTCCCGGCCGACCTCAACGGCAACATCAGCCGCCTGGCGTTCTGGACCCGCGCGATTCCGGTTCCGGTCGCTCCGGCAGACCAGTCGCAGCCGGCCCCGGCGGCGGCCGCGCCCGGCGACAATCCCGGCGACAATCCCGCCAGCCACCTCTTCCGAAATCACTACCGCTGCCCGGCGTGCGCCCATGACTGGATTGATGAATGGGATTCGACGTGCGACGACGACTGCCCGGCCTGCGGCTGCCGGCACATCTCGCCGTACGCGTCGGATGATCTGCAGCCGCAGGCTGATCGCGAGCTGCAGCAGGCGCTCAATACCAACCTCCGCCGGTATATCGCCCACTTCGACAACCAGATGTGGGTGCACGAGCATGCACTGTCGGTGGACCCGCGCGGGCCAGCCGAGTGGGACTGCACCAGTTTCGTGGTCGGCCGGCCTGGCTTCGAAGAGCTGTCGAACCTGGAACCAGGGGCTGTATTCATCGACCGCGAGGACGCCTTGCGGGACGATGTCATGGCGCCGGCCTGGGTCAAAACGTGGGATGGCCCGTTCACGATCAGCGTGCGGCTGGCGGATGGCCCGGTAGCTGGGCAAACTGTGGGAACGACGCCGGTCAGCCCCGTGGGGCAGATTGAGAATGGCGCGTCGTAGCGCCGAGTATTACGATCAGACCAGAAACCCTGCGCAGGGGGTTAAAACCTGCGACAGCAGCTTAGTGGGGACATACACCCGGTGCGGCTAGCAACCCTGCGCAGGGGGTTAAAACCTGTGACAACCGCGGACGCACACCCGGTGCGACCAGAAACCCTGCGCAGGGGGTTAAAACCTGTGACCACCTTCGCATAGGTGTATTACTTAAAGTTGACCTGGTGCGAAGATGTGATGAATCATCTTGGGACTCCAGTGACGACGTCGCAGGTACTTGTACTGCCGGCGGCGTGTGCTGCATGACAGTGCAGCGTTCTCTGGAGTTCATTGAACGCAGCGAAGCTACGGGCGATCTCGCGTGCAGGGCCGGCCGATCCACATGTGTGGACCGACGGCGCAGATTCCTGCATGACGTCGCCGGGGTGACCTGGCGGCGTTCCACGCCGAGCAGCGGCTGCGTCCGGCGACGGACGCGGCACCTTACCTAGTAGTTGCCGGTCGCTATCAACGAGATAACCGGCCTTGTTCAAGAAGGAGGATCTGTGAGCTACAAACCAGTCCCGGTCGAAGAAGCCTGCCAGATCGCGGTGAAGTACGACAAGAGGATCGTCGTGATCCTCTCGCACGATTCCGTCTACCAGCTGATGCATACGACGACCTATGGCGTGACCGCTTACGACAAGGAGCAGGCCGCGGCCGTCGGCGCACTCGTCACCCAGCGACTGGGTGGCGACCTCTCGAAGAAGACGATGTTCGAGGACTTCCACCAGAACTATGACCCGGCCAGGCTGCGAGAGGCGGCTGAGATCCTGCAGGAGGTTCGTAGTCACCAGGGGATCACCGGAGTCCTGCGGGAGCGGATCGCTGTCTGGTGTGAGGGGGCGAAGGAGCCAACATGAGCTATAGGAATCTGCGGCGGGAATATGAGATCCAAGAGCGATATCGCAATCTCGTCGATGTGCTGGAGCACCTGTTCGAGCAAGAGCTCGATAGTGACGGGAGAAGAGTTGCGCTGGCGCTCTTGAAGCAGCTCGTGAAGGACATGACGCTGGATACGCTTGCGTATTCAGGTGCCTTTACGGCTGAGTACCGGAAAGGCAAGAAGCTGTTGCAAGTGCTCAGGCTCAGTCTCGACCCCGCCAAGACTGAGAGGTTTCAGCAGGCCCGGGCGGAGGCGCTCCGCAAGTCCAAGCCGGCGACCAAGGATTCGCAGCCATGAAGAAACGCGCGCGGCGGCAATCACCGCCTGATCCCGTACTCCGCGTCCAGGCTGCTGCGCAGTTTCTGCGTGGTCAGCCGGAACAGGATAAAGCGCTGGAGCTGGCGGCGTTCATGGCCATTTTTCATGGTCGCACGCTGACTGCAGCCGAAGCCGCGGACATACTCAGAAAGTAATAATGACACCGAACTTCACTGGTTACGTCACGAAGATCGTGCTCAACGAAGACGGGACGTTCCACTCAACGCCCGGCGTCGACTTTGAGACAAAACGGATCAGCGTGGTTGGTCGCAGTGCGGAAGCGATCGCCTTGCGGATCGAGGGGCACTCGGTCTGGAACGGTAATCACCGCCAGCGGCGGCATACTCCTCTGGAGATCGTTGTCTGCCGGATCGTTTCCGAGTCCCGTTGGGGTAAGACGAAGCGGACGCTGTACAACGTCGCGTCGATGATCACGTTCAGTCCCAACAAGCCCAAGCCGGCCGGGGCGGGATGATCTACCTGGCCTCGGCTGCGCTGGCGTTCCTGTCTGCTGGTCTGAAGGGCTTTCAACAAACTGAAAGGACTTAAACCCGCATGTCTGAGATTGATACCGAGTCCCTGCGACTCGACCTCGAAGAGTATTACGGAGGCTCGCGAGATCCCTACAGGAAGCGGGCAGCGGACAAGCCGTGGTCGTTGATCCCGTTTGTCCTGAGCCTGCTTGTGATCTGGCTGACGGTGCTCTCGATAGCGCTGGTGGCGGAGACTGCCGCGCTGCGCTCGAAGCTCATCTCACAGGACATGCTGCTCAGGCACCTCATGATCAAGGACGTCGAGCGGACGCTGTACCCGGATAAGGCAGGAATCGAATGACCAGAGCACAGAGAAAGAGCTTCCTGCTGGTGATGCTGGGCGTCTTCGCTGGCATCTGTTTCTCCCGCGCGATCAACTACGGCTTGTCGGGTCGTTACTGGATTGGTCAGGCCTACTGGGCCGGCTTTGTCACAGCGATCGGCCTGTGGATCTGGACGGCGTTCGTCCAGCCCCGCCACCCGCAGGAGCCACCGCCGGTTTCGGCAGGTCTGGGGCAGAAGGTTGGCCACAAGGTCGAGCGATTCTTGTGGATCGGAGACGGCATGGACTCCGGATCTGACCAGGTCGGAAGGCCGGTTGATCTCGATGGTCGCAAGGGCAAGGTGATCGCCGGAACTGTGCTCACGGTGGATATTGAGTTCGAATGACCAGGTGCAAGTCGACCAAGAAGTCGAAGCGAATGCGGGCCGTTATGGCGGGCCTGCGAGGGCAGATGCGCCGGGCGTACTTCACGATCAGTCAGTATTACCCAGGCCCGCCAGCGTTCCTCAGGCAGGGATTCCTGGGGCCGGCGTCGCTGCTAGGTACCCCCTGGGCTGACAGAGCGATGCTTATTCGAGTGCGCGGCGGCGAGTGGGTTCGAATACGACAGCCTGCGAGCTTTGTGGCACCCGGATTCGATGATCTCCAGTTCTCGCCGCTTACTGAGATCGTGGTGCTGTCAAAGCTGATCGTGCGACGGCCGTGTCGGTTCTACCGCCCGCACCGGCGGCCAAAGTTATCGGCACGACTCATGACAGGTTCCAGTATTTTCGGCGAGAGCTGGCAGCCCAACTGGTTTGACCTGCTCCAGTCCGGAGTGCGCACGCAGCTGGAGTCTTACGTGCGACAGAGATTCGGCGGCTGCTGTAACAACGGCGGTGTTCTGTTGGATCAAGTCATCAAAGACGATCTGGAAAAACTCGTGGTGTGACGGGATCGTCGTGTACCCTGAAAGGAGACCATGCGTAGCGAAAGAGCGAGTCTATGGGTGGCCGTGCATGGCCATAAGCACGGCAGTGACGCCTATCTCTTCTGGTTTGACGGTGAGGCGATGGACGAGGAGGCGGAAGAGCGAGTCGTCAAGCAGCTCGATATCAACTACGAGCCGGACTTGGCCGAGTCGCTGAATTGCCACCAGGTGAACATCGGCCGTGAGATCCACGTCGACAACCTCCCGGTTGTGACCTGATGCCACAAGTCATCATGGGGCCGCGAGCTACTGAGCTCCGGCAGCTGGAGAACAGCTACAACGTCCGGGACTTTCAGCTCCTGAATGAGCCCACCAAGCAGATTCAACGCGACCGTGTGCTGGCTCACATGCAGCAGCACAACTCGGCCCTGCGACCCAGACTCTTCTCCCTGCCGGCATCCTGGTGGTCCTTCGAGGACCAGTTCCTGCGAGCCTTCCCGAACGCGGATATCGTCGCGGTCGAGAAGAACTACGAGATCTACCGGAACGGCATCACGTTTATGCCGGGAGAGCGCAAGCACCGCGTTCACGAGGGGCTGCGTACTGGCACGCTGCTGGGTCACTGGTCGAGTCGGGCCAAGATCCTGTGGTGTGAGGCCAGCACGCTGATCATGACCGGCCGCAGCGAGTTGCAGCACGAAGACAAGAAGACCAAGACCAAGCGCCGGAAGGACTTCAATCGCTGTTACAAGCGCTGGACCTGCGTCTGGTGGGACTTCACATCGCCGATCTGCCGGGAGACTATCGATTGCCTGACCGGGACCGAGCGCTGGCTCAGCTTCGATGTCCCGGTTTGTCCCGTGTCGATCACGCTGCTGCCGGCCCGCGAGGACCGCGATACAGGCCGGCTGATGAAGAACTTGGTACCTGAGGACGTGGAGTTCAATCTCCGCCGCGTGCTGTTCCTGGAACGCTGGCTGAACCGGTGCAACCAGCATCGCCAGGTCGAGGTGATCGACTACTTCCCCTACGAATCGGCCGGCGGCTGTCCCATGCTGCTGGTCAATACCCTGTTCACGTTGAGGAGCAGCGGAAAGGAGCTGACATGAAAGGTGCAGAGAATCAAGAGCCCCAATCACTGAAAGTTCTGGCAACACAGGCCCTGGCATTCCTTGTGACGCGCTTCGAGGAGTGCGAGAAGCGCATGAAGGAGTTCGAGCGGTTGTCGAAGGCCGGTGATCCTGCGGCGATCGATGCTATCTCGGAAGAGTTCGGTTTGCACGAGATGCAAATGACCGTGGATCTCTATACGCGGTTGCGGCTCGATGGTCACAACTTCGACAAGCTCCCTGAGATCGTGGCCGCGGTCTCCCGGGTCGAAGGCGTGCTGGCGGTGTTTGACGCTGACAACGAGTTATGAGGTGCGGATGCTCAAACCCCACGACCTAGTCGAGCTGGCCAAGATCCTGCCGGCGGTCAAGGTCCACCTGAAGGACCAGCCGCCGGCTCTGCAGAGAGCGTTGCTGCTGACGTACAACGCCGCAGTCAACTTCTCCCACTTCCATCAGTTCGTGACCGAGCTGACGTTTCCGTCGAGCAGCGCGTCTTCTGAGATCAGGGCAGAGGCAGGGGAAGCCCTGCAGACGTGCCGGCCGCTCGGGAGCTGCGACATGGACGATCGTCCTGACATTCCCCAGGCTGATCCCAGATGACGTACATCTGGCTGAGCGTCGGCTTCACCTATGACTTGTTTCCCGAGAAGGGCGGCTGGTCAGAGGTGAGCCGGACCGAGAAACCTGATCTGATACCGGTGGAATACACGCCGGCCATGGAGCCCTTCATCAAGAAGGACGTTGACGGTCGGGAGTGGTTCTACGCCGTGGATCGCCACGGTAACCCTGTCATGAAGGAGAGACGTTGAAAGACGCTGCTGAGCATGAGACTGAGCCGCTTGCTGTTTTGGCAGCGCGTGCGATGTATCGGTTGATCGAGCGTTTTTGGCGCTTTGAGTTCCGTGCGAAACGGCTCGACGATGTCGTCAACGAACGGATCGCTCGCCTGGAGACGCGCTCGCCGGAAGAGCGTGCTTTGGATACTGCTGAAGACGAGATCGACCTGGATGAGCTGCAGTTGATCGTGGATCTCTATTCGCGGCTTCGCATGGATGGTTACGACTTTGAAGCGGAGGGCGGTGATCGGCTGCCAGACTTCTTGGCGACAATCCCGCGTGTCGAGGGGACGCTCGCTGAGTTCGATGCGGACAACGACTTATGACCTGCATCTGTAACGCGTGGTGGCTGCAGACCGAGGATTGTCCCGGAGAGTTCTACGATCCCGAGGACAAGCTGCTGAAGAACAGCCAGGGTCTCAAGGTGCGGGTGATGCACAACGGCTGCCCAGTTCACAACGGGCATTCGAACCGCGCCCGCCCGCGAGACCTGGCGGCTGAGATCCGGAAGCTGGAGGCGTCAGGGGACAAGCACCTGTTTCCGCCCCGTGAGTCGCCGGCCGAGGGGGCGTCAGGGGTACGGATCGAGCGTGGTTACCGCGGCAAGGAGATTGTTGAATACTGGTTGTGGCTGACCGAGGAAGATACCGAGCGCTGGGCAACCAGGGCTTACAGTCACTGGCCGGCGTCGACGCTGCGGGGACACCGGCTGTGCGTCAACGTGGATATCACGGGGCTGGCCTCTGTGACAGTCGACGACGAGGTCTGGGACCGTGACCGCAACGAGTTGGCGGCTTGTGTGTTCGATCACCTGCCGGAGGACTGCCGGCACCTCTGGCCAGGACCGCCCCCTGTGCTGGCGGAGCCCTGGCTGAGGGTGACCTTCCGTGATATGCACGGCAATCTGATCGAGACCTTCGAGGTTCCGGCAGCTGCGGCGCTTGAGAAGACCAGCCGTTTCCTGTTGGTGCACGGGACTGATCCGGACGAGGACGGACGCGAAGCGATGCCGGGGACGGTTGCGTTTACACCCTGCGCGGCCCCGGCGTGCCCTGACCCCGCTCAAGGAGAATGAATGATGTCAATTCCCGGCAAGTACGAGATATTGCCCAGACCGGCCTACAGTGACGACGGCCGCGTGATTCCGGCGACTGTTTATTCGCCTGCTTGGAATCAGGAGTTGCTAGTCCCGTCCGGGAGTGATGCCTGCACGAGCTGCGGTGGGCGAGGCTGGCAGCGCGTCCAGCCAGGTGTTAATCAGGATGCCAGGTGGGTGCGCTGCGCAGATTGTCGCCAGACAGGCTGGTGCCCAAAAATCCTGGCTGCGGCTGCCGGTACCGGGTCTGCTGAGCGGAAGCCCAGTGACACGGTGGTGTACAGGACTGTCAGTCTGACGGTTGCCGAGATCAATAGCCTGCTCGTCGCGATTGAGCAGGCGCTCCATCCGGACGTTGCTGCGCCGCTGCAGCGAAAGCTCGCGCTGTCTCGGGATAGCCAGGTGGGCGACGCGGTGTCGCTGCCGTTGAATCTGCGTCATCGCGAAGAGCTGTGGGCCGCCGCGCGTGCTTATCGTGAGAGTGTGCTGACGGCGTCGCTGGTCGAGCATGCCCTGATGATCCTGGTCGCGACGCTGCCTCCCCGGGATCCCAGCACTGCTGAGGTCCTGAAAGAGGTTGTGGCGCGGCAATGACCACTACCAGCGGCGCTTGGCCGCTGAATGCTACAACCCGGGACTGAACTCGGCCCGGCTTTTGCTGTCTCTTGTCCCAACCCAAGGAGAAATCAATGTCACAAGCAGTGCTCGAAGTCCCTAACACCTCGGACCAGGCCTACCCGATCAGCCTGAAAAATGAGGATGAGGACTTTTTCAACAAGTACGCCGGCAAGCTGTCTGCGAACAGCCCGCCGGCGTTGCTCCGTGAGTACGCGCTCCGCAAGGAGCGCTACGACGCCTACATGGACTGGCTGATCGAGCAGGACGGTCTGGACTGGGAAGCCCGGTTCGGCCACTGAGTGGTCGCGAGAGATTGGTTGGGAAGGCGCGAGCCGGTGGGGTAACCTGCCGGCTCGCGCCTGTTTCTATGAACTGCTTATCTGAAGTAGCGAGATCGCAGGCATGTCACAGCAGTCCCCGAAAGAAGTACCATTGCCGACGCTTCGGCAGATCCTGGAAGACCCACTCTCGTTGTCCATCGGCGAGTGGTCGGTGATCATTCTGTTGGGCACCGCCACGGCATTCGTTGTGGTGATGGCTATCATCGGGCTGCGGTGGGTATTACATGAGCAGGGCAAGTACCTGCGGAAGAATCCTTGAAGGAGGTGCGTCCATGGGTAATGCGTCTGATGTTGCGGAACTGGGGTCGGAGGTTGCACGGCTGCGGAAACTGATCCGCCACGCATGGGTCCATTCTGGATATCCGAACTGCGGGTACGACCAGATGACGACGGAGCAAAAGAGTCTGTATGCCGCGGTGATTGCGTCTGATGCGGAGGCGGGTAATGCCCGGCTGCGGGAGGCGCTGGAGCAGATTGTTGCCATGAAGTGCGTCGAGTCCACGTTCGGCGGAGGTGGTGAGACCTACTACTCACTGGCTGTCCGCATGCAGGAAGTTGCCCGTGAGGCTCTTGCCTCCGCCCCTCCTGAGCCTTCCGCCCCGGCTGGCAGGGCAGCTTCGGAGAGCGCGGTCACTGGCTGGCGCGAGAAGTTCGCCAAGACGTTCGTGATGAGCGGACGCAATTCGCACGACCCGGAAATGCTGTTCCGCGTCTGGGGCAATGGCACAATGTCCATCGCACTGCCGGAGCACGTTCAGCAGTTCATCGAGATTGAAGTTCTCGGCGAATATAACCCGGATGCCGCGCCTGACCCCGTCTCCCGCCCAGAGTCCGCCGATCGCGTGGCGGAACTGGAGGCGGAGGTTGCAAGCCTGAAGTCCATCATTGAGGGGGCCGCTGACAAGAGTCCTGCCGGATACGACTGGTCTGTTCTCGGAAAGATTGACGAATTGGAGGCGGAGCACGCCCGGCTGCGGGAGCGAGTCAGGAACCTTGAGGGCGGCATCCGGCGGTTCCACAACAAGACGATCATCGGCAAGGGGCAGGTTGCGTCAGTGAGCCTTGACGACCTGAATGAACTATCCACCGTCCTGTTTGCGGAGCCAAACATTGAGAAGCCCTCCGCCCCGGCCGCCTCTGGCGGGGAAGCCGTGGTGGATTTGAGCGTGTGTGAGGAAAGAGACGAGTGCCACCTGCGGGACGGTCGCACCGAGAGATTCAAAGGGCTTGCTGACACCGATTGGAAGCACAGCCAAACGCACCCGTTCGTTGTGGGCGTCCATGCCTACTCGCGGGCCGGGCGATACTGCATGGATCAGTCGCTTGACCATCCCGTCGACATCATCCGCGTCACCCGCGTCGTGGACGACAAGGTGGTGCAGGTGACTCCCGCCCCGTCCCCCGCCGTGGAGTTTGACTTCCAGTCGATGGACGCTCAGTTGTGGGCCAAAGCGTTTTGCCAGACGTTCCACGGCCACGACGAAGGAACAATGCTGGCGTGGTTCGCCAATGCGATCATGGCCGGCTATGACGAGGCGTGCCGTCGCGAACGCAGGGAGGGCACCCCCGCCGTGGAGGCAGGCGTGGAGAGCGATGGGGTGAAAGTGGGGGCCGGGATATTCGGCGAGGACGAAGCTGTCAGGGGGCTGCTGAAGATTCCCGGTGTGCAGATGCTTGAGGGATCATACAGCCCATGCGGTGACGTGGTGACGATGCTCGACAACCTGCGGTCTAAGGCCAATGCCGGCAACCGAACATTACGGCTCGCCTATGAGATTCTTATCCAAGCCGGCAGCCAGATTTCCGCCCCGTCCAGCCCTTCGGAACCGCCGGAGAGCGAGGGGTCAGCCGCTGTTGGAGACTGCGGGATCGTTGCCGCGGGTCCACAGAAGCTCGCGGCGGGCACTCCGGATGACCTTTTCCCCGCCCCTCCGTCCCCTGCCACCGCTGCGGTGACTGCGGAGGCGGCGGTGATCGTGGGAGCTGGGCGCTATCGGACGGCGGAATACGACAGGACAGGAAAAGAGCAGTGGCTCGCTGATGTGGCCGGGAAGCTGGTCAACGGGGTGTGGGTAGGCGAGTGCAATCCTGCACCGCGAGAAGAGCTTCAAGACAGCCTGATTTTGTGGCTGTCGTCGGGAATGACCTTCGGCGCTCACGACATGTACCGCATCACCGGCCCGTACTCACCGCCGAAGCTGGTGCTGGAACTGCCGGACTTCTGGTTCGTTGAGCACACCCAATGCTTCCCGTGCGCATTCTGGCTGCGGTCGCGCCGCCAGAGGGACAACGCCACCCGCAACTACTTCCGGACGGCAGAGGAAGCGTGGGCGGTCGCTGACGAACGCAACGCCAAACTCGTCGCCCAGGTGAACGCCGCTCAGGGAGAAGGATGAAGTGAACATGTTGGCACGAATTGTTGCGTGGTGCCGCGCACACTGTAGGGAGTATCAGCGTCGCCGCGAATTGGATCGTGAGATCCGCCAGATCGCGCGGGATTTCTGGAGCGGTAAGAGTCATCGCAGACGCTGAGCACGAATTTGCTCTCAGCCGGCTGGTACCTGTTTTGGTCGGCGGGCGGTGCTGCTACGATGTTCGCGTACTCTCTGGAGGGTGAGACGATGTCGCAATTCATGAGGATGCGCTGGGATCGGCTGGGCTTGTTCGCTGTGTTTTGTGGCTTGCTGCTGCTCGTTGCCCGGCCGGGCGAGCGGTCGGCTGCAGCAGTCTGGGAGCAGCCCACCGGGCAGGCCGCGTCGCAGCAAGCACATCGCGAGCTGATTGCCACGCAGCTTTACGTCACGCTCGTCGGCAACTCCCTGGGAGACATCCGGGGCATCCAATCCCGTGCGGAACTGGACGTCCATGAGGCGACGCGGATCCATGCGTTACGGGAGGCCAGGCGGGCCTGCCTGTATGCAGACAGTTTGCTGGAGGTGCTGGGGTCCTCATCCCCGCAGGCGCGCACGCCAGCTGTACTACCGCCGCTGCCAGCAGCCAGTCCTACGCTGGCGGAGCCGGCGCCGTTCAGTCAGTCATCCGTGGACGATCCCTGCCCGGCGCCTCGGGAGCCCGATCGCGACCGTTTCGGGACGCCGTTCGAGCTGCTGGGCGGAAGTGGCTGACAGCGTCGCGGCGACATACTGTTTGCGAGGCTTATGAGAAGCCGGCGGGTCACCTGCCGGCTTCTGCTATTGAGAAACCCTTGCAGGGTGGTTGAGCGGCCGGTTAGCCCGCCAGGCTTGCTCCTGCCTTGCAAGGGCTTTTGTTCCTCGATCAAGGAGTTCCAAGCGCATGTTCGTGAAACTCACCGTTGCGGTGTTCTGGGGGTTCGCTGCGGTCATCGCTTCCTTCTACGCCATGGATAGGCTGCGGCTGTTCAGCGGCGGCGGTACGGGCGTGGACGGCTGCCTGCCCATGATCTTCACCAGCTTGGCGCTCGGCGTGCTTGCCGGCGCCATTGCCTGGAGCTGCGTCTGATGTCCGAGCTCCTCTGCCACCTGTTTGGCGACTTCGTGATCCAGAATCACTGGATGGCGACGCAGAAGACGAAGTCCTCGTTCGTGGCGGCTGTGCATGCCCTGACGTACGGGATCCCGTTTCTGCTGCTGACGCACAGTCCTGCCGCACTGGCGGTGATCATCGGCACGCACTTCCTGATCGATCGGTTCAGGCTCGCCCGGCATGTCGTGTGGGCCAGGAACTAGGCGGCGCCGGCGGCGTATCGCCCGGGGCATACCGCGACGGGGACTGCGGAAGACGTTCCGGACTGGCTGGCGGTGTGGCTGCTGATCGTAGCCGACAATACGCTGCATCTGGCGATCAACCATGTCGCGCTGTGGATCTAGTCACAATTTCTCAGACAGCGGGTCTGGGGACTACTGAAGTGAAAGGGGTTTGTTATGGAGGTTCTGGTCGTCCAAGCCGGCGACACGCAGCATTCAGAGACCGAGCGGATTGAGCAGTCCAGCGACATCGACTTGGGGAGCTGGTACTGGCTGAAGCAGACCATCCGCGACCCTGACTACCGCGGCGGGGTGGAGTGCGACGGGGAGATTCTGTGCTGCGTGATGCACGTCGGGTCCAACTACATCCAACTG
>Ga0196970_1001564_pt1 | contig 14643 bp, 20 predicted proteins | sample S1v_513CmetaG_FD_148672 | JGI IMG/M metagenome (GOLD analysis project Ga0196970, IMG submission 148672) | Soil microbial communities from Anza Borrego desert, Southern California, United States - S1+v_5-13C | ecosystem: Environmental > Terrestrial > Soil > Desert | place: USA: California... | reverse complement strand
GGATAGATTTTCTCAAAAATCTGGCGCGAGCCAGGGAACCGGGCCGCTCGCCTGCGCGTTCCCGCGAGTTGCAGTGCTGCGGGGCGTTTCCAGACCGGCCGGAAGTGCGCTAGGGCGAGCCTGCTCGCAGGGGATCAGACGTGCTGTTTAGCGGACTGGTTATGGCGGCGCTTGCCGCCGTGTGCTTTTTGGCCGGCGTCTTCATCGGCGGCGCCTCGCACCGCCGGGCGCTGCGTGAGGCGCTCGAACGCCAGCAGGCGCTGAAGCGCGACTTCGAGACGGTGAGCGCGGTCAATGCGCGCTTGCTGATGCGGGACGGGCCGCAATCGAAAACAGTCTTTGACGATGAAGCGTTCGAACGCTTCATGCTTTTGTACGATGACGCCAAACGTCGTCTGCATCGTGCGTTGGACCGCCACAATGCGACAGCGCCGCGCCCGATCGTGATCGCGAGAGACGGCGCCAATCTTGTACAGGTAGTGGAGGAAGTGCCGCGCGGCGGATTTAGCGAGGACATCGACCAGGACGCCGGTATCCGCCTGTGGATGCGTCATGTGTTTGAAGCCGATGCGCTCCGGCGCACGGCGCGCCAAGCGCCGGACCACGTTAATGTGATCGCGTTGGAGACAGAACGCGCTTCATTCGAGGCCTTGGTCGAACATGGCCCAACGGTAACGCGCCGACGCGCCTAACGAGCGCGTGAACGGGTGCAACCCAAGGCGGCGGTAGCGGCTTTGTTTCGTATGCGCCGCTCTGCTCCTTCCGCCCTTCAAGACACGTTGCGCCGCCGGCTCGAACTCGGCGCGCTGCTGCGTCTCGCTTATAGACTGGAAGAAACGTTGCCGTTGCCGCGCAGATTTCTCGACCTGCTCACGCAATTGTCGGACGCGCTGGCGCTTCACCCGGTCAGCGGGATGCACTGGGATTTCTCGACGCGCAGTGCGTAGCGGGGGTTAGAAGCTCGCGAACGCCTGGGCTTGCGCACGGCGTGCGTACTTGTCGGCATACATTGCTTCATCGGCGCGGGCGATTGCGGTTTCGGGATCTTCCACCAGCGCGATAGCATGCACGCCGAACGAGGCGCGGATGCGATGGTTCATGCCTTCATAGAGGATGATTGCGCTGTTGAGTTTGTCGCTCAGCGCGGCGGCCTTCACGTGCGCCTCTTCGGCGCTGGCGCGGTTGAGGATGATCCCAAATTCGTCGCCGCCGAGGCGCCCGACGACATCGCTTTCACGGACACTATCGATCAGCAGCAGACCGACATGGCGCAGCACAGCGTCACCGGCGGCGTGGCCGTAGCTATCGTTCAGCGCCTTGAAGCCGTCGAGATCGAGATAGAGCACGGCGGCCGGGGTCTTGTAGCGTTCGACCTCGGACATCGTCCGGTGCAGCTCGCGCAAGAAAGCGCGGCGGTTGAAAACGGGCGCGAGCGCGTCTCGGTCCGCCATGGCTTCGGCGGCGGCCAGTTGTTCGGCCAGCGAATCGCGCTCGGCGGCGAGTCGCTCCAAAGCGGCCAAAGCGGCGTCGGAAACATCGCGCCGCGACAAACCCAGCCCTTGCAGGAGCTGGTTCGTTGCAGAACCGATCTTCGCCGTGCCGAACCGCATGGAGCGCGCCTCTTCCCAGCTAGGGATGCGCGCGCGAGGTAAAGACGGCCTTAACCGGGGTCACGGGTGTCGGGTGTCAGGTGTCAGGTCTCAGGTCTCAGGTGTCAGGGGAAACCATTGTCGTCCAGGGCGCATGTGGGGGCGAGCCTCCGGATGACCGAGTTCTGACACCTGACACCTGACACCTGAGACCTGACACCTAGACGGACGGCGCAGCTTCATTTACTGGGCGTTTTTTTAGGAGCAGCCGAAACATGGCTACCCCGCTCGCGCGGCCCTTCGGAAATTCGCCCGAGGGCGATGGCAAGCGCATGCGAATTTCCGAAGGACAAGCCGCGCGAAAGCCTATGAGCTCAGTGCGCCTCTTAGGATTTGGAATTCGCCCGGAGCTTGATCCAACATGACAGCGAATTCCAAATCCGGCGCACTGGTCGGGCTCATCATGGGCTCGCAATCGGACTGGGAGACGATGCAGGCCGCGGCCGAGGCGCTCGATGCGCTGGGGGTCGCCTACGAGGCCAAGATCGTTTCCGCCCACCGCACCCCGCAACGGCTCTATGAGTACGCGACCGGCGCGAAAGCGCGTGGACTGAAGGTGATCATCGCCGGCGCCGGCGGCGCGGCGCATCTGCCCGGCATGTGCGCTTCCTTGACGCCGCTGCCGGTGCTCGGCGTGCCGGTGAAGAGCAAGGCGCTGAAAGGCGTCGATAGCCTGCTCTCGATCGTACAGATGCCGAAGGGCGTGCCGGTGGGGACGCTGGCGATCGGCGATGCGGGCGCGGCCAACGCGGGCATTATGGCGGCGTCGATTTTGGCCTTGAATGACGATGCGCTGGCGGCGCGGCTCGACGCGTATCGCGCGGCGCAAACAGAAGCGATTGGCGAAGACCCGCGATGAACGCGCTCTCGCCGGGCTCGACGATCGGCATCCTGGGCGGCGGCCAATTGGGGCGCATGCTCTCGATCGCCGCGGCGCAGCTTGGCTTCGATGTTGCGATCTTTACCGATGAACCGGATAGCCCGGCGTCGCGCGTTTCGGCGCGTGCGGTGGTGGCGAGCTATGCCGACGAGGCGGCGCTGGCCGATTTTGCGCGCCGCGTCGCTGTCGTCACCACTGAATTCGAGAACGTGCCGGCGGAGACGGCGCAGGCGCTGATCGGCGCCGGCGCGCGCGTTGCGCCAAACCCGCACGCGCTGGCGGTGGCGCAAGACCGGTTCGACGAGAAAAGCTATTTCGCCAGCGCCGGCATTGCGACGCCGCCATTTCGGGCGATCGCGTCGCAAGAGGATTTGGACGCAGCGATCGCGGAGATCGGCGCGCCGGCGATCCTGAAGACGCGGCGGCTCGGCTATGACGGTCGCGGACAAATCCGCATCAACAGCGCTGCCGACGCTGAAGGCGCTTTTGAGAAACTGGGCGCGCCGGGGATACTTGAAGGCTTTTGCGCATTCGAGCGCGAAGTTTCGATCATCGCCGCGCGCGGTTGGGACGGCGCGGTTGCGTTCTACGATCTCAACGAAAACGAACACGCGGGCGGCATTCTCTCGCGCACGATGCTGCCGGCGCGCGTGAGCGCCGATATTGCGCGCACGGCGCAAGAGGCGGCGCAGCGCGTGCTGGAAGCGTTCGACTATGTCGGCGTGCTGACGATCGAGTTTTTCGTGATGCCGGATGGGTCGCTGGTGGCCAATGAAATGGCGCCGCGGGTGCACAATTCAGGGCATTGGACCATCGAAGGCGCCCTCACCTCGCAGTTCGAGCAGCACATTCGCGCCATCGCCGGCTGGCCGCTCGGGCCGACCACGCGTGTCGCCGCGATCGAAATGCACAATCTGATCGGCGCGGATGCGAACGCCTGGCCGGCGCTGGCGGCCGACCCCGATGCGCGCGTCCATCTTTACGGCAAGCGCGACGCGCGCGCCGGGCGCAAGATGGGACACGTGACGAAGCTCAGCTTTTAGTGCGGGAAACTTTCTTCGCGCACGGTGAAGAGCCAGAGGCCGATGGCGTAAATCACCGGCAGGAAGAACCAGAATACGCCGGACACATCGCCCGCCCAGCGCGGCACGACTGTCACTGAATCTTCCTCGCCGAAGACGTTCACGCCCCCGCCGAGATAGGCGACCAGCAACAGCACGCCGACGCACGCCCAAAAGGCGATCGCGGTCGCGACAATGGGAGAGGTGCGCTCGACATAATCGTCGGCGGAATGGTCCTCGAGACGCGTGAGGCTCGGCCAAATGGTCAGCGGCCAGGCGGCGGCGGAGAGAAACCGTAGCGGAGCAGCAGTCATGGACGCCTCCAACTCGATTGGGAGGCCATCCTACGCTTCACGGCTTCGTGAACAGAGTGAAATCGCGATAACTTACCGCATCAGCGGTAGCGGAAGCGCGCCGCTACCCCGACGGCGCTTTGGACGCCCTCGCTCAGTGGCTTCAGCCGCGCTTTGAATTTCTCGAACTGCATCACGTTCTCGATCCGCGCGTCGAGGAACGCCCAGGTCGCTTCGTGATCGGCGCTGTCGTCACCGAACCAGCGCGCATAGGTGCTGGCGAGCACGCCGGAGAGGATGGTGCGCTTGGAGTAGAAGTTCTCATCGGTCGAGGTGTCGCCGAGCGCGCGCCAGATGCGGTCGGCCGTGCGCCAGAGCAGGCGCGCAGCTTCCGGCGCGCGGTCTGGCCGGGCGAGCGCACGGGTCATGGCGCGGGCGGCTTCTTTATAGCCGGCTTGCGCTTCGAGCCGCAGTTGGACGGCGGCGCGGACCTTGTGGCGGATCTTCATGGCCGGGAGATCGAGCTCTTCGAGGCCGGCCAGCATGGCCTCATCGGCTCTGGCGGCGAAGGCGTCGAAGAGCTCGAACGCGCCCTTCGGGCAGGCCAGGGCCGCCTCCCCTTCGCTAAGACCGGCGTCGGCGACAGCGGCCTTGAAAGTGGCCTCGGTCCAGCCAAGGCGGGCGGCGTGCGGGGTGAAGGCGTCGAGGATCTGGGCGCGGAACCGGTCAGAGGGGGTGTCAGCCATGGCTGAAGGCTACGCGCAAAGCCCCCAGCCGTCGACGCCCGCGCCATGGACAGGGGCGCGGCGTTTTGCTATTGCCGCGCCTTCAAGTTCAGCCGGCACGTGGGAGCGAGCGCGCCCGCGGCGGTTTGGTGTTGGGTTTCAAGGTTACGGGAGACGGGTCCTGGTACAGATTTTCGTTCGCGATAACAACGTCGATCAGGCGTTGAAGGCGCTCAAAAAGAAGATGCAGCGGGAAGGCACTTTCCGCGAAATGAAGCGTCGCAATCACTTCGAAAAGCCGTCTGAAAAGCGTGCCCGCGAACGCGCCGAAGCTGTGCGCCGCGCCCGCAAGCTGGCCCGCAAGCGCGCCCAACGCGAGGGCCTGCTGCCGCGTCCGGCGCCGAAGCCGCGTTAAGCGAACCCAAGTTCTGAGTTTTGGAAACGCCGTCCGGTTCGCCGGGCGGCGTTTTCGCGTTTAGGCCTCGGGCGCCGCGGCGAGCCGCAGCATCAGCGCCGCGGCTTGATCCAACAGCGCGCGCTCCGATGCGCTCAGTTTCGCCAGCCGTGCCTGCAGCAGCGCGAGGCGCGCCTTCTGCCCGCGCTGCATCAGCGCCCGGCCCTTGGCGGTGACGTCGATGCGCACGCCGCGCCGGTCGGCGCGATCGACGCGCTTGGCGACCAGGCCCTCCGCTTCGAGATCGCTGACCAGCTTCGACATGGTCGCGCTGGTGACTTGCTCGGCGCGGGCAAGACCGCTGAGGCTTTTCGGCCCGGCGAACACCAGCACCGACAGCGCCGAGAGCTTCGGCGCGGAGACACCCGTCTCCTCGTCGGCCGCGCGGACCATGCGCAGCAGCCGGATCGCGCCGGAATGCAGCTGCGCCGCCGTGTCGAGCAAATCAGTTCGCGCCATGAACTCAATTCTGGTTTGACATAATTAGTTCGTCAAACTAAATATATCGGCGTCCGCTGGCGTCGTCGGCAGGCCGGGTTGCGGTGGTCGAAACACCGCTGCCGGCTGGTTCGGGTTCTCGCTTTGCGGGCCCGGAAGGGGCGGCGCGCAGGGATGGATCGATGGCGCCAGCAGGATGCCGGCGGTCCTCAGATGTAATCCTGCAGCACGATGAGGATCGAGGAGAGCGTGATGAATGATGCGCCCGCTTTGTTGTCAGGGATCGCGCAGATCGCGTTGGCGAGCGCCGATCCGCAAAAGCTCGTGGCTTGGTATCGCGACATGCTGGGCTTGCCGGTGCTGTTCGAAGCGTCGGGCATGACGTTCTTCCAGTCGGGCGCGACGCGGCTGATGATCGGGCCGGCGCAGCCGGGCCAGAGCGTCGGCGGCGATGCGGTGATCTATTTCGAGCCGCGCGACTGGAGCGCGGCGGAAGCGGCGCTGGAGGAGCGCGGCGTGGTGTTTCTGCACGCAGCGCAAGCGCTGCAGCGCGCGCCGGGACGCGAACTGATGCTGCGCCCGTTCCGCGATCCGGAGGGACACGCGCTGGCGATCATGGGCTGGCGGGCGGCGGCGTGAGTGGGCGGTTTTAGCCGGGAGCGGTCATTCGCGATCTGGGAAAATGCTCTCGGCCGCTATGAGCAAGGCGATGAACACATCCGATGCCTCAGTGAACGATTTGTTCGCTTCGACATCAACCAACCACGCTGAAAGCGCTTCGTAGTGCGCCAAAACGGCGCTCCGGACATGGAGCGCAATGGGTCGCGGAGTTCGACGCAGCAGATCGGATCGATATCCGTCATCGGTGATGCCGAAAATTTGCGCGTAAGGAATGAGAGGATGAAGCGCAGTAGGGACGTCGGAAGCCAGGAACGGCGGATTGTTTTCGGGAATAGAGGCGTCCCAGCCTGCGACCAGTTCCTCATAAACCATCAGCCGCATGGCCGCACCTCTCGCAAATCCCATGTGGCGCGAAAACCCGAAAGTCTCTGTCCGGCCAGAACGAGGCGCCAAGCTAAATGCGCTCACCAGCGACCGCACGCCCTATTCCACGTCCAGAGCGCGTGCGCGGTGAGGTGATAGAGCGCGGCGGCGAGCCACGAGAACGACGGCGCTTGCGTGAGGCGGCCCAGCGTCCGATAGGGCGGCGTGGCGGCCCAGGCGATGGCGACGGCAGGCATGCCGCGGAGGACGCGGCCGTCGGGGGTGATGGCGTGCAGCTTCAGCCGGACGTCGTCGAGTGAGACGCCGGCGCGTGCGAGCGCGTCCGGATGGGCGGCGACGTCGGTGAAGATGACGCCGGCGCGCGCGGCGGCGGCGCGGCGCTCGAGATCGCACGCGCCGGCGCGGCAGACCGGGCAGACGCCGTTGTAGAGCACTTCGATGACGCTGTTTGGCACACGGAGATGATCTCACGGCCCGCGCCGACGCCAATGAGGCTCGGCGTCGCGCCACGCTTCTACGCGGGCGCGGGCGCGCTTTCCGGCGCACACGCCTCCAACGGCTGCGGGGCCGGGTCTTCGTCCGCTTCCATGAGATACAAAATCGGCCGCGCTACATCGATGACGGCGCGGTGTTCGGTGAGCACGTCCTGGCCGATGATGCCGATAATGGTTTCGCCGGTGAGTGGGCCGAGCACGTCGGCGACGTGGGCGAGATCGGCGACGGCGATGCAGCTCTGGCGGATCGGCACGCCGGCGATTGCGAGGCTGTCGATCCGCGCGAGCTCTACGCGCTGGCCACCGCCGACGCCGAACGCTTGGCCCGCCAAGCCGCCGCTTGGTTCGAGACTGAATTGCTCGACATAACGCTGGTCGATGACGCTGACATTGGCGCCGGTGTCGAGCACGAAGACACCGCTCTGGCCGTTGAGCTCCGCTTCAACGAGATGGTGGCCGGTGACGGCGGCGCGCAGCGGCACGCCGGTGAAGCCCATCAGGCAGAGCGCCTGATCAATTGTGCGGGCCTCCTGCGGTCTATACTCGGCCATGCGCGCCGGCGTCGGCACCTGGTCGCAGGCGCTGCAGGCGAGAGCAGCCGCGACACTGGCGAGGACCTTTCGCATGCACGGGAAATGCGAGCGCGGCGTTCCCCGTTCCCTGCCCCCGCCCCTGCGCCGTGGGCGGGGCCCTTCGCGTTGGCTTTACTGCGTTTGGCTTGCCGGGACTTTCACTTGGGCTGGCGTGTAGCCATTGCCCAGCGCCTGCATCTCTTCCTGGACCGAGCGGAACGGCGTGTGCGAGTCGCACTGATCGCGCACGATGTTGAGCGAGCCGCTGTCCTCGAACTCGACGACGTCGATCACCTCGGCCAGCACAGGATCGCCCTCGATGTTCGGATAGCCGCGCAACACTTCTCGCGCCGCGGCGAGACTGTCTCGGCGATAGCCGATCTCGCCGAACGCCTCGCCAAGCACCGCACGCAGCTGCAGCACCTCCATCGTCTCGACGACGACGACCGCGTTCGGCGGGACGCGCACCACCGGCGCGGCGCGGTCGTAGCAGAGCATCTGGATGTAGTTCCATTGCGACATGGTGTCGGTGATCTGCAGCACGGCGTAGTCGCCGGGCTCCATGCGCGCCTTCGAAAACTCTGACGTGCCGACGGTCTCGCCAGCGGCATCCGTTCGCACCAGATGGTTCTCGGCCATCAGAAACACGACCTGGCTTGGACCGACCGGACGGCCGCTCGCGAGATCGATGCGCTGCAGCTCGATATGCGTGCCGACCAGGCCGCCCACCTGCGGCTGCTCGATCAGCACCAAGGACACAGGCTCGGCGGTAGAGTAACCGAAGCTGGTGCGCACGCCGGCGCAGCCTGTCACGCACAACGCGGCCAGTGCGCCTGCAAGCAGGCGCAGATCTAAAGATAGTCCCATGAGTGCAGCTCCCCCCGGAGTATGGTCCGTGCGATTTTAGCACCGCCGTTGCCGCGCGCCAGCGTCAATCGGGCCCTCCGGGGCCAAGGGCCGCCTGGTTGGACTCGGCGGAAAAGAGATTAGCATTGGCGCGCGCCGAACCAGGACGCCGCACATGATCCAATCGACGAACTGCCTCGCTCTTGCCGCCCTGACCGCTGTGGCGCTGGCCGCGTGCTCTCCCTCAACGTCGCAGCGCGCGGAGAGCGAGGCGCAGCTCGCCCCAGGCGCCGGTGTGGAAACGGTGCAGGCGCTATGCACCTCGTGTCACCGCGAGAACATGATCACGCGCAGCTCGGGCTATACGCGCGCCCATTGGGATGAGCTGATCGCGACGATGGTGGAGCTCTCGCCGGAGCAGGAAGCGGAGGTGCTGGATTATCTCGCCCAGCACTATCCGCCCTCACGCAATCCGCGGCCGGCGCAGCTCGTTGAAGGGCCGCTTGAGGTGAGCTTCCGGGAATGGGTGGCGCCGCAGCTTGGGCAACGCGCGCGCGATCCGGTCGAGGCGCCGGACGGGATGATCTGGTATGTCGGCCAGGCCGGCAACACGATCGGCCGCATCGATCCGCACACGAATGAAATTCGCGAATGGCCGCTGCCGGCCGAAGCGCTGCCGCACAGCGTCAATGTCGATCGCGAGGGCCGCGTCTGGTACATGGGCAACGGCAACGGCACGATCGGACGCTTCGATCCGTCGAGCGGCGAAAGCATCGAATATCGGATGCCCGATCCCAATGCGCGCGATCCGCACACGGCGGAGTTCGATCAAAGCGGGATCATGTGGTTCACGCTGCAGCAGAGCAACATGATCGGCCGCTTCGATCCGGCGAGCGGCGAGATACGGCTTGTCATGATCGCCCGCGAAGGCGCGCGGCCTTATGGCGTGAAGATCGATGCGCAAGGCCATCCGTGGGTCGCGTGCAACGGAAGCAATTGCCTGATCCGGGTGAACCCGCAGACGATGGCGCTGACCGAGATCGAGCTGCCCGGTGCGGAGACGCACGTGCGCCGGCTCGACGTCGCCGACGACGGCATGATTTGGTACGTGAATTCCGGGTTGGGCAAATTGGGCCGCTACAACCCGCAAACCGGCGAAATCCGTGAATGGGATTCACCGAGCGGCCCAAACTCGCACCCCTACGCGCTCGCAGTGATCGACGGCATCGTCTGGTACAATGAGAGCGGCGTCAGGCCCGACCCTCTCGTGCGGTTCGATCCGCGCACGGAGACGTTTCAGAGCTGGCCCGTGCCGTCTGGCAACGTCCACGCCGGCATCGTCCGGCACATGCGCGCGACGCAAAACGGAAACCTGTTGCTGCACCAGAGCAGCACCAATCGAATCATCCTGGCGACGCTGCCGCCCGCGGGCTGAGAACCGGGAACACGGTTCGCGCGTTGGGCATCGCAAGGAGAAACCGATGCCGCGTGAATTGATCGATACCGGAACCGACAAACGCTACGTCCGCCGTGACGAAGACGGCCGCTTTAAGGAAAGCGATGACGTCGGCCGCTCTCTGAGCGCTGACCGTAAGCGCAAGGCCAAGACCATCGTCAAGAAGGGCGAAGGCGACAAAGGCGACCAAAAGAAGAGCCATTAATGGCCGAAAAGCCGGATGCGCTGCGGTTCGGCCCGCTCGGGCCGCGCGCCGTGCATCTTTGCGTCGATATGCAGCGTCTGTTCGCGGAGGGGCCATGGACGACGCCGTGGCTGAAGCGCGTGCTGCCGCGGGTGCGCTCGATCGTCGATGCGCACGCTGGGCAAACGATTTTCACTCGCTTCATCCCAGCTGAACGCGCCGAGACGGCCGCCGGCGCATGGCGGCGCTATTGGCGCAAATGGTCGGAGATGACGCTGGAAAAGCTCGATCCGGCAATGATCGAGATCGTGCCGGAGCTGCGCGCGTTCTGCCCGCCGGCGGAGACGATCGACAAGCACGTCTACGCGCCGTGGGACGAGACGGACCTTCACGCGCGCCTTAGCGCACGCGGCGCCGATGCTCTGGTGATCACCGGCTGCGAGACGGATGTCTGCGTGCTGGCGACGGTGCTAGGCGCCGTGGATCGCGGCTATCGCGTCGTGCTGGTGACGGACGCGCTGTGCAGTTCGACCGACGAAACGCACGATGCGCTGATGCAGCTTTACCGGGAGCGATACGGGCAGCAGGTGGAGACGGTGGACACCGAAACGCTGCTGAAGGAATGGCCCGCTTAGCTCTTCTTGCGTCCGCGCCAATTGGCCATGCTGACTTGATCGACGACGCCGGCTTTGAACACGCGTGACGCCAGCCAAAGCACGACGATCACCGCGACCACCATGAGCGCGCCCTGCCCGGCGATCTCAACCCAGCTCAAGCCCGCGGGGGCGCGCATCAGCATCAGGAACGGCGTGAAGATCGGCACCCAAGACGCCGCTTCGATGATTGGCGCGTTGGGATTATCGAGCGCCGGCATCACCAGCATCATCGGGATCGCCAGCACCAGCGCCACGGGCCCGAGCAAGGTCTGCGCCTCCTGGATCGACTCGCAGAGCGAGCCCAGCGCCAGGAAGATTGCCCCGTACATGAGATAACCGGCGACGAAGCCAACCACGAACGCCGCCAGCAGGCGAGGCTCGAGAAACGCTGCTGCGATCTGGCCGAACACGGAATCGCCGAGCTGCGTCGCCGCCATGCTGAGCAGCGTGCCGCCGAGCGCGCCCCAGAATAGGAAGAGCGTGGCGCTCACTGCCGCCACGCCGAGCAGCTTGCCGATCAGCAATTCCATTGGCGTGACGCTGGTGAGGATGGTGTCGAGGATCTTGTTCGACTTCTCTTCGATGACGCCGGACAGCAGCATGTTGGCGACGGAGAAGACGACGCTCCAGAGAATGAACGCGAGCGCAAGCGCGGCAAAAGCCGGCGCGCGTTGGCGGGCCGTCACTTCGGCGCTGCCGGTCGAGGGACGCGGATCGAACTGGACAACGCGCGGATCGAAGGCGTTCAGGCGGTCTGCTTCCGTAGGCGCCAGTCCCTGCGCCGCTAGCGCTTCACGCTGCATGGCGAGACGCATGGCCCGGTGGGCGATGTTGGACGGCTCTTCGTGCGAAAGATTGGTGCTCCAATACTCGATTACCGGCGCGCCGGCTTCGCGACGGATGTTCAGCGCCCCGAACAGCATGCGTCCGTCCGCCAGCGCCCGGCTGCCGTCGAGATAGGTGCGCAGGGTTTCGACATCCTGTGTCGGCGCCGGCGCGATGATGTAGCGCGGCGAGGGCTGCGGGAATGCCGTGAGCGCGCGCGGCGCGCGGCGGGCGACGATGGCGCGCGCCGCCTCGACGCCCGCTTGCCGGCTTGGCGCCGCATCGAACGCGGCAAGGATTTCCGGCTCGAGCGCAGGCGCCGTCGCCTTAATGTAGGCGCTGATTTCACCGCGGGCGTCGCTGCGGCCGAGCGTTGCAAATGCTTCGGTGACGTGTGCGGCGTCGCCCGGCTGATCGGCGATGATCGCCAGCATACGCGGCGGCTCGGCCTGGGCCAGCAGCAGCGGCGCGAACATCAGCGCTGCGATGATCAGCGGCGCAGTGATCAGCGAGAGCCAAAAGCCCCAGGCGCCGACATAGGCGAAATAATCACGGCGGGCGACGAGGAAGATCGGTGACATCGCCCTACTCCGCCGCGTCCGGCGTGGCTCTATCGCCGACGAGGGCGACGAACGCTTCGTGCAAGCTCGCTCGCGCCGGTTCGAACAGCGAAAGCGGCGCGCCGGCCTCCACGCACGCCTGCAGCAGCGGGCGCGAGCCGTGGCCGTTTTCCAGCTTGGCGCGCCAGCGTTTGTTGCCGTGTTCTTCGCCATCGAGCGCGATGTTGAAGCCCTTGGGCGCCAAAGCCGCAGCCAGATCGTATTCGCCCTCGGTTTCCAGCAGCGCGACACTAGGCGCGAGCGCCAGCGCTTCCTGCACCGTGCCTTCGAACGCCTTGCTGCCGTGGGCGATCAAGAGGATACGGTCGCACAGGCGCTCGGCGTGCTCCATCACATGGGTCGAGAAGAGAATGGTGCGGCCCGCGGCGGCTTGAGCCCGGATGGTGTCTTCCAGCACGCGCTGATTGACCGGATCGAGACCAGAGAACGGCTCGTCAAAGATGACGATGTCGGGCTCGTGCGCGATGGCGCCCAGCACCTGGACCTTCTGCGCCATGCCTTTGGAGAGCGTCTTGACCTTCTTGCGCTTGACCTTGCCGAGGCCATGCTCGTTCAGCAGCTGATCGGCGCGCTTGAACGCCTTACCCGAGGGCGCGCCCTTCAGCCGCGCCAGATAGGCGATGGCCCCGCGTGCGCTCATCGACCGATAGAGCCCGCGCTCCTCCGGCAGATAGCCGACGCGCTTGAGCGCCTCGCGCGTGACCGGGCCGCCCATCATCGAAATGCGCCCTTCGCTCGGACGCAGCACGCCGACGAGCATGCGCAGCGTCGTCGACTTGCCGGCGCCGTTCGGGCCGAGCACGCCGTAAATCGATCCCTGCGGGACCGAAAAACTGAGATCCTGGACCGCGGTGCGCGCGCCGTAGCGCTTGACCAGGCCTTCTGCTTCAAGCGCTGCGTTCATGCGGGCTCCAGGTTTACGGGGCTTCGCGGTGAGATCAAGCGCGCTTCGTCGCCGCCGGCGGCGCAGATGCAGCGCCGCAAACCTGAGGCGCGAATCCCGGACCGGCCGGGGTAGCCAAGCGCGCCGGATCAAGTAGATTCCCGCGCTTCAACCGAGCCGAGGGGATTTAACGATGCGGGCACTGATTTTCGCGGCGGCGCTTTTGGCCGCCGGCGCGGCGAGCGCCGAGCCGGTGACCTCCACGCTCGATCCGGCGCACACGCAGGTGGCGTTCTCGATCGATCGGTTCGGCTTCAACCGCGTGCTGGGCCGGTTCGAGACCGTGGCTGGCGAAGTGGTGCTGGATGAAGCCAACCCGGCGAACTCTTCGGTGCGCGCGACGATCCAGGTCGGCAGCGTCGATGCGGGGCACGACACGCGCGATGAACATATCCGCGGCGCGCGCTGGCTGAACGCCGAGCAGTTTCCAACAATGGAATTTCGCTCGACATCGGTACGCCTGACCGGTGAGCGGACGGCGGAAGTGACGGGCGATCTGACGCTGCTCGGCCAAACCCATCCGGTGACGCTGAATGTCACGCTCAACAATATCGGCCCTGCCCCGAACAATCAGCGGCAAACTGCGGGCTTCTCGGCGACGGGTGCGCTCAATCGCAGCGCGTTCGGCTCCACCGGCGCGGCCAATATGATCGGCGATAGCGTCTCGATTCAGATCGAAGCGCTCGCGTTGGCGCCGGCGGCGAACTGATGGCGTACTGGCTGGTGAAGAGCGAGCCTGGGACGTGGTCCTGGGAGCAGCACGTGAAGAAGGGCGCGGACGCCTGGACCGGCGTGCGCAACCATCAAGCCAAGGCGCATCTCGTGGCGATGAAGAAGGGCGATAAGGCGTTCTTCTATCACTCGAACGAAGGCAAGGAGATCGTCGGCGTCAGCGAGGTGGTGAAGGAGGCCTATCCGGACGCCAGCGATAAGACTGGCAAGTTTGTCTGCGTCGATTTGAAAGCGGTCGAGCCGCTGAAAACGCAGGTGACGCTGGCGGCGCTAAAGGCGGATGAGCATTTTGCGGACATGGTGCTCGTCAACAATTCGCGCCTCTCAGTGCAGCCGGTGACGGCTGATGAGTGGAAGCTAATCCGGAAGATGGGTGGGCTGAAGTGAATCATCTCGATCCCGCGTTGTTCAGCAACGACGCTATTCCGGACGAAACCAAGCAGCTCAACGCCGGCATTGTCGCGCTCACCAAGGACATGGCGAATTGGTGGGAGGTCGGCGCGCAGAAGGTGCGGGACGCGCGCGCGAGCGGCGCGGGCGTGTTTCCGGCGCCGGTGAAATCAGAGCGGGCGCGCTGGATCGAGATCGACGGGCCAGCGGGCAAGCTGAAGCTGCGCGTCATCGCGCCGGCGCAGTCGCGCGGCGTTTATCTGCACATGCATGGCGGCGGCCATGTGCTGGGCGCAGCGGATCAACAGGACAAGCTGCTGGAGCGCATCGCCGATGAAACGCGGCTGACGGCGATCAGCGTGGAATATCGGCTGGCGCCGGAAAATCCCTATCCGGCCGGGCCGGACGACTGCGAAGCGG
>Ga0196970_1001563_pt1 | contig 14655 bp, 11 predicted proteins | sample S1v_513CmetaG_FD_148672 | JGI IMG/M metagenome (GOLD analysis project Ga0196970, IMG submission 148672) | Soil microbial communities from Anza Borrego desert, Southern California, United States - S1+v_5-13C | ecosystem: Environmental > Terrestrial > Soil > Desert | place: USA: California... | reverse complement strand
GACCAGATTGCACAAAGGCTAGGCATGGATTCAACCGATGTGGCCGTGGAACTGGCTACGGTTCTCCTTGGCCAGACCAAATCAGTTTCACCGCTTGAACCAGAAGCCCAAGCGCCAGTTGACCGGAAGGTCGACACAGGTGAAGTGCTCTTGGGGCTGGAGCCCCATACTTCTGCCCCTGTGTATTGGAGTCCCACGAAGGCGAACAACCCCCACTTAATGGTCATGGGGCAAAGTGGCACCGGGAAGACGTACGCTATTCAGTGCATCCTCCTCGAACTGTTGAAGCTCGGAGTACCTTCAGTGGTGCTCGACTATGGTCAAGGCTTCAATCTCAGTTCCGCTGAGCCGGAATTTCGGGATGCTGCTCAGATTAGCGAGATCTGGGTTGGCCGTGACGGGGTTAACCTTAACCCACTGTCCATCAGGTCCTCTGATGTGAACGGACCCAAAAACGTGGCCGTTCGCATAGCCGGCATCTTCAAACGCATCTACGGCGGGCTTGGGGAGATTCAGCACCATCTACTTGTCGACGCCATTCTTGAGGCTTTTCGAAGGCGCCATATATACCCTGATCAGCCGGGAACCTGGGGGCGACCTCTCCCTAACATGGATGAGCTCTGTACAGTCCTGAGTGACTGGGCCTCTGATGAGGAGAACCCTTCTCGAGTGACCGTGGACAAGTTGAGGTCACACCTCGGAACCTTTTTCATGTACGGGACTTTCACCTCGGAGGGGGCTGCCTTTCAATGGGAGGATCACCTTGCTTCCAAGGGTGTCACTATCCTTCAACTGAAGGGACTTGATGGACAAACCCCTTGGGTAGTCACCGAATTCCTTCTTTGGGATCTGTTTTCCTTCCTGGAGTCAGTGGGACCGACCAAGGCACTCAGGCTGTTTGTGGTACTGGATGAAGCCCACAACCTAGATTTTGGGAAGGGTACCCCTGTGGACAAGATCGTCCGCGAATCTCGCAAGTTTGGGTTGGGGATGATCCTTGCCTCCCAGAATCCGAAGGATTTCAGTGAGTCCACGCTTCTCAACGTCGCTTCAAAACTGGTGTTCTATGTTGACGACGAGGGAGCGGCACAGCGCCTTTCAAAGTCGGCCAGATTGGACAAGGCAGTTATCGGGGAGACCATAGCGAGCCTTCAGCGCGGGAGCGCTCTCTTCATATCGGAGAACAGGGGTACAGTCTGTAGCATTCTTGGCCTTAGTCAGCGGTAGCGACAGCATACGAAATTCTCGGATGACAAAGGAGCGCGCGTATGTCAGAGGTGCGCATCTATCCTGAGTATATTAGCTTATTGAGGGAACTGGCCGCATTAGAGGGCGTCAGCGTTGAAGACCAGGAGGCGCTCTTCTCGAGGTTCTCTCCACTCCGGGTACCCGCGTTTAGGCCGGATTCGTTTTCTCTCAAGCTGCAAGTGGATGATCCTGAATTCCCGTTTTCACGGACTGCAGACGAGGGAAAGATCTATGAACTGATTGGTCCGAACGAGCGGAACAAGACATCGACTCTGATTTTCATCGCCACGTTGCTAGGCTACGATTGGGAGGCAAATCGCACCTTTTTGCAGGATCCCAAAGTAACCCGCCAAGCTGCCATCATAAAACGGCGGCTCTCAGAAGGACTTGAGGTTTCTTTGGAGTTGGAGGATGCCGACTATCGAGCTGAGGTGGAAATTCGGAGAGGTGAAGCAAGCTTTCGCCTATGGGATCGGCAGAACCAGCGAAATGATGTTCTGAGGAGTGGCCTACGACTTCTTGGCGAGACGGATTGGGCGGAGTTTAGGCGTGGTGTCGTGGGTTTCAGCGATGTGCAGGTAGTCGGGGTCGGGCGCAACTTCATCACGCAAGTAGGATTCGAAGAGAGCGAAAACCTTACCAGGTTCTGCGAGCACTTAGCAAAGGGCATGGCCGAGCATATGGCGGAACTCGGTAGACAGAAGCCTAAATACCCCACCAACATTGCCAAGCTCCAACGTGATCGGTCTTCCAAACGCATTGAGGATCTTAAGACCAAAAAAGGCCAACTAGAAGCGGCCCTACTGAGCCTACAGAGTAGAAGTGTGCTTCTAGAGAGTCTGTTGCAGGAAGGAGCGGATCTCTGGAAGTCTGCAGAATTGGCCAATGCACTACGCATGACTCACGACAGCTCTGTACTTCTCCAGCTTGAATCGGAACTTGCCCAAGTTTCCGCCAAGCTTTCTGAGAAAAAAGCGGAGGCTGCGGAGTTTGAACAGGCTGCATCGCAGCAGCGTAACCGCATTAACTTGCTCAATTCCATCACGGGCCAGCTTTTGGACGAGGCAAATCAACTGCGGCCCCAACTGCCCTTGGCGCACGAAACCATAGAGAAACTAGTGTCTGCTTTGTCTGAGGGACGGATTGTAGATGTAATGTCGTTGCTGCGTTATCCGCCTATGGATGATAATACTCCAAAAGCACATGATGCCTTGGCCAATCCTGCAATTTGGGACGCTGTTGGCCGTGGCACTCGTTTACTTGCGGTCAGTGCACTCGATAAGAACTGCGAAACAGCTGGGGCTTTTGAGCTAGCTATGATCCAGACACGGGACCAGACCAAACAACTCTTGGTGCTCAGGAGTGCTGCCGACACGTCAGTAAAGCTCCTTGAGGCCGAAGGGCTTTCCGCTGTCGCCTCTCGCGAGAAGATCGAGGCCAGACTAGAAGCGCTACAAAATTACCTTGATGCTGTAAACCAGGACGTTGTGGGCCTGACTGCAGCCCACTTGGACTACAAATCGAGAGTGCAGGCTATCGGAACCACGGGTAAAGAATTGGCCGAGCGGGCCAAACAACACGTGGACGCTCTGGGTGACAAAGCTAAGAGTTGGATTGAGGCTGTAACGAAGGAGGGTTTCGCTCCAGCAGACTGGGACTACGGTGTGCGAGACAGTGTTGTGAAGCTAGTTAGTTCTCTGCGAGCAGAGCATACGCAACTCGAAGGCCAGCTGAGATCATGCAGGAATGAGCTCGACTCTACTCAGAAGGAACTGGGCAGCTGGGAACAGGCGCTAGTCGACAGCGTCAGAGGCGACAAGATCCAACAGCGTATGAATGCCCTGCTTACGTGGCAGGACAAGGCTCGTGCCATCCAAGAGTATTTTGAGCACCGGCGCAACTACCTCGCGCTAAACGCAGAACTGGACAAGAGGGATTTCGAGCAGGCTGCGGCCCACTTGGGCACTGGTTTTGCAAAGGTCATTGCCACCCTGAACGAACGTATCCGTAGTCGATGCCCAATCGCCTTTGCCAATCACGGCAGTAATGGAGTTGTTTCTGAAAAGGTACTGAGCTTTGATTTCCTGACCGAGGCCAGAGTCATTGAGAATGTTTCGCCTCAGGCTTCAGAACATGGGGGTCTGAACTCTGGCATGACCATTTTGGGACTCGCCTCAAAGGAGAGTGTCTCAAAGCTTGGCTCCATACTCCTGGTCGATGAGTATAGCGATGTTGCAGTCTACCGCCCTCACATTTATCGTGCTCTCCAACAACTGCCTCATCTGCGGCTAGGCATCTTTGTGCGGTTGTTGGACGATGCCATGGCTCCCCTCCAATTCAAGGCATGGAGGTCAACGACTTGAAGAACCTAGCCATTCGGGAGTCGATCCTTAGGACAGTCGTTGATTTGAGCAAACAACTAATAAACGTGAAGAAGTCTGGTGGGGTTGAAGCGTATCTGAGGCAACTCTGGAAGGCAAAGGCCAAGCAACAAGAGGCTATTGCCCTCTTGCCGACGAGTCGCTCACTTAGCAAGGTTCTCGGGCATGCCATTGGGGAGATCGAGACGCACCTTGACGAACTCGAAGGATCAGACCTCATCTTGAGGTGTGATCTCGGCTCTGAAGATGAGCCGCACTTCCTTGCGTCCCTAGAGGCGGTTGCCCTGACAGGCGGACCACTAGGTAGTGCCGATGAAGTGGGTTATCGGCTTTCTGCAGGTGCTCAGGAGGCCATTAGCAGTACCTTGCGGTACGAGACCTACGGACATTTCCTTGATTCCCTTACTGGGGAAGAACGGCTCAACGCGAAGATGACGGTCTTCGGGGTCTTCCTCCTGCTATCGGGCGCTGTTACGCGATCGTCGGCGCTCAGAATTGAGTTCAACGAGGCCAGTAACGAACTCGAGTACCTGGATGCCCTGACCCAGCATTTGGACGAGGTTTCCAAGGCGTTGTTCCCCAAATCCTACGAGTCCTCACGAGGGCGGAAGAGTGGCAAGGCCTTCCGTGCGGGCGACCTGGACAAGTTCTTCAGACGCAGGAAACAGTTGGAGCAGGCCGTAGGCGCGGATGTGTTCGTGTTTGACCCACCGCGTTACTTCTTCGAACTATACCGAGGCGAAAGCGATCCTCACGACGGGACGACAAGAACCTTGCTTCACACACTAGCCACAAGGATTCGGGAGTTGTGCGTTGATGATGAATGGGCCCCGGCTAACTTTCGAGAACTCGTGAGAAAGTATGCCTATGACAACCCAGTCAAGGTAGCCCATCGGCAAGCCTTGTTCTCAGCTCCACCGCCCATGAATTGGCTCTTCTCCTTCGAATACTACCTTGAAGAAGTTCTCAAGGACCTGTAGAGAGAGGGGACCCCACTCTGTGTGGTCCCTTTTCTTGTTGCAGGAGACTCCAACTCAAGGAAAGCGGAGGCACGAAGGTTTCAAGTGCCTACAAACTCTGCCATGAGATCATCCAGGAGCGGTATGATCCCAACCGGTGGAACATCTACCCGTTCCACTTCTCCGATGGTGACAACTGGAGTGACAGCGACAACAAGCTGTGTGTCGACTACGTTCACAAGCTGCTGGAGGTCTCCAACCTGTTCGGATACGGGGAGATACGCGATGGCGGCTACACCAGCTCGCTCATGAGCGCCTTCTCATCGATTTACGATCCAAAGTTTGTGATTGTAACTATCACGGAGAAAAAGGACGTCTATCCGGCGCTCCAAAAGTGGTTCAGCCGGGGAGGTGTGCCGATTGGATGACCGTGAAGTTCCCGTGCTGGAAGAGGCGATCGGGACCATTTGGGAAAAGGCGAAGGAGATGGGGCTCGACCCCTACCCGACCCACTTCGAAATCGTGCCGGCCTCGATTCTCTATGAGTTCGGGGCCTATCTGCTACCCGGGCGTTTCTCGCACTGGACACATGGCAAGGCCTACTACACCATGAAGGCCTCCTACGACTACGGCCTCAGCAAGATCTACGAACTGGTGATCAACGCCAACCCCAGCTACGCCTTCTTGCTGGACACCAACACGCTGCTGCACAACAAGTTCGTGGTCGCCCACGTTTTCGGCCACACCGACTTTTTCAAGCACAACGCCTACTTTGAACCCACCAACCGCCAGATGATCGAAACGGTCAGCCAGAACGCCCAGCGCATCCGGCAGTACTCGCAAGATGAAGGCAGCCTGGAGGTCGAGCGGTTCCTGGACGCCGTGCTCTCCATCTCCGACCACATCGACCATTACCCGCGGCGAAAGGCGGCGGAGGGGAGGGCGTCAAAGGCAGCCCCGGCCCCCACCGAGGACCACTGGGGCGATCTGTTCCCGGCCACAGGCCTGTCTTCCAGTCTGATGACGGGCAAGCAGGAGCGGAAGCAGCAGCCGCCCCAGCGCCGCCGGGTGCCGACGGAGCCAGAGAAGGATCTGCTCTATTTCCTGCTGGAGCATGCCGACGGCCTGGACGACTGGCAGCGTGATGTGATCTCCATCGTGCGGGAGGAGAGCCTCTACTTCGTCCCGCAGATGCAGACCAAAATCATGAATGAAGGCTGGGCCTCGTATTGGCACAGCCACATCATGCGGGAACTCGATTTGACCGACGACGAGTTTGTCGAGTTCGGCCGGCTCCACTGCTCCGTTTGCACGCCCGGACAGACCCGCATGAACCCCTACTACGTCGGGCTGAAGATCTTCGAAGACATCGAGAAGCGGCTGGGCCAGGAGAAGATCTTCGAGGTGCGGGAACTCGAGAACGATGTCTCCTTCATCCGCTCCTACCTGACCGAAGAGCTGTGCCGGGATCTCGACCTGTACGTCTTCAAGCTGGAGGACGATGACTGGAAGATCACCGACAAGCAGTGGGAGCGGGTGCGGGACACGATCTGCGAGGCCCTGAGCAACCATGGGACCCCGTATATCGTGGTGGAAGATGGCGACTACCGGGGGCACAAGGAACTCTACCTGAAGCATCACCACGATGGCAAGGACCTGGATACCCAGTATGCCGAGAAGACGCTGCAGTACGTGGAGCGCATCTGGGGGCGCCCCGTGCACCTGGAGACGAAGCAGGGGGAGAAGACGCTGGTCTTTACCTGCGACTGCGGCGACGTGAGCAAGAAGGTGAAGTGAAAAACAGGCCCCGCAAGCGCCAGTGCTTGCGGGGCCCCTCTGTTATTGTTCGCCTTCCATCCAAAGGAAGGTAGCATTGAGGCCCCCCAGACTTGCACTGCCGCTCGGTCGGAATCCGAATTCTAGCGCGGGCGCGGGCTTCGTATCTGCCCCTCTGATCAGCGCGACTTTTTTCTTGCCGTCGGGCAGAGATACCTGGCCGGTAATCCGGTACTTGGCCAAGGGAATGTCCAGGTAGTATGCGGTGCTTTTTAGCTCTTTCCCCGTGGAAGAGAAGGTGAGCGGCTTACCCTGAGACCCGTCGGCCAGGGATGTGGTGGGGGTCAGCGTGAATGTCACTTTCGCATCGTTCGGGAGCGTAATGCCCTGGTATACCATCACGATATGGCCGCCGTAGTAGCTGTACGGATTTTCGGTCGAGGTATGGATCGGTTTGAGCCCGTTGAGTTTGAGGCGCATCTCCTTGGCAATACCGGCCTTTGAGGATTCTGGCCCTGCACCGCCGACCGCCTCAAGGGGCATCAGGAACTCGGTTCCATCGAACGTGATCCTGACGGAACCGGAGACCGAGTAGTTCCCCTCAGGCACTTTCGTCTCGAAGCGCCCATCCGACGAAACGGTGGCGAAGCCCGCCACTTCCTGCATATCAGTACGGTTCCCTGAGATGCGGATTTGGATCTTATCGCTGGAAACCTTCAGGGGGTTGCCCTGCTCGTCCAGTACCATACCCGTTATGTAGCCTGGCTTGCGTGTTACCTTCCCTGCCGAAGTGGTAGTAGTGCCAGAAGGGCTTTTGACACTGCTGTTGCCGGCTGGAGACGTTACCTTCGTGCTGCTTCCGCCATCGGAGGCAAGCAGGGCGAGAACTACGATGGCGACTGCCAGCAGACCGCCGCCGATGCCCAGACCGATCAGAAGTCCCTTCGATCTCCGGGCAGGCCGGGGATAGGGCTGTGGTTGTTGGGGTGGGAATCCCTGCGCTGTTTGCGGAGCGGTCTGTGGTGAGGCCGCTGCCATAGGCGAGCCGCATTGTGGGCAGAAAGCTCCGCTGCTTGCGCCGCCGCACTGAGGACAGTAAGCCATCAATGAGTGCCTCCTCTGCAAATATGGATGCGTGGTGTGCTGCCCCGAAGATCACAGACTAGTTTCGCTACCAGCAAACCACCCTCCTGCGAAAAGTGCGAAGTCTGAGCGGTTCCGCCGTCGTCCAGGGCCCCTTATGCTCCGCACAAGTCGCCTCCGATCCTCGGCCCCGGACCAGAGCAACGTGAACCTGTGTGTCCAGCGATCGTTGAAACAGAGGCCCCGCGAGCGTCTTCCGCTCGCGGGGCCTTTCGCTCGTATCAGGGCGAACTGGCACTCTACACGCACTCTACACGCACTCTACACGCACTCTACACGCACTCTACACGCACCCTACACGCACCCTACACGCAAGATCCACAGGGTTATTCATCCATATCCTCTGTAACGGCGATCTCCTCATCCTTGGCGATCCGCTCGACGCGGTAGTGTGCGACATCAATGAGGAGCGCCTGATGGCCGTTGTAGTCCCCCGGCCGACATGTGAAAACAGCCTTGTGGTTGGCGTTCACCTTCGGGAAGTTGAACTTCAGCAGGGCGGTGTAAAGGCTCCAACTCACGGTCTTGTGGTCGGGGCTCAGGGTCAACTTATGAACCTTCGGGACTTCAGGACCGACAGGCAGAACCACAACCACCTGCTGTTCCGTCTTGGGGGCCATCAGGATACTGGAGGCAACACCACCGGGCGCAATGGAATCGAGAAAATCCTTGACACCAGTGGTCGACTGTCCTCGCCATCCGTACATCGTGATCTCCAACGGGGATACGTACTGCGGGCGGTCCTCCGGGCCAACGAAATCCGGGTCGTCAAACGGGAAGGTCATCCAAATCACCTCCTTACGATTTGACCTTCAACCATCTAGACACTCCTACATACGGACCGGCTCCGACAAAAGTTCGCACTTGGAGCGGGAAAATTCGCCGGCATCACCTAAATGTGAGTAAATCCCAACCGACAAAATACAAGGACTATTTTGACCAGAAAATAGGAATATGCTATGATCTATCTATACGAATTAGTACGTTTGGAGGATACAAATGCCTGACAAACGTCCCGTGACAACAAACGATGCACAACTCCTCGCGGACATCTACGCGTCGACCCGAGCGGATGAAGTTGCAGCGTGGGGGTGGGATCCTCAGCAGCAAGCCGCCTTCCTGCACATGCAGGGCGAAATGCAGCGACGGGCCCACGCCATGCAGTACCTGGGCGCAACCCACGAAATCATCCTGCATGACGGCGCACCGGCCGGTCAGATCCTGGTCCACCGCACCCCGGCCGAAATCCGCCTGGTCGACATCGCCTTCCTGCCGGCCTACCGGGGCCGCGGCCTTGGCACCGCAGCCATCGCCGAACTGCAAAGGGAGGCGGCCGTGGCCAACCTCCCCGTCACCCTCTCCGTGCTCAAGTCCAACCCGGCACAGCGACTCTACGCCCGGCTCGGCTTTATCCGGACCGGCGAAAGCGATACACGCTACACCATGCAATGGCAACCCCGAAACCCAGAGGTGATCGCATGTCCGCCGAACTGACGCTGCCAAACCTGGCCCCACACCTGAACACCACATTCCGCCTCTCCCCGGCGCCGGGCCTGGTGGTGGAACTTGAACTGACGGAGGTCCAGGACCACGGCTCTACGCCCCGTCATGAGCAGTTCTCCGCCATGTTCCGAGGCTCTTTGCATGCCTTCCTGCCCCAGGGAATGTACGAGTTGGAGCATGCATCGCTCGGCGCCCAGGCCCTGTTCCTGGTCCCGGTGGCACAGCGGAAGGACGGCTTCGAATACCAGGCCGTCTTCAACCGCTTCCGCTAAACCGAGGGCCAGACCGTATGGAGATTGCCCTCCGCCCCGTTACGCCCGCAGACAACGGCACGGTCTTCGCGGCCTATGCCTCGACTCGTGCCGCAGAGATGGCCATGGTTCCCTGGACCGACGAGCAGCGCGACGCCTTCCTGCGCCTGCAGCTCACCGCCCAACTGACGCATTACCAAACATACCATCCGCAGGCGGAACACCAGATCATTCTGGTCGATGGCCGCCCTGCCGGGCGCCTCTGCCTCGACCGGCAGTCCGACGCACTACATATTCTTGACCTCACGATCCTGCCCCAGTTCCGGAATCAGGGCATTGGTACCCGGCTCCTCCATGACCTCCAAGCAGAGGCCGCACCACAGGACAAGGCGGTGCGGATTCACGTGGAAACCCACGCTCCCGAGCTCCGGCTCTACCAGCGCCTAGGCTTCACGACGATCGCCGACAAAGGGCTTCACCTCCTGCTGGAGTGGCGCCCTGATCCTTCCACAGAAAGGGGACAACCATGAGCGAGGCTTACATTGGCGAGATTCGCATGTTCGCTGGCAACTTTCCCCCACAAGGCTGGGCCCTGTGCAACGGCCAGCTGCTCTCGATTTCCGAGTATGATACCCTCTTCGCCCTGATTGGCACTACCTATGGCGGCGACGGCCAGACCACCTTCGCCGTACCCAACCTGCAGGGCCGGATTCCCATTCACATGGGACAGAACCCGTCCACCGGCACGACATACCCCATCGGCTCTGCTGCGGGAGTAGAGACGGTGACGCTGCTCACCAATCAAATGCCTGCCCATACCCATGTGGCCGCCGCACAGTCCGAAAGCGGCAGCGCCTCAGAGCCCAACAACGCCTTCTGGGCCACATCCAACCTGAACATGTACACGGCCACCGCACCGAACGCCGCCATGTCCGCCGCGCTGCTATCGGCAGCCGGCGGCAGCCAGCCGCACAACAACATGATGCCGTACCTCGCGGTCAACTTCATCATCGCGCTGTATGGTGTCTGGCCGCAGCAGAGCTGATTCACAACTTGTGGGACTGAGGAGGTAAGGTTCATGTCAGAACCCTTTATCGGCGAAGTTAAGCTGTTTGGCTTCAACTACGCCCCCCAGGGCTGGGCCCTGTGCAACGGCCAGTTGCTGCCGATTAACCAGAACCAGGCGTTGTTCTCCATTCTAGGTACCACCTACGGCGGCAACGGCCAGACCACCTTCGCCCTGCCCGACCTGCGGGGCCGCACGCCGGTCCATGTCGGCAACGGTGTCACCCTGGGCCAATCGGCCGGCCAAGAGACCCACACGTTGACTACGAATGAAATGCCGATGCACACGCACTTTGTGTCCGCCAGCTCCGCTACGGACGACAAGACCACGGCCACCGGCAGCGTATGGGGGGCGTCCACCAGCAACCCCTACGCACCTCAGTCGAACACCACCATGGCCTCGGGTGCCATTGGCACTGCCGGACAGAGTCAGCCCCATGAAAATCGGCAGCCATACCTGACCCTGAACTTCTGCATCGCACTGGTCGGCATCTACCCGTCGCGGAACTGAGAGGGGGAGCAACATGGATCCGTTTATCGGTGAAATTCGCATATTTGCGGGCAACTTCGCCCCCAAAAACTGGGCTCTGTGCAACGGGCAGCTGATGCCGATTTCCCAGAACACTGCGCTCTTTTCCCTTCTGGGGGTCACCTATGGCGGTGACGGCAAAACGAACTTCGCCCTGCCGAACCTGATGGGCCGGGCGCCCATGCAGCAAGGCACCGGCCCTGGCCTGACGCCCCGGAACCTGGGCGAAGCGAGCGGCTCCCCCACGGTCACACTCATCACGTCGGAGATGCCCATGCATAACCATGCACCCCAGTGCTACGACGGCGGACCCGTGGTGGGAACCACACAGGGAAATGTATGGGGCGGAACCACCGGGCGCGGCGCTTCGGTGGCCTTTACCGACGGCGCCCCCAACCAGCAGATGAACCCCAACATACTCGGCGTTGCCGGTGGCAGCATGCCCCACAACAACATGCAACCCTACCTTGGGTTGAACTTCATCATTGCGCTCTACGGTGTGTTCCCGCCTCGTTGGTAGCCAGGAGGTCACATTCACTATGACGCAGTTAGCAGAACGCTTTGGTTGGGCAGCTCGGGTTGTCAGCGCAGGCTTCATCGGCGCGCTGGCACTGGCCGCCATACTCTTTTTGGGGACGCCTGTCGCACAGGCGTCCGATTTTCTGGTTACCACGACCATGGACTCAGTGGATAACAATCTGGGCGACAGCATCTGTGCGAACGCCCTCGGCCAGTGCTCCCTCCGGGCAGCGATCCAGAACGCCAACAAGAACCCCGATGCCGACACCATTCGGCTGAAGCCCGGCACCTACACAATCAGCCTCGCCGGCGGCGGCGAGGATAACGCGGCCACGGGCGACATCGATATCCTGGGCGCCGTCTCGATGATCGGTGTTCTGGCCGACGGGGTGACGGAGAATCCTGACGCCAGCCAGGCCATCATCGATGGTGCGCAGGTTGACCGCATTTTCTCGGTCGGTCCGTACGGGACGTCCGCGTCCTTCAACGCCACCTTCAAGAACCTGACGCTTCGGAACGGCAGGAACACAACCTCCGGCGACGCATATGGCGGCGCCATGGATTCGGGATCATCCGGTTCGACCCTGATCACGATCGACAACCTCATCTTTGAAGATAACTATGCGACGCAAGATGGTGGCGCCATCTATATGGATGGCGGCACCAATCGGCGCATCGAGATCAAAAACACCATCTTCCGGCGCAACTCCGTGACCAACGGCAGCGGCGGTGCTGTTCAGTTCAGTTTGGGCGTCCAGTACGACATCTACGACTCTGCCTTCGAATCGAACACCGCACAGTTCGGCAGCGCAATCTCGGTAGGCGCTGCGGCCACTGGCGGGTATGTGCCAACCATCAACCGGACGACGTTTAGCGGAAACACGGCAAATACCAGTGGCACGGTGTACCTGACTGGTCCCACAGCCATCAACAATTCGACCATCAGTGGCAACAGTGCTGCCCAGAGGGCGGGCGGCATCCGGCACGGCGGAACTGCGGGGCAGATGCTTACCCTCCGGCATGTGACCGTGACCGGAAACACGGCCGGCACCGCAGGCAGCGGTGTCGAGGTCAGCATGGTCAATACCACTCTCGAGATGCACAACTCGATCATCGCCGGAAACACAGGCGGCGGTGCCGAACTAATCGGCACCGGCGCCGGCACCGGCACGGCCCTGATTTCGGCGAGCAGTACCAACAACCTGGTTGGCAACGGCTCCAACCTAACCAACGGTGTCAACGGCAACAAAACAGGCATCGCCAACCCGGGCCTGGGCACTTTAACCACCGACCCGGGCAGTAAGGGCAAGATTCATATTCCCGTCAAGGGCGGCCTCGCCCACAACGCGGGCAATAACGCCCAGACCGGCGGATTGACCACCGACCAGCGGGGCCAGACCCGTGTCGTCGGGACCGTTGACATTGGCGCTGTCGAAGTGCAGCTTACCCCGACCACGTCGACGCTAAGCAGCAGTGCGAATCCGTCCACGGTGGGCCAGAGCGTCACCTTCACGGCGACGGTCACCGGCGCTGGTGGCACGCCCAGCGGCACTGTTACCTTCAAAGACGGTGCGACCACCATTGGCACGGCAACGCTTTCCGCTGGTACTGCGACCTTTACGACCAGCGCGCTGAGCGCCGGCACCCACAGCATTTCGGCCGCTTATGGCGGTGATGCGGACTTCGCGTCCAGTACCTCCGCCACACTGACGCAGACGGTTAACAAGGCCACCACCACCACGGCGGTCAACAGCAGCGTAAACCCCGCTGTCTACGGCCAGACGGTCACCCTGACGGCCAACGTTACGTCCGGGTATGCCGGCACCATCTCAGGCACGGTCACCTTTATGGATGGCGCCGCCACGCTGGGCACGGGGACACTGTCTGGCGGCTCTGCCACCTGGACCGGCACCCTTGCCGTCGGCAGCCACGCCATTACGGCGGTCTACAGCGGCGACGGCACGTACAACGGCAGCACCGGCAGCGGTCTCACCCAGACGGTGAACAAGGCTGCCACCGCTACCGGCCTGACCTCCAGCAAGAACCCCTCGCTCTACAACCAGAACGTGCTGTTCACAGCGTCGATCACGGTAACGGCCCCCGGTGCGGGCACGCCTACAGGCACCGTTACCTTCAAGGACGGCGCCACCGTCCTGGGCACGCCGCAGCCCGTCAGCGGCGGCTATGCGACGCTCTTCATCAGCGACCTGGCCCCGGGCACCCACAGCATTACGGCCGTCTACAACGGCGACGGCAACCTGGCGACCAGCACCTCCTCGGCCGTTTCCCAGGTCGTGGAGTCAGCCACAACGTCGACCACCGTGACGACCAGTGCGTCACCTTCGCCCCTGGGCGACACGGTCACCTTCACGGCGACTGTGACAGACAGCATCGGTGACCTGACCCCCACGGGCACCGTCACGTTCAAGAACGGCGGCACCACCTTGGGCACCGGAACGCTGAACGGCTCCGCCCAGGCGACGTTCAGCACAACATCGTTGCCCATAGGGACCTACACCATTACGGCGGAATATGCCGGTGATACCACCTTCCTGGCCAGTTCCGGCACGGTGAGCCAGGAGATCACCAAGGGCGTCACCGCCAGCACGGTCAGCGTAAGCGACACCACGCCGGTGTACGGCCAGAGTGTCACCCTGACAGCGACCGTCATCGCAGCGGTGCCCGCCAACGGGACCCCGGCCGGGACGGTTACCTTCACCATGGACGGCACCGAGCTTGGCACCGCCACGCTGTCCGGGGCCGGCACCGCCACCCTCGCCACGCCCGCCCTGACGGTTGGCAACCGGTCGATCACCACCGCCTACAGCGGTGATGCGACCTTTGCCGCCAGCAGTTCGGCTCCCTACGCGCTGACGGTGGCCAAGTCGCCCACGTCGACAGCCATCTCCGCAGCGCCCAACCCCTCGGAGTTCGGCCAGTCCGTCACCTTCACCGCCACCGTCAATGTGGCCGGTGACGGCGCCGGGACCGTAACCGGCAGCGTCCTCTTTATGGAAGAGTCCACGACGCTGGGCACGGTGCCGCTGACCGGCAACACCGCCACGTACACCATCAGCTCGCTTTCGCCCGGACCGGCCCACAAAATTACAGCGCACTACACGGGCGATGCCAACTTCGACGCCAGCGCCAGCGGCGAGGCTTCGCAGGTGGTCAACCCGGCGGTCTCGACGACCGTCCTGACCAGCAGCAAGAGCACATCCGCCTACGGCGAAAGCGTCCGGCTGACCGCGACCATTACCTCGGCCTTCGGCTCGCCGGCC
>Ga0196970_1001562_pt1 | contig 14657 bp, 11 predicted proteins | sample S1v_513CmetaG_FD_148672 | JGI IMG/M metagenome (GOLD analysis project Ga0196970, IMG submission 148672) | Soil microbial communities from Anza Borrego desert, Southern California, United States - S1+v_5-13C | ecosystem: Environmental > Terrestrial > Soil > Desert | place: USA: California... | reverse complement strand
TGCTTTTACTCAGTTTTTTACATTGTTCCTGTTTGGCATCGCCGGACTTGTTTATTACAACAGGCACAATCCAGGTAACTGGCAGGGTATCATTTTAGGTGCTGCAGTCCTCATTCTAATATTTATCGCCATAGTCTTCTTCAGGTTTGAGGATTGGGCCAGGCATTTCGAACATCTCCGCTGGTTTAGAAAATTTAATACATATAATACGCTGATGCAGCGATTCACCCGAAGGGAACAACTCAATGTGCTCGGTCTCTCTATACTTCGGTTTCTCGTGTTCACGGCACAGTATTTACTATTGCTCAGGTGGATGAATATACCCCTCTCGTTTTCAGAAGGTCTCTTTACTGCCTTTCTTTTCTTTTGGGCTATTGCTGTCATACCTTCCTTCGCGCTTGCGGAGTTAGGCATTCGAGGTCAGGTTAGTTTGTTTTTATTTCATAACTTCTCCGATAATACTATGGGTATTTTGGTTGCTACGCTTGGTCTTTGGTTTATCAACCTTGTCATACCAGCTCTTGTAGGAAGTATAATGCTGATTAGATTGCGCCTGTTGCGCTGAAGTAATTAACCTATGACCGAAATGAAGCGACTATTGTTTCTGCTGCTAGTTCTGACCTTTACGACGCAAGTAAAGGCACAGGATGGTTTCTGTGGATTAAATAATACAGCATTCAAGACAGGAGAAAGGATATACTTCAAAGCTTACTATAATATGGGCAGACTCTGGGTAGGCGCAGGTGAAGCAGTCTTCAGTGTGAAAGAGGAAAAGCTTAATGGAAGGATGGCCTACCATGTAACCGGAGATGGGAAAACACTAAAGTCATATGAGTGGTTCTACAAAGTAAGGGACAGGTATGAAACATGGATAGACGTGGAGACTATGCTCCCCTTGAAGTTCGTAAGGAATGTAAATGAAGGCGGCTTCAGGATCTATGATAACGTAAACTTCAATCACTCAGCCGGCAGGGCAGTCACCAACAAAGGGCTCTTTAAAATTCCCAGATGTGTTCAGGATGTGCTTTCTTCCATTTACTATGCCCGGAATATCAATTATAACAATTACAAGCCAGGAGCAAAAATCCCATTCTCCATGTTCCTTGATGATAACGTGTATAACCTTCATATTACCTATCATGGCAAGGAAAGGCTTAAGACAAAGTTCGGGACGTTCAATACCATAAAAATAAGTCCGCTGCTTATCGAAGGCACTATATTCAAGGGCGGTGACAAGATGATGATCTGGGTGACAGACGATGCCAACCATATACCTGTCAGAATCGACAGTCCTATAGTTGTAGGTAGTATTAAGGTTGATCTCGTTGGCTATGAGAATCTACGAAACCCATTTACTGCATTGGTAAGGCTGAATAATCAATAACACCACATGCCTTTCCTGCAAAGAATAACCCGATCAGGATATCTGACCGGGTTCAATTTTATCATACGGTTTCATTATTTCTTCTTGTACTTCGTAATCAGGTCACTCACAGCAGCACGGCGCAGATACTCCGGATTAAGTTGAGTAAACACCTTTATCTTCGACGGACTAGCTTTCAATGCAGTCTCAAGTTGTATCATTCCTTCCTTTGACTTGCCAAGTTCTATCAGCAGTGCTGCCTGAAAATACCTGAAGTCCGGCTTGTCTCCGCAGTGTTCTCTAGCCACCTCTATTTGGGTGAGCGCTTCATCATAGTATCCTGCAAGGTAAAGTCCTCTTATCAGGGCCACCCAAGTAGTCTTATTTCCTGGCTTTAGCCGCACCGCGTTCAGATAGCATACCAGCGCTTCACTCTTCACGTCTAGCTCCATCAGGCAGTTGCCAATAGCCATACAATAAGAGGCGTTATCCTTATCCAGGTGAAGCGCTACAGAATAGGCTTTAACTGCTTTTTCCCATTGCCGCTCTCGTGCATAGGTTTCTCCTATTTTGTAAAATATGCCATCGTCCTGCGGACTTAATTGCGATGCCTGCCTGTAAAAATGTCTCGCGCGTGGGTAGTCCTTCTGTTTTTCCCAGCAATAGCCCATGGCTTCAAATATCACATCTTCAGGCTTTGCTATCTCCAGGTGTTTTTCCAGTACCTCTATCGCCTTTTCATACCACTTCATGCGCATGTACGCATCTGCCATATTACGGTAGGCAAACTCAAACTTCTCGTCTATCGCCACGCAGAATTCATAAGAATCTATAGCCTTCTCGTATAGTTTCAGACCCTGGTAGGCTGCCCCCATGTTAAACCACGCAAGCGCATTATATGGATCGTCCTCTGTAAGCTGGGTGTGCAACGCAACGCTCTCCTCCAGCCTGTCGGTAAACTCTGCCCAGAAACAGATCTTCTGTAGTGCTTCCTCGTTCCTCCGGTCTATTTTAATCACCCTTTTCAAGGTATCAAATACCGCTTCAAACTCTTCACACTCATCATATACATCCGAAAGTTCCAGCAATAGCTCTATCTTGTCTCTGCCGCCGAATTCAGATGAACGCTGCTCCAGTAAAGCAGCCGCCTGGTCGTACTTGAATTGACCCAATAGTATATCCGACCGTAGCAACACTGCATCCAGGTTGTTCTGGTCGTATTGTTCCATTTCGTCCAACACCTTCAGTGCCTGGCCAAATTTCTGAGCTTGTGTTAGTATTTCGGCTTTCAGCAGCAGTACAGTAGCAGAGAAGGGATAATATGTGCGTGCAATATCGCAGGCAAGCAAGGCTTGCTCTTCATTGCTATTCTGAAAATAGTATTCTATCACCTTTTCAAACTCTTCTTCATCCATCATACTCTTCGCCTCACCATTCTTTACTTCAGCGTAGCGCTGCAACAGGTCTTCCAAAGAGCTACTTTCATCGTCTAAATAATCATCATCATACATAGCCGTCGGTTTGTATCAAAGTTAAATAAAATAGCATGCCGCCTTAGTTAAAGCATGTTAACAACCAGCCAAAATGCACACGTTTTCAACAGGGTATGAATCATCACTTTGAAACATCGGAGAATATTATATTTTATATACAAAGATCGCCCTGTGCGAAACAGAGCGATTCATTTAACCAAAATCCTCATTGTGATATTTAATGGACTTCGCTTACTGGTACAATTATGTCCAGGGAAACTTCCTCTTTTATCTCATATGACATGCCGCCCTTCACATTGAACCATTGGGTGGGGTCCATAGGCACTCCCGGGTCATAACCCCTGCCGAATATGTAGTAGTTCCCCTTTCTCAATCCACTGAACAATGCAACAGGTTTCCCGCCAATCATCACACACTTTACCGAGTCATCATATGCAGTAGGTATATCTGAAGCATTGTACTTGATATATACCACCGCACTGTCTATAGTTGTGCTGTGATGCACAGGCGTAATCCTCAGGGTTGCGTTTCCCCCTTTACCCGCTCCCGGCTCATTGTCCGGACGGTTACAGCCAACTATGGCCGAAAAACCAATTAACGTAACACCTAAAACCAAATGTGCTTTTTTCATAGTATCTCTAATAAAGTTAACGAATTCCCGAGACGTTTCCATCCACCTTATATAGACGGCTTTTCATCAGTCAACGCTGGTTGAGACCAGATTACTCGCGCCACTTTCATTCCACAGCCTGTCCAGCGCAGTTACTACATACGTACACTTCTTGAATCGGCCAGCGCCCTCATCAAGGTACTCTGTGGTAGAGGACAAACTGATGATCTTATCTGCCTTTTGAAGGTTTACCATCTCGTTGTTTGTGAAGCGGTACACCGCAAACCGCAATGGCTCATTCTTCGGATTGATCGGGTCCCACCTGAGAAGTGTCCCTTCCGGTCCCTGTACAAACCTTACTACAGGAGGTGCAGGCGCCACACTATCCAGCCATTTCATCGCAGGGGGAAAGGCTACGCTCCTATTAAACTTCTTGATGCTGTCTGCTATTGGCAGTTTTATTTTGTCAAAGTTAGAAACACTGTACAGCGAATACCCTGGGTTCTTCGCCTTTTGGCGTATGTCTCGCAGTTGCCACATCAGTTCATGCGTACTCGCCCACGTTCCTTTCGTGGCACCCACCATACGGTATACCCCAAGGCCAAAATACATGTGTCTTTCATAGGCGTGGTTGTCCCACCAGGGCATCAATATCTCAAAGGCTACTAACCGGTGTCCGTGTTCCCAATACAGTTGTGGCAAACAATAATCTATCCAGCCGTTTCTCATCCACAGCAACACGTCCGCAAACAGGTCATCATAGTTGGTCTGTCCACCTCTGGTAGGAGAGCCCATAGGGTCCTTTACTGCATTACGCCATACCCCAAACGGACTAATTCCAAACTTCACGTGAGACTTGACTGCCTTTATATTGGTGTTAAGTGCGGAAACAAAGAGATTCACATTGTTCCTTCTCCAGTCGTCGCGACTGCTAAACCCCGTTCCATATAGGTTGTATGCCCGAGTATCGCCAAATTCAACACCAGCTATTCGATATGGATAAAAATAGTCGTCCAGGTGAACAGCGTCTATGTCGTATCTTTTAACAACGTCCATAATTACGCGGATCACGTATTCCCGTGCTTCCGGTATCCCTGGGTTCAGCAATGCCTTTCCGCCATAATTCACTACCCAGTCGGGATGCGCCTTCGTAACGTGGGAAGACGGGTTAGGGTTTTTCTTACTGTCCGTCAGCGCGCGGAATGGATTAAACCATGCATGAAATTCCATATTCCGTGCATGCGCCTGCTCTATCATAAATTCCAGCGGGTCATAATAAGGAAACGGCGGCTGTCCCTGCCTGCCTGTCAAAAACCTGCTCCAGGGCTCAAATGAGGATGGGAAAAAAGCATCGCTTGCAGGCCGGATCTGAACAATCACCGCATTGCAGCCCAATTCCTTTAACTGGTCTAGCCGGGCAATAAATTCCTGCTGCTGCTGAATAGCAGGCAAGCCGGGTTTAGAGGGCCAGTCGATGTTAGAAACCGTAGCTATCCAGGCAGCCCTGAATTCTCGTTTAGGTGCCTGAGCAAAGACATGAACATGAGTAAGTAGCAAAAGGATAGTCAGCGAGCAAAGTCGAACCATGAGCACAGCAGTTAACGTGGGTAAGCGAAAGTTCACAAAAATAGGGCTTTACCTACTTGCCCGGCATCCAAATTAAACTAACCCGGTCTGTCATCATATTACATAAAACATAAAGGCACCTGGGATATCCCGCCTTTAGATAGCCCTTAAGGTGCCCTTAGCATGCCTTCAGCTAGCCATGAACAAGCAAGGAGCGTGCAAGGAAGATGCCATATAGGCGCACTCAGAAACCCTTAAAACAGTCTTTTGTTCCGCCTGATGGCAGCTACATATTCGTTTAAGTCATTAGATGGCTTCAGCGCTAGCAGTATCGCAGCATAAATCGGAACTACCACAGCACTTCGGTAGATGGCATCTGCAAAGGGATTATCTATCCTGGGAAGCACATGTCCTACACCTAACCCCACCCCTATCGCCAGCACTACCGAAAGCGTTCCTTTTGAAAACGGCTGCATCTGCAGTTTAGCACGCACCACATAGAATTTAATGAAGTTATAGATCACCAGCGCAATAGATGTACCCCATGCCGCTCCATTCACCCCATACAGCGGAATCAGCCACCAGTTAAAAGCGATAATTAACAGCACAAGGATTATCGAAATATAGAAATTGTACTTATAGTGTTTCGAAATGCTCAGCACCTGGTCATTCATCCCTGTAGCCATATCCACCATCCGCCCTGCTGATAGTATAAGTACCACCGTAGTAATACCCTCATATCCCCGTGGTAAAATAGCGACTGCATTATGAAGGTTAGGGACTATCAGCAGTAACATGGCCCCCGACGCAATAAAGATATTCATGGACGACCTCACGAAAATATTGCGCACCTTCCCCATGTCATTCTCGGAGAACGCCTGCGCAAGAACAGGGAAAGCACTATTAAGCATTGCCCTGTATGGTATCAGCAGAAAGGAGATGACTATCACGGATACACTGTATACCGGCACAGAGCTAAGCCCATTGGGTGAAAGTGCCGCTACCATAAGTACATCCAGATTCCCCATTAGTGTTATAGAAAGACTTAACAACGAGTGATACCACGTAAAATGCACTATATCCTTTCTCTCAGCTTTGCTAAATACAGACCAGTCCATCGAAAAGTGAAAGGCTTCCGTATTCAGTGAGATCATCAGCAATAGCGCTATAGGTATTAGGTAAAGCAACACAGTACCATAGATCAGTATATCAAAGTTGATCAGCCCATAACCAAACAGTATTATTAACCCGATGTTCAACCCCTTAAGCAACACCTCGCGTATAAAGGTTGCCTTGGCCACTTTAAGCTGTGAAATCAGGTAGGTTTCAAGGAGTGCCTGGTAAGCGAATAACAAAATAAATACCGGCAGCCACAAAAAATAACGGGCTATGAAGGGAATGTCTTGTGGTTGAAAAAGTGCAATAATGGGGTTCTTAAAAAGGATATATAGCACCGTTGCAATGGCTATAATGAAAAACGGAAGCACCATGCTGATCGTTACCAGCGCAGGTCGACGCTTATCCCCATCGACATATTTGTGAATATAAACCGATAGCATGTTATGTAGGCCGAAGAGCAGTATCTGTCCACCCACAACCGCCTGAGCAGTAAGGTTATTCCGAAATCCGAATTCCTGTTTGGGTATGAATAACGTAGATAGGTATATTGTTAGCGCACCTAATAAAGCTCCTGTAAAAATGGCAATTGACGACTTGACAGATTGCCGGAAAACGATGCCCATACAACAAAGATAATTTTATGCAGGAATAGCGATAGCGGGTTAATGCGCTCTATCTTAAATAATTGTAGAACAATACTACATTTGCCAAAATGTTTTAGGACATGAAGAAAGCATTGATCACAGGTATCACGGGGCAGGATGGCACTTATCTCACTGAGCTTCTGTTGAGCAAAGGTTATGAGGTGCATGGCATAAAGCGGAGGGCATCCCTGATAAACACCCAAAGGATAGACCACCTCTATCAGGATCCCCATGAGAAGAATCTGCGATTAATTCTGCATTATGGTGATCTCACCGACAGCACCAACATCATCCGGATCATCCAACAGGTGCAGCCGGATGAGATTTACAACCTCGGTGCTATGAGCCACGTACAGGTGAGCTTTGAAGAGCCTGAGTATGCTGCCAACGTAGACGGAGTGGGAACCCTGAGGATACTGGAAGCGGTAAGAATATTAGGGATGGAGAAGAAGACGAAGATTTATCAGGCGTCTACTTCCGAGCTATACGGTCTGGTACAGGCCGTACCCCAATCGGAAACCACCCCTTTCTACCCCAGGTCACCTTACGGAGTGGCAAAGCTCTACGCTTACTGGATAACAGTTAACTACCGGGAAGCCTATGGCATGTTCGCTTGCAACGGCATTCTCTTCAATCATGAGAGCCCGCTGCGGGGAGAAACATTTGTCACCCGAAAGATAACCAGGGGAGTTGCGGAGATAGTGCTGGGGCTGAAGAAGAAGCTGTACCTGGGCAACCTGGATGCAAAGCGCGACTGGGGACATGCCAAAGACTACGTAGAAGCCATGTGGCTAATGCTGCAGCAGGACGTTCCGGAAGATTTTGTGATTGCAACAGGTATCACCACACCGGTTCGGGACTTTGTAAAAAAGGCATTCTTTCACGCAGGGGTAGAGGTCGACTTTGAAGGTCAAGGAGAAAAGGAAATCGCAGTTGTCACAAGCGTAACAAACCCAGACAATAAAATAGGAGTCGGGGAGGTGGTGGTAGAGGTGGATAAGCGCTACTTCCGTCCCACCGAGGTAGATCTGCTGCTCGGCGACCCATCAAAAGCAAAGGAGAAACTCGGTTGGCAAGCGAAATATACCCTCGACGAGCTTGCAAAAGAGATGGTTGAATCCGATATTGAACACTTCAGGAAGGAAGTGCTCTTAAAGGAATCCGGGTACAGGACACTAAACCAGTACGAATAAATGGAGCCAGCCAGCAAAATATACATAGCGGGCCATCGCGGCATGGTAGGGTCGGCAATAGTGAGAAAGCTGAAGGAGGAGGGCTACACAAACCTGATCACCAGGACATCGAAGGAACTGGACCTGAGGAATCAGCAGCAGGTGAATGACTTCTTCTCACAAGAAAAACCTGAATACGTGTTCCTGGCTGCGGCTAAGGTCGGGGGTATTGTAGCCAACAACAGTTACCGCGCCGAGTTCCTGTACGACAACCTGGCCATGGAAGTAAATGTGATCCACGCCGCCTATCAATCGGGAGTAAAAAAACTATTGTTCCTGGGCAGCTCCTGCATATACCCCAGGATGGCACCACAGCCGCTGAAGGAGGAGTACCTCCTTACAGGATTGCTCGAGCAAACTAATGAACCCTATGCGATCGCCAAGATTGCAGGAATAAAGCTATGCGAAGCCTACAGGGATCAATATGGCTGCAACTTCATAGCCGCAATGCCAACTAACCTTTACGGTAAAGGGGATAACTACCATCTGGAGAACTCCCATGTTATTCCGGCGCTTATCAGAAAGTTTCACGAAGCAAAGGAACAGGGCAAAGCCAATGTGGAGATATGGGGCTCAGGTACACCCCTTAGAGAATTTATGTATGTAGATGACCTTGCAGACGGATCACTGTTTCTGATGAAGAACTACAACGATAAACTGTTTGTAAATATAGGTACCGGAGAAGAGACCACGATAAAAGACCTGGCTCATCTTGTAAAAGAAGTAGCGGGCTTTGAAGGAGATATCGTCTTCGACACCTCCCGTCCGGATGGCACCCCACGAAAGCTCATGGACTCACAAAGGTTACACAGCATGGGCTGGAAACACAAGACCTCCCTGAAAGAAGGCCTAACAAAAGCCTACGAATATTTCAAACAAGGAGAAGGACGAATATAAAGCAGTACCGTCCATAGTAGACCATTTGCACATCTGCACATTTCCCCATTTGCACATTCCTTACACGTTCTCCATTTTCAACTTCACCTTGATCTTGTAAAGCAGTTTCCCAACCTTACTTTCCAGTAAATGATGAAGTATGGATAATCTCCAGCCCCACAGCGTTTGCTTCCAGGAGTACCCATAATGCTTCCTGTACACCGCATATGATTCATTCATGGCATCCAGGTACTTCGTGGTACTTACACCCGTAGGGTCAAAAGTGGCGAGTGGATAGTCTATAAAAGCATTCTTCTCATTCGCTATACGGCAAAGGAAATCGTAGTCCATCGCCATCTTCACCGTAGTGTCAAAAAAACCATTACGTTCGTATACCACCCGCCGCACATACATCGTAGGATGAAACACCCCACGCATACCGCGGTACAGCCTGGTCTTATCAAAAGGCTTCCCAACAATCACCCAGATCCCACCCCGCATCATCTGAAGCTTTCCGTGAACCCACTGCAGTTCCGGTTCTTTTTCGAACAGCTCCATCACCCTCTGCGTCACCGTACCATCATAAAGCTGATCACCACTGTTAAGCAGCAGCGTTATCTCGCCTGTGGAGTTCCTTATCCCCTTATTAAAAGCATCAGCGATACCATTGTCCCGCTCACAAATCCACCTTCGGTAAGGCGGCTGCGGATTGTTCTCCAGGTACTCTCTTATACCCGGCTTCGTAGAACCATCTATTATCAGATGCTCATACGGAAGCACCGCCTGACTATCAACACTCACACACGTCGTGCGTACGTCTTCCGGATTATTAAAGCAGATGGTAATGATGGAAAGTGTGGTCAAATCAAAGATTTATACACTGTTACAGTTTGTGAAACATGTTTTTCCCACGAGAAATCTCGCAGACGCCGGGCGCCCCGAATGATTAGATCATTTCTGAGTTCTGAATCAAAGATAATCCTGTTAAGACTTTCAACGATAGATTCGCTGTCATGTGGATCAAAGTAGATTGCAGCATTACCGGCTACTTCTGGTAATGAGCTAGTGTCACTCAGTACACAGGGGCAGTTGCATGAAAACGCTTCAAGTATAGGAATACCAAATCCTTCGTACAGGGAAGGAAACACAAATGCCAGGGCACCAGCATAGAGGTTAGCAAGTATTTTATCATTTATTTCTTTGTGAATAATGAGGTGGTCGACTCCATTTGCCTTGAACTGCCGTAGCTCCTCGTCATTAAATTTATTGCCACCAGCACAGACCAATTTAATTGAATTCAGTTTTAAGACTTGTGCTGATGCCAATACGAAAGGCTGAAAGTTTTTATACAATGCACGATTTCCAACATACAGTAGATAAGGCTCTTTTTCAATTACGTCATCCGTCGGGTCAGTTTGAGTAAAGGAACTTCCTAGTGGAACAACAGAGACCTTCTCGCTTTCGACTCCGTAGATATCAATGAGGTCTGCTTTCGTATTCTCCGACACTGCAATAATGTGATCTGCCCTAGAGGCTGCGTCCTTTTTTTGTTTGATAACATACTCTTCCTTTCTTAGCTCAGGAAATTGATTTACAAATCTCTCTTGTGTCAGATCATGAAAAGTTACAACTAAAGGCTTTGTACCGGCATATTTGCCCATTGATGTGTCGTAATAGGTGGGATGATATAGATCAAACTTCTTTGTCAATAGCTCCGCAATGTTGAAGAGCCTGTTCGTACGCTTAATAATCTCTCTACTTTTGATAAATTGTCTATAGCTGGTTTTCGTAGATGCGAGATGAACATTGTTTGAAATAACAATGGATATATAGGCATCAAAATGCCGAAGGTTTTCACTTCCCTTCTTCAATTCGGAAAAGATTCTCGATACTCCACCATAATCTTGCAGAGAAAATGCTTGGCCATCATAGAATATTTTCACGAGATGATCTTTATTGATAGGGATTAATAACCTCGGAACTTCTTGAAGAACTTTATCTCTTGTTCAATTGTATAGTCAAATAGTTCTTTGTCTTCAGATTGAAACGCGCAAATGTCTGCAAACATCTCAATGTTTCGCCCGGAGAAGTAATGTATTAGTTGGTTCACTATTTCGGTGGCGCCAATGTCACAGCTTAGCAGGTAGTCGCCTATATTGGTATAAAATATCAGGTATCTGTAGCCTACTTGTCTCAAATACTCCAAAAAATCCCAGGGGTTGTCACCATTCCTCGTGATGAAGTATGGATCAAACTCAAAGAATAAGATCGGCTTAGACATTTGAAGGTACTCTGGACAGGATCTGAGAATCCAGGTATCAAAACCATCTGTGTCAGTCTTTAAAATTCGACTTTCAATAAAATCTGGAAATTCAGCCAAAATGTTTTGAATGGTTCTAACCCTTACCGGATTCGCCCCCTGTTCGACGTGGGCCGTCCCGTTCTCAACTTTGAGTTTAATGTTTTCTTCTTTGTTTTCTTTTCCAACGAGTGCCTGACAAACATAGACCTTCTCATACTGTTGGACATTTTTCCTAAGTAATGTTACATATTTTTCCTCTCCATCGATACACAGGATCGGTGTGTCCGAGTTGTTTCTTATGAAGGCAACAGTGTCGCCTACATTCGCGCCAATGTCTATAACCGAACACTTACCTGTTTGATTTTCAACGTAGCCCACAATTCTTGCAAGATTGAAGTTGTAGAGAGGGTAAATCGCAAGTATCTCTCGCAATTGATGGGAGAGGTTTACTTTGATTACCTGATTACCGATACGTAAATCAACCAAAGGGTCGTAAGCTTTGGCAATGATCTTAGTGATCCGCCGTTTGATGCTTCTTGCTACCATGAAATAGGTTTAAAGGTATAATACAACTTACCATCTTTAAGATCGAATTTGGTCCTATCTCCACAATGTATGGGACGGATCCAAAGGAAACTGCCATATTATGACAATAGCTTGGAGCGAGATAGAGCCTATTTTGCTTGAGACAAGCCGTTGGAGCACAAAATTGTATTAAAGAAAGTGTCCGCGAAAACATAGTATCCTTTTGATAGTACGAAGTCAATCAGCTCACGTCGCTTTGTAAAATGATCTGCCTGGACGCTGGAATAGCTAACGGTTTCTACGCATATTATTCCGGGTCCAAATCTTTCAAAGTTAAGGGCATGAAGAATAGCTTCATCCAGGCCTTCCACATCAAGTGACATTATCGTTGGAGGCGCCTGGAAGTGCTGGCTGATTATATCATTTATGTTCTTTAGTTGAATATCAATAACGCTCTGGACCTTTAAACCATTTTTTAGTAGGGCCTCTTTTTCTTCAGTTGAGAATGTATTTAGGTGACTGTTTTCGTGGTCAAACAGGTAGAATGGAAGAACCTCATCTTTGTTTCCTATACCTATGTTCAAAGAAATGTCACCAGGCCGCACCTGCTTTAACCTGCTGTGCAGAGAAGGGTTTGGCTCAATCAGAACGCCACGACAACCACGCTGGTAAAAGAAGTATGTGTTGTTACCAAGTACGGGGTCGTTAGCGCCAATGTCAATATAGGTTGGGCTTGAAACTTTATGTATGTTCAGCGCGCTCATTATAAGCAGGTCCTCACCATATTGAGAAAAGGTAATTCTTGCCTTACCTAAAAAAGTTTGTTTAAGGGAAGTGATTTTCCTCTTCAGAGTAGAATAATTCATTAGGATTAATTTGGTGCCCGCGCCGTGAAACGCCGTGCAAACTATAAAAAAAGAACTTGTTTTTATCATCCTTTTAGCTTCACGGTAAACACCATTCTCCGGCCTTAAGCAGGTGGCGTCGCGGCCCGACTTGAATTCCCCTAGCTTACCGCATTTGAATGCTGTGTCTTCCAAAGGAAGGTTTGACAAAAACCGTACATAGATACTTGTTTTAATACTTAAGTTCGATTTATTTTGTAAAGTTTATCAATACGTCAAACAATGAAACTAACCCTATTATTGTTTTTGGGTCTGGCAGCTTTGACCATCACTACCAAGGGGCAAAACTGTGTTCAAATCCAGAATCTTCCCGATACAATAAATGCATGTAGCAACACGACAGTACAATTGAATCCCGTCATAGCTACTCCTGGCCAATTAACAACCTTAGAAACAACATGGGCACCTACAGCCGGGCTTTCCAGCCCAAGTGTTATTAATCCAATAGTATCTGTGGGAACAACTTCGGGAATGTATACATTAACAGTCACTGCCCTAACTCCAGGCAACCTTGTAGTAAACGGAGACTTTAGTAGTTTATATAGTGGGTTCAGTAGCGGGTATACAGTTGGAACAGGTGGCAGTTTTGGTCAGTTATCCAACGCAGCGCAGTATGCTGTCACTACTGATCCAAACTTAGTACATAACCTTTTCTCATCATTTGGCGATCACACGTCGGGAAGCGGTGAGATGATGGTTGTCAATGGCGCTTCTACCGCGAATGTTGATGTTTGGTGTCAAACTATTGCCGTTGTACCCAATACCTATTATGATTTCTCCACCTGGATAGCGACTGCTTACGCGCAAAGCCCTGCAATACTACAATTTTCTATAAACGGAGCGTTGCTCGGTGTGCCGTTCACAGCGCCTGCAGGAACCGGCATCTGGAGTCAGTTTCATGAAGTCTGGTTTAGTGGCTTCAATACATCAGCAACAATTTGCATTACTAATCAAAATACCGCTCAGGCGGGGAATGATTTCGCGCTTGATGATATCGAGTTTCGGCAGGTTTGTATCGTTAGCGATTCCGTCTATTTCAACGTTACGAACCTGGGCATAATAGTAGACACCAGCATCCGTTTGGGTTGCCTGGCCGACACAGTAGATTTTGTTGCTTCAAACCTCGGTGATCCTGCGGCCACCTACGCGTGGGATTTTGGCGACGGTACTTCAGACACCGTGGCTAATCCATCCCATATCTTCGGTTCGCAGGGAAACTACAATGTCACTTTAATTGCAACATTGAATGGTTGTTCAGATACGGCGGCTGTAGTGATAAACACCATGCATCTGATTAATGCTGATTTCAATTTGAGTGCTGATTCCATTTGCACAGGGCAGCCGGTGCAACTTGTGAGTACAGCGTCAAGTCCACTCTCCCTTTCCTATTTATGGGATTTGGGAGATGGCAATTCAACCAATGGACAGTCGGTTGCCCACATATATAGTTCAGCGGGACTTTACACAATAAGGCATGTTGTAAATGATGTGATACCATGTTTTGACACCATAGAAAAGCAGGTTTATGTTTCACCGCTACCGGATGTTTCTATAGCCTTATCAGACTCCACAATATGTGAGGGTGAGGGAATCATTGTTTCTGCAGTCACCAATACTCCTGCCATGTCTTACACCTGGGACTTTGGTACAGGAACCAGGCCTGGAGAACAATCGATTTTACACGCTTTCGATACTTCAGGTACTGTAAACATCATATTATCAGTAGACTATTCGGTTTGTCCAGGTGTAACTGTTTCCCGAAGCGTTGATGTGTTTCCTTACCCCCGGGTAGATCTCGGGCCAGATACCTCAATTTGCCCATTTGGTGAAGCAATCAGGCTTTCGAACACCTTTGCTGATCCGGCCGACGCCTACTTTTGGAGTACTGGTGAAACTACCAGTGCTATTGATGTGCGGCACCATGCGCGCTATTGGGTCGCGGTGCGGTCGCCTATGGGCTGTACCACTACAGACAGTATAGAAGTTCTTAAATCATGTTACATCAACATTCCAAATGTGTTT
>Ga0196970_1001561_pt1 | contig 14692 bp, 7 predicted proteins | sample S1v_513CmetaG_FD_148672 | JGI IMG/M metagenome (GOLD analysis project Ga0196970, IMG submission 148672) | Soil microbial communities from Anza Borrego desert, Southern California, United States - S1+v_5-13C | ecosystem: Environmental > Terrestrial > Soil > Desert | place: USA: California... | reverse complement strand
TATTGTTGTTGGGTAATCATCTGGCTGCCGAGTTGAGGAGGGCTGGCCTGCGGCCAGCCTCCAACTCGCTGCCAAATGCTACCGGCTCACTGGTGATTTTTAATTGGCATTACTGGTGAAAAATAATCGTCACTGTCCACGCGGAGGCACGGGACGAGTTGGTGCACATTCTGACGCAGTATCAGGATGCCGTCAGCACGCCGATCACCATCTTCTTTGACGGATCCACGCCTGCCCGTGGTCCACGGCCGCAAGCGATCAAAGGGCAGGTTGAGGTTCTCTTTTCACGCGCCGGCCAGACAGCCGACCAGATGATTGAGCGCGCGGCGCATCTGTATCAACCGTATGGAGAGGTGCTCGCTGTTACGGATGACCACGCCGAGCGAGACACCGTGATCGCAATGGGCGGTCTTGCGTCCAGCTGCCTCAACTTCGTGCACAGCGTCACGAGCACGTTGACCGAGGTTCGGGGAGATATCGCCGAGCACAATCGCCGGGAACGAACGCGGTTCAATCGTCGAAAATAAAAACGCGCCCCCGAACCCGGCAGCGCGCAGTGATGCTCACCTGGCTGATCAGTTCCCTTCCTTGAGAATCGCCAGGAACTGCTTCATGGCGGGAGAGAGAACCTTGTTCTTCTTGTAAATTGCGGCGAGAGGCCGATAGAACTCGCCGTCCTCCAGCTCAACTGCGGTGAGGGTCTGCTTGTTAATTTCCTGGCTGATCGTGCTGATCGGCACGATTGAAATGCCCGCGTCGATTTCAACGGCGCGCTTTACGGTTTCGATGTTATCGAACTCCATCACTGTATTCACCTCAACGGCGTTTTCCTTCAGGATTTTATCCAAGGCTTTGCGCGTGGGGATGTCGGGTTCGAATCCAATGAACTTCTGGCCCGCAATGGTCTTGAGCTTCGTGGTCTTATACTTCGAGAAGGGATGCTGCGGATGACAAATGAGCACAAGGGGATCTTTTCGCAGCGCGATCACTTCCACCTTTGGATCCCGCGTCGGATACGCCACCAGGCCGAGGTCGACCACGTTGCCCAGCACATCGTCATAAACCTGGTTGGCCCGCCGATATTCCACGTGAACGTGGACCGTGGGATATTCCTTGAGGAAACGTTTGATGTAGGGCGGAAGATCGTGCAGGCCGATGCTGTAAATCGTGGCGACCCGAATGGTTCCTGAAATGATGTCCTTGATTTCCTGCAGCTTGCTATGAAGGGCATCGTAGGTCTGGATGATCTGCTTGGAAAAATCGTAGAGAACCTGCCCCTCGCGGGTGAGGCGAAATTTCTTCTTGCTGCGTTCGATCAGGAGCGACTTGAACTGCCGTTCGAGGGAGCTGATTTGCTGACTGACAGCGGATTGAGTGACACTGTTAATTTGAGCGGCTTTGGTAAAGCTCTCTGTTTCCGCCAGGTCACAGAAAACTTTCAGACTTTCAATTTGCATAAGCAAACTGAATACGAAACTCTCTAATGCAAGTCAACTAATGTTCCCGCCCCAAAACTGCCCTTACCTTGGCCAATAAATCATTAGTGGTAAACGGTTTCTGCAAGTACGGCAGGTCGTCTTCCTGATTGGGAGAGCGAACGAAGCCGCTGGTGCAAAGAACCGGCGTTTCGGGCGACATCCGGCGTATGTGTTCCGCCAATTCCCGGCCGCTCATCGCGGGCATGACCAAGTCCGTGATCACCATGTCGATCGGCGGATCGCGGCGCGCAAACAAGTCGAGCGCCTTCTGTCCGCTGTTCGCCGTCAGCACCCGATATCCGTAAGCGGAAAGTATCGTGCGCACCGCGGCCAGCAGCAGGTCCTCGTCATCGACCATCAGGATCGTTTCCGAGCCGTTCAAGTCGGCCGTTCCCTGGCCGTGGTCCTGCACAATCCGCTTCTCCGCAGGCAGATAGATTCGGACCGAGGTGCCGACTCCGGGCTGGCTGGAGATTGCAACACCGCCTCCGTGGTTCGTCACAATGCCATACACCAGTGCAAGGCCCAGCCCGCGGTGCCCAGCCGCCTTTTTTGTCGTGAAGAACGGCTCAAAAACTCGCGCCAGGATATCGGCTGGAATCCCTGATCCCGTATCGCTGATTTCAACGCAAACATACGTCCCCGGCGCCAGTCGCAGATCTCGATCCTGGGTTCCCTGCGATAACTCCACGTTGCGCGTTTGGACAGTGATGCGGCCGTTGCCGGCGATTGATTCGTTTGCGTTCTCGAGAACCTTGACCACGGCCTGCTGCAGCTTGGCTTCGTCGAAACGGGTCGCGAACAGCTTGCGCTCGAGCTGAACACTCCACGTGATTTGCTTGGTCGTGGAACCCCGGATGATTTCCGTGCCGCGTTGAACGATGGAATTAAGGTTCCCGCTGGCTTGCGATTTCGCTTCCTTGTCCTGCCGGCTGAACGTGCCCAGATCGTTGGCCACCTCCGCCGCGCGCGCAGCCGATTTCTCAACTTCCACGAGAAGATGCCGCCAGGGATTGGTTGCCTCCATCTGGCTCAATATCAGCGATGTGTACCCCAGGATGCTGGTTAGCGCGTTATTGAAGTCGAGGGAGACCGTTCGCGCCAGCTGCAGTGCAACGTCGAGCTTGTGTTTTTGGGCAAGGGTGAAGTCCGTGGGGGAACCTTTTTGATCCGCGGCAAAGGACCAATCGGGCAGGAGCTGAAAAATAAAACATCGCTGCTCCTCGCGCATGAAGGAGCAGATCGACGCCGAGAACGAACTGATCCCGCCGCCCTTGACGCGAAACTTCAGCGAAACCGTCGCGGCCGGGGATCGCTCCCACTGGGCCAGAAATTGTTGGGGAGCGGGACCGTTTTCAGGGGCCCAAATCGCGCCCAGCAGCGGCGCAGCGCCTTCAAGGGCTGTTCCGAACAGTTTACGGGCGGTCTGATTGGAACGCAGGATCGTGCAGGCGTCATTGACCAGCAACGCAGGCCAGCCGGCATTCTCGAGGGCAAACACTTCGTCGAGCTTCATCACGACTTTTCAGACTCGCAGCTTACGGGTTCAGCCTTGGTTCTCAAGGAAACTTTCCCGGAACGGGCCCTTCGCCCGTGTGCCCCGCCACCGTCATTTGGGGCGCGGCTTGCATTATTCAGCGCCTGCCCTAATTTCCGTTGCTCGTATGCAACTGAACAACGACGAAATCCGCCGCTACTCGCGACACCTGATCCTTCCAGAGGTCGGCATGGCCGGCCAAAAAAAGATCCGGTCCACCAGCGTGCTCTGCATTGGCGCCGGGGGCCTCGGCTCACCCATCGCCATGTACCTCGCTGCAGCTGGAATCGGCAAGCTGGGAATCGTGGATTTCGATACCGTTGACTATTCAAATCTGCAACGACAAATCCTGCATACGGACTCTGACGTGGGCAGGTCGAAGGCAGAATCCGCGCAGCAAACCATCGCCGGCATCAACCCCAATGTTGAGGTGGTCCTTCACAAAACGCGTATCAGCAGCGAAAACGCCCTCGATCTCATCCGTCCGTACGACATCGTCGTGGACGGCACAGACAATTTCCCGACGCGGTACCTCACAAATGACGCTTGCGTGCTGCTGAACAAGCCGAACGTATACGGCTCCATCTTCCGTTTCGAAGGCCAGGCGAGCGTGTTTGCGCCGCACCTCGGCGGACCGTGCTATCGATGTCTGTATCCCGAGCCGCCGCCACCTGGAATGGTCCCGAGTTGCGCCGAGGGCGGCGTCCTGGGCGTCCTGCCCGGGATCATCGGATGCATTCAGACGACTGAGATCCTCAAGCTGGCCCTGGGCAAGGGCGAGTCCCTGGTCGGGCGCCTTCTCTTGTTCAACGCACTCGACATGAAATTCCGGGAGTTGCGGCTGCGCAAAGATCCCGCGTGTCCGCTCTGCGGCGAAAATCCGACCATCAAGGAACTTATCGATTATGAAATGTTCTGCGGCATCACGCCCGAACCTGCCGAACCACAGTCGAATCCAGATGAGGTGACGGTTCAGGACATGAAGCAGGCGCTGGAGAATCCTGCACTGGGAATCAAGGTCATCGACGTGCGCGAACCCGATGAATACGAGATTGCACATGTCCAGGGCGTTCCGCTGGTCCCGCTCAGCCAGCTGAACCAGCTGTTCACCGAGCTTGATCCGAACCAGCAGTATTACATCCATTGCAAAGCCGGGGTTCGTTCCATGAAGGCACTTCAGTTTCTGCGCGAGCAGGGATTCAAATACCTCAAGAGCGTCAAGGGCGGGATCACCGCTTGGTCGGAGGAAGTGGACGCTGCCGTTCCCAAGTATTGACTTTCCGTAATTGCCCCTGAAGCCGCTTTGCGCGAGATTGCGGCGTCAGCTATGGCGGAAAAGTCGAAATACCTGAAGGGTCAGTTGCTCCTCGACAGCGGAGATCTCGGTGGATCGTTTTTCCAGCGAACCGTTATCCTCCTTTGCGAGCATAATGCCGAGGGCGCGTTTGGGCTCGTGCTCAACCGTGCAACAGGCAGCAAGGTCGGCGACATGGTGGTGGCCGACCTGCCGGAAAATTTAAAGGAGTGCCCGCTTTTTCTGGGCGGTCCCGTGCAGCCCACCGCCCTAAGCTACCTGCATTCCGACGCGTTCCTGCCGGAGGGCAATGTCATGGCTAATCTCAGCCTCGGCCACTCGCTCGACACGCTTCTCGAAATCGGAGAATCGTTTTCGACCACTCGAAGGATCAAGATGTTTGCGGGCTATTCCGGCTGGAGTCCCGGTCAATTGGAAGACGAGCTGAAGCGCAAAGCCTGGCTCACCCATCCTGCGTCGATAGACCTCGTCTTTGAGCCCGATCCCTCAAAACTCTGGCGGGCGATCCTTGAGCAAAAGGGCTGGAAGTATAAACTGCTCTCGCAGATGCCAGAGGACCCCTCGTCGAACTAACGAACTTGCGCCCTGCCGGCGACAGTGTGCAATCAACGGGCGGCCGCCGTCAGCTTCCTGAAAGCCGCAATGGACCGCTTTTCATCCGGGCAATAGTTCCGCACCCCGACCATTCCGCTGGAGAAAGTCGAGTCGTGGTGTTCGATCACGGGTTGCAAGCCGCCATCGACAAACACTCGCAACCGCGGGCCGTTCGCTTCGACTCTCAACACGTGGAACTTCTCTGCAGCGATGTTGATCGGAGCGGTCCGCAACGACTGCCATGAGTTGTTCACCAACCCCAGTTCGACCTGATTGCGTTCGGCGCTGATGCCAACGTAATAGCCGCGGTATGCATCCGCCCCAATGTCGGGTTTGCTGGCGCGGAAAATCAGCCCAGCGTCTCCGGCTGATGTGACCTTTACTTCAGCTTCGTACGTGAAATTGGTGAAGTCGGTTGCCATGGCAATAGCCTTCGCACCGTTGGCGGAGGCCGGAACCGTGTTCAGCGCGCCTTCATCCACCAACCAGTTCCCACCGAACACGGTCCAGCGTTCCGTCCAACCCGCGTCAAAGTTTTCGTGCAGCTGCCGCGGGGCAGGCAGCGGCTTTCCAAGCCACGGAAACCAGCTGATTCGCAGATGCTGTGCGCCGACCGGGATCAAACTCACTCGTTCGAGCTCGTTCGCCGATGCGACAGGACTGATGGGGGGCTCGAATGCATGCACCTGTCGCCATGCATTCGTCCAGGCATCCACACGCCGCGCCTGCGCACGCAGCGTGATCGGCGTACCATTGGGGCCAAAGGGGTTCGACTGCACCGCAGCCCGCTGGAGCACGAACGACCGATTGGGATGCGTGGTGTCGATTTCGAGGGCGTAGTTCCACGGCGTGAGGGGGATGACTTCGAACTCGTCGAAACCTTGTTCATGCTTGTCGGCGGTCCGCACCTTCCACTCCTCCTGGATTTTCAATCCGAAAACAAGCGGGCCGCGGCGTACAGAAATAGATCGACTCGGGCCAGATACGGTTTCGACCGACATCGGCAAACGCACAACCACGACATCTCCATTCTTCCATGTGCGCTGCAACCGGTGAAAGCTGTTGGTCTTGAGATCGCGCTGCGACTCGCCATTCACGGTCACGGTGGGTTGCGCGCACCAACCCGGCATTCGCAGCACCAACGGAAAGCGGGCCGGTCGTTCCAAATTCACAGTGAACCGGACTTCCTCCTCGAACGGGTAGGCAGTTTCGGCAGTGATTCGAACGGGCTGTTCGTCGATTGATGCGGTCACGACAGAGGGTGCGTACGCAATTGCTGCCAATCCGCCATCGCTGGTCGCTGCCCAGGCATTCTGGACGAGCTTTGGCCAGCCCATGTGAAAGTTGCAGCGGCAGCAAGGGTAGCCCGAGTTCGGGCCGGGTAGCGTGCCATTGGCGTAATCCTGGTTGAAACCGTGTCCGCCATGCAGCGCGTTCACGTGGTTCGGCAGGGTGTAATACTGGAGCGCCTTGATGTTATTGGCCAAACCGGCCGGCAGCGCGTTGAATGAGATTCGCTCGAGGCGGTCTGCGAGCTCAACGTCCCCTGTGATTTGCACCGCTGTTTCAAGACTGAGCATCGCCTCAACGGTCGAACACAACTCAACACCCTGGATTGTGGAATTACCCGCGACAAATTCTGTTCCGCCATTGATGCCGAACGACAAACCATGATCACGCATCAGGTGATGCAAACCAATGCGCAAAGCATCGCGGTCGGCGGGATCATGCGACACCTGGAACCACACGGCCGGAAACTTCAAAGCCTGCTGAACATTGACGTTGTGCTTCGGATGGAAGTCCGTTCCAAACGTGGTGAAAGCGTTGGAGCGAAAAATCCCGACCCAATCATAAGCCTGTTCTCTCAAGAGCCTGACCAGCGGCAACAGGTTGGTGTCGCCATTACGGTTGTACAACCAAAGCGCAACGTCCATCTGATCCGCAGCGCGCGCCTTTCCCCACTCCTTCAACGGACGCCCAGGCAGATGTACCGACATGTGCCGGAAGTAATTGCTGAGAACAGTGATCACCCGCGCATCAGCGGTGGCTTCGTAGTAATCACGCAACGCATACGTGGCGACCATCCGCGGCCACCAGTCATTGTTGGCGGCGGGGCCGATAAATCCGTCGGGCCTCTGACTTTGCAACACCCAGTCGAACCACTTCTGCGCCTTCTTCTTGAGTCCGCTGTCATTCAACACGTACGCCAGCGGCAAGAGTCCCTTGTAGTAATATGGCCCGCGTTCCCAATTCTCTCCCGTGCCGCCGAGCCACGCGCTGTTCGTGCTGAAGTCGGCGTACAGATCCTCCGCGTGCCCCGTGAGCCCATCGCGCTGCAATTCGCACTGCGTTCGCAGCCAGCCGAGCGGTTGCACACTGCCGAGCGGCAAGGGCGCGAATGGGGTGAGCTGCAGCGGAGCGCGATTTGTCACCGCACGCGTGGGAGGCAAATCGGCGGCCGATGGCACTTCGGCCGCACTGGCAGTTAAGCTCCCGAGGACGAGCACGGTGGCAACCGCGGGTCGAATGATGAAGTTCACGAGAGCTTGAAAAAGAAAATCCTGCCGCTCACTTTCGCGGAGCGACAGGATGTCGAAACTCAGGTCAGTTGTTCTTCACATTGACGAACCCCAAATCAACGTATTGTCCGCCGCCGGTTTGCCGGCAATGGACTGCGATCAGATTTGGCCCAGGCTTTAACGCAGCCTTCGCAGCGTCGCTCAGCGGGAAGATGTCATAGGATGTGGTGTATCCGAAATTGCGGACGACCAGCACGCCATTGATGTAGATCTGCACGTCTTCATCATGATGCACCCAGAGACTGAGGTTCTTCAGCTTGTCGGCCGGAATCTCGATCTCGCGGCGCAGCCAGATTTCGGGTGTGTTCCACAGTGTTCCAATGAATGCCCCGGGTGTGCCTTCGGTTCCGAAGCCGCTTCGGCCCTGGCGCCAGCTGGCATCGGAGTATGATGGCTTGCTCCAGTCGCCTTCAGGCCGTCTCGTGGTGTAGCGCCACATCGCCGGGGATCCGTCGGCCGCGGGCACAACAGCACTGACGGTTGGAGGCACGGGCATCGGCGCCCACTTGCGTGCCTTGGTGTCGTCGCGCTTCGCCCACTTGGACCAGAGCTGCTGGTCATACAACGCCTTCGCAAACACGCCGCCCACGACGGGCCGCGCAGTGAAGCCAACCTTCTTCGCAGTCTTCGTTTCGTACCAGTCGGTCATTGGCGAACGATCGGGAGTTTCATTGAGGAACCGAATGATGGGATCAATCAGCGCCTCGAAGTCTGCGCGATTTTCCGTGAGCGTTGCCGTCCAGGTGATCCAATCGAGCTTCGTGTAATCGCGGCGATTGTCGAGAGGCAGCCCGTATTTGTTCTGGGTGCGGCGATAGAACGCCATTTCCTTCTGCACGACCTCGCGTGGGAACAGATTGAGCCCGAGGATGCGATCCCAGATCAGGTTATATTTCTGGCTCCAGGTGCCGGGACGATCAAATGCGAGCCGGTAGTGGTCGCCGTTTGAGGCTTCCTTCACCCAGCGTTGCGCGAACTCGCGAGCGAGCTTCCAGTATTCTTCGGCTCGCGCCTTGTCGCCGCGCAGGTCGCACAGCTTGGCAAACGCACCCAGTCCGCAGATGGCTTTCGCGCTCAGATTCACATTGTGGGCCAGGTGGCCTGCAAAGTCGTCCGTGCAGAGCTGGTTCTCGGGATCGAATCCTTTCGCCTTCAGATACTCCGCCCATTTCTCAAGCTGCGGCCAGTAGAGATTCGCAAAGCCGGCATTGCCTTCCATTTGAGCCACCGCTCCGAACAGAAGCAGCAGGTTGCCACTTTCCTCGACGGGCATCTGATTTTCCTCGCTCCTCTCGCCGCCGCCATAAGCCTGTCCGTTGGCGTGCGGATAAGTGCCGAGATCATGCGGTGCGAACGGAAACTTCCAGCGATCGCTGGCGGCGTAGTTCATGAACGGCACGATGAATGACTTGGCCACGCTCGGTCCAAAGAGCAGGAACTGCGGTGCCATCGGATAGAAGACGTCCGAAGTCCCGATGCAGCCATTGGAATGATTCTCCTTCGAGAACTGCAACGGCTGGCCGTTCTCATCGGCGACAAATTTCCCGGCCGCAAAACACTGGCGGTAGGCGAGCGCGGTCAGCATCGCGTATTTTTCACCGCCGGTTTTTTCCATGTCGGCCATGAGCTCCCTGTCGAACGCTTCGCATCGCTTCCGCAGCGATGCATATTCCTTCGCTGATGCCCTTAACAAATCCGCCGCTTCCCAACCGTCCCTGCGCCAATACGGTCTCAGATTCTTCTTCATGTATTGGATCGAGTAAATGTCATCATAGGCGACCATCAGCCAGCGAGAGACTGGCCGTTCGCCGACTTTGCCAACGGGCAGGACAAGCGCTGAAACGGGTGCAGTTGCAGCAGGAGCGGCAGCCGCTGCGGCCTTGGCAACTTGCGCGATGCTGCCGTTCCGGCTGAATGCGTTGCGCACTTGTATTGCCCCAGCCTGAATCGCTTCCGGCTTCTGATCGTTCACAGCGGAGACGTACAAATAACCCCAATCAATGCGGATATCGTCGCCGCGGGCGCCCAGAATCCGCTGTTCCTTCGAACCGGCCTTCAATGTGGTGAGCCCCCGGATTTTTTCATCGCCCCAAACGACTTCCTGCTGCGGCACATTCACCGTCAGTTCGCTCGCCGCATCGAAATAGATTTCGACGGTGTGCGTGCGGCTGTCGGTCGCCTTCGCTTCATAAGTGATGTAGGTCACCGGGCGTGACAAAATATCCATGTCCTCCGGCAGGGCAGGCGTCATAAAAGTCATCGTGAGCTGCACGCCCGATCCTGCAAAGGTGTAGATCGTCCGCGTCGGCAGCACTTGCACCGAGGTCTGCTCGAGAGCAGGCGCGCTCGACGGCTCGCTGCCCATGACCCGGAACGTCTGGCCATCGATGCGCACAAGGCTCGTGAGCCGATGCGGCTTGCCTGTCCAATGAACCGTATCTGCGTCATTCAGTTTGTCGGCGGGCGACCAGATGCTGAAATACGGATCGCACGCAACAAGCGGAACGGCTGGCGGACGCAACGTGGTCGCAGCTGGCGCTGTTGAACCAGCAGTTACGAAAGCCAATGCGGCGGCGAGCCATGACAAGAAGGATCGTTTCGGATTATTCATTCGTTGGAAAAAGAGCAGAGTGTTACGGCTGATTGCGGTCGATTACTGATCAACCTTGGTTTCGATGGCTGCAGGAACATCCCAATCGCCAACGCCCAGGTGTGGATCGCCATCGCTATTCCAGCGCGCGCGCCACGTCACGTTCTTCGGATCAATCACATCCTTGCGCAGGGCAGACTCCGCATGCCCATCGCAGAACATCAGGTTTGTGCGGCGATTATGCCGATTGGATGGCCACTGTTCGCCTTGGCGATTGTCATTGCTGTTCGTGTTCGGATCGATGCTTCCGTCGAAGGAGCCATCGGGCTTGCTGTCACCGAGCATGATCATTTCGCTTGGCCGGCGAATGCTCGTGTCCTTGACCAGGCGCGCAGGTGATTCGACTGCGCCCGAATTGATGTCGCCTCCAAGTCCGAGGTTTCCGCCCTGCGAGAGGCCCCAATCGTTATAGCCCAGTGAGAACCGGGTGTTGTTGCTGATTCCGTCCAGGTCGTAGCCAACGGCGGGTGGGATCTTCTGCGCGCCCAGTCCCTTGACCCCGGTGTTGAGCTGCCGATCCCACGACGCATTTGCATCAGCGGCCGCGCAATGAAACACCTTGCGGTTGTTCTTCATTTGTCCGGAAAGGCGTTCGGGCCAGACATAGGAATAATTTGCTCCAAAGTTCCAGAGGCAGCCTGGGTAAAACTTGAAGTCATCTGCATACATAGCGGTTGCAATGCCGATCTGCCGCAGGCTGTTCAGACAGGACGTCTGCTTGGCCTTTGACTTCGCCTTCGCGAGGGCGGGCAGAAGCATGGCCGCGAGAATGGCGATGATCGCGATGACCACCAGGAGTTCGATCAAGGTGAAGCCACTCCGCTTCCGGGAGGGGATCGATGTTGAAATAGAACGGACTTGCATAGGCTTAATTTGGCTTTCAGCGCGAGGCTGGTTGAGCCTTTGTATCACAGCGTCATCAAGATAATCGGAGCAGCGGCTTCCGTCATGTGGCATGAAACGGCCACATCGAACGCGTTGAAACGTTTCCCTCCAACTTATGACCCCGCGGCGGAAAGGTTGCACAGAACCGGGTTCCGTACAACGAAAGAGGGCGCCCGGGAGCGCCCTCTGCGAATTCGTATTAACTCCCAACCGGTTGATTACGGCTGGCGAATCTGGAAGAAACGCGCGGGTTCCGAGACGTTCACCGGGATCGCATTGGAGAACACGCCGTTTGAATCAAACACACCCGCCGTGTTCGTCGTCCAAACTCCATTGGCCAGGTTCGTCGTGGTCAGCAGCGTAACAGCAGCGCCAGGCGCGCCTGTGCCGGTGAGGATCAGGTTGCCGCCAGAGAGAACCGGGCGATTCAGGATTGGCGCGCCAACGGAAGTGATGGTCACTTCGCCGGTGGCCGGATTGAACGTCGCAGTTCCTGTGGGCAGCAGCGTGACAGACGCGAAGTTGCCACTGACGGCTCCTGCATTGAACACCTTGAACACGGAGCCAGCGGTAAGCGCGTTGGTTCCGGCATTGGAGACGATCAGCGAACCTCCGTAAGTGACGGTTCCTGACACGTTCACGCGGTCTGTGCTCAAGCCTCCGTCAGCAGAGACTTCGACGCGTGTGGTGCTGGTGCCCGCCAGCGTGAGCGCGTTGTTGATCGTGAGCGTGCCGATTCCAGCTCCGGGCGCGAGCTGCGCCCCGGCGGCGACACTCACGGGACCCGCAATCGTGCCTGAGCCGCCGAGCGTTCCCGCATTGACCAGCGTTGCGCCCGCGTAGGTATTCACACCATTCAGGTTCAGCGTTCCCGAGCCGAGCTTGGTGAGACCGCCATTGCCACCGCCATCGAGCAGCGCCTGGCCAATGTTGATGGTGTTGTTGCCGCTGTCGATCATGGCGCCACCACTCTTCACGCTGGCTGTGGTGAAGGTGCCGAAGAATTCCGACACCACGTTCCCTGCGGCGCGCAAGGTGCCGCCGTTGAAGTTGAACGTCGAGTTTCCAGCTCCACCGTAAACGCGCGGGGCTGTGAGAGTTCCGCCGTCGAGGTTGACTGTTCCGACACCAGCGCCAGCGCCTGCGACGAGAAACTCACCCGCCGCGGTAACCTGCGCCGATCCAGAGATGTTCAACGTGCCGTTTCCGTTCTCTCCCACAATGAGGCGGTTGCCTGAATTCAATTCGTTCAGGGATCCGGCTGAGATATTATAGACGCCGGTACTTCCACCATTTCGGCCGATGGTGACCCAGTTGGTGGACCAGACCGCCCCACCAGTTTGATTCATTGTTCCATTTCCGGCTTCACCAATCCACGTTTCCGAACCGACTGAGATGGTGCCGCCCGACAGGTTCACGGTGCCTGTGCTTCCGCCGCTTTGAGCCACACGGAAGTTCTGGCCTGAGCCCCGGACAGTGAAAAGACCGCCTGACATATTGAACGTTGCTACGGTGCCGCCAGCCTTGCCGATGAAGGCGGGACCGCTGCTAATGCTGCCATTGTCCTGCAGCGTCAGCGTTCCTGCACTCGAACCGGTGTCCGTCACGTTCAGGTCAGTAGCCACCCGCAGGCTGGCGTTGTCGCGGATTTGCATCGATCCCATACCACCCGTCTCGTTGCCAATCGACATATAGGAATTGACGATCAAGCGGCCTGAATTGGCGATTGTGACGCTGCCGGTGGAGGCGTTCCTATGCCCAATCAGCAACCGGCCGGATGAACCCAGGATGGAATTATCGCGAATCGTCACGATTGCCGAAGAACCTTCGCTTTCGCTGAGGTTCATTTCACCGCGATTGGTGTAAACCGTTTCGCCGCTCAATGTGAGGACCTGGGACGCCAGGTTTCCTGGCAGATTGTTCGCATAACCGAGCGACAGGGCGCCCGAGCTGACGCGGGCGTTGTGGAGCAAAACAGATGACGTATTGCCGATCGAACCATTGCCCCGGCCGACACCGAGCCAGCTATCGATAAGGAGTGTCGCGTTGCTGACGACCAGGCTGGCGCCAAAATCAGGCGAACCCCCGACCCACATCTCATTCATGACGCGGTTTGTCTGGCCGTTTCCAGTGCCATTGAAGACCAAGGTGCCCTGGGCGACATGGTAGCCGGGATTCAGACCGCCTGAGAGCGCGCCTGAAAGGGTGTTTGATCCCACATTGGAGTAGGTCAACGTTGCCGGCCCCCGCTTGACGGTTGCGCTGTTGGGAACCGCCACAACGGTTCCCGCGAGACTCAGCGGCGTTTGCAAATCGAAGGTGCTGTTGGTGCCCGTAACGGTATATCCGCGATTGATCGCGGCGGCAGGCCCCGTGTAACGGAGGGTGCTGTCATTGCCGAGCACGAGATTGGCAGGATCGGCGGTCGACGCCCCGATCGAACTGGCGGCGCCTCCATTGGCGAGGCTATTCACGCTGAGCACGCCGTTCGATACGATCGTGGGTCCCGTGTAGTTGTTGCCGCCGCTATTCGCAATCGTGAGGGTTCCCGAACCCTGCTTCGTCAACCGTGCCGCACCGCTGATGCGACCCGACCCCGTCAGGGTGTAATCCAGCGCGCTGTTATTAACCGTTACCGAGCTGGGGCTGACCGTGGTCACGAGATTGACGGTGGTCGTACCCTGCGCGTTGTCATCGAGCACCACAGCATTGCCATCGCCAAAGGTCGTGGGAGTGCCGGTGCCGATGTTCACCCAGTTTGTGGTGATGCCGATATCCCAATTTCCGCCCGCCTGTCCGTCCCAGCGCGGGAGGTTCACGGAAGTAATCTGGATGTCGATCGAACCATCGACATTGTTGGTGACGATCGCGGCGCCAACGCCGACGGGAACAGACGCGAGGACAAAGTTTCCTGAGCCTGTTCGCGCCCCGTATTTGATCAACGGAAACGATCCCAGCTGGGGCATGGTGTCGGCAAGAGTGATCGCGACGGTTCCATTCACTGCGAGTTGATTGACAACATTAATCGGAGCGGCCGTGGGATTCCCGAATGAGCCGAGATCGACATCGAGCGCGACGTTACCGCCTGTGCCCAGGGTGAGATTGGCCATGTTCAATTGGAATACAGGCGGGAGAACCGTCACGCCAAGGGTGGTATTGTTCGCGAACGAGTAGTCGCCTCCGCCGCCGGTGTTAGATGTGACGAAGAGCCGGCCGGCATTCACGACTGTGGAACCCTGGTAACTGTTTGCGCCAGTCAGCCGCACAGTGCCAGTGCCATTCTTTACCAAGCCGCCGCCGCCGGCGTCGCCGAGAGCCTGCGAGATGGTGATATCAAAGCCCTGCGAGTCGAGTACGATGCCGCCTGGCTGAACGTTGGCGAGCGTGAGGTCGTGGAGGAAGTTGTTGTTGTTTCCGGCGGCCTGCAGCGTGCCACCGTTGAAGTTGACCGTGCTGAATGCGCCCACGTTGCCGGTCGTGATTTCCGCCGCGCGGAAGACGCCGCCGTTGAGGTTGAGCACGCCGACTGATCCGCCTACGCGTCCAATGGAAACCAACCCAACCGATGCCGTGCCGCCGCTGATGTTCCAGGCCCCGTTGCCATTTTCCGGAAGCCAGACTTCGCCGCCCGTGACGTTAAAGCTGCCGCCGGTC
>Ga0196970_1001559_pt1 | contig 14727 bp, 16 predicted proteins | sample S1v_513CmetaG_FD_148672 | JGI IMG/M metagenome (GOLD analysis project Ga0196970, IMG submission 148672) | Soil microbial communities from Anza Borrego desert, Southern California, United States - S1+v_5-13C | ecosystem: Environmental > Terrestrial > Soil > Desert | place: USA: California... | reverse complement strand
GCTGGAGCACGCCCGCATCCCCTCGACCAAGGATCTGATGCTGATCGTCGCCATCGCCTTCGGGGCGGTCGGCCTGGCCCATTTCGGCGCGGACCAGCTGTCCGCCTACTTCGGCCAGTTCGAGGGACTGGACCGCTTCTCGCTGGACAACGGCTTCTTCTGGCTGGTGCTGCTGGCGACCGCCATCGGCGTGGCCCTGTCCTTCACCCGCGCGCGCAAGCTGCAGGGGGCGGGCGCCATGAAGGTGGGCAGCGTACTGGTCTACGTCCTGGTGACCACCGTCGGCCTGAACATGAACATCGCCGCCCTGGTGGAGGCGCCGGCCTACTTCCTGATCGGCTGCCTGTGGATGCTGATCCACGTGGCCCTGCTGTTCGCCGTGGCGTTCGCGATCAAGGCGCCCAGCTTCTTCCTCGGGACGGGCAGCATGGCCAACATCGGCGGCGCCGCCAGCGCGCCCGTCGCCGCCGCGGCCTTCCATCCGTCGCTGGCGTCGGTGGGGGTGCTGCTGGCGGTGGTGGGCTACATCGTCGGCACCTTCGCCGGCTGGTTCACCGGCCTGGTGATGGCGCAGATCGCGGCGGGGGTGTGAGGCAGGGGACATGTTCCGGTCCAACGGACCGGTAAGTGTCGCCGACTGACCGGGACACGTACCAGCCTACGGCTGGAACATGTCCCGTCACCGTTTCCGCACGAACACGGTCCCGGCCGAGTAGCCCGCGCCGAAGCTGCAGATCAGGCCGGTGTCGCCCGGGGCGAAGCCGTCGTTGTGCAGGTGGAAGGCGATGATCGAGCCCGCCGACGAGGTGTTGGCGTACTCGTCGAGGATGATGACGTTCTCCTCCGGCGAGGGATCGCGGCCCAGCACGCGGCGGCCGATCATCTCGTTCATGTTGATGTTGGCCTGGTGCAGCCACAGGCGCTTGAGGCCGTGCGGATCGACGCCGATGTCGGCGGCGTGCTCGACGATCATCTCGCTGACCATCGGCACCACCTCCTTGAACACCTTGCGCCCCTGCTGGACGAACAGCTTGTCGGCGTCGTCGCGGCCCTCGGGGGCGGCGCGGTTCAGGAAGCCCGCATTGTTGCGGATGTTGTTGGAGAACCGGGTCTTCAGCCGCGCGCCCAGGATCTCCCAGCCGTCCTCGGCCTCGTCGGCGCGCTCGACGATCACGGCCGTGGCCACGTCGCCGAAGATGAAGTGGCTGTCCCGATCCCTGAAGTTGAGGTGACCCGAGCAAATCTCGGGGTTGACCATCAGCACGGCGTCGGCCGATCCCGTGGCGATGTAGTCGGCCGCGGTCTTGATGCCGAAGGTGGCCGAGGAGCAGGCCACGTTCATGTCGAAGGCGAAGCCGCCGAGGCCGAGCGCATCCTGGACCTCGACCGCCATGGCCGGGTAGGCCCGCTGCATGTTGGAGGCGGCGCACAGGACGGCGCCGATGCGCTCGCGCGGCTTGCCCCAGCGCTCCAGGGCCTGCTCGGCCGCCTTCACCGCCATCTCGGCCAGGATGGAGATCTGCTCGTTGGGCCGCTCCGGGATGACCGGCCGCATCACCGACGGGTCGAGGATGCCGGACTTCTCCATCACGTAGCGCGACCTGATGCCCGAGGCCTTCTCGACGAACTCGACCGACGAGGGCTGCAGGGCCTCGACCGCGCCGGCGGCGATGGCGTCCGCGTTCTCCTGGTTGAAGCGCGCCACATAGGCGTTGAAGGCCTCGACCAGCTCCGCGTTGGAGATCGACTCCGGCGGCGTGAACAGGCCGGTCGCGGCGATGACGGCTTGGCGCAAGGGGAAAGCTCCGGAAACGAAAGTTGAGTGTCGCACAGGGCGCGCCCGGCAACCAAACCGCCCGCGCCGGGTTTCCGCCGTGTTCTGGCCGCTTGGAAGCCCGCCAAGGCTTCCTATCTGCCATCAGGGCTGGGGAATCAAAAAGACTAGACAGGCCCCTTAGGAGTACCAACCAAATGAAAAAAGCTCTCATCGCTGCGACGGCCGCCGCCGCCGCGCTGGTCGCCGCTCCCGCCATGGCGCAGGACATGAACGTCCAGTGGTACGGCAACCTCGGCTACTCGCACTATGACGACAGCGACGTTTCGCTGGGCGCCGTCCAGGGCCGCCTCGGCGCCCGGTTTGGCCAGTACTTCGGTGTCGAGGGCGAAGCCGCCTTCGGCGTCAACGATGACGAGGTGCTCGGCGTCGACGTCGGCCTGAACCACCAGGCGGCCATTTACGCCGTGGGCTTCGTGCCGATCAGCCCCTCGTTCGACCTGATCGGCCGCGTCGGCGTCGGCACCACCGACATCGAGGTCGGCGGCACGGACTTCGACGACGACAGCATCAACTACGGCATCGGCGCCCAGTGGAACTGGGACGAGCAGAACGCCATCCGCGGCGACTGGACCCGCAACGACTTCGACGACGGCGAAGCCGACGTCTGGTCGCTGTCCTACGTCCGCAAGTTCTGAGGGCGGGCGCCCGCGGGCGCTCCACCGAACGCGCCTGGAGGAGCGCGCCCCGAACGGGCGCGCTCTTTCGCGTTCGGATGAGCGTGTTCAATGACGCACAGGGTGTGGCGCAACGGCCACGGTTTGCCGCGAATGGTAAAGCTTACCAAGTTGTTAGATGTGGATAACGCGGTGATTTGATACGGCCGCTTCACCGGGGGCGACATCGAGACCCCCTGAAGGGGAACATCATGAAAAAGGCTCTTATCGCCGCGACCGCCGTCGCCGCCGCCCTGGTCGCCGCTCCGGCGATGGCCCAGGACATCTCCTGGTACGGCTCGGCCGGCTACCAGGTTCTGGACGACGACACCTTCAACTTCGGCGCGATCGACCTGCGCGTCGGCGGCCGCTCGCAGCACTTCGGCGTCGAGCTGGACGGCGCCTTCGGCGTGCAGGGCGACGACGTGCTCGGCATCGACGTCGACATGAACCACAGCATCGGCCTCTACGCCGTCGGCTTCCTGCCGGTCAGCGACCAGTTCGAACTGATCGGCCGCGTCGGCGTCGCCAACACCGAGTTCGAAGTGCTGGGCGTCACCGGCGACGACGACAGCATCAACTACGGCATCGGCGCCCAGTGGTCGTGGAACGAGAACAACGCCGTCCGCGGCGACTACACCTTCATGGACTTCGACAGCGGCGGCGACGCCAACCAGTTCACCCTGTCCTACGTCCGCAAGTTCTGATCCGGGCGCGTGCGGGCGCACGGACCGACCATGAAAGGCGCGCTCCCGCCGGAGCGCGCCTTTTTTGCTGCGTCGCGACAAAGCGTCACTGTGGCGGGGCCATCACTGCCGCTAGGCATCTGAAAATACCAGTGTTCTTCCTTAGGTGCGGCGCAGCGAAGCTGCTAGCTGAGCCTTATCAACAGGCGGACTTACCGCCGATAAGGAAAACACAATGAACAAGGCTCTCATCGCCGCCTCGGCCGCCGCCGTCGCGCTCGTCGCCGCCCCGGCCATGGCCCAGGAAGCCCAGTCCTACGGCAACCTCGGCTACTCGGTCGTCGAGATCGACGACGCCTCCGAATACGGCGCCATCCACGGCCGCGTCGGCGCCCGCTACGACCACGTCGGCGGCGAAGTCGAAGCCGGCTTCGGCGTCGACAGCGACGACGCCAGCGACCTCGACGCTTCGGTCGCGGCCTACGCCACGGGCTGGTTCGACATCGGCGAGAACTTCTCGCTGCTGGGCCGCCTCGGCGCGGGCTACACCTGGTACTCGGCTCCGGGCTTCGAAGAGTCGGAGTTCAGCTTCAACTACGGCGTCGGCGCCCAGTACACCTTCGGCGACAACGGCATCCGCGCCGACTACACCCGTTGGGACTTCCGCGAGACGGAAGCCGCCGACGTGTTCTCGCTGTCGTACGTCCGCAAGTTCTAAGCGGTCGCGCCGCGGCGCATCCGTCCGACGGAACGAAGGCGCGCTCCCCCGGGAGCGCGCCTTTTTTCGTGCCTCAGCGCAGGGCGGGCAGGGGAAGGCCGAGCGCCGGGCCGGCGGCCGCCCTGTCGCGCAGGAACCGGTGCAGCTCGGCGGGCCGGCCGCCGGTCTCGAGGTCGAAGCGGCCGAGGGGCTCGACCAGGCCGGTGCGCTCGACCGCGCGGCGGAAGTTCTGCTTGTGCAGGCGCAGGCCGGAGATCGCCTCCACGGTCCGCTGCAGCGTCGACAGGGTGAACTCCGGCGGCGTGAGTTCGAAGGCGACGGGGCGGTACTTCAGCTTTCCACGCAGCCGGCCGAGCCCCGTGGCCAGGATGCGGCGGTGGTCCGACATCATCGGGCAGCCGAGCGCGGGGTCCCACTCGCAAACCCGGGGCGCGACGCCGGCCTCGGCCATGGTCCGGTCCCGCACCGCCTCGGCCGCCAGCCCGGCCTCATAGAGCAGTTCGTAGCGGTCGAGCACGCGCTCCTCGTTCCAGCCGTCGCCGTCCAGGGCGAACAGGCTGCGGGCGCGCGCCGCGCGCGCCGGCGACTCGGCCCCGCCGGCCCGGGCCCAGGCGGCGAGGTGCGGGGCGATGACGGCGTCGATCGTCCCCGGCCGGCCGCCGCGCCAGTCCTCCCACGGGAAGAAGCGGGTCCAGGGCGACCAGGCCGTGTCCGGGGCCGGCGTGTCCACGGCCTGGGGCGTAAGGGCCAGGTAGCCTACCGACACCACCCGCGCGGCGCCCGCGCCGACGTCCGCCACAGGCGCGTCCCGGCCCTGGTCGCCGAAGGTATAGAGCTGCTCCACGTAGCCCAGCTCGAAGCCGGTCTGTTCGGTCACGAAGGCGCGGAGCGCCAGTTCGAAGGTGCGGCCGTGCGGGTCGAAGGGCCCGAACGGCAGGCCCGGCAGGACGGCGTCGCCGTGCGGCTCCACCGTCAGCACCGCCGCCTCGCCGTCGCGGATGGCGACCACCACCGCCGAGAGCCCGATGACGACGGCCTGGTCCATCCGCTATTCCGTGTCGTGGGCGACGGGAGCGGGCGCGTATCCGGCAGCCTCGGCGAGCACGTGGTAGCGCTGGACGTAGCGGGCCTGGGCCTCGGCCGGGGCGAGGGGATGGATGGTCAGGTGGTAGTCGGCCGGCGGCCGACCGAAGAAGCCGTTCGACTCCTCCTCGCTGAAGCCCGCCAGCTGGGTCGCCTCGAACCAGGCGCAGGCGCGGTCGGCCTGCTTGATGAGCTTCTTGATCGGAGCGGGGGTCCGCGGCGGCAGGCCGAAGCGCAGGTGGATGGCCGTCTCCAGCCGCTCCTCGAAGTCCTTGTAGCTGACGCCCAGGGCGGCCTTGAACGGCGAAATCATGTCTCCGATCACGTATTCGGACGCGTCGTGCAGCAGGGCGGCAAGGCGCCAGCGCGGCTCCAGACCCGGCTGGAGGTGGGCGGCGATGTCCTCGACGACCACCGAGTGCTGGGCGACCGAGAAGGCGTGCTCGCCGACGGTCTGGCCGTTCCAGCGGGCGACCCGGGCCAGGCCGTGGGCGATGTCCTCGATCTCGATGTCGAAGGGCGAGGGCTCGAGCAGGTCGAGGCGCCGGCCCGACAGCATCCGCTGCCACGCGCGAGGCGCCTGTTTCGTCGGTGCTTTCCGCAGCCCTTTCGCCACCTGTTCGTTTCTCCTTGCGAGCGCGGTAGCGTCTGGCGCATTGAAGCTCCCAGATCAATCGCTGCCGGGCTCTCGCAAACGAATCCGGGGCGCAAGCCTGTGGAACGCACGCGCCTGCGGGCCTCCGCGAGCTTCGCCCGAACCTGACTGGAGACACTACATGGGTCTGTCCCGCATCGTCATGCGCCTGGCGCGCAACCCGGGCACCGAGTTCGCCGATGGGGACGATCACCGCGGCTACACGCTGGTCGCGCCGCTGACCGAAGACGGGATGCTGGACGAGGGGCGCTTCAAGGCCAGCCGCGACAAGTGCACCGTGCGCCGCTTCGCGCCCGACGAGGACGCCCAGGAGGGCCGCCTGTCGCGCCGCGGCGAACGCTGGTTCTTCGACTACGCCGAAGGCGACACCGACGACGAGCCGATCCACAAGCTGGGCCAGCACAGGTTCGCCACCGGGGAGTACGTCTCGGTGGCCGACGAGGACGGCCGCATGCTGACCTACAAGGTCACGGACATCCAGCTGGTCGACTAACCGCCGGCGTTGCGGCGCACGAGAGACTTGGCGGCGTCGAAGACGTCGTCCTCGCGCCGGTCCTTGGCCTTGACCACCGCCACGACGAGCGGTCCGCCCGCAGGGCCGCGCGCCTCGTAGCCGACCAGCTTCCAGCCCTGGTTCGAGGGGGCTTCGTCCACGAGGATGTAGGTGGCGCGGGTGCCGTCGCCCTTGCGGGTGGTGCGGATCTCCGAGGCCTCGTCCTCGGCCCGGATCGTCACCTCGGTGTCGTCGGCGTTGATGTTGACGTTGCCGGAGTTGTCGTCGGCCTTGATGGTCATCGGGCCGATGCGCACGTCGGCCTTGTCGCCCTTGGTCTCGATGTGGATGCCGGGAAGGCGGACGCTGGCGTCCTCGCCCTTGGTGTCGATGCGCATGCCGGGCATGGAGACGTGGGCTTCCTCCTCGCCCTTCTCGCGGGCGCGTTCGGCGGCCTGCCGGGCCCGTTCCGCGGCGCGTTCGGCGGCGGCCGCGTCGCCCTCGGCCAGGGCCTCGGCGCGTTCGGCGAGGGCTTCCGCCCGCTCGGCTTCCGCCTCGGCCTTCTGCGCAGCCAGTTCGGCCTTGGCCGCTTCCGCCTCCGCGACCTTGGCCTCGGCTTCTGCGGCTCGCGCTTCGGCTTCGGCCTCTGCCTGACCCTTGCGGATCCGGTCGGCGACGCCCGGCATCAGTCGGTTCAGTTCGGCTTCCAGGGGACGGAGCACCGCGGCCGCGCCGCCGTCGTCCAGCTTGACGAGCCGCAGGGTCACTTCCGCGCCCTTGGGCCCGGAGTAGACGCAGGACAGGCCGTCCGGGGCCGTTCGGGTGCGGGTGAGGGGACCCTGGTGTTCGGGGCACTCCAGCTGGGTGACGGCCTTCATCACGCCGCGCGGCGTCTCTTCCGAGTGCGAGAAGCGGATGTTGCGGTCACCGTCGCAGGCGGCCAGGGCCAGGGCGGCAAGGGCGGCGGCGGAGAGATAATGGCTCTTGGGCATTGGATTACGCCTCTTGGGTCATGCCCAAGGTGCCTCCGGGACCATTCAGAACCTAGTGAATTCGCGGTAAGCCGGAAGCCGCTGAATTCTTACAGCTAGCTGCCCGGCCGCACGCCTTCTCGGCGGGCGAGGAACGCCAGCCGCTCGAACAGGTGCACGTCCTGCTCGTTCTTCAGCAGGGCCCCGTGCAGCGGCGGGATCAGCTTCTTGGGATCGCGTTCGCGCAGGGTCTGCTCGTCGATGTCCTCGACCATCAGCAGCTTCAGCCAGTCCAGCAGCTCCGAGGTGGAGGGCTTCTTCTTCAGGCCCGGCGCCTGGCGGATGTCGTAGAAGATCTTCAGCGCCTCGGACACCAGCCGCGGCTTGATGCCGGGGAAGTGCACCTCGACGATCCGACGCATGGTCTCGTCGTCGGGGAAGCGGATGTAGTGGAAGAAGCAGCGGCGCAGGAAGGCGTCCGGCAGCTCCTTCTCGTTGTTCGAGGTGATGATGACGACCGGGCGTACCGCGGCCTTGATGGTCTGGTCGGTCTCGTAGACGTAGAACTCCATCCGATCGAGTTCCTGCAGCAGGTCGTTCGGGAACTCGATGTCGGCCTTGTCGATCTCGTCGATCAGCAGGACCGGCCGGCGGGGGCTCTCGAACGCCTCCCACAGCTTGCCCTTCTTGATGTAGTTGGCGATGTCGCGAACCCGCTCATCTCCGAGCTGGCTGTCCCGCAGGCGAGAGACCGCGTCGTACTCGTAGAGGCCCTGGTGCGCCTTGGTGGTGGACTTGATGTGCCAGGTGATCAGGGGCGCCTCCAGCGCCCTGGCCATCTCGTAGGCCAGCACCGTCTTGCCCGTGCCGGGCTCCCCCTTGACCAGCAGCGGCCGCTCCAGCGCCACGGCGGCGTTGACGGCGATCTTCAGGTCGTCGGTGGCGACGTAGTCGGCGGTGCCTTCGAAACGGGCGGACATGCGGGCTCCAGGAAGGTGCGTGGCTTAACGGCGTAAACCAATGCGGCCGGAGCGGGAAGGGGCGGGTTATCCTCCCCCGCTTGGGGCGGGGATGCGCGGGCGGCAAGGCCCGAACAAGCCTCTCCGCGTCGTTGCCCCTCTCCCCTCACGCAAGGACCTGCGGCTTCGCCTCCGGTGCGTGAGGCTCGCCTCTCCCGGTGGGAGAGGGATTAAAAAGGCCCGCGACGTTCCCGCCGCGGGCCCTTCAAGGTCATTCCCTCCGCACGCCCTCAGGTGATGCGCTTGGCCGAGGGCGGGTCGCTGGCCGGGAAGCTCTCTTCGACGGCTTCGTCGATCAGGGCTTCCTGTCGGTCCTCGGACTTCCGCTCCTTCTTGGCCAGCTGGTCGGGCTTTTCGTCGTCCGCGAGGCGGTCTTCAGCCGGGCGGGCGTGGGGAGTGTCCACGTCGACGTTCCGGTGGTGCACCGGGTTGGTCTCGCTCACGCTTTCAGGGTTCGCCATGGTTCAATCCTTCTCGCCGTCTTCGTCGCGGTAACCCAGGTCCTCGAGGTCCTCATTGCTGAGTTCGCCGCGGGATTCGAAGTGGGCCGCGCTGGCCTGGGCGCCGCGACGGTTCTCGATGTCCTCGACCGACTCGAGGCCCACCTCGTCGTCGATCTCCACCTCCTCGACCCCGTAGTCGTCGGCCGACGCAGTCAGGGTCTCGCCGCCGACGACGTACTCGTCCTCCATGTCGTCGTCCTCGTCGATGGCGTCGTCAGTGAACTCGGCCTCGTCGAGGGGGCGGTCCGCGCTCAGGCCGTCGCCTGCCCGCTGGGTGACGTCGAAGACGTCCGGCATCTCCTCCAGGGTCTTCATCTCGTGCTGGAAGGGGCCCGAGTCGACGTCGTCGGTCATGTCCTCGTCGTAGACCTCGGCCTGGTCCTGGGCATCGTGTTCGTAGGTGTCGGAAGCCATGATGACGCCTCTCTCCGTTCCCAGGAGAAACGGCCAAGGCGGCGCGGCGTTCCAGCAGCCTAGAAGGCTCGGGCCAGAGCCTCGGCGACCTCGGCCATGACCGGATCCCAGCGGTTGAAGTGATCCGGCGTGAACACGCGCGCCTGCGGGTACCAGGGATAGCGGTCGGTCCCCAGCCGCGGCCAGGCGCCTGGCGTCGAGATGAACCACACCGGCGCGCCGCAGGCGGCGGCGATGTTGGTGGTGGCGTTGGCGGGTCCGATGACGAGGTTCAGCGCGCAGGTCAGGGCGGCGACGTCGTCAAGGTCTTCCTTCAGGTCGATGCCCGGCGGGTCCCAGATCTGGATGCCCGCGGCGCGCGCCTCCGCCAGTTCGCGCTCGCAGTCGCCGTACTGCAGGTTCACGAAGAGGCGGCCGGGCGTGGTCAGCACCGGCCTCCACTGCTCGAAGGGCGAGAAGTAGCGGCGACGCGATGCGTCCAGCTTGAGGCTCTTCCACAGCACCCCGACCTTGGGCGCGCCGCCCAGCCGGTCGAGTTCGCCCCGCCAGTGCTCCACCCGCGACGGATCGGCGGCCAGGAAGCTCGGACGGCCGGGATAGGCCTCGGCGCTGCGGCGGTATTCCCGCAGCAGCGAGGCGATGGGAGTCCAGCGGTCCACCGCCTCCATGTCCTCGACGAAGCCGGCTGCGCGCACCACGTGGCTGTCCACCTTGAAAGTGGCGTGGGGGCCGACCGCGGCCTGCGGGAAGGAGCGCTGGAACAGCCCCACCAGCCGCCGCTCGACGGCGATGGTCAGCTTGCCGTCTCCACCGAGGGCCTCGACCACGTCGGGCAGGACGTTGGCGAACAGAACCTCGTCGCCCAGCCCCTGTTCGCCCATCACCAGCAGCGACTTGCCGCCGATGTCCTCGCCCGGTTCCCACCGGGGGCGATCGACGAGGAAGTGGGTGACGTCGGAGAACGCGGGGTCCAGCCGCGCCTCGTAGGCATCCCAGCCTTCGCCGATGCGCCCCGAGCAGAGCAGCATGGTCGAGCGGGCCAGCCGCATCATGCTGAGCTCGCTGCCGAGCACGGTCTGCGCGATAGCCGCGTCCACGTCCTCAAGCGCGCCGGCCGCGTCGCCCAGCGACAGGCGGGCGTTGGAGCGGTTGTAGCGCGCCTTGGAGAACCCCGGCTCCAGCCGCAGGGCCTCGTCGTAGAAGGTGACCGACTGGGCGATCTCGCCCTGTTCGTTCAGCACGGTGCCGAGCGTGTTCCACAGCAGGGACGCCTCGGGCTCGGCATAGATTACCGGCCGCATGAGCTCGACCGCCTCGTCGAAGCGCTCCTGGTCGCGCAGGGCGCAGGCCAGGTTGTTGGTCCCCTCGACGTGGCCGGGGAAGCGGACGAGGAAGTGGGCGAACAGCTTCTCGGCCACCTCCTTCATCCCGAGCATGTAGGCCAGGCGACCCAGGTCGTTGGCGATCTCCGCATGGTCGGGCAGCAGCTTCAGCGCCGTCTCGTAGCAACTGAGCGCCGTCCTCACATCGCCGGCCTTCTCGCGGCAGATGGCCAGCACCCACCAGCCGACGCCGTTGCGCTCGTCGATCTCCAGCGCCCTGATCGCGAGGTCGCCGCCGCCCTGCCAGTCGTCGGCGCGCACCGCCTCGATGGCCTGGTTCAGCAGCGGGAGGGCGGCCTGCTGCTTAAGGTCGGCCATCGCCTCCTTCAGCCGGCCGATGGCCGCGGGGGAGGCCGAGTCGCCGGCCACCGGGGCATTTGGCCGCAGGCGCGCAGGCTCGGCGCCCAGGGCTTCGACGCCTTCGGGCGGGGTCGGCTGTCCTTGCGGAGGGGCGGCTTGGGCCATCGAAAACACCAGCAGGCAAAGGGATTGGGCGGGGAACTCGCCGGTCAGGGTCGCGCCGCATTCCTTAAGGGCGCGCTAACCATTGCGGAGGGGTCGCAAGCTCCCGTTAACCATGCCCGTTTAGCGTTCCTTGAGCCCACAGAAGCTAGGCGGAAGGGGGATGCTGACATGGCGCTGAAATTGTCGCTGAAGCCCGGTGAGAAGTTCGTTCTCAACGGCGCGGTCGTCCAGAACGGGGATCGCCGCGGCGTGCTCGTCCTCCAGAACAGGGCCTCGGTCCTGCGCGAAAAGGACATCATGCAGAGCGAGGACGTCACGACTCCGGCGCGCCGGGTCTACTTCCCCGTGATGATGATGTACCTCGATGAGGGCCAGGCCGCCCGCTACTACGACGAGTTCGTCGTGCGCATGGGCGAGTTCATGGGCGTCATCCGCAATCCCGAGGTGCTGGCCGACTGCGTCGGCGTCTCGAAGCACGTGATGGGCCGCGAGTACTACAAGGCCCTCATGCTCTGCCGGAAACTGATTGAGTACGAAGACGAGAGGTTGGGGGATGTCGCTAAGGGCCTACCAGAACGTCGCGCGGTCGGCTGAGAATCCGCGCGACGCCGAATACCGCCTGTTCGGCCAGGTCACCCGCGCCCTCATGGATGCGGCCAAGGCCGACAAGACGGACCTGAAGACCCGCATCGATGCGCTCGACTGGAACCGCCGGCTGTGGTCGGCGCTGGCGACCGACTGCGCCGATCCGTCCAACAAGATGCCCGACGCGGCCCGCGCCCAGATCATCTCGCTGTCGATCTGGGTGGCGAAGTACACCTCCCAGGTGATGCGCGAGGGCGAGGACATCGACGCCCTGGTCGACGTGAACCGCATCATCATGCAGGGCCTGGCCGGCGCGTCGGAAGCGGCCTGACTTCAGCACACACGGCTGTCATCCCGGACGCGGCGCAGCCGCGGGCCGGGATCTCCAGCGGACTGTGGCGCGTGAAGCGCCCCGCGGTTCCTCCTGAACGAGGTCCGGGATAAGCGCTGCACGCTTTCCGGCATGACAAGCCTGTTCCGGCGCCGCGCGGGCGTCCGCGCCCGGACTCACGCGGCAAAGGATTCCGCCTGCGCCCGGCAACGTCGTCCCGGGCCTCGTTCGTCGAGTCCGTTCGACCACTGAAACCCTTGTGTATCAAGCCTTTCAGCGCATCGGCCGGTGGCCCGTGTCTTGCGTCGTGCGTGTCCGAGCAGAAACCGCTCAGCCGCAAAAGCGGCCAGCACATACCGACCAGAATGGAAGGACCGACCGATGTTGAACAATTCGGTGAACACCAACGTTGGCGCGCTCGTTGCGCTCCAGAACCTCAACGCGACGAATACGGAGCTCGCGCAGACCCAGAACCGCATCAACACCGGTAAGAAGGTTGCCAGCGCCAAGGACAACGGCGCCATCTGGGCCATCGCCCAGTCACAGCGCGCCGAGATCTCGTCGCTGGGAGCCGTTCGCCAATCGCTCGACCGCGGCACCTCGATCGTGGACGTTGCGGTTTCCGCCGGCGAGACGGTTTCGGATCTGCTGAATCAGATGAAGGAGAAGGCGCTCGCCGCTTCGGACCAATCGCTCGACGCGACGGCCCGGGCGGCGCTGAACGAGGACTTCAAGGCCCTCCGCGACCAGATCGGCAAGATCGTCAGCAACGCCGAGTTCAACGGCAAGAACCTGCTGAACACCGGCGCCTCGGCGATCGCGCCCCTGGCCAACGCGGATGGGACCTCCAAGCTGACCGTGCAGGCGGAGATCATGGCGCTCGGCGGGTCCATCGTGACCCTCGCCGCCACGGCCTCCTTCAACACGGCGACCCAGGCCCTGACCCTCTCGGGCACGGTCGAGACCTCGGCGACGAACGTGAGTTCGGCGCTGACGCGCCTCGGCACCAAGTCCAAGGCCCTGGAGATGCACGCCACGTTCATCTCCAAGCTGTCGGACACCCTCGAGGCCGGCGTTGGCAATCTCGTCGACGCCGATCTGGCCAAGGAAAGCGCTCGCCTCCAGGCGCTGCAGACGAAGCAGCAACTGGGCATCCAGGCGCTCTCCATCGCCAACCAGGCGCCGCAGTCGATCATGTCGCTGTTCCGCGGCTAAGTCGCGAGCGGCCGGGCGGGGAGACCCGCCCGGCCGCCTCTTCTCGAACCACGAAAAAACCCGGCGGAGCGATCCGCCGGGTTTTCCATGTCCTGAGATGGACGTCCGCCTACTTGGCGGCTTCGAGCTTGTCGTTGCGGACCCAGCCGGTGTTGTCGTTGTCATCGACGACTTCCCACCACATGCCGTCCTTCTTGCCGGTCGGGAACAAGGTCAGGCCGGCAGGCAGGGCGCGGACGACGCTGCCCTTGTCGTTGGGCGTAGCCCTCAGGACCGTGGCGCTGGCCACGGTGAAGGAGCGGCCGGGCGCCTCGGCGCCGCCGCCGGCGATGGCCGTGCCGCCGCCCAGCTGGACCACCAGCTGCGAGTAGGCGTCGATGAAGGCCTGGGTGACGATGCGGCCGATCTCCGTGTCCTCGTAGCCGCCGCCGACGACGCCGCCGAACCCGGACCAGCTGCCCAGGCCGGCGCCGCCGCCCCAGCCCACGTCGGTCTTGGTGGCGTAGCCTTCGACGACCGCCATGGTCTCGGAGGTGCGCACGCTGGTCAGCGACAGGACCGTGTTGGCCTCGAGGCGCTGGGTGCGGATGCCGCCCACCACGCCGCCGACGCGGCCGCCGATCAGGCCGCCCAGCGCCGCCGCGGCATTGCCGCCGCTGGCGTCGGAGTCCTGCGCCGCAACCTCGGCCACCAGCACGTAGTCGGCCGCGCGAATCTGGCCGCGGCCCATGTTGGAGCCGCGCTGCAGGTCGCCCTGGCCGGCGAGGTCGCGCTCGGCCTGGGCCGCGTTCATGCCCGCGCCGCGGTCCACCAGGGTGAAGCAGCCGGAGCGCTGGACCATGACCTTCAGCAGCTTCTGCGGCGGGGCCAGGTTGCGCTGGCGCCAGCCCGAATCCTCGTCGCCGTCGACGATGGACAGGGTGCCCAGGCTCTTGGTGCAGGTCGGGATCTGGGCCACGGCCTGGTTCTGGTTGCGCTGCACGCGCGAGGGGCGGTTGTTCTGCTGGGCGGTCGCCGACTGGGCCGCGCCGAGGACGGTCGCGAGAGCCGCGACCGAAGCGATGGTCTTCTTCATGTGAGGGGATTCTCGATGTTTGGAGCGCGCTCGTAGACTGCAAACCTTAGCCGGAATTATGGCCAAAGGCGAGCAATTCGACCACTGTTCGCTCAACCCGCGAAGCCGCCGCCGTCGAGGAAGGCCTGCTCGTCCGGCGTGGTCTGGCGTCCGAGGCAAGGATTGCGGTGCGGGAAGCGGCCGAAGCGCTGGATGATGTCCCGGTGGATCACCGCCCACTTCTGCTGCTCGGCGTCGTGGGCGGTGAGCTCGACCGCCAGTTCCTGGTCGCCGAGATGTTCGGAGTGTTCGAACGGGAGGTAGAAGAAGTAGCGCATCTGCGGGTCGACCTGCTGGTCGAACCCGGCGTCGATGGCGCGCCTGGCCAGGAATCTCGCCAGCGGATCGGAAGCGAAGGCGTGGGCGCAGGCGCGGTACATGTTGCGCGGGAACTGGTCGAGCAGGATCATCAGCGCCAGGGCGCCCTCGGCCTCGGCCATCCAGCCGTCCAGCTCGCGGCGCGCGGCCGCCATATGAAGGCCTTCGAAGCGGGCCTTGATCTCGGCGTCGAAGGCGGCGTCGCGGGCGAACCACTTGCCGGGCCCCGCTTCGCGCCAGAAGGTGACCACGTCGGACGGTGAAGGAGAGTCGCTCATGGGCCGG
>Ga0196970_1001558_pt1 | contig 14731 bp, 17 predicted proteins | sample S1v_513CmetaG_FD_148672 | JGI IMG/M metagenome (GOLD analysis project Ga0196970, IMG submission 148672) | Soil microbial communities from Anza Borrego desert, Southern California, United States - S1+v_5-13C | ecosystem: Environmental > Terrestrial > Soil > Desert | place: USA: California... | reverse complement strand
CTTCCTTGGCCGCTTCGTATTCGCGCGCCAGATCGAGGATCAGCGGCATCAGGGTTTCGGCGACATAGCGGCCACCGAACGCACCGAACAGGCCGTTATCGTCCGGGCCGTTGCGCAGGTTGGAAGTGTGCGAAGTCTGGGTCATGGTGTGCTCCAGGTGAATTCGGGTCAAAAGACAATGACCACCACTCTACCCCTGACCTTCTATGCTGAAAACCGATAAGATCGCCGCAACCTGTCAGGAAAACTCACAGATACCATGAGCCAGGATCTTCCTCCGCTGAATGCCTTGCGCGCATTCGAAGCGACTGCCCGATTGAACAGCGTCAGCCAAGCCGCCGAACAGTTGCACGTGACTCACGGTGCGGTCAGCCGGCAGCTGAAAGTGCTTGAAGAACACCTGGGCGTGAGTCTGTTCGTCAAGGATGGGCGCGGCTTGAAACTCACAGATGCCGGCGTGCGGCTGCGTGATGCCAGTGGCGAGGCGTTCGATCGTTTGCGCAGCGTGTGTGCGGAACTGAGCCAAAGCAGCGTCGATGCGCCGTTTGTGCTGGGTTGCTCGGGGAGCTTGCTGGCGCGCTGGTTCATTCCACGCCTGGGACGATTGAACGCCGACCTGCCGGATTTGCGTCTGCATTTGTCTGCCGGTGAGGGCGACCTCGATCCGCGCCGTCCGGGGCTGGACGCGTTACTGGTGTTCGCCGAGCCACCGTGGCCGGCCGACATGCAGGTCTACGAACTGGCCGCCGAGCGCATCGGGCCGGTGATGAGCCCGCTGTTTGCAGGCTATCAAACCTTACAAGCCGCGCCTGCTCAAGCGCTGCTTGAGGAGCCCTTGCTGCATACGACCTCGCGTCCACAAGCGTGGCCAAGCTGGGCGCAGCAGAACGACCTCGACACCAAAGCGCTGAAGCTCGGGCAAGGTTTTGAGCATTTATATTATTTGCTGGAGGCTGCGGTGGCAGGTCTGGGTGTGGCAATCGCGCCGGAGCCGCTGGTGACAGAAGACTTGAAGGCCGGTCGCCTGGTTGCGCCCTGGGGCTTTTGCGAAACCCCGGCGCAACTGGCGTTGTGGCTACCCAAGCGCGCCGCTGACGGACGCGCTCGGCAACTGGCGCAGTGGTTGAAAAACGAACTGCGCCAGACCGATCACTCGCCGCGCTTGAACAGAAAATAAGCGGCAAGCAGGCCGATGGCACCGACTGCAACGCCGGCCGTGGTCCATGGGTGTTCCTGGGCGTAATCGCGAGTGGCGATGCCGGTTTCGCGGGTTTTCACTTTGACTTCTTCGTAAGCATCGCTGAGCAGGTGACGCGAGTGTTTCAGGGCACTTTCAGCATTGCTTTTCAACGCCTTGAGGGTCTTGCGCGACTCGTCCGAAGCATCGTCTTTAAGGCTTTCCAACGATTTGAGCAGACTCTCGATTTCCGCTTCCATGCTTTGCAACGAGGCTTTGCGTAACGAGGTGTTGGCCATGGTGGCTCTCCTGCATTGGTGATGAGTGGCGTGTGTTGGTTGGGACTTCAGCGCTTCGAGAAAGTGCAGAAATTCTGAACTTCGGCAGCGCAGCGCCACCGAAATCAACAGAGCGAATCGCTGCTAATCTCAATTCCACACGCCTTCCATCCCAAGGAGTTCGTTATGAGTGACCACCACACCTACAAGAAAGTTGAACTGGTCGGTTCGTCCACTACCAGCATCGAAGATGCCATCAACAACGCGCTGGCAGAAGCCAACAAAACCCTGCGTAATCTGGAGTGGTTCGAAGTCACCGAAACCCGCGGCCACATCGAAAACGGCCAAGTCGCGCATTTTCAAGTAACACTCAAGGTCGGTTTCAAGATTGCCAGCAGCTGAGTTTGGTCTAGTCTTCTGAACTTGCGCGCTGGCCGAGTGCCATAGGAATGGCAATGCGCTACAGGGTGGTCGCATCGAGCGAACGGCTCGGTGCCCGCCTCTTTCAATCCGACCAGGGAGTGCGACCGATGAAGAAGTTCATGTTGGCAGTAGGTTTGTTGAGCCTTGCGGGTGGTGCGTTCGCAGCCGGCAAGCCATGTGAAGAGCTGAAAAGCGAAATCGCGGCGAAGCTGGATGCCAAAGGCGTTTCTGGGTATTCGCTGGAGGTTGTCGACAAGGGTGCGGCAGCTGATGCCAAAGTTGTCGGCACCTGCGAAGGCGGGACCAAGGAAATCGTCTACAAGCGCGGTTGATCGCGCCTGAAATGCAAAAGCCGACGTGGATGCGTCGGCTTTTTTGTGTCCGGTATTCAGCATTTGACAACGACTGAGACCTCCCCCTCACCCCAGCCCTCTCCCCCAAGGGGCGAGGGGGAAAGGGAGCAGATTGCGGGCTGTGCAAATCCTGAGTTCGACTGGATATCTCAGCTCGGCGTATCTCGAACATTCACTCCGGTCAGTCCCCTCTCCCTCCGGGAGAGGGTTAGGGTGAGGGCGTTTTTCAGCCTTTCATGACCTGCGCCAGCAATTCGTAGGAATGCAGACGATCGGCATGCTCATACAAGTCGCAGGTGAAAATCAGCTCATCCGCCTGGGTCTGCTCAACCAGCACCTGCAGCTTGGCGCGGATCTTCTCTGGGCCACCAACCATCGCCAGGCCCAGGAAATCGCCCACTGCTTCGCGCTCATGGGGCAACCACAGGCCATCCATGCTTTTCACCGGCGGACGCTGCACCAGGCTCTGCCCACGCATCAGCGCGAGAATGCGCTGATACACCGATGTGGCCAGATAATCCGCCTGCTCGTCGGTGTCTGCCGCAACCAGTGGCACGCCGAGCATCACGTACGGCTTGTCGAGCACCGCCGACGGCTTGAAGTGATTGCGATAGACGCGGATCGCCTCGTGCATGAAGCGCGGCGCGAAATGCGAGGCGAAGGCGTAAGGCAAACCGCGCTCACCGGCCAGTTGCGCGCTGAACAGACTGGAGCCGAGCAGCCAGATCGGCACGTTGGTGCCGGTGCCCGGCATTGCGATCACTCGTTGTTCCGGAGTACGCGGGCCGAGGTAACGCACCAGTTCGGCGACGTCTTCGGGGAAGTCATCGGCACTGCCAGAACGTTCACGGCGCAACGCGCGTGCGGTCATCTGATCGGAGCCGGGCGCGCGGCCCAGGCCAAGATCGATGCGCCCCGGATATAGACTCTCCAGCGTGCCGAACTGCTCGGCAATCACCAGCGGTGCATGGTTGGGCAGCATGACACCGCCGGAACCGACACGAATGCTAGACGTTCCGCCGGCCAGATAACCGAGCAGCACCGACGTCGCCGAACTGGCAATGCCATCCATGTTGTGGTGTTCAGCCACCCAGAAGCGCGTGTAGCCGAGTTTCTCGACATGCTGCGCCAGGTCCAGCGAATTGCGCAGCGATTGCGCCGGGCTGCCGTTTTCGCGCACCGGTACAAGATCAAGGGTGGAAAATTTTACGTCGGACAGTTGTTTCATAAACCTGCATCTCCGAGTGGGGAGGCAGGTTTTTCTAGCGAACGAAAACCTGCCAGATCCATAAGCGTGTTTCATGCAATGAGGGCATATACCCGAGTTTCAATAGAGGCGTCGAAATTTCCTACTAAAAAAGTCAACGATTCAGCCAGGCTGAACTTTGTTCCGCCGTCTATCCTCAGAAGCCTTGCTAGTGAAAACCACGACGGCGCGGCGTTCCGCGCCCTATTTGAGGAGGCAGACATGGCTATCGTGAAAAAGGCATCGGCGCATTGGGAAGGTGATCTGAAAACCGGTCTGGGCTCGATCTCCACCGAAACCGGCGTACTCCGGGAAGCGCCTTATGGTTTCAAGGCGCGCTTCGAGGGCGGCAAGGGCACCAACCCGGAAGAACTGATCGGCGCCGCGCATGCCGGCTGCTTCTCCATGGCGTTTTCGATGATTCTGGGCGATGCGGGCCTGAAGGCCGACAGTATCGATACCAACGCTGAAGTCACGCTGGATCAGGTCGACGGCGGGTTTGCGATCACCGCTATAAAGTTGATTCTCAAGGCGAAGATTCCCGGGGCGACCCAGCAACAGTTTGAGGAATTGAGCAACAAGGCCAAGGAAGGATGCCCGGTGTCCAAGGTGCTGAATGCGAAAATTACCCTTGAGGCTTCGCTGATCAGCTAATTCAGCATTGGCTGGTCTGACGCCATCGCGAGCAGGCTCACTCCTACAGTTGATCGCATTCCAGCTGAATAAATGTGATCCCTTGTAGGAGTGAGCCTGCTCGCGATAGCAACCTCAGCATCACCAGGACCTCAGGCTCTTGGCACAAGGTGTGAGCAAAGTCAGAACCCGCTCCGTGGAAATGTGGTCGAATAACTGACAGCAGCTTCAGCGCACGCCCGTGCGCGCTGCCTCAAGGAGCTTCATCGATGAAACGTATTGGCTTGGCGATCCTTTGCAGTGCACTGGCCACCTCCGCTATCGCAGCCCCCAAGAACTGCGAAGAACTCAGAAAGGAAATCGAAATCAAGATTCAGGCGAAGGCGATCCCGTCATACACCTTGGAAATCATCACCAAGGAGGAGGCGAAACAGCACGATTCAGCCATGATCGTCGGTTCTTGCGAGAACGGTCAGAAGAGAATCATCTACCAGAAAAACGACAGCTGAAGCGCTAGATGATGCAGTTGAACTCGCGATCTTCGGCAACGATTTCGCGTTGCGCGTTGTATAACCGCGCACTTGGCGTAAAGGCCAGCGAGCGCCCCTCCAGCAGATAACGCTGGCCCGCCTCGAAATGTTCGTAACGAATGGTCAGGTAGCACAAGCGCTCGACCGGGCCGGTCAGCAGGCTGCCGCCGCCACCGAATACTTCGAAATCGAAGCGCACGCGCAGTTCATGGCTGCCGGGGGTGACCTGAAAGAAACGCCCGTCGTTCAGACGTTGGTTGTCCAGACGCTCGGCCATCAATAACTTGCCGCCGGGGCTCGGCGTCGAGAACTCGACCCAAGCCATTTGCGGATCAACCGGGGGCAGCGGCGTCTGGCACCCGGCGAGCAGACTGACAGCGAGCAACAACAGCACTTGGCGCATGATGAATGTCCACGGATCGGAACATTCAGCATAGCGCCGATCAGCTGCTCTGGCAGCCCGCTGGCGTGGCCTGGCCGACCATTTTGCGCTGCTCGTCATAGAGTTTGGCCCACGGCCGGAAGCCGATACTGCCGGCCTGCAATTGATAACGCTGGCCGGCGTTGAAATCCTTGAATTTGACGCTCAACCGGCAATCGCGCCAGAGCGGTTCAGCACCAGGGCCGATATTGGTAGCCTCGACCGGGAACTGATAACGCACCTTGAGCTCATGGCTGCCGGGCTGTACTTCGAAGTAGCGCTTGTCGACGGCCGCTTGCGTATCGACCTGCAGCGCTTGCAGCGCCGTGTCCTGTTGCCGGGCGTCCAGATCGATCCAGGCTTGCGAGGGGTCAGGGTCGGGCATTCCGAATCCGGCACAACCGGCCAGCGTCAGCAGGCCCCCTGTCAGCATCAACTTGCGCATAGCGGTGCTCCTGAAGGCGGGATAGTCTTGCGGGCAGACTCTCCGAGGGATTTCTTATTGTGATCAGGCCGTTTCCAAGCCTTGGGTTACTTGATCGCGTTTTTACGATTTTGTTTCCGGGTGTGTTGTTTTTGTTGCTCAACGGTTGTGCCAGCGTCAGCTATTACAGTCAGTTGGCCAGTGGGCAGTTGCAACTACTGCACGCGCGCGAACCGGTACAAAAAGTGATCAACGATCCAGGCCGAGACGCGACGTTGCGCGCTCACCTGGCGCAATCGCAAAAGGCTCGCACCTTCGCCAGCGAGCATCTGCACCTCCCGGACAACCAGAGTTACCGGTTATACGCCGACATCGGTCGGCCGTACGTGGTGTGGAATGTGTTCGCCACTGCCGAATTTTCCCTGACCCCGCAAAATCATTGCTTCCCGATTGCCGGGTGCGTGGCCTACCGCGGCTATTACAGCCAGAGCGCGGCGCGGGGCGAAGCCGCGATCCAGCGTTTGAACCGTATGGACGTGTCAATTGGCGGCGTCGAGGCCTATTCGACCCTCGGCTGGTTCAACGACCCGATTATCAACACGATGATGGGCTGGGGCGAAGAGCGTCTGGCGACACTGATCTTCCATGAGCTGGCGCATCAGCGCTGTTATGTGCCGGACGACACCGAGTTCAATGAGTCCTTTGCCACATTCGTCGAGCAGGAGGGCACCCGGCAATGGCGCGCGTTTCGCGGGTTGCCGGCCGATAACGCCTCACGGCTCAAACAGCGTGACCAGTTCATCAACCTGGTTCTCGACACTCGCTCACGCCTGGAAACCTTATACGCACAACCATTGCCCGCCGAGCAGATGCGCGAGCGCAAAGCGGCGGAGTTCGAGCGCTTTCGGCGCGATTATCGGGCGCTGCGTGACAGCGAATGGGCCGGGGACAAGCGTTATGACGCCTGGGTGAACGCGCCGCTGAACAATGCGCGATTGTTGCCGTTTGGGCTGTATGACCAATGGGTGCCGGCGTTTGCGCAGTTATTCAGGCAAGTTGGCGGGGATTGGCTGAGGTTTTATACCGAGGTTGAGAAGCTGGGGAAGTTGCAGGTTGATGAGCGCAAGGTGGCGCTCAAAGCATTGGCCGAGTCACAGTCTTTGAGTGGCTGAACGGGCCTCATCGCCAGCAGGCTGGCTCCCACCTTGGTTTGTATACGACGCAAGTTCCTGTGAGAGGCTGCCGGTGGCTGAGCGCAAGGTGGCGCTCAAAGCATTGGCAGACTCCCAGTCCTCGAGTGGCTGAACAGGCCTCATCGCCAGCAGGCTGGCTCCCACATTGGTCTTGTATACGACGCAAATCCCCTGTGGGAGCCAGCCTGCTGGCGATAGCAATCTGATCAGCGCAGCAGAAACGCCTGATGCAACGCATCCAACGTCTCGAAGTGATAAGCCGGCGCTTCGGCATTCAACTCTTCAAAGCTGCCAAATCCATACCCCACCGCCGCCGCATCCAGGCCATTACTGCGCGCGCCAATCAAGTCGTGCTTGCGGTCGCCGATCATCAGCGTATCAGCCGGGTCCAGCCCTTCCTCCTGCAGCAAATGTGCGATCAACTCGACCTTGTTGGTCCGCGTGCCGTCCAGTTCGCTGCCGTAAATCACCTTGAAGTGCCGCGCGAAATCAAAATGCCGAGCAATCTCGCGGGCGAATTCCCATGGTTTCGACGTAGCGATAAACAGCTGACGCCCCTGACCGCTCAAGGTTTCCAGCAACGGCGTGACGCCATCGAACACCCGATTCTCATAAAGGCCAGTGACTTTGAAGCGCTCGCGGTAGAAATTCACCGCCTGCCACGCCTTGGCCTCGTCGAATGCGTAGAACTGCATGAATGCCTGCAACAGCGGCGGACCGATGAAGTGTTCGAGTCTGGTCAGATCCGGCTCGTCGATGCCGAGTTTGCCGAGGGCGAACTGAATGGAACGGGTGATGCCCTCACGCGGGTCGGTCAGGGTGCCATCGAGGTCGAACAATACGGTCTGGTAATGCATGGATAATCCTGGGCAGTCGCGATTTCGCTTCAGAGTGTGTCGTAGCCTTCGGCCAGATGCAGATCCTTGAGCTTCACATAATTGGCAGCGCTGTAGGTGAAGAAGGCGTTTTCCTTGTCGGTAAGGGCGCGCACCAGTTTCACCGGGCTGCCGACGTACAGGAAGCCGCTTTGCAGGCGCTTGCCCGGCGGCACCAGGCTGCCGGCGCCAATGATCACATCGTCCTCGACCACGGCGCCGTCCATGACAATGCTGCCCATGCCGATCAACACGCGGCTGCCGACGGTGCAGCCGTGCAGCATGACTTTATGAGCGATGGTCACATCGTCGCCAATCAGCAACGGGAAGCCATCGGGGTTGAACGGGCCGGCGTGGGTGATGTGCAGCACGCAGCCGTCCTGCACGCTGGTGCGCGCGCCGATGCGGATGCGGTGCATGTCGCCACGGATCACGGTCAGCGGCCAGACGGAGCTGTTTTCGCCGATTTCGACGTCGCCGATTACCACCGCGGATCCGTCGACAAACGCGCCTTTGCCTAACTGCGGGGTGTGTTGCTGGTACTTGCGAAGGGCCACGATTAGTTCTCTCTCTGTCGCCGATAGCTGCGGTGAGTGGCGATTGTAATTAAGATGGGCGCATGTTTCTTCCAGCCAAGGTGCCAACCGTGAGCGTGAACAACCCTCTGCTGCAGTCCTACGACCTGCCACCGTTCTCCACGATCCGTGCCGAACACGTCCTGCCGGCCATCGAAACCATTCTGGCCGATAACCGCGCGGCCATTGCCGAAATTCTCAAGAGCCAAGGGCAGAACCCAACGTGGGCCGGTCTGATATTGGCGATGGACGAACTCAATGATCGTCTCGGCGCGGCCTGGAGCCCGGTCAGCCACCTCAATGCCGTGTGCAACAGCGCCGAACTGCGTGAAGCCTACGAGTCGTGCTTGCCGGCCTTGAGCGCCTACTCCACCGAAATGGGCCAGAACCGCGAGTTGTTCCAGGCTTATGAAGCGCTGGCCAACAGCCCGGAAGCCGCCGGTTTTGACGTCGCGCAAAAGACTATTCTCGAACAGGCGCTGCGTGACTTCCGTCTGTCGGGTATCGACCTGCTGGAGGCCGAACAGAAGCGTTACGCCGAAGTGCAGAGCAAACTGTCCGAGCTGGGCAGCCGTTTCTCCAATCAACTGCTCGATGCCACTCAGGCCTGGACCAAGCATGTCACCGACGAAGCCGCCCTCGCCGGCCTGACCGATTCGGCCAAGGCGCAAATGGCGGCCGCCGCGCAAGCCAAAGGCCTCGACGGCTGGCTGATCACCCTCGAATTCCCGAGCTATTACGCGGTGATGACCTACGCGCAGGACCGTGCGTTGCGTGAAGAAGTCTACGCCGCCTACTGCACCCGCGCCTCGGATCAAGGCCCGAACGCCGGCCAGAACGACAACGGCCCGGTGATGGAACAGATCCTCGACCTGCGCCAGGAACTGGCCAAGCTATTGGGCTTTGCCAGCTTCGCCGAACTGAGTCTGGCGACCAAGATGGCCGAATCCAGCGATCAGGTGCTGAGCTTCCTGCGTGATCTGGCCAAGCGCAGCAAGCCGTTTGCCGAGCAGGATCTGCAACAGTTGCGGGCCTACGCCGCCGAACAAGGCTGCGCCGATCTGCAAAGCTGGGACAGCGGTTTCTACGGCGAAAAACTGCGCGAACAGCGTTACAGCGTCGCCCAGGAAACCCTGCGCGCCTACTTCCCGATCGACAAAGTGCTGAGCGGCCTGTTCGCCATTGTTCAGCGTCTGTACGGCATCGAAATCGCCGAGCTGAAAGGCTTCGACACTTGGCACCCGGACGTGCGCCTGTTCGAAATCAAGGAAAACGGCGAGCACGTCGGGCGCTTCTTCTTCGACCTCTATGCCCGCGCCAACAAGCGTGGCGGTGCGTGGATGGACGGCGCCCGCGACCGCCGACGCACCGTCGACGGTGTACTGCAAAGCCCGGTGGCCAACCTGGTGTGCAACTTCACCCCGGCCGACAGCGGCAAGCCAGCGCTGCTGACCCACGATGAAGTGACCACGCTGTTCCACGAGTTCGGCCATGGCCTGCATCACCTGCTGACCCGCGTCGATCATGCTGGCGTATCGGGCATCAACGGCGTGGCGTGGGATGCGGTCGAGCTGCCGAGCCAGTTCATGGAAAACTGGTGCTGGGAGCCGGAAGGCCTCGCGCTGATTTCCGGTCACTACGAAACCGGCGAGCCGCTGCCGCAGGATCTGCTGGAAAAAATGCTCGCGGCGAAAAACTTCCAGTCCGGCCTGATGATGGTCCGTCAGCTGGAATTCTCGCTGTTCGACTTCGAACTGCACGCCACCCACGGTGACGGTCGCAGCGTTGCGCAGGTACTTGAAGGCGTGCGCGACGAGGTGTCGGTAATGCGCCCTCCGGCGTATAACCGCTTCCCCAACAGCTTTGCGCACATCTTCGCTGGCGGTTATGCCGCCGGTTACTACAGCTACAAGTGGGCTGAAGTGCTTTCGGCGGATGCTTTCTCCAAATTCGAAGAAGACGGTGTGCTCAACGCGCAAACCGGTCGCGCTTTCCGCGAGGCGATTCTGGCCCGTGGCGGTTCGCAGGCACCGATGGTGCTGTTCGTCGACTTCCGTGGCCGTGAGCCGTCGATCGACGCGCTGTTGCGCCACAGCGGCCTGAGTGAGGACGCGGCAGCATGAGTGAGGGGCCTGTGATTACCAAAAAGCGCTTTATCGCCGGGGCGGTTTGCCCGGCGTGCAGCGAGCCAGACAAACTGATGATGTGGAACGAAGACGGCGTGCCGCACCGCGAATGCGTGGCCTGCGGTTATTCGGACACGCTGAATGAGCAAGGGCTGTCGGTGCCCAAGGAACTGGGCACGCGAGTCAACACCAGTGCGCTCAAGCCGCCAGCGGACAAGAAAGTCCAGGCAGTGCAGTTTTTCCCTAATCCAAAACTGAAGAAAAAGACTGACGAGTAAAATCGCCACTTCCAGGTGGTATTCCTTTACCGCCTGAACTTCGCGCCTTGTCCGTATGCTGGGTTTTTCAGCCTACGGTCAAGGAAGACGCGATGCCCCCTGCCAACCCCCTGCTGCAACGCTGGCAACTGCCGGCCTGGTCCGAGCTGCAAGCCGAACACCTGGTGCCCGCCTTCGAGGCCATCGTCGCTGACAACCAACGGATCATCGCCGAGGTGATTGCCACGCAGACCATCCACCCGAACTGGGATGATCTGGTGATCGCCATCGACGAAGCCGACGCACGGATCGCCGAAGCCATCGCCATCGTAGAAGTGCTCGACACGGTCAAAGGCACTGATGCCGACTGGCTGGTGCCAAGCGCGCAGTGCAGCCTGATCGCGAAGCGCTATCGCTCGCTGAAATTTGCCAATCTGGCGCTTTACCGCACCTATCAAGGTCTGGAGCGGAGCCCGATCGCCGCCAGCTTCGATGCGTTTCGCAAGGCATCGCTGGCCAAGACCCTGTCCGGCTTCCGTCTGACAGGCATCGAATTGCCCGCCGAACAACGTGAGCGACTGGCTGCGATCACCGTCGACATCGACTTTCAACAGCAATTGTTTCTGATCAATCTGGAGCGCAGTAACGCGGCCTGGACCCGACAGATCGACGAGTTTGCCACGCTGGATGGGCTGTCTGCCGACTTCACGGATCAGTTGCTGCTCAACGCGCGTCAGGCCGGAAAAACCGGCTGGCTGCTGACGCTGGATCGCAACACATATGAATACCTGATGAAAAACGCGAGCGACCGCAGTTTGCGGGAAGCGTACTTCGTCGCGTTCAACACCCGGGCCTCGGATCAGGGGCCGCATGCCGACCGGTTCGATAACGGCCCGGTCTTGCAGAAACTGCTCGCGCTGCGCCATGAACAAGCTCGATTGCTAGGCTTCGAAAGCATTGCCCATCTGCGCCTTTCGCAACAGATGGCGGCCTCGCCGGCTCAGGTCGAAGCGTTTCTAAAGCAGCAGATCGCACGCAACCGCGCGGCGCTGGAGCGGGACACACAGGACTTGCAGGCATTTGCTGCGACCCGGGGGGTCGATGATCTGCAGGCCTGGGATTTTGACTATTTCGCTGAACAATGGCGCCAGCAACATTCGGCGAGCGCACTCAAAGGCCTTCGCCAGCACTTTGAACTCGACGAAACGCTGCGCCGTTTCTGCCTGTTCATCGAACATCTATTCGGCGTCAAACTGACCGAGCGCAAGGACCTGAGCCATTGGCACGAGGCGGTGCGGCTGTTGGAGATCAGCGAGTACGATCAAGTCATCGGCTTTATCTACCTGGACCTCTTTCATCGCCCGGACGCACCCGACTATGCCATGACCCACACCGTGCGCGACCACCGTATCAATGCCGAAGGTCGACCGGCTCTGCCGATCGCTGTCCTCCATTGCAATTTCCCGCCCATCAGCGGCGGGCATCAGGGCCTGCTGTCGCACAAGGACTTGCGCGTGCTGTTTCATGAGTTCGGGCATTGCCTGCAGCATGTGCTGACCCGCTCGCCTCACTTTAACCTTTCGGGAATCTCGCAAATGGGCCGTGACTCGGGTGAATTCGCCGGGCAGCTGTTCGAGCAGTTGAGCCTGTCGGGTGAGCTTCTTGAGTGGCTGTCCGCGCATTACCAGAACCGTGTGCCGTTGAGCCGTGAGCGGATCAGCTCGGCGCTGACCGCCATCGCGGCGCACACCAGCCGCGATACCGCGATGCTGTTGCTTGAGTCATTGCTCGATCTTGAATTGCACCGCAGCGAGGCCAATGGCCGCAACGTGCAACAGTGCTTCGACGCGGTGCTGCAGCAGATACCGCAACTGAACCTGCCGACCTATTGCCGGTTTGCAAACAGTTTCGATTACGTGGTGACCGGTTACGAAGCCTCGGTGTACGCCTACAAATGGTCAGGTGTGCTGGCCTCCGAAGCGTTCAAGCGCGTCGAACGCGAAGGCGTGTTCAACCCACAGACCGGTCGGGATCTGCGCGAGGCATTCTTCTCTGGCGATTCGGTTTCGCTGCCAGACGCAATGGAGACGTTCCTCGGTTATCCAATACCTGCCGAACTTTTTCCAGCACAGCCGGATTGAACCGCGGGCTACTCGACGTGGGCCGATTTGAACCAGCTTTTCATCGAGCAGGTGGCGAAGGCACTGGTGCTGCAATCACCGTTGGCCAGCGCAGTGCGCAACTTGTCTACATCCGCCTGCATCATGTAGCGAATGCCGTCCTTGAAGTGGGTGCTGTCGCCGAAACCGCCCTGAGTCATTTCGCTCAGTGCGTCCTCTTTGCTCCACCCCTGCACCACGACCCGATACATGGCCGCCATCAGCCCGGTGCGATCAGAACCGTGCTTGCAATGCATCAGCACCGGGCCGTTGGCTTCGGCCGCCTGGATCGCACGCAAAGCCTTGAGCACGTCACTGTCGTCGACATGATTGGTGCGGTAGGGCAATCGCACCTGCTCAATGGCAGGATCCGCTAGCCAGCTGCGATCATCGTCCGGGAGAAAATTGATCACCGTGATGATCTTCAGATTTTTCAGAAGCGGCAGCGCACCACCGTCGGGCAAAGCGCTGCGATACAAGGTCGGCGACATCTGGAACAGGTTGTATTGCACCTCCACCGGCTGCGCCCATTCAGCCGGACGGGCCATCGATAGCGACTCCGCCTGAGCGGACGTCAGCTGCAACAGGGCGACAAGCACCGAGCAAAGAACAGGAAACACACGCACTCGAGACATGCTGGAATTGACCGTTTCGGAGGTTTCAGTGAGAGACGGCGCAGCTTCGCGGTCGTGCGGTCAAAGCCCTGTGAGCCGCTTGTTAAAGAATTGTGAATGGCCATTGATGACAAAAATTTCATGGCGGTCGCGGCTTTTTTCCATCGAGCCGGTTCATGCTGATGCTTAGCCTGCTACCATTTGTCACACGATGTTGCAGGCACCCCTGCCTTTTTCAGGCCAGGGCGCTGTCGTTGCGACGCAAAATCCCAAGCCTTTCGCAGAATCGGCTCAATGCTAATGCCTGATGAGGTGTACCCCATGTCTGATGAAAATCGAGACAACCCGCGGCGTGAGTTTTTGCGCAAATCCCTGACCCTGATCCCAGTCGTCACCCTGGCCGGCAGCGGTCTGGGCAGCAGCGTGCTGAACGCCGCGCCTGAAACCGCGCCCGCCAAACCTGCCACCCAGCCAGTTCGTGCCAAGGCCGGCGAGTACCAGCCCAGCTATTTCACCGCTGAGGAATGGGCGTTCATCAATGCCGCCGTCGCGCAATTGATCCCCAACGATGCCCAAGGCCCGGGCGCGCTCGAAGCCGGCGTGCCGGAATACATCGATCGTCAGATGAACACGCCGTACGCCGCCGGTGCCCTGTGGTACATGCAAGGCCCGTTCAATGCCGACGCCGCGCCGGAGATGGGTTGGCAGAGCAAACTGGTGCCCAAGGACATCTATCGTCTGGGCATCGCCGCCACTGATCAGTGGGCAAAAGCCCTCAACGGTAAAACATTTGCCGAGCAAGACAGCGCTACCCGAGACGATTTGCTCAAGCAGCTTGAAGCCGGCAAACCACAGTTCGACGCGGTTCCGGCGAAGATTTTCTTCAATCTGCTGCTGCAAAACACCAAGGAAGGCTTCTTCTGCGACCCGATTCACGGTGGCAATAAAGGCATGGTCGGCTGGACCATGATCGGTTTCCCCGGCGCCCGCGCCGATTTCATGGATTGGGTAGAACGCAACGAGCAGTACCCCTTCCCGGCAGTGTCGATTCGCGGCGAGAGGGCGTAAGCATGGCAACGGTAATGAAAAAGGTCGACGCGGTGATCGTCGGTTTCGGCTGGACCGGCGCGATCATGGCCAAGGAACTGACCGAAGCGGGTCTCAACGTGCTGGCGCTGGAGCGCGGGCCGATGCAGGACACCTACCCCGACGGCAACTATCCACAGGTGATCGACGAACTCACCTACAGCGTGCGCAAGAAACTCTTTCAGGACATCTCCAAAGAGACCGTGACCATTCGGCATAGCGTCAACGACATCGCCCTGCCGAACCGCCAGTTGGGCGCATTCCTGCCGGGCAATGGCGTCGGCGGCGCCGGTTTGCACTGGTCGGGCGTGCACTTTCGTGTCGATCCGATCGAGTTGCGCATGCGCAGCCATTACGAAGA
>Ga0196970_1001557_pt1 | contig 14744 bp, 9 predicted proteins | sample S1v_513CmetaG_FD_148672 | JGI IMG/M metagenome (GOLD analysis project Ga0196970, IMG submission 148672) | Soil microbial communities from Anza Borrego desert, Southern California, United States - S1+v_5-13C | ecosystem: Environmental > Terrestrial > Soil > Desert | place: USA: California... | reverse complement strand
GGGGTGGCGCTCGTGCTCGGCACGAAGACCTCGGTGCAGCCCGGTCCGGCCGGCGTGGCGACCGTGGGTCTGCTGCTGCCCTGGGCCGCGTGGCACCTCGGGACGCTGGCGGCGCGTCGCGTCGTCGCTCTCGGTGTCGTGGCGGGTTGCGTGGCCGGTGCCGGCATCGCAGGTACGCCTTACCTGCTCGGTGACGCCGAACGTCTCGTCGTGCGCGACGAGATGGTGCCCCCGTTCGACCCGCGCGACCACCCGAGTCCCCTCTCGGGCTTCCGCGCGTTCATCAAGGACTGGCGCGAGACCGACCTGCTCACGGTCCGCGGGCTGCCCGAGGGTGCGCGGGTCCGCCTCGCGACCATGGACGCCTATGACGGCGTGGTGTGGAACGTCGCCGGCAGCGAGCAGTCCCAGGGGTCCGGGTCCTTCCGGCGCGTCGGGGAGACGATCGACACCGCCGTGCGAGGTGAGCGCGCTCGCGTGGAGTTCGAGGTGCACGAGCTGCCCATGGTGTGGCTGCCGACCGTCGGCTACGCCGAGCGGTTCAGGTTCCGGGGCGCCGACGCCGTCGACCTCGCCGCGGACCTGCGGTACAACGACGCGACCGGCACGGCCGTCCTCACGGACGGCATCCCGGTGGGGACGCGGTGGACGGTCGACACCATCGTGCCCGAGGTACCCGACGAGTCGGAGCTCGGGCCGGCGTCTCTCGGCTCGACCTCGCTCCCGACGCTCGAGGGTGTGCCCGAGGCCGTGCTGGCGCACGCCACGACCACCGCCCAGTCGGCGTCGTCGCCCGCCCTGATCGCGACCAGCCTCGCGGAGGGCCTGGCCCAGCGCGGGTACTTCAGCCACGGCGTCGAGGACGGCGAGGAGCCCTCCCTCTCAGGACACGGTGCGGACCGCATCACGACCTTGCTCACCGGCGAGCTGATGGTGGGTGACGGCGAGCAGTACGCCGCGGCCATGGGGCTCATGGCCCGGGAGCTGGGTCTCCCCGCGCGCGTCGTGCTCGGTTTCGTCCCGGACGAGACGGAGCAGGACGCCGAGCAGTGGGTGATCACCGGCGACGACATCCAGGCGTGGGTGGAGATCGAGTTCGCCGGCCTCGGCTGGGTCGCGTTCGACCCGACACCCGACGAGAGCCGCACCCCCCAGGAGGACCCGGAGCCCACACCGGCCGACCCGCAGCCCGAGGTGCAGCAGCCGCCACCGCCGCTCCAGGACCCGGTCGAGCCCCCGGAGGAGGACGCGGAGGCGCCGCAGGCCCGGGACGTCCCGCCGCCCCCGGGCGCGGACGTCGACTGGGGCCCCGTGGCGCTCGTGACGGCCGGCGTCGGTGTGCCGCTGCTCGCGCTCCTGGTGCCGCCGGTCCTCATCGCCCTGGCCAAGCGACGCCTGCGACGTGCGCGCCGCACGACCGGCGATCCCGTGTCTCGCGTGGTCGGCGGGTGGCAGGACCTCCTGGACGAGGCTCGCGACCTGCGCCGCGGGCCGCCCCGCACGGCGACGCGACGGGAGACGGCGGTGCACCTGGCGAGCGCGTTCCCGCGCCCCGCGACCGGACGGGGCAGCGCGGCTCCTCCCGTGGGGGGCACCGTCGCGGGCCTCGCCGCCAGCGCCGACGCCGCCGTCTTCGGGCCGGGACAGCCCGCGGAGAGCCAGGTGGAGCTCTACTGGCAGCAGGTTGAGGTGGCCCGCCGCGGCATGCGCTCGTCGGTGCCGCGCCGGCACCGCTTCCGGTCGCGGTGGACGACGGCCTCGCTGCGCGCGGCGCGGCGCGCGCGGAAGCGGCGCTGACGCCGGTCCGACGGGCATCGCCGACGGGCGTCGGACGTCACACCCGCTCCGCGTTCACCCGAGCGGGTGACCGCGCGGCCCGCGCCCCGGACCAACGGCTACCGTGCACCCCATGGCCGCCCCCAGGTCGCGTCACGGCACCAAGCGCCGTTGGTGGCGCGCGCCGGTGCTGCGCCGGCTCACCCGTCGCGGGGCGAGCCTGGCGCTCACGGGGATCGCCGTCCTGGCCATGGTCCTCGGATCCGCTGCGGGGGCAGGGGTCCGGTCCGTCACCGTCCCGACCGACGAGCTGCCGCGCACGGAGGTCGGACCGCTGCTGATCCACCTGCCGGAGGACGCGGGGCCGTGGACGGAGGTGCCGACGAGCCGGTTCGAGTCCGTGCGGGGCAGCGACTCCCTCGGCGGCGCCGTGATCGACGGCGCCTGGGGCGTCACGGCGCCGGGGCCCGTGGTCGTGACCGTGCTGACCGCGGCGGCCGGCACCCACGGCGGCGTCGCCTCCGTCCGGGCCAGCATCCCGCCCGGAGACGTCGGCTGGGACGGCAGCCGGGATCACGCCGCCGGTGAGGTGGTGGCGGACGGCGTCCGGGAGCTCATGCTCGCCGTCGAGTCCGACGACGGCGACCTGGTGATCCTGTCCGTGTCCGCCCCGGAGGACGCGTTCGCCTCGGGCAGCCTGCTGGAGGCCTTCCGGACGGCCCGCCTCGCGGGGTGACGGGGACGAGCGGGACCGTCAGGTGGTGGCGGGGTCGAGGGCCAGCTGGATCACCTGGTGGCCGCGGTCGCGCGTGATGAGCTGCGCGCGTCCCGGGACGGCGGGTGTGGCCTTCTTGCCGCCGATGAGCGCGCCCTCGTCCGGGCTGCCGGACAGGAGGATGCCGGGCGCCGCCAGGTCCCGCATGGCCTGCAGGACCGGCTCGAACATGGCCCGCCCCGCACCGCCCGAGCGGCGCGTGAGGACGAGGTGCAGGCCGACGTCGCCCGCCTGCGCGAGGAGTGGCACGAGGGGTTGCAGCGGGTTGCCCACGGATGTCGCCACGAGGTCGTAGTCGTCGACCAGCACGAAGACCTCCGCCCCCGCCCACCAGGACCGCGACCGCAGCTGCTCCGGCGTGACGTCCGGGCCGGGCAGACGGCCGCGCAGGTAGGTCGCGAGGCCGCCGAGCTCCGCGGCCGCCTGCTCCTGCGTCGTGTAGTAACCGGCGAGGTACTCGTCGGGGATCTCCCCGAGCAACGAGCGACGGAAGTCGACGGCGAAGAGCTGCGCCTGCTTCGGCGTGTAGAGGCGGCGCACCTCCGACGCGATGCCGCGCAGCAGCGCCGACTTGCCGGAGCCGCCGTCGCCGAAGCAGTACAGGTGGGGCTCGTCGGCAGGTCGGACGCCCGTCGGCGCGAGGGCCGCCTCGTCGATGCCGAGCAGGATGCGGTCGGCGTCGTCCGGCGCCATCGCCCGGACCTCGGCCAACGAGATGTGCTCGGGCAGCAGCCGCAGCTTGGGACCCGCCGGCCCGGTCCAGGCGGCGCTCACGGCGTCGATCAGGTGCGTGACGCCGTCGCCGAGGGTGGCCGCGTCGCCGGAGCCGTCGATGCGCGGCAGCGCCACGAGCGCGTGGTGCTTGCTCATCGTCAGCCCGCGGCCCGGGCGGCCCTTGGGCACGTTCACCGCGACCTTGCGGTCGATCTCGGAGTCCATCGGGTCGCCGAGCCGCAGCTCGAGCTTGGTCCCGAAGATGTCCTTCACCTGGGTGCGGAAGTCCATCCAGCGGGTCGCCGTCGCGACCAGGTGCAGCCCGAAGGTGAGTCCGCGGCCGGCGAGCGTCTGGATGCGCGCCTCCAGCTCGTCGAACTCCGCCCGGATCGTGCTCCAGCCGTCGACGAGCAGGAACACGTCGCCGTACCCGTCGTCCGCGGTGCCCTGGGCGCGCCGGCGGCGGTACGTCTCGATGGAGTCGATCCCGTGCGTGCGGAAGTACAGCTCGCGGGCGTCCACGATGCCGGCCACCTCGGCGACGACGCGGCGCACGACGTCAGGCTCGGCGCGCGAGGCGACACCGGCGACGTGCGGCAGGTGCGTCAGCGGCGCGAAGGTGCCGCCGCCGAAGTCGAGGACGTAGAACTGCACCTCCTGCGGGGTCCGGGTGAGGGCGAGGGCCGTGACGACGGAGCGCGCCGTCGTGCTCTTGCCGGTGCGGGGACCTCCGACGATGGCCATGTGTCCGGCCGCGCCACCGAGGGCGACCGTGAGGTTCTCGCGGCGCTGCTCGAGCGGCCGGTCGACGATGCCGAGGGGGACGACCAGGTCGCCCGCGGCCCGCCACGTGGGGGAGACGAGGCCGAGGGCCGGGTCGACGGTCAGGTCCGGCATGAGCTCGTCGAAGCTCTGGGGGACGACGAGCGGCTCGAGCCAGACCTTGTGCGCCGGGCGCCCCTTGCCGCGCATGCGCTGCACGGCGATGTCGAACGTGGCGCGCGACTCCTCGGGCTCGGCGGTGGGCGCCACCACCGGCTCCTCGGGAGCGGCGACCTCGCCCGCCACCGGTGCCGCCGTGAACGGCTCGAGGCGCGCGCCGGCCGTCGTGCCGGTGCCCCGGGCGGTCCGTCGCCGGGCCTTCGGCGGGCCGGAGACGTACGACGCCCGGAACTGGATCATCGTCGTCGTGTCGGGCTTGAGGTAGCCCATGCCGGGCACCGCGGGGAGCGTGTACGCGTCGGGGACGCCCAGGACCGTCCGGGACTCCGCCGCTGAGAACGTGCGCAGGCCGATCCGGTACGACAGGTGGGACTCGAGCCCGCGCAGGCGCCCCTCCTCCAGCCGCTGGGAGCTCAGCAGCAGGTGCATCTGCAGGGACCGGCCCAGGCGACCGATGGCCACGAACAGGTCGACGAACTCGGGCTTGGCGCTCAGCAGCTCCGAGAACTCGTCCGCCACGATGAGCAGGGCCGGCAGGGGCTCCAGGTCGGTGCGGCCGCCGAGGCGCGCCTTCTCGTAGTCGCTGACGTTCGCGAAGTTGCCCGCGGCCCGCAGCAGCTCCTGGCGCCGGGTCATCTCGCCCGTGAGCGCGTCCTGCATGCGGTCGACGAGCGTGAGCTCCTCGCCGAGGTTCGTGATGATGGCGGACACGTGCGGCATGTCGGCCATGCCGGCGAAGGTCGCGCCGCCCTTGAAGTCCACGAGCACGAAGTTCAGCTGCTCGGACGAGTGCGTCAGGGCCAGCGCGAGGACGAGGGTCCGGAGCACCTCGGACTTGCCGGAGCCGGTCGCGCCGATGATGAGGCCGTGCGGCCCCATGCCCTGCTGCGCAGACTCCTTGATGTCGAGGGCCACCGGCTGCCCCTGCGTCGTGAGGCCGATGGGTACCCGCAGGCGGTCGCGCTGGAGCCGTGGGCGCCAGTGCACCGCGGGGTCGAAGTCGCGGACGTCGCCGATGCCGAGGAGGTCGACCAGCTCGGCGGAGACGGCCGGGCCGTCCTCGCTGCGCTTCGGGCCGGACTCCAGGAACAGGGGCGTGAGGCGCCGTGCGGCGGCCTCGGCGTCGGGCACGGACAGCCGGTCGGCGACGCCGGCGACGGCGGGCCGCCCGAGGTGCAGGACATCCAGCGGGACGGCGCGGCGCACGCCCGAGCGCGCGGCGTCAGAGGTGAGCCCGCGCGACGCCGGTCGCGCACCGAGCGTCAGGCGGAGCGTCACCGGGTCCGACAGGTCCTCCCAGCGTTCGGGCAGCTCGAGCGTCGTGATGCCCAGCACGCCGTCCGGGGTGAGGACGGCGTTGCCGGCGGGCACCTCGGCACCGTCCACCACCACCAGGACGTGCGGCAGCAGGGGCTGGCCCGCGTTGCCGAACCGGGGCCGGTCGGGCAGCCCCTCGGGAAGCATGCCCTCGATCTGGGCCAGGGAGCTGCCGATCATGCGCGCGGGCCCGACGGCGTCCCGGACCCGCGGGCTGTGGGTGTGGGGCAGCCACTTGGCCCACTCCCACTCCGCCAGGACGGCGGGCGCCGCGAGGACGGCGATGCGCAGGTGCTCCGGCGAGTGGAACGTGGCGAGCTGCATGACGACGGCCCGGGCTAGGGCTCGTGCGTCGGCCTCCTCGCCGGTGATCTCGACCCGGGCGGCGCTGCGCAGGTCCAGGGCGAGCGGGATGTCGTGCTGCACCTCGTGCGTGACGAGGAAGCGGTGGGCGGCCGACGCCGCGACGGGGTCGAGCTGCGCGAGCGGCGGGGTGTCCGGCGGCTCGAGCTCCAGGCACAGCGGCTGGTCCGACCGGCCGACCCGCGCGTGCATGAAGTCGGCGTGCTCGGGCTGCCGCTCCCAGACGCGCGTGCGCTCCTCCGCGACGGCGGCGAGCGCCGTCGGCTCGGGGTTGTTCCACTGGGCGTTCCGCCGCTGCTGACGAGCCGCCTGGCGGACCGTGTCGCGCAGCTCGGCGAGGTACGCGAGGTACTCGCGACGGGACCCGACGACGGCGGCCTGGTGCTGCGAGCGCTGCCGCCACCCGTTCACCCCGACGAAGCCGAGCGACGCCACCAGGAACATGCCCGCGGCGACCATCGACTTGCCGCCCGGCTGCGACGCCGCGATGAACACGATGGAGCCCACGCTGCCGAGCATCGGCAGGAGGCTCGAGAGCATCCCGCCCATCCCGTCCGACGGCGTGATCTCGGGGGGCGGGAGGACGGTGACCCGACCGGTCGGCACGGCCGGAGGTGCGAGGCGCTGGCCGTGCGCGGGGGCTGCGGTCATGTCGGCTCTCCCTCGGCGACGCCGCTGCGGGCATCGCGACTCCGCAGACCCGTCAGCTGAGGGCCTGGCGGCCCGGCGCACACCCTAATATGTGGGCGTCCTGCTGTGCCGGACCTTCCAGGGAGAGATGTGGACGCACCCGCGCGGTCCCGCGTGGGGCTTCGGGTCGGTGGCCGGACCGTCGACGTCGCCATTCCTGCGGGCGTGCCCCTGTACGAGGCGTTGCGCGCCGCCGGCGTCGACCTCGACGACACGCACCTCGCGCTCGTGGACTCCGTGGGGCGCCCGGTGGACCGCTACTCCACGACCGCCGAGCAGCTGACGGACGGCTCGGTGCTGCACGCCGTGACCCGCGCGCCGTCCCGGCGGGCGGCGGCCTCGCGCGACGCCGACGCCGACCCGGCCACCACGCGACCGGCGTCGTCGGCGTGGTGGCTGGGCGCCGCGGGGGTCGCGGCCGTGGTGCTCGTGGCGACGACGGTCCTCGACATGACGGCCGCCGACCGTGCCCTCACCCTCACGGAACGCACCGCGCTCGCCGCCGTCCTCGGCGTCGTGGGGCTCGCCCTGGCGGCGGTGCGTGGTCGGCCCGGAACCCTGGGGTCTGCCTGGCCGACGGTGGTGGCGGGCCTGGCGGGTGCCGCCGCGGGCGTCGTGGCGGTCGACCCCGCACCGGCCGGCTCGGGTCGCCTCATGGTCGTCGCGGGCCTCGTCGGTGCGATGGTGCCGGTAGCCGCCCGCTGGGCCGTGGGCCGGCGGTCGCGGGACGACGTCGCCGACCTCGCGGCCGTCCTGCTCGTGGTGCTCGCCGGGTCGGCGGCCGTGACCACGCTCACCGTGCTGCTGGATCTGCCGCCTGCGCTGGCGGCGGCCGTGCTGCTGGGCGCGGTCCCGCTCGGGCTCCGCGCGCTGCCCGCCCTGTGCGTGGACGTCCCGGACGAGCAGCTGGTGGACGTGACGCTGGTCGCCCGGACGGTGTCTGCCGTGCGCGCGCCGGTCGTGGCGCCGCTCGGACCTGTCAACGAGCGCATGGTGGTCCGCACAGTGCGTCGTGGTGAACGCCGCCGGGACGCGGGCACGGTGGTCCTCTCGGTCCTGGCGCCGGTCGTGGCGCCGGCACTCCTCCTCGCCGCCGAGCCGGGCGTGCGGGGGTGGTCCGCGCTCGCCGCCTGCTGCCTCGTGGTGGTCGCCCTGTGCCTGGGTCCTCGGACGGTGCGCGGCAGCCTGCTCCGCTGGACGCCGCGGGTCGGCGGCCTGCTGCTCCTGGTCGAGCTCGCGGTCCTCGGCGTCGGGTCCGGGGCCACGGTGGCGGTGACCCTTGCCGCGCTCCTCGCCGGGCTCGTCACCGTCGCGCTGAGCCTGCCGATCGGCCGCGGCTGGCGGTCCGTCGGCCTCTCCCGGCTCGCCGACGCCGTCGAGGGCCTGGCGACGGTGCTCGCCCTGCCGGTGGCCCTCGTCGGGGCGGGTGCCGTCGACGCGTTCCGCGCCCTCGGTTCCTGACCGCGGCCGGGGGTCGCGAGCGGCCCACGCGGCCTCGATCGCCGTTGCTAGGCTTGCCCGGCCCGGCTCGCCGGGCGCTGCTGTGACCGACCGGCGGAGGTGGACATGAGCACGCCCCCTGCGGCCGTGTGCCCCTCGTGCCACGCGGCGATCGCGCCCGGCAGCGCCTTCTGCACCCGCTGCGGTGCGGCCACCGCGCTCGTGACGGAGATCGCGCCCGTGCTGGCGGCCGGTCAGCAGTGGGGCGGCAGCCGACGGCGGGACCGGCGGGCAGCCGGGCCGGCGACCGTCGCCCCGGGCGCTCCCGCCGCACCCGCACCTGGCGACGTCCGCGCCGCGCCCGCCGCACCCGCCCTGCCGTTCCCCGGTTCTGGCGTCCCGGCAGGGCACAGCGGCGTCGTCCTGCCGCACCACCCCGCGCTGGGCCCCGCCTTCGACGGCGTCGCGCCGGCGGGCGTCGGGCGACGGCTGGGTGCCTACGCCGTCGACCTGGCGGCGGTCCTGGTGGTCGCAGGTGCGGTCCTGGCTGTGGCCGGGCCGGTGTACGCCGCCCTCGCCGGGCTCGAGGTCGCGGTGGGCCTCGTCGTCTGGGAGGCGCGCAGCGGCCGTACGGTCGGCAACGCCCTGCTCGGCCTGCGCACCGCCAAGGAGGAGGCGCCGTTCGCGCCGGGCCTGGGCCGCGCCGTCGGCCGTGCGCTCGTGCTGGGTGCCGGCCACCTGACGGGCGTCGGGCAGTGGCTGGTCGTGGCGTCGTCGTCGTTCGACCGGTCGGGGCGCGGCCAGGCGTGGCACGACCGGGCGGTGGGCACGCTCGTCGTCGACGTCCGCTCGCTCCGCACGGACGCCGACGCCGACGCCGCCGTGACGGGGCCGGTCCTCTCGGGTGCGCCCGTGCCGCCCGTCGTCGTGTCCCCCGCGGCGGTGGTCCCGCCCGCCGCTCCCGTGCCGCCGACACCCCCGGCGCCCCAGGTGCCCACGGTTCCGCACCAGGTCGCCGCGCCGGCGCAGCCGCCCGCCCCGCGCCTGCCGACGGCGCCGGCCGTTGCACCACCCGTTGCACCACCCGCGACCTCACCCGTGGCCCCGCCCGTCGTGCCGCCGGTCGCGCCGGTGGGCGTCCCGGCCGCAGCGGCGCCTGTCGCGCGTCCGGTCGTGCCGCCGGTGCCGTCGACGCCCGCACCCGCCGCTGCCCCGCGTACCGCACCCGTGCGGGCCGTCGCGACCCACTACCTGCTCAAGGTCGACAACGGGCAGGCCTTCACCGTGCACGGGGGCGGCCTGATCGGGCGCCGGCCGCAGGCGCCGCCCGGCGAGGCCTACGACCACGTGGTCGAGATCGAGGACCCCGGACGTTCGCTGTCCCGGACCCACGCGCGGTTCGGCGTGGACTCCCAGGGGTTCTGGGTCGAGGACCGCGGCTCGGCCAACGGCACCGCGGTGCAGACTGACGCCGGCTGGGTGACGTGCGTGCCCGGCCGGCGGACCCGCGTGGCGCCAGGTGCCGCGATCAGGCTGGGCGACCGCACGCTCGTGGTCGACGCGCTCGCCTGAGCTCGCCGGCTCTCCCGGCTACCGGCTGGCCACCGGCGGGCCGGCGCCGACATGACGAACGGCCGACCCCGATCCGGTGTCGGATCAGAGCCGGCCGTCAGACGTCGGGCCGTGCCCGCGGGCACGCGTGCCGGTGGCTACACCCAGCGGTTGGTGTTGGTGCGCTCGGTGTCCTGGTACTCCTGGCCGGAGGTGTCGACCGTGGAGCCGATCTGGGCGAGGAGGGTCTTCATGTCCGTGATCGCGGCGGTCCACTTGGCCTTCGCGGCCTCGTAGGCGGACGCCGAGTCACCGGTCCAGCTGGCGCGCAGCGACTGCAGCTGAGCGTCCATGTCACCGAGCGTCGCCTCGATCTGGCCGGCGCCGGCGTTGATGTCGGCGGCAGCGCCCGCCAGGGTGGAGAAGTTGACCTTCAGGTCGCTCATCGTCTGTTCCTATCTCCCTGAGGGTCGGTCAGCGGGCGTCGAGGCGGCCGGCGAGGGTGGACATCGCCTGCGCCTGCGCGTCGTCGGAGGCGGTGTAGGAGGTCTGCGACGAGATGAGGTTCGTCTCGAACTCGTTCAGCGCGCTGATGATCTTCGTGGCGTCGTCGCGCCACCGGGTCATGAGCTGGGTGAACGCGACCGCCCCCTGGCCCTGCCAGCCCGAGCCGACGCTCGCGAGCTTCCCCTCGAGGGCCTGCAGCTGCTGCTGCAGCGAACCACGCGTCGACGCGACGACATCTGCGCCGGCCTTGAGTGCACCATCAGCTGCGGAGACTTCGCCAGCCATGCCCACCTCCCGAAACCATGCCCCTGCTGGGCCTCGAACGACGCGACCGGTCGGCCCACGCCAACGCCCCGCACAGCGGGGCGCAGGCCTGAGACTAGACGATGTCACGGGACGAAAGGGAGTGATCCGGACAGGCGGCAGCCGATCGACGTCGCGCGTCACCCGAACGGGCGTGCGCCGTCACCGGCCGTTCACACCCGGCCGGTGATCCGCGCGCCCGACGTGCGGCGGAGGGCACCTCCGGGGGTGCCGCTCTCACTATGCTGACGGCCGACCCTCCGACCGAAGGACCGACGATGGCCGCTGCCACCACCGCCCAGGGCGGGCTCGGCACCCTCGTACGGGTGTCGGTCACCTCGGGGGAGCGGACGGTCGACCTCGGCGCACCGGGCGGCGTCCCGGTGGCCGAGCTCGTCCCGGGTTTGGCCCGGACCCTCGGCCTGCTGGACGCCACCACCGTGCACGGCGGGTTCCGCCTCGTCCGGTCCGACGGGGTCGTGCTGGACTCCGACCGCAGCCTCCAGGCCCAGAACGTCGCGGACGGCGCGGTGCTGACCCTCGAGTCGGGCGCCGCCGTCGCCGACCTGCGCATCTACGACGACGTGGTCGAGGCCGTCGCCGACGCCGTCGAGGGCCAGTACGCGCCGTGGACGGCGCAGGACTCGGCGCTCACCGCGGTGTCCGCCGCCGCGGCGTTCCTCCTCGCCGGTGCCGTCCTGCTGCTGGGCGCCGACGTGACGTCGCCCTTCCCGCCCGTCATCGCCGGGGTGGGCGCCCTCCTGGTGGTCGGTGCGGCCGCCGTCGTCGCACGGGTCGGCAAGCACGACCTGGGTGCCCGGGCACTGGTGCTCACCGCCTCCGTCCTCGGCCTCGTAGCAGGGCTCACGGCGAGCACCGTCGCGCCGGGTTGGGGCTGGCCCGCCGCAGCTGCCGGCGGCGGCATGGTCCTCGTCGCCCTCCTCGGGCTCCCCGCCCTGCGGTCCGGTCGAGAGGTGTGCATGGCGCCCGGCGCCCTCGGCTTCGCGCTCGTCGGCGCCGGTACGGCGATCGAGCTCAGCGGGGCCGCGCCGGGGATGGTGCTCGCGCTCCTGGTGGCCCTCGTCCTCACGGCGGGGAACGGCATCCCCTGGCTGGCCCTCGCCAGCACGCCGCTGCGTGTGGTGTCCCCGCGCAGCGACGCCGAGATCCTCGCGGAGCCGCCCGCGGTCGACCCGGCGCAGGTGCGGGAGCACTACGCCCGGGGTCACCGCCTGCAGGTGGCACTTCGCGTCGCTGTGGCGCTGCTGGCGCTCGTCGCCCTGCCGGCGGTCGTCGGCACCGGCCTCGCCGGCGCCCTCCTCGCGGCGACCGGCTTCGCCGGGATGATGCTGGGGGTCCGCCAGACGTACTCGCGCGGTGACGTCCTCGTCGTGATGGGTTCGGGCATCGTCGGGCTGACCGCGACCGGCGTGCTGGCCGCGGCCGCCCACCCGGGCTGGCGGCCAGGGCTGGCGCTTCTCGCCGGTGGGGTGGCCGCCGTCGTCATCGCCCTCAGCCTGATCGCCCCGCGCCAGCGCGTCGTCCTCGGGCGCCTCGCCGACTCCCTCGAGCTCGTCTTCCTTGCGCTGCTGCTGCCGCTCGGCGTGGCCGCGGCGGGAATCGTCTGACGGGCGCGCGCGGTGGCGAGCAAGAAGGACCTGGTCGAGGCCCAGACGTTCAGCCGACGACGCCTGCTGACGGCGTTCGTGTCGGGTGCCCCCGGCGGGCGGGAGCTCGAGCCGACCAAGCCGTTGCGCGCCGTCGTCGCCGGGGTGGGCCTGTCGGTCCTGGTCGTGCTCGGGAGCCTCGGCCTCGGGATGATGCGCCCGGTCGCACCCGCCGACTGGGACGACAACCGGATGGTCGTCATCACGGAGACGGGGTCCCGGTTCGTGGCCCTCGAGGGCACGCTCTACCCAGTGCTGAACACGGCCAGCGCGCGCCTGGCCCTGAGCGGCGGCCTGACGGACCCGGTCCGTCTCGCCGAGGAGCAGGTCGCGAGCACCCCCCGCGGCTGGACCATCGGCATCCCCGGGGCGCCGGACGAGCTGCCCACGCGCGACCGGCTGGTCGATGACGGATGGCTCTCCTGCGTCGCGCCGGACGGCGCCGTGACGACGGTCCTGTCCGAGAGCGACGAGATGGCGGAGGTCACCGCCGCGATCCAGGCCGACGCAACGGACGGCGGCCCGTCGACGGGCGTGCTCGCCGAGGTGGCGGACGAGCTGTACCTGGTGGCGGAGGGCCGGCGGTTCGCCATCCCGGCGGACCACCGTGACGCGGTCCTGCGGGCGCTCGGGATGGAGTCGACGCAGCCGTGGCCGGTGCCGGCGCCGTGGCTCACCCTGTTCACCCCGGGCGCGGACCTGGAGCCGTTCGAGGTACCCGGAGCGGGGGACCCGCTGCCCGACCCTGCGGGTGCGCCGCCGGGGGCAGTGGTCGGCGCGGTCGTGCACGTGACCGACACCGGGCGCAGCTACGTGATCACCGACGAGGGGAAGCTGGCGCCGGTCTCCGACCTCGCGCTCGCGGTCTACCAGGCGGGTGGCGGAGACCTCCCGGTGCTGGAGGAGACCCGCACCCGCACGTCGGCCATGCTCAACGAGGAGGTCCCGCTCGCCCCGGTGGAGTGGCCGACCGCCGCGCCCGCCCCGGTCAGCGTCGAGGACGCCGCCTGCGCGCAGCTGTCGACCGAGGACGTCGCCGCCGGCAGCCCGACGCCGGTCCGCCTCGCCGCGACGACGGTCCCGCCCGCGCAGGACGGCGCCGCGCAGGTCCGTGTCGACCCGGGCGCGGGCGCCCTGGTGCTGCCGGTCGCCGGGAGCACCTCGGCGGTCGGCGTGATCCAGCTGGTCGACCACACGGGTACCGCGTTCGCGCTGCCGGGCGCCGACGCGGACGTGCTCGGGCGGCTGGGGTACACCATGGAGGACGTCACGGCGGTGCCTCAGGCGTGGCTGGCGTTGTTCGCGGTGGGACCGGAGCTGACCGTCGCCGCGGCACAGCAGCCGTACGAGCCCACGACCCGGGCGTCGGCCGATGGCGTGGTGCCGACGCCGGCGTCGGCCGGTGGCGTGGTGCCGACGCCGGAGCCGGTCGGCACGGAGGGCACCGACGACGGAGCGGGCGCCGAGGAGGCCGCACCCCAGGGGTGCAACGACGAGGAGCCCGAGTACGTCGCGACGCCGCCCCCCGCCCTGGCCAGGCTCGGCGCGGAAGCGGCGTGGACACTCGCAACCGGCGAGGGCGTCACGGTCGCGGTGGTCGACTCCGGCGTGGAGCGCCGAAACGTCCACCTGGGTGACGTGGTCGCGGAGGGCGCGGACCTGGTTGCGCCCGACGGTGACCCGCGCGGGTGGACGGACGTCGCAGGGCACGGGACGGCGGTCGCCGGCGTCATCGCCGGCCAGCCGTACGAGGCGGACGACGTCGTCTCGGGGGTCCAGGGCCTCGCCCCGGACGCCCGCATCCTGCCCGTGCGGGTGTACGTGCAGGACGACGATCGGGCGCGCGAGGAGGGGCTCGCCCCGACGGCGGAGGGCATCGCCGCGGGCATCCGGTACGCCGCCGACCACGGCGCCCAGATCATCAACGTCTCGATCAGCACCGTGCACGAGAGCGTGGCGCTCGCCGAGGCGGTTCGGTACGCGACCGAGCGCCGCTCGCTCGTCGTCGCGAGCGCGGGCAACCGCCGACGGCCCGCGCTACCCCGCTGCGCTCGACGACGTTCTCGCCGTGGCCGCCGTGGGCGATGCCGACCAGGGCGTGGACGGGTCCATCCACGGGGCGCACGTGGACATCGCGGCGCCCGGCACGAACGTCGTGACCGCCTACCTGGCAACCGGTGACTGCCTGCTGGGCGGCGAGGGCTCACCCAGCTTCGCGACGCCGTACGTCAGTGCGGCGGCGGCCCTGGTCGCGGAGCGGTTCCCGACCGAGACGCCGCAGCAGTGGGCGCACCGGTTGACGGCCACGGCGTCGCGGCCGCAGGCGGACCAGCGGGACGACATCATCGGCTGGGGGGTCGTGCGCCCCTGGGCGGCCCTGACCTTCGTCGACGACGGGACGGCGCCCGGTCCGCCCTCACCGGTGCACGCGGCGCCCGATGTCGAGGCCGCACCGCCGCCCCCGGTGACCTCTCACGTGCGGGCCGACGAGCTGGCGCCGGTCCGCAGCACCGCGGTCTGGTGGGGCTTCGCCGGCGTCACGGCGCTCGCGACGGCCGTGCTCGCGTCGTACCCAGGGCTGCGCCGACGTCGTCGGCGGGCCTAGGGGAGGGTCGGCCGGCGAATATCGCCCACCGGCGCCCGCCGTCCGTGGCGCCCGACGCGGGAGGATGTGCCCGTGCTCCCGGAGAACAGCCCAC
>Ga0196970_1001555_pt1 | contig 14753 bp, 6 predicted proteins | sample S1v_513CmetaG_FD_148672 | JGI IMG/M metagenome (GOLD analysis project Ga0196970, IMG submission 148672) | Soil microbial communities from Anza Borrego desert, Southern California, United States - S1+v_5-13C | ecosystem: Environmental > Terrestrial > Soil > Desert | place: USA: California... | reverse complement strand
CCCGGAGCCCCCTTGATGCTTGATTACATCCGCGACGGTCAGGAGATTTATCGCAACTCCTTCGCGATCATTCGCCGCGAGGCCAATCTGGCGCGCATCCCGGCCGACCTGGAAAAACTCGCGGTGCGAGTGATCCACGCCTGCGGCATGGTCGAAGCCGTCGACGGTCTGCAATTTTCCGAGGGTGCCGGCAAGGCCGGGCGCGATGCGCTGGCCGCCGGCGCGCCGATCCTGTGTGATGCGCGGATGGTCTCCGAAGGCGTGACCCGTGCGCGCCTGCCGGCCAACAATGACGTGATCTGCACCTTGCGTGACAACAGCGTGGCTGATCTGGCCCGCGAAATGGGCAACACCCGTTCTGCCGCGGCGCTGGAGCTGTGGCGTCCGCACCTTGAGGGCAGCGTAGTGGTGATCGGCAATGCGCCGACTGCACTGTTCTATCTGCTGGAAATGCTCGACGCCGGTGCACCGAAACCGGCGCTGATTCTCGGCTTTCCGGTGGGCTTCGTCGGTGCGGCCGAATCCAAAGCCGCACTCGCCGCCGACAGTCGTGGCGTGCCGTTCGTGATCATGCAGGGCCGCCTCGGCGGCAGTGCCATGGCTGCCGCCGCGGTCAACGCGCTCGCCACGGAGGTGGAATGATGCAGGCCAAGGGACGTTTGATCGGCTTGGGTGTCGGCCCCGGTGATCCGGAACTGATTACCGTCAAAGCCCTGCGCCTGCTGCGCGAATCGCCGGTGGTGGCGTACTTCGTCGCCAAGGGCAAAAAGGGCAACGCGTTCGGCATCATCGAAGCGCATCTGGTCGAAGCGCAGAACCTGCTGCCGCTGGTGTACCCGGTGACCACCGAAGCGCTGCCGGCGCCGCTGTCCTACGAGCAGGTGATCAGCGATTTCTACGACGAAGCGGCCGTGGCGGTCGCCGAGCATCTGGATGCCGGGCGCGATGTGGCAGTGATCTGCGAGGGTGATCCGTTCTTCTACGGCTCCTACATGTATCTGCATGATCGCCTCGCCACTCGTTACGAGGCCGAAGTGGTGCCGGGTGTGTGCTCGATGCTCGGCGGTGCTTCGGTGCTCGGGGCGCCGCTGGTTTACCGCAATCAGAGCCTGTCGGTGCTCTCCGGCGTGTTGCCCCATGAAGAATTGAAGCGACGTCTGGCCGATGCCGACGCGGCGGTGGTCATGAAGCTGGGGCGCAACTTTCCCAAGGTGCGTCAGGTGCTCGAAGAACTGGGTCTGGCTGAGCGCGCGCTGTATGTCGAGCGGGCGACCATGGCGAACCAGAAGATCGTGCCGATGGATCAGGTCGAGCCGATGTCCTCGCCATACTTCTCCCTGATCATCGTGCCCGGTGAACGGTGGCAAGGCTGATGACGCAGATCACCCCCGCCATCGTCATTCTCGGCCAAGGCAGTCTGGCCACCGCACGGCGCATTCAGCAGGTGTACCCGGCGTCGCAGATTCACGGTCTCGCCGGGCGCGTCGAAGGTGCTGACTTCGTCTATCAGGAATTCGGCGCGACCCTGCGCGCGCTGTATCAGCAGGCCACGCCGATTATTGCCCTGTGTGCGGCCGGGATTGTCATTCGTACGCTGGCGCCGCTGTTGCTGGAAAAGGGCGCCGAGCCGCCCGTACTTGCAGTCGCCGAGGATGGCAGCGCGGTAGTGCCGTTGCTGGGCGGCCTCGGCGGGGTCAACGTCATGGCACGCGACATCGCTGCCGGATTGCAGGTGGCAGCAGCGATCACTACCAGCGGCGAGTTGCGCTTTGGTACCTGCCTGCTCAATCCACCGAGCGGTTATGCACTGGGCGATCTGGAATCGGGCAAGCGCTTTGTCTCCGACCTGCTCGCCGGCCACAGCGTGCGCGTCGAAGGCGTGGCGCCGTGGCTGGATCAGGCGCAGTTGCCGCAGGAGCCACAGGCGCAACGCACGATTCATGTCGGCAGTGCCGAGCGTCCAGCGAGCGCCGATGAATTACTGATTTACCCGCGCAGCGTCGCAGTGGCGGTGCGTGCAGAGACAGCCGACCTGGCGCATGCCGTGCGCAGCGCATTGCAACGGGCGAGCGTCGCCGTGCAATCGCTGGCGTGCCTGTTGGCGGCTGACAGTGAGATGGCATCGGCAACCTTGCGCGAAGCGGCGCTGGAGTTGGGCGTGCCGTTGCGCTTTGTCGCGACTGCAACTGATGTGCAGGCAATCGCGCTGGCTGCCGTACCGCAAGCGCAGCTTCATCTTGTGCAGAATCTGGCCATTGCAGTGGCCGCCGAGCCGCTGGACATCCAGCACATCGGCCGCCCTCGCGGTCGTCTCGCGGTGATCGGCCTCGGTCCCGGTGCTGCCGAATTGATGGTGCCGGCGGTGAAGGCCGAACTGGTCCGCGCCACCGACGTGCTCGGCTACGAAACCTACGTGCGCATGGCTGGCCCCTTCCGCGACGATCAGGTTCAGCATTGCACCGACAACCGCGAAGAGATGCAGCGCGCCCGTCACGCCTTCCGCCTCGCTGCCGAAGGGCGTTCGGTGATCGTCGTGTCCTCGGGTGATCCCGGTGTGTTCGCCATGGCCGCGGCCGTGCTCGAAGCGTTGCACGAATCGAGCGACCCGGCGTGGCACAGCGTCGATCTGGAAATTCTGCCCGGCGTCTCCGCTTCGCTGGCTACTGCCGCGCAAGCCGGTGCGCCACTGGGCCATGACTTCTGCGTGATGTCGCTGTCGGACAACCTCAAGCCGTGGTCGATCATCGAAAAACGTCTGGACCTCGCTGCACAGGCAGATCTGGCGCTGGCGTTCTATAACCCGATTTCCCGTGCGCGCCCCTGGCAGTTGGGCAGGGCGCTGGAGATCGTTGCGCAGCACCGCACTCCGGAAACACCGGTCGTGCTGGGGCGCGATATCGGCCGCCCGGGCCAGACCTTGCGCACCACTACCCTCGGCGCGCTGACGGCCGATCAGGTCGACATGCGCACGATGGTGCTGATCGGCTCCTCCACCACCTGCACGTTTCCCCGTGCCAGCGGTGGTGAATGGGTTTACACACCGCGTTGGTACGGCGAAAAGCCGCTTGCCTGAATTGCACGCCGAGGCAAGTTGTAAGCAACTTGTCTCGGCGTGACATCCGGTCAAAGTTCCTGTCTGAATCTTTCCCTTTGAAACCGGACGATGCTTGCGTCAAGAACGCCGCTTTGGCTGTCTGACCAATGACTGGCGGGCAACTTATCTGTTGCCGGATAGTGCGCGTGAGCAACATGACTGTTATTCGATGTTTCTCCGGTAATTATTTGAGTTTTGTGTTTTTTGAAGTCACTGCAACAGCGGCATAACTTCGTCCAGGTTCACTTTAATGAATCAGGGATGAAGGCTTATGGGTGTCATGGAACAGTATGTCGGCGAAGCGGATCTTATTTCTGCCGAAGATTATTCAGCGCTGCAACGCGCCTTGAAGGAGTTTTCCGCTACTGGCGAATATGCCGAGTTGGCAGCGCTTTACGAGAGTGCCGGCAGGGCCTCGGATTTCACTGAAAAACTGCAAGTCGTAACGCTTTTCCTCGACAACTTCGAGCGCTTGGCCAAGCGCAAGACGGCGCCCATGCCGGTGGCCATTGATCGGATCGAGAATGGGCTGCGCGATTACGCGGCGCGCCTGGCGGCAACGGTGAGCATATTCAGTGACGTACCCGCGCCAGTGCCAAAAACAATGCACTTTGTCTGGGTCGGCGGCAGCCAGGTCGGCGCTATCCAGCGTGATTACATGAATGTCTGGCGCCAAGTCCTGGCCACAGAGGGCTACCAGTTCAATCTCTGGTACGACAGCGATGCCTTGCTGGCTTTCGAAATGAATCGGGTCATTTCCGACAGCGCCCGCGTCGATGCGATGGAGTCGGGTGGTGACACCGTGAGCAAGCCCGGCGAGTTGGCGAAGATGATCGAAGACCGGGCGCGAGTATTGAAGCACGAGATGTTCACGTTTCTGCAACAACCGCAATGGCAAGGCAAAGCCGATCAGGCCCGTATTGAATTGATGGTGCGCGCCTACGGTAAAGACCGGGCAACACTGGAGAACTTTCGGCAGGAATGTTTGCATAGCCATCAGCAAATGGCCGGCAGCGACTTGCAGTTGCGCGATGTTCATCGTGAGTTTTCCGGACATTTTCTAGAGGATGTCTATCAGCGTGAAGTGGCGATGCGCGGCAACTTCGCAGCGGCCAGTGATGTTGTGCGCTTGCAGGCTGAATATCTGGAGGGTGGTCGTTACAGTGACATGGATTACTTGCCACCGCTGGCCGGCAAATTGGGTGGCGTGGATATCAGCGGTTACAGCGAAGAACAACGAATTGGCGTACTACAAGTGTTGCTCAATAACGATGAAACCTTGATGCCGGGTCGTGACCGGCATCGCTATCTCGACAGAGTAGAGACTATTGCTGCTGCAGACCGGGAGGCGTTGCAGACGTTTGCTCGCAACAAGCATCCTCCAGGGGAGATCTTCGTCGCCCCGCAGGAGCATTCGGTACCACGGGATGCGATGCGTCTGGGAACGGCTCATGGGGTATCCGTTGCGGGGGAAATGAACGCGCATATGCTCGCCCACGCAGGCAGTGGCATGACCATGGCCTACATGCAGATGATCCGTCTGAATTATGACTGCCTGCTGCAAGTGGAGCGTCGTGCGATCGCCGCCGGTATCGATATGAACGACGCGGGGCGTTTGATCGCGGTTATTCAGAACGTCGTGAATGAAGCGCTCGCGCAAAAGAAATTCCCGTCTTCAACGATCCATTTCGCCGCAGGCAGGCTCATCGAAGCCATCCATTCCTATTATCAGGACGGCATTCGGGTCGGTGCTCGAAGCACGATCACCCTTACCGGACCGGGGGCAGCGGCCGCCGGGCTGACCAAATACATCGAAGAACATTTGCTGCCTGAGCAGATCGACCGCATCCGCAATCATCTGAAACTGGTTGAGGGCTATAACGTTTTTACCGAGGAGGAAATGATCTCCGGCTGGACCGTCAATGACGATGAGGCGCAGTGGCTGGCCAAAGAGCAGGAAAAATGGCGCAGCGGCAAACTCAAGTCGCGTTATACCGGCCAACTGGCGGATCTGCTCAAACCGCAACAGACGCTGACGTTCAAGCAGGGCTGGCCGGTGGTGGGCGGTAAACCGGTATTGCTGACGTCGGTCCTGCAGCAATGGATGGATGACCTCGGCGAGCCCTTTGTCCGGGCCATGCGCGAAAAACTCAGCGGTGAGATCACCTTCACCGATGCTTTTGCCATCGGCTTCGACACGCGGCAGTTGATTGCGGCGCAACCGCAGGGCGAGCTGCCGGTTTCCCACGGCGCCGAAACGTCCAGCAATCTCAACGAACTGTTCAGTCGGATTGCCCATGACGCGCTGCCGCTGCAACAACTCAGTCCGCTGGTGCGGGTCATGCTCGGTGGGATTTTCGGAGCGGACAGTCTGGACGATGCGGGTTTTGCGGGCGTCTGGCAGGCCGTGCGTGAGCTTGCCGTGGCAACCGATGGCGACGGCACTTTCGCGCGTTTTGACGCCATCGAAAAAGCCCTTCACCAGCGGCCGGAATTCGCGACGGCACTGACGCGGGGTGAGGCGCATGAAGTGCTGACTGCGCGTGAACTCAAGGTCCAGGCGCTCTTCGAAGCGCTGACGGTGCGGCAATGGAGCGAGCGTATCGGGCAGATCAAGCGCACCGCGCAGCGTGAATACCGCACCCGGATCATTCAGCGCAGTGCGCAGGTGCGGGAAATGTTCATCAGCGCCGGCGCGACCTCGGCCCGGCAATTGTCGCAGGACTTACTCATGCAGGGAGCGAGCGACCCAGGGCGCCGCTGCTATCCGCTGGCATTGTTGGTGGGCGCCGCCGTGGCTGCCGGCGAGTCGGCCGAGCGCACGCTGGTCGGGCATGTCGCGACGGCCAGCATCAGTCCTGAACACACCAGCTCACGGGCTTTGCTCAGCGCGTTGAACGAATTGCGGACGTTGCCGACGAGTGCCATCGGGGAGGCTCGCGGCTTGCAGAGTCTGGATACGCTGATGCAGGCGCTGGAAGCAAAAAGTACACCTGCAGTCCTGTTGCTCGACACCGGCGATCACGCGTTGCTGTTGGCAAAGGTGCAAGTGGGCGACCGGTTCGTCTACCGCTTCTATGACCCCAACTTTGCCATCTATGCGTTCGCCGAAGGTGCCCAGGCGAAGCTCGGCGTGGAGCGTTATCTCAGCGCAGGCGATAGCGCACTGGCCAGGCTCTACGGTCTGGGTGACATGGCCGGTGCACAATTCAATGTGGTCGAGCTGAACACGGATGCCATCGTCACGCGCAAGCTGTCGGCGGGGTTGCCTTTGGACAGCTTTCTGCACTCGCCTTCGAGCGATTCGCGCCGTGCCTCGGTCTGGGCCAGACAAGCACTGGCGCGCCAGCGCTCGCTCAGCGAAAACGCGCGCATGGGCACAAGCCTGGCGCAAGTGGATGCACGGTACTGGGCGCAGGCATTCGGCGAGGCCACGCAGCAATTGCGCAGTGAACACTCGCTCGGGCGCGAATATCTGCCGTTGCTCGACACCCTCAAGCCGCAGGCGGACGGCGCTTTTTCGCTGACCCTGGTCGATGCGCAAAACCCCCGTCAGGCGCGAACGGTCAGTACAACCGACCCGCGATTCAACACGCTCAAAGAGCATCTGCAGCGGTTGGTCAAAGCGGCCAAACCCGCGGCCCCCGCTGAGTCTGACGGCGGCAGTCGCTTGAGCTTTGCCTTTGCGATCCAGACCCTGGTCACCGAAATGCGCCAGCGCGATTACCAGGCTGGCGATCAGTTGCCAACCCTGTCAATTGCCCTGCAAGTGCAGGTCTACGTCAGTTATGCCCAACTGGGTTTCGGCGTGGTCAGCGATACCGCTCAGGTGATCAACCTGGTGCGGCAGGTGGCAGCCAGTGAGCAAGCGCTGCTGTTGCGTCAGTCGTCACTGGTCGGCCGTGTGCTCGGGCCGGCAGCCACTGGTGTCGGCTTTGCGTTCTCGCTGGTCAACATCGGCTTCGACATCTACAACCTTTCGCTGGCGCAGAACCACGAGCAGCGCTCACGTTTTTCCACGTCGCTGGCGTTCAATGTGGCGGCACTGGGGCTGGACATTGCCGCGCTGGCAGTCGGTGGAACGGCCGGCGCGGCGGCAGCCATTCTGTCGGTGCCGTTGCTCGGTATCGGCATCGGTGCCACCGCGATTGCCAGCAATCTGGGGCAAATCGCCGACAAGGCTACGGCGGTCGGCAATCATTTGCGTGCCATCCACAACGCTTACCAGCCAGGCGCTTTTACCTTTGCCGACGGGACGCTGCAGTTCCCGCCCGAAGCCGTCATTACCCAGCTTGATCTGCAAGACCGGCAGGTTCGTTTCGACAGCCAGCGGTTTTATCCATGGGGCGGCGGCCCGCTGGAGCTGCCGCAGTACAACGATGATCCGAAGCAGATCCACCGATCGCTGAACATTCGCCAGGCCTTCGGTCTGGCCGAGAGCGCACCGCTGGATATCCGCGACGATGCTGCGCTGCATACCGTGGTGCTGCCCTGCACGCCGCTTTGCTATTACGGTTACGAATATCAACTGGGGGGCGCCGGCTATGTCTACGAGGCCTTGCCGGGAGAGCAGGTTGAACCGCGTAGCGCCAGTGAACATCCCGACCCGAACTGGTTGTCGTATTTCAATCCGCTCATGGTATTGGGCGATACCCTGAGAATACAGCTCGATGAGCGTATCCACACCCGCTACCCGCAGTTGCGCAACAGTGCGGCAGACAAGCTCGAATACGATGAGCGAGGCAACCGGCGTTTCTATCTGCACAGCACGCCGTCGCTCAAACACATTCTCTACAAGCTGCATCCGGTCTATAAACCGACCACGATTCGTGTGCAGCTCAACGAGCATGTTCGTCAGTTGGCGGTGCCGACGTTGCCGGTGGAATGGCTGCACAAAATTTCCTATGAAATCACCTCCATGCCCGGTCATTGTCAGTTGCGCCTGACTCGCGGTCTGAGCGAGGTGAAATTTAACGGCTTTGGCAAATGGCTGGTGCATGCGCCCTGGGTCAATCTCGAGCAGGTCCGCTTTGCTGATGCAGTGATTGCGGATGACGACGGCCCACGGTTATATCTGGCGGGGCGTCAATTGACGATTGACGGCATCGTGCTGTCGGCTTTCGAGGGGCTGATCGAACTGGCCGGAGGTGAACTGTACGAGCTGGACTGGCAGCACAATGCATTGCGCCTGGTGTCCGTTACCCTTGGCGATACCCACCATTCCCGCGATGTCCTTGCGCGACTAAGCAAACTCGGTGACGAGGATCGTCTGGCCGCCGGCTATCTGAGGCTTGAGCGATTCAACGTGCCGTTCACCCCGGCCAGCCAGCCGCTGAGGACCACGGCTTTTTACGATGGCCCGCTCAGACGCCTGTTATACGCGCGCAACCTGCCTGGCGCGGTCAACGATGGCTTGCTGCTGGGCGCAGCCACGGTAGATGAAGCGTGGTTTTATCATCCCGATCACGCCACCGTCTGGCGCGTCAATGTGCTCAGCGGGCTGGTCGTGCAGCGCTATCGTTTGCTGAGTCTGGAACCCGGCACGAAAATCAGCGCTTTCGCGCAGCTCGCAGACGGCACTCTGCGCGTCTCGCAGCAGTTGGTCGAGCGGAAAAGCTTCAACGTGCAAACCACGCTGGAATTTCATCTGGCTGACAAGGACGTGACACTGACCGACATCACGCTAAGGTCGCGCGGGTTGGAAAATTCCCCCCTCAAACCTGAAGAAGGCAGCCGGATCGTGTTTTTCCGTCATCGCCAGAAACAGCCTCGCCCCTATGCCGACGAAACCTCCGGCATGGCTCCGGCCGTCAGCACATGGCGCTACGCACCGTATATTCATGCGCAGGCTTATTCCTTCGATCAACTGCTCGAGCGAGCCTGGATCGGCGCGGAAAACGGCCGCTACTTCCGCGCCGACCCGCTCAGTGACGCGGACAGAGTGTTGCTCATGCCGCGATCCGCTGATCCGGCCACGGCACGGCTGTTCTACAGCAAGCAGAGCCAGATGCTCAGCCATGGCATCGAACTGCGTGACAATGTTTTCATGCAGCAAGCGCTGGCGCGGGATGTGGTTGACATCAGACGTGTCGGTGACAGCTATCTCGCCACGTTGAGCGATGGACGACTGTTCGAGATCGACCTCGGTGCCCGTGAGGATAACTGGTTGTCCGAGATAGACAGGGATGTGCTGCAGTTCGTCGGCCTCAGCCAGCGCTGGCTGCAACAACATCCCGACTGGCTGGCCGCACTGCCGGCGCTGGCCAGGCAATACAACAGCGCAGCATTTGCGATCATCGGCTTGCGCGCCCAGGCAGGCCAGCCCTTTCTGGCGGCGTGGTGCGTGGACGAAAAGCTGGTACTGGCGCAAACGCCTGGCATCCGTGAGCTGACGTTACTGGGCCTGACGCCGGACCGGCAAGCCGTCTGGCTGCTGGATTCCGATGCCGGAGCAATCTGGCGGCAGACGCTGGTGTCATTCGAGGAAGCTCGCGCGGCGTTCGGCAACAGCAGCGTCGTGCAGCATCGCCAGGCCTTGCCACAGGCCGAACCGGTCTGGTCATCGTGGACATTCGGCGAAGTCCTGCCGCAGGGCGATGGCCTGCTCGGACGCACCCTCGAAGGCGTGACGCTGCAACTGCAGGATCAACAACCGGCGCGGATTGTCGGCACGGAAAATCGCTGGTCCTGGCGCCTCGGCGAAACGCCCGCACAATTGTGCGAGCGTTTGAAGCAACTGCTGCACGGGCACGCCCATGCCGCTTTCCTGCCCGTCGAAAATACCGGCAATCGTTACCAATATTACGTGCCAACGCTGAATCGGCTGTTCGATGTGTCCGCCCGGGAGGATGGCCGGTGGGCGACGTTCCTCGGTACGCGCGATACCGATAATCCGCTGTTGCTCGACTCGATCGACGAGCTGGTTTTCAGTGCCGGAACGACCGACAGCGTGTGGTTGCCGGGCAGCCATGCCCAGCGTGATGCGCAGGTCATGACGCTGCAAGTGAGCGATGACCTCACCGAAGTCCAGCCGCTGCTGGTTGACGGTGTGGACACGTTGATCCTGAGCTTCGGTTCGCACACGGAGGGCTACCGGATTTCGGCCGATAGCTGGCAGCGTCTGGATTGCATTGTCGTCGATGTGCGGCGTCCGTCCTCCAGCGAAGCGTCGGAGCCAGGCTTGCTCGCGCTCGACGTGGGGGAATGTGGGCATTGGTTAATGTCGCGGGTCGATGACGAGCTGCTGCTTGCCGATCCGGACAATGGTCGCAGTCTGATCGTGCGCCACGCCCAGGAGCAGAGCGCCTGCGAGTTGGCGCTCAGTGTCTCGGGTCGCCTGTGTCTGGTCGCGCTGGAGCAATGGTTGCTGGCGTTCAAGGCCGCACAGGACAGCGACGGCACCGCTACGCTGGCGGCTGTGATTGAACAGTTACCTTGACGGGTTGAGCCTGCACACAAAAACGCCGCGAACGTTGCCGTTCGCGGCGTTTTTCTTGTCCTGTGCGTACAGCTGCCAGCGCTCAAGGCACCAGATAGCCTTTGACGCCGGTAAAAATGATCTGCGCTGCCAGCGCGCAAACAAACAGGCCCATCAAGCGGCTGACGATCTGCAAACCCTGATCACCGAGAATTCGCTCGATGCGGTTCGATAGATAAAGCACCACGCCCACCGTGAAACTGGCCAGCGCAATACTCATGATCGCGGTGAGCTTGTCGTCCCAATGCGGTTGGCTGACGCCCATGACCAGTAACGCACCGATGGTGCCGGGGCCGACCGTCAGCGGAATGGTCAGCGGCACGATGGTGACGTCCTGCTGTACGTTATCGGCCTGTACTGCCGGCTTGCCCTGCGCCATGCCCAGCGCGGAAATGAACAACACGCTGCCGGCACCGATGCGGAACGCATCAACCGTGATGCCGAACACATCGAAGATCACCCGCCCGAACAGGTACAGCAAGACGCTCGACACCAGCGTCGCCACCGCGACCTTCCAGGCCAGGCGCCGTTGTTCCTTGCGCGAATAACCGCGGGTCAGGCTGATAAAGCAGGACAACACGAAGAATGGGCTGTAAAGCACCAGCATCTTCAGGTAAACGCTGAACAACACATGGAGCATGGGTGCAGGCTCACTGGCGGGGGATCGTAAGGAGTCTATCAGGCACCGCAAAGCCTGTCGGCTTACGAAGGTTGCGTCGAGGTGCGGTTCTGTTGGTCGCGCTGGGCCACCCAATGCTCGATCAACTCGCGCAACTGCGACAGCTCGACGGGTTTGGACATGTGCCCATCCATGCCGGCCTGACGCGCGCGTTCCTTGTGTTCAGCGAGAATATGCGCGGTCAGCGCCACGATCGGCGTGCGAACACGCTGGTTGCTGACTTCCCAGGCGCGCAATTGCTGAGTCGCCGAGAAGCCGTCGAGGATCGGCATCTCGCAGTCCATCAGCACCAGGTCGTAACGCTGGGCCTTCATCGCTTGCAGCGCTTCTTCGCCGTTGGCGGCGGTGTCCGGTTGCAGGTTGAGCTTGCCGAGCATGCCGCGAATCACTTTGGTCGAAATCGTGTTGTCCTCGGCCACGAGGATGCGGAAATCGCTGGGTACTTTCGCCGCCGTGGCCGCTGTGAGCACTTGCGGCTGAAACACAGTCTGGCCTTTGTTGCGCTGGTTCAGCTCGTCGGCCAGGGTGGTTTTCAGGGTGTAGCCTGCCACCGGTTTGGCGAGGATGCGTTTGATCCCCGAGTTGCGTGCAATGATCTTGCTCGGCGCATTGCTGATGCCGGTGAGCATGATCAGCAGGATGTCGTGATTGAGGCTTGGATCTTCCTTGATCTTGGCCGCGAGCTGCATGCCGGTCATGCCCGGCATGTTCTGATCGAGCAGCACCACATCGAAATAGTCACGCAGGTGCGCCTTGGTTCGCAGCAGGGCCAGCGCTTCCTTGCCCGACGGCACGGCGCTGACATTCAAGCCCCAGGCACTGCACTGCTGGACCAGCACTTTGCGGCAGGTGTCGTTGTCATCGACCACCAGCACCCGCGCGCCTTGCAGTGGGCTGTCGAGGTCCGAAGTCGGGTGTTCGAGGCGATCGGGATCCAGCGGCAGTGTCAGCCACAGGGTACTGCCCTGCGTGGCGCCGCTCTTGATGCCGAATTCGCCATTCATCAGGCGGATCAGTTGCCGCGCGATCACCAGCCCCAGATTGCCGCCCAGGCGGTTGGCCGACAGGAAGTGCTTGCTGTGCAGTTCGGCGTGCATCAGCGCGTCGCGTTCTTCCTGCTCCATCGGCTGGCCGCTGTCCTGCACGGCAATGCGCAAACGTGGCTTGTTGCTGCGCTCGTCGAGGGCGACGACGATCAGCACTTCGCCTTCATCGGTTTTCTTCAGGGCGTTTTCCAGCAGGCTCAGCAATGTCTGGCGCAGACGGGTCGGGTCACCGCTGATGACCCGCGGCACTTGCGGCTGAATGAAGCTGATCAGCTCGACGTTCTGCTGTTCGGCCTTGGCGCGGTAGATGCTCAGGCAGTCATCGATCAAGGCGTTGAGGTCGAATTGCACGTCGTCCAGTTCGATCTGTCCGGACTCGAGTTTGGAGATGTCGAGAATCTCGTTGATCAACGTCAGCAGTTCATTGCCGGCGCTGTGGATGGTCTGCACATAGTCGCGCTGCTTGACCGACAGCGGCGTGCCCAGCAACAGTTCGGTCATGCCCAGTACGCCGTTCATCGGCGTACGGATTTCGTGGCTGATCTTGGCGAGGAACTCGGCTTTGGCGTTGATCTCGGCGTTGCTCGCGGCCAGATCGCGACTGACGCTGAAACGGCTCTCGGTGATGCTGCGCTGACGCTCGCCCAGGGCGACGCTCATCAGCAAGCCGCTGATGCAGATGAACACCATCAGAATCATGATCAGGCCTTGCGGCGATACCAGTGTCAGCCCCAGCAGCGCCGGCAGAATGATCAGCGTGCCGATGTTGAACACCACCATCGCCGCAACAAACAGCCGCGCCGGGCGGTAGCCTTTCTGCCAGTGGTAGAAGCCGACGAACAACATGCTCAGGCCGGCCAGCGCCACCAGCGCATACGTGATGATGTTCAAAGGCAGGGTGTTGACGAACAACAGCAGCAGGCTACACGTGACGATGAGCAGGATGTCGCCAAGCAGCAGTTTGTTCAGCGGGTGCGGCCCGAGCGGAGCGAAGTAGCGGTAAGCGAACATCAAACCGGCCGGCGCGGTCAGCAGCAGCGCCAGATACGCGCCAGGGGTCTGCACCGCATGCCAGTTCGGCAGCCACGGACCTGCCAGATTGAGCAGCAGCAACAGGCTCAGCCCCAGCAAACCCTCGCAGACCGCCAGCCACAGGCTGCTGCGCGAACGCGAATAGGCGTAGCGCACCAGATTGTGCAACAGCAGCATGGCCAGACAGCCGAAAAGCATGCCGAACAGTAGCGTCTGATGGTGGTCGGCCGCACTCGTCACCGCCGATTGCAGCGTCACGTGCGGGCGCAATTGATGGTCGGAAACCATGCGCAGGTAGACGTCGAGCGATTTTTCGCTCTGCGGCAGCGGCAGCATGAAGTCGCTGCTCGGCAGCGGTCGTTCGGCCTGAGGCTGGTCGGTGCCGGTGTTGCGTTGCTCGATCAGCCTGTCGCCATCGAGCACATACAGATTGAGCTGCGAAAGGTCCGGGGCAAAAATGCGCAGCACCTGTTCATGCTTTCCCGGCGCCAGCCTGAAACGCAGCCACAAGGCGCCATCGGGCGCGGCCGCAGTGAGGCGGTCGAGTTCGATGGGGCTGAATTGATTGGTGTAGCGGGCAGAGCGGATATCGCTCAGTTGCAGGTTGCCTTGATCGTCAAGCAATACCGACCAGCCACTGCCTTGACCGGCGAGGGCCGGAAGCATGCAGAGCAAGGTCAGCAGCGTGACGGTGAAGCTTATGGCAATCCTGAGCCAGCGCACGGCGAAATCCCTTCGTAGGTTGATGCCAGAATATAACGACGCGCGGCGGCAGAACAGCCCGGCGAGGAAGGACATTCCACGCCGGGCATGACTCAGCTTATTGCTGGGTTTCGCCACGTTCACGGGCAATGGCACGGTAGCCGATGTCCTTGCGATAGAAGCAGCCTTCCCAGTCGATGGCCGCAGCCAGCTTGTACGCCTGCTGCTGCGCTTCACCCACGGTTGCACCCATGGCCGTTGCGCACAGCACACGACCACCGGCGGTGACGACGGCGCCGTCTTTCAGTGCGGTACCGGCGTGGAACACTTTACCTTCCAGGCTTGCCGCTGCTTCCAGACCGTTGATCGGCGCACCCTTGGCGTAATCACCCGGGTAGCCACCGGCGGCCAGCACGATACCGACGCTAGGACGCGGATCCCACTGCGCTTCGACCTTGTCCAGCGCCTGCGCCAGTGCGGCTTCGACCAGCAACACCAGGCTCGATTGCAGACGCAGCATCACCGGTTGGGTTTCCGGATCGCCGAAGCGGCAGTTGAACTCGATGACTTTCGGATGACCGGCCTTGTCGATCATCAGACCGGCATAGAGGAAACCCGTGTAAACGTTGCCTTCGTCGGCCATGCCGCGCACGGTCGGCCAGATCACCTGGTCCATCACGCGCTGGTGCACGTCGGCGGTGACCACCGGGGCAGGGGAGTAAG
>Ga0196970_1001553_pt1 | contig 14766 bp, 11 predicted proteins | sample S1v_513CmetaG_FD_148672 | JGI IMG/M metagenome (GOLD analysis project Ga0196970, IMG submission 148672) | Soil microbial communities from Anza Borrego desert, Southern California, United States - S1+v_5-13C | ecosystem: Environmental > Terrestrial > Soil > Desert | place: USA: California... | reverse complement strand
ACGGCGTTCAGCGCGGCGACTTCATCGTTTTCCGGCTGGAAGTCCTTCGGCTTGCGACCGCGGCGGCCAGGCACTTTGACCGCGGGCAACACGTAGCTGGACGTGTCGATCGCCGCCAATGCTTCCGCATCGGTGGTCTGGCTGACTGCCATCACTTTGCTATCGGACTTCGGCTCGGCTTTCGCCACGACCTTGGCGGTCTTGCCTGCGGTCTTCGATTCGGATTTCTTGTTCGTCACGGGTGCTTTCAGTTTCTCGGGAGCCGGTTTGGCGGCGGCTCGTGATGAAGGTTTCGACTTCGATGGGGTTGCCTTGGTTGCCGTTTTGGGCGTAGTCTTGGCAACCGTTTTCGTCGCAGCTTTGGTCGGCGTCTTTGCCTTGCTGGCGGGCGCGGCGGCAGTGGTCTTCTTCACGGCAGGCTTTGCCATCGACTTGCCCGAGGCCGAATTAGTTGCAGCCGATTTCGCTTTTTTTGCGGTTTCAGTCGTTTTCGCGGGTTTTTTCATTGCGTTTGCCATGGGATCAATACCAACTGGTTTTGCTCTCGTGCGCCGAGTGAAATTGCGCGTTATGGAGCCGACAGTGAGACTGGCTTCGGCATTCGCCCGCGCGACATATCCCTGGTTTTTCGTTGTCCGGCTGAATCTCAATCGCATCTCAACCCAGCCAACGAAAATACCTAAGGTCTTGAATCAAAAGCTTTTAATTATACCACAGAGAGCAACATTTCTCCATTTCAAAGGCTTGACGCAACACGCCGCTGTCTGTCTTCGACCTCAGCAAAGCCAGGACGTTGCATGATTTGGTGCACGGATCGGCCGTGTCGCAGCCTCGGCGCCGATGAACTCAGGCGTCCTGCCCCCGCTTCAATTGCTCTTGTTTTTGCATCAGCTCGCGGTACCGCGCGCGCGCTTCCTCGGTCGCCAGACCGGTGGTTGCCAGCCGCTCAAGCTCGGCTTTCAATACTTGCATTCTAGTCTGCCGGATTGCCCCGGCAAGCTCGAGCCGCGCAGTGTCCGCATCGCTCTCCGAATCTGCAGCAATTTCGGCGATCATGCCGTCAAAATCGCTGCCTTGTGCACGCAACTGTTCCGCCAGCGCGGCGAAGTTCGCATGCTCCCCGAGCGCCTTGCAGGATGCGATCAGCTGCATCAGCAGGGCGGCGTTGTCCGGGGCGAGCTGCGCGACCGCGTCGAGCGCAGTCTGGTCGAGCGTGTCCGCAAGCGACGGATGCGCCACCAGCAGGCGGATCATTTGCCGCTCCAGTCCCATCGGTGCCGTCCGCTTGGTGCGGGGCGGCGCCACCTTGGCGCGGGCGACGGGCTGCGACAGCTCGAACAACGCCTCGATCTCGGCCGGCGTGGTCTGGGTCGCCTGGGCCAGCGAGCGCACGATCTGCAGGCGCAGCGCCGACGGCGGCATGGCCTGCAGTAGCGGTTTGGCGTCGAACTGCGCCTTCGCCCTGCCCTCGGGCGTGGACAAGTCGTTATCCCGCGTCACTTCCTTGAGCAGGAACTGCGACAGCGGCATGGCGTCGCGCACCTGCTGTTCGAAAGCCTGCGCCCCGTACTCGCGCACATAGCTGTCCGGATCGTGCTCGGGGGGCAGGAACAGGAACTTGAGCGTCTTGTTGTCCCCGGCGTGCGGCAGACAGGCATCGAGCGCCCGGCGGGCGGCGCGCCTTCCTGCGGTGTCGCCGTCGAAGCTGAAGATCACGTCGTCGGTCTGGCGCAGCAGTTTTTGCACATGCGTCGGCGTACAGGCCGTCCCCAGCGTCGCGACGGCCTGGGGGAAGCCGAGCTGCGCGAGCGCGACGACGTCCATGTAACCCTCGGTCACCAGCACATAACCCGCCTCGCGGATCGCCTGCCTCGCCTCGAACAGCCCGTACAGCTCGTGGCCCTTCTGAAATAAGGGTGTTTCCGGGGAGTTCAAGTACTTGGGCTCGCCGCCGTCGAGCACACGCCCGCCGAAGCCGATCACCTGGCCCTTGGTATTCCGGATCGGGAACATGATGCGATCGCGGAAGCGGTCGTAGCGCTTGCGGTTGCCGCCGTCTTCGTCGCTGCGGTCGACCAGCAGGCCGGCTTCGACAAGCGCCGGCGCATCGTAATCCGGGAAGACGCTGCGCAGGTTGTCCCAGCCGCCCGGTGCGTAGCCGAGGCCGAACTTCGCTGCGATTTCGCCGGTGAGGCCGCGGTTCTTGAGATAGGTGATCGCTTGCTGGGCGCTGCGCAATTGCTGGCGGTAGTAGTCGCCTGCCCGGCTCATCACATCCGACAATGCCAGGCTTTTTGCCTGCGATTCGGCACGCTGTGCCGGCGGAATGCGGTCCTCGTCGGGCACCACCATGCCGACACCTTGGGCGAGGTCCTTGACCGCCTCGACGAAGCCGAGGCCGGAATACTCGATCAGGAAGCCGATCGCGGTGCCGTGCGCGCCGCAACCGAAGCAGTGATAGAACTGCTTGGTCGGACTGACGGTGAAGCTGGGGGACTTTTCGTTGTGGAAGGGGCACAGCCCCATGTAGTTGGCGCCGCCCTTCTTCAGCTGCACGTAACGGCCAACCACGTCGACGATATCGACCCGGTTGAGCAGATCCTGGATGAAAGACTGCGGTATCACGGCGGCGGCTTGGTTAGGGACAGTACCGGGGAATCATGCCGACGCAGCGCCGGCACCGATTGAATATGGAGGCAGGACGGCCGCTTTGCAACCGCCCGCCGCCGTCATGCCTGGGACAAGGCCGTCTTGACCTGCGCGGAAACGGCAGTCATGTCGGCGCGTCCGGCTAGCTTCGGCTTCAGCACGCCCATCACCTTGCCCATGTCCTGCGGCCCGGCGGCGCCGGTGGCCGCGACGGCCGCGGCGACTTCGGCCGCGATTTCCTCGGCGGACATGGCGGCCGGCATGTAGGCGGACAGGATGGTCAATTCCGCCTTTTCATTGTCGGCAAGGTCCTGGCGGCCGCCGGCCTCGAACTGGGTGATCGAATCCCGGCGCTGCTTGATCATTTTTTCAATGATGGCGAGGACGTGGGCGTCGGTCAGTTCGATGCGCTCATCGACTTCCTTCTGCTTCATGGCCGCGGTCAGCAGGCGGATGGTGCCGAGCCTGGCGCTATCCTTGGCGCGCATCGCGGCTTTCATGTCTTCGGTGATTTGCTCTTTGAGGCCCATTTTTCTCTCCATTTGCAGACAGTCGCCGCACCCGCCAGACAGCACGAACAGATACGGACAGGCTATAAACACCAAAACCCGCTGCGGGGACTACACCGGAGCGGGTTTCAAGAGCACCACACGCAAGCGTGCGGCAGCGAAATCAGTACATCTTCTTCGGCAGTTGCTGGCTGCGGATGCGCTTGTAGTGGCGCTTCACGGCAGCGGCGAGCTTGCGCTTGCGCTCTGCGGTCGGCTTCTCGTAGAACTCGCGCGCACGCAGCTCGGTCAGCAGACCGGTCTTTTCAATGGTGCGCTTGAAGCGACGCATGGCAACTTCGAAAGGCTCGTTTTCTTTAATGCGAATGGTGGTCATGTATACTCACAAACCAAGGAATTTGTAGGAAAGACGACGAGTATAGCATGTACTGCCCGCCTTGAAAAGCACGTTGTCCGAATCCTGTTGCATCGCCCGCGATTGCTACATGGACAATCCCGCCGCCACGCCGGAGGCCCAGGCCCACTGGAAGTTGTAGCCGCCCAGCCAGCCGGTCACATCCACCGCCTCGCCGATGAAATGCAGCCCGGGCACGCGCGCGACCATCATGCTCTGCTGCGACAGTTCGCGCGTGTCAATGCCGCCGCAGGTCACTTCGGCCTTGCGATAGCCTTCCGAGCCGTTCGGAACAATCGTCCAGCGGTTCAGCGACTCGCCGAGCCGGCGCAACTGTTTGTCGGGCAGGTCGGCGATGCGGGCGTCGGGGCGGAAGCCGTTCGCCTGCAGCCAACCGTCGGCAAGCCGGGAGGGCAGCCATTGCGACAGGATGTTGCCGAGGTTCTTCCGGATCGTGGCCTTGCCCTCGACCAGCGTTTGCGCCACATCGACTTCCGGCACAAGGTTCAGCGTCAGCGCCGTTCCCGGCCGCCAGAAACTGGAGATCTGCAGGACTGCCGGGCCAGACAGACCACGATGCGTGAACAGCAAGTCCTCGCGGAAGTGCATGCGCGATTTCTTTTCGCCGGTTTCGATGCCGACTTCGAGGGAAATCCCGGCCAGCGGGACGAAGGGTTCCCAGGCGCCGGTGTCGAAGGTGAGCGGAACAAGGCCGGGTCGCGGTTCCACCAACTTCAGGCCGAACTGTTTGGCGACGCGGAACGCGAAGTCGGTCGCGCCGATCTTCGGGATGGACAGGCCGCCGGTAGCGATCACGAGGTTCTTCGCCAGGATCGATCCGTGGTCGGTGCCGATGACGAAGCGCTCCCCTTCCCTGCCGATCGCCTCGACCTTGCATGGCATGCGCCAGGCGACATGTCCGTTGTCGCATTCCGCCTTGAGCATGTCGATGACCTGCTCCGCCGAGTCGTCGCAAAAGAGCTGCCCCTTGTGCTTCTCGTGCCAGGCGATGCGGTAGCGCTTCATGAGCGAGAGGAAGTCCTGCGGGGTGTAGCGCGACAGCGCGCTCTTGCAGAAGTGCGGGTTCTCCGACAGGTAGTTCTGCGGCCCCGCGTGCAGGTTGGTGAAATTGCAGCGGCCGCCGCCGGAGATGCGGATCTTTTCGGCGAGCCGCGATGCATGATCGATCAGCACGACCTTGCGGCCGTTCTGTCCGGCGACCGCGGCGCACATCATGCCCGCGGCGCCGGCGCCGATCACTGCGACATCATATTGGTTTGACATGGCTTGCTTGACTGGTGACAAGCCATGATTGTAAGCGCTGCGACCGGTCTCAATGGAAATAAGGTGCGCCGGAATTCTTCATCCACAGCTCTGAAGACAGGCGCATCACGTCATTGAGCGAACCGCGCTTCTTGTAGGTTTCGCGCAGCCAGGCCGCATCGTTCAGGCGTTCGTAGGCGATGTGGCGCAGCCGCTTCAAGGCCTGCACCTCGGCCTCGTTCTGCGCGAAGCGCTTGAGGTCTTGCAGGCGGTCGAGGATGCTGACGAAGATGGATTGCTTGCCGGCCGGCGCGGTCTTGTCCTCGCCGTGCTGGGCGATTTCTCCGTCGAGCCCGTAGCGGCTCGCTTCGAAGCGGTTGTACTGGTACAGCAGGTAGAAATCGTCGTCGATCTCCAGCGGGCGCTCGGTGAGGATCCAGCGCGCCAGCAGCTGCGCATAGCAGCCGAGCAATGCCGCATGCTCCAGGGTCAGCGGCGTGTCGCACACGCGGATTTCCACCGTGCCGTATTCCGGCTTGGGGCGGATATCCCAATAGAAATCCTTCATGCTGGCGATGATGCCCAGCTCGATCAGCTCGTCGTAGTACTTCTCGAAATCGCTCCACTGCGTCACTACCGGCGCGGTGCCGGCAAGCGGGAATGCGCGCACGACGTTGCTGCGCGAGGAATCGAAGGCTGTATCCACGCCCTGGTAGAACGGCGACGCCGCAGACAGCGCAATGAAGTGCGGCACGTAGCGGGAAAAGCCATGCGTCAGATACAGCGCGTCGTCGCCGTTGGCGACGCCGATGTGGATGTGCTGGCCGAACACGGTAAAGGTCTTGGCCAGGTAACCATACTTCTCGTGCAAATGATGGAAACGCTCGCTCGGCGTGATGCGCTGCTCGCTCCAGTTCTGGAACGGATGCGCGCCGCCGCCGGCGACGTCGATGTTGAGGTGCTGCGCGCCACGCGTAAGCGCGCCGCGCAAGTCCTTCAGCTCTTCGAGCAGGTGGTCGACGCGCGTGTGGATGCCGGAGTTCAGCTCGATCATCCCCTGCGTGATCTCCAGCTTGATCTGGTTCTGCAGCTCGCGCGGCTCGATCCAGGCGAGCAGGTCGATGGCGTCGGTTGCAAGGTTGTAGTTGCGTCTGTTGACCAGTTGCAGTTCGAGTTCGATCCCCATCGTAAAGGGTGTCGATGTGGTGAAGGGCAGGACGTTCATGGAGGTCTCCGGAATGGTTCGTTACTCGCGTCCGCTTTCCCCGGACTTGATCAATGCGAATTGGGTCGCGATCGGCCCCAGCAGTTCCAGGACGATGAGCGTCCCGGCCAGCAAGGGTGCGACCGCCGCCGCGGTTTGCGGGTAGACCGCGGAAATCTGCGCCAGCCCGAGGCTGGCCTCGGCCATCGGCAGCGTGCCCAGCGTCAGCAGCCCGGCTTGCCGCCATTTCAACTTTGCCGGCCGCGCAAAGGCGTAGATGCTGCATGCCATGGCCGCAAAACGCGCGGCCACCAGCACGGCAACGGACACGCCGATGGTGGCGATGTCGGCAATGCCGATGGAGGCACCGATGACGACGAACAGCATCACGATGAACAGTTCACTGGCGACGCCGAATTCCAGCTCCATCAGGTCGTACTGGAGGTCGAGGTTCTTGGAGAGGATGGCGAAGATCAGCATTGTCAGCAGCACCGGCAGGCGGAGTGCGTGCGCCGCGCCGATGGTCAGTGTGATGATGGCGATCACCAGCACGAACTGACGGCTGCGCTCGCGCCCCAGCAGGCGCGCAAGCGGCATCATCAGGCGGTAGGTCAGATAGGCGAGCAGCGCCGAACCGAATACCGAGTACACGGTACTGGACAGCAAGGTCTGCAGCGGTATGTCAGCCTCGGTTGCGATCAGGGGCAGCACCATGTAGGCGGCGACGAGCGCAACGAGGTTGTTCAGGGCGGTCATCGCCGCCAGCCTTCGTGTGACCTGTCCTTCGGCGCCAAGATCCCGTAGCACCACCATGATCACGCCGGGCGCGGAGCCGATGGCGAACACGCCGGCGAGCATCGCAAGTGGGCGCGTCACGCCCAGGAGCTCCAGCGCTCCCCAGACGAAGGCAAAGCAGAGGGCCGCACCCAGCACGACTGTGGCCAGCAGCCATCGTTCATGACGCAGCCAGCCGACATCGACGTAGCGGCCGAGCTGGTAGACAACGAGCGCGAGCGCAATGTCGGCGAAGATATTGGCAAGCTTCAGGAGGTCGCCGGACAGCCATTGCAGTCCGCTTTCTCCCACAGCGAATCCGACCAGCAGGTAGCCGGTAATGCGCGGAATCCATGGATTCTTGGCGACAAGGTGACCGCCGATCAATCCGAGCAGCAGCAGGCTCCCGAACAGCAGCAGCGCGTTCCATTGGAGCGGCTGCGATGGGTCGAACAGCGGGAAGGTCCACGACATGGAGTCTCCTCATCGGAATGCGTCCTTCGATCGCGCGACGCGATGAGGACCAGTTGACGGACTCCGACAGCGGCGATGAGTTCGTCAGGCGCAGGCGCGACGAGCCACCGCCATCGGAACGATGAGCATGGATAACAAGTTCCGAAACCTCCCTGGAGTCGGCGACTGATATCGATACTTTTATGGTTCAGCCGTGTGGGGACTGCAATCCTTTGTCCACCGGCAATACATAAAGTTCCGAAAATTAATTCCTGCTGGAATCGTCGCTTGCCGTTTGCGCAATCAGCCGGCGAAATATCTGCGGTGCATGGCTTCGTTCAGGAATTCGGGCCCTGCGCAGCGAACCACATCGCCGATGACGATGATGCTCGGACTGCCAAGCCCGGAAGAAGCCAGCGTGGGGGACAGCGCGCCGAGCGTGGTGATCAGCTGCGCCTGCTGTGCGGAGGTCGCCGCCTGGATGACGGCAACCGGGGTCAAGGGGGACTTGCCGCCGGCAAGGAGCGCCTGTTGGATTTCGCTGCACCGCGCGACGCCCATGTAGACCACCAGCGTCATGTCGAGCCGCGCGAGTGTCGTCCAATCCGGCTCCGCATCCGCCGACTTGCCGTGGCCGGTGACGAAGATCGCACCCTGGCTCCAGTCGCGATGGGTGAGCGGGATGCCGAGCGACGCCGGTGCGGCCAGGCCGCTGCTGATGCCGTTGACGACTTCGACGGCGATGCCGGCCGCCTCCAGATGCGTGCGCTCTTCGCCCCCGCGTCCGAAAATGAAGGGGTCGCCGCCCTTCAGGCGCACGACGGCATGACCGGCGCGGGCCTCGTTGATCATCAGCTTTTCGATGAATTCCTGCGGCGTGGACTGGCAGCCGCCGCGCTTGCCGACCGGGACGATGCGCGCATCGAAGCGCGCATGATCTAGGATGGCGGGATTGACAAGGTCGTCGACCAGGATCACGGCGGCCGCTGCGATGGCCTTCACCGCCTTGATCGTCAGGAGATCCGGATCTCCCGGACCGGCGCCGACCAGAACAACCTTACCCCGCTTCTCCATGTGACACCTGTTTGGCATGTAGGAGCTTTGCTACATGCAAACAGTGTTCCACCTGCTCCGCAATCGGCGCCGGCACCGGCTCGCTGCCTGCAAGCGCCGATTTGATCCATGCCGCCGTGGTGGATGCATCTCGCTGGAGCGGCAGCGGAGGCAACTCGTCGACCGGCTCCTGCTTTTGCACCAGCACAGTGCATTGGTGCGCGTGGTACCAGGCGATCTGTTGCGCGCGCTTGGCATTGGCCACGGTTTCGCCTTCCGTGCCGCGCATCAGGAAGGCATCGCCGCGCGCCACCGGAACGGCGCTGCTGAAGTACGCGCTCAGCATCTCGAAATATTCCGGATGGGTGTACGAGACCAGGCGCAGCGCCGGCCCGGCAAAGGGTTGCATGATCTTCACCAGTGTGTGGGTCGAATTGCGCACGCCGAGGATGCGCCGCATCGCGAGCAGGCGCGACATGCGCGGCGCCAGTGCATCGATCGGCATGAACACCGGCTCGCGCCTGGCGAAACCCTGCATTGCATCGTCGATGGAATGGGCGAAATGCAAGCCGAGCTCGCGCAGGATCTCGGCGCTCGTCACCCGGCCGGGGTCGTCGGTCACGCCGTGGATCAGGACCGGCACGCCCCGTTGCGCGAGCAGCATGGCCAGCAGGGGCGTGAGATTGGGCATCTGGCGCGAGCCGTTATAGCTCGGGATGACGACGGGCGCGTACTCGCCCGGGGGCGTCGGCAGCATGTCGAAAGATTGCTCGGCGGCGTCGAGAAACCCGGCAATCTCGTCGACGGACTCACCCTTGATGCGCATGGCGAGCATGAGCCCGCCCATTTCGAGGTCGGACACGCGTCCATCGAGCATTGCTTCATAGAGCCCGAATGCATCCTCGCGCGAAATGCTGCGGGCGCCCTTCTTGCCGCGCCCGATTTCCTTGATGAAGGGGGCCGCGGCGAATGGTTCCTTGGTGTGTGCCTGGTTCATCGCTATAGGGTACTACGACGCACGCACCAAAGACAAAGGGCAGGTTGCCCTGCCCTTTCGTCTTGTGTCGCCCGTTCGGCTTATGCGAGCCTGCCGTGGCACTGCTTGTACTTCTTGCCGCTGCCGCAGGGGCAGGGATCGTTGCGGCCGACCTTCGGCACCGCATTGACCATCGGCTGTTGCCCGGCTTCCGCATTCGCCGTCGGCGCGAGCAGCTCTTCCGGCGCCGCGTTCGGGTTGAAGTCGGCATGCTCGAAGTGCATGTTCTCCACCTGGGCATGCGCGAGATTCGCTTCGGCAGCATCGATCTCTTCGCGCGACTGGATGCGGACCGTCATGACAATGCGCACCACTTCGCTCTTGATCAGGTCCAGCATGGTGCCGAACAGTTCGAAGGCTTCGCGCTTGTACTCCTGCTTCGGGTTCTTCTGCGCGTAGCCGCGCAGGTGGATGCCCTGGCGCAGGTGGTCAAGCGCCGCGAGGTGCTCGCGCCAGTGGGTATCGATGCTCTGCAGCATGACGCTGCGCTCGAAACCGGCGAACGCTTCCTTGCCGATGATCTCGACCTTGTCGTTGTACGCCTTCTCCGCAGCCTGCAGCACGCGCTCGAGCAGTTCGTCGTCGGTCAGTTCGGGCTCGGCTTCCAGCATCTTGGTCAGCGGCACCTCGACCTGCCATTCGGACGCAAGGTTGGCTTCGAGGCCGGCGATGTCCCATTGCTCTTCCATCGACTCCGCCGGCACATAGGTGCGGAACACGTCGGTGAACATGCCGGCGCGCAGCGAGGCGATCATCTCGCTCATGTCGTGCGCTTCGAGCAGTTCGTTGCGCTGCTGGTAGATCACCTTGCGCTGGTCGTTGGCGACGTCGTCGTATTCGAGCAGTTGCTTGCGGATGTCGAAGTTGCGCGCCTCGACCTTGCGCTGCGCCGATTCGATGGAACGGCTGACAATGCCCGCTTCGATCGGTTCGCCTTCCGGCATCTTCAGGCGGTCCATGATCGCGCGCACGCGGTCGCCGGCGAAGATGCGCAGGAGCGGGTCGTCGAGCGACAGGTAGAAGCGGGACGAGCCCGGGTCGCCCTGTCGGCCTGAGCGGCCGCGCAGCTGGTTGTCGATGCGGCGCGATTCGTGGCGCTCGGTACCGATGATGTGCAGGCCGCCCACCGACACCACATGGTCATGCAGGGACTGCCATTCGTCACGCAGTACCTGGGCCTTCTGCTGCTTCTCGGCGTCGCTCAGGTTGCTGTCGGCTTCGATGAGCTGGATCTGCTTCTCGACGTTGCCGCCCAGGACGATGTCGGTACCGCGGCCGGCCATGTTGGTGGCGATGGTGATCATCTTCGGACGGCCCGCCTGCGCAACGATTTCCGCCTCGCGCGCATGCTGCTTCGCGTTGAGCACGTTGTGCGGGAGGTTGTGCTTGGTGAGGATGTTCGAGATCAGCTCGGAGTTCTCGATCGAGGTGGTGCCGACCAGCACCGGCTGGCCGCGCTCATAGCAATCCTTGATGTCGTTGACGACCGCGTTATAACGCTCCTGCGCCGTCTTGTACACCTGGTCCTGGCGGTCCTTGCGCTGGCTCGGACGGTTGGGCGGAATGACGACGGTTTCGAGGCCGTAGATTTCCTGGAATTCGTAGGCTTCGGTGTCTGCTGTGCCGGTCATGCCGGCCAGCTTGCCGTACATGCGGAAGTAATTCTGGAAGGTGATCGATGCCAGCGTCTGGTTCTCATTCTGGATCTTCACGCGCTCCTTGGCCTCGACCGCCTGGTGCAGGCCGTCGGACCAGCGGCGGCCCACCATCAGGCGGCCGGTGAATTCGTCGACGATGATGACCTCGCCGTTCTGCACCACGTAATGCTGGTCCTTGTGGAACAGCACGTGCGCGCGCAGGGCGGCATACAGGTGGTGGATCAGCGTGATGTTGGCGGCATCATACAGAGAAGCGCCTTCGGGCAGCAGGCCCATGCGCGTCAGGATCTGCTCGGCCTTTTCATGCCCCGCCTCGGTCAGCAGGACCTGGTGCGACTTCTCGTCCTTGGTGTAGTCGCCGGGCACCTCGATCTTGCCCTTGCCGTCCGGCGTTTCCTCGCCGACCTGCAGCGTCAGCAGCGGCGGGACCGCGTTCATCTTGACGTACATGTCGGTGTGATCTTCCGCCTGGCCGGAGATGATCAGCGGCGTGCGCGCTTCGTCGATCAGGATCGAGTCCACTTCGTCGACGATGGCGAAATTGAGGCCGCGCTGCACGCGGTCGCCGGTGTCGTACACCATGTTGTCGCGCAGATAGTCGAAACCGAACTCGTTGTTGGTGCCGTAGGTGATATCGGCGGCGTAAGCGGCCTGCTTCGTATCGTGCGGCATCTGCGACAGGTTCACGCCGGTCGTCAGGCCGAGCCAGCTGTACAGCCTGCCCATCCATTCGGCATCGCGCTGGGCGAGGTAGTCGTTCACCGTCACCACGTGCACGCCCTTGCCGGCGAGCGCATTGAGATAAGCTGCCAGGGTCGCCATCAGGGTCTTGCCCTCGCCCGTTCCCATTTCGGCGATCTTGCCGTAGTGGAGGACCATGCCGCCGATGAGCTGCACGTCGAAATGGCGCATTTTCAGCACGCGACGGCTGGCCTCGCGGCACACTGCGAAGGCCTCCGGCAGAATCTCGTCCAGGGTCGTACCCTGGGCGATGCGCTGCTTGAACTCAGGCGTCTTGGCCTGGAGCTCGGCGTCGGAGAGCTTCTCCATTGCCGGTTCGAGCGCGTTGATTTCGCGTACTGTCTTCTGGTATTGCTTGATCAGCCGCTGGTTGCGGCTGCCGAAAATCTGGGTCAGTAGGGACATGCTCTAATGTTGTTTAAGACGCCGCGAAACCAGCCCTTCCACAGTCTCGCAGAGACACGTTTGGCGAAATTGTTGATTTTATCATGCAGCCTCCCGGAGGCCGAATAAGCGGGAGATGGGGACGATCCCGCCAGAAACAATCCCCCTGGCGCTGAAAAGTCAACGGAAAGAATTATTTGGAAGCAAGTGCGGCCATCTTTGCCTGGTCTGCGCCGGCGGCCAGGAATTTGTGCGGGTCCTGTTGGACGCCCTTTACCAGCACCTCGAAATGCAGGTGCGAACCGGTGGAACGGCCGGTAGAGCCGATATCGGCGATGTGCTGGCCCCGCCGGACGATGTCGCCCACCTTGACGCCGAGGCGCGAGCAATGGGCGTAGCGCGTCACGATATCGTTACCATGGTCGACCTCGACCATGTTGCCGAATTGCGGATGATACTCGGAGGCGATCACCACGCCGCCGGCGGCGGCAACGATAGGCGTGCCGGACGCGGCCGCGAAATCGATGCCTTCATGGAACGCCTGCCGCCCGGTGAACGGGTCGAAGCGCCAGCCGAAACCGGAGGCGTTGTAGCTGACGTTGACGGGCGGGATGGTGGGCAGCAGCTTGGACTTGATCTTGTGGCTCATCAGCGCGGATTCGACCACGTTCATATAGTCGGCGCGGTGTTCGACGTCGCGCGCCATCGCCTCCAGCAGCTGCTGGAATTCGCCCATGTTCAGTTGCTTGCCGTGCAGGCTGGACGGTTCGGCGCCGCCGCGTCCCGGCAGCTCGCGGAAGTTGAACTCCTGCGGCTTCACCCCGGCCAGGCCCTGCACGCGTTCGCCCAAGGCGTCCAGGCGCATCAGCTGGGCCTGCATTTCGCCCAGCTTCATCGCCATGGCGGCAAGGTTTTCCTTCACGTACTTGTCTTTCTTGCTGGCATCGTCCTGAGTGGCGGAAGCCAGCGCCTGGCGCACAAAGGGAATGTTGAGGTCGCCGGCGTGACGGACGGTGAGGTAATACAGGAAGATGGCAGCGAGAATGACTGATGACAAAAACACAAGGAACAGCAGCATCAGGTGCCATCGCGTCAGCGTCAGGGTCTTGGCGCTCAAGCGCGGGTGCAGCACTATAATTTGCATGACTACTCCTCCGACTCGTCCATCGCAGGTGTGATGTGATAAGGTTCGAACATGCGTCGCCCGTCCTTATTTCTTTCTTCTCAGCAACATCCTCAGTCTACCCGCGCGTCCCGTAAGGGCGCGAGCACTGTTACAGCTGTTACCGACTTTTTGCGCGCAAACGACAGGATGGCCGCGCTCTTGCCGGCCGTGAGGCGCCTGGGTGCTTTGCAGACGGAGTGTTCAGCTGTACTCCCCGCGCTTTTTGACGCTTGTTCCGTCATGCGGTTCGATGCCGATCAGTTAACGATCGGTGCGCCGAATGCCGCGCTTGCCGCAAAGCTCAAACAGCAATTGCCAAAGTTGCAAGATGCCTTGCTGCAACGCGGATGGCAGGTTAACGCAATACGTATCAGAGTGCAAGTAAGAAAGATTGGCGAAACGACAACTCGCAGGAAGGAAATCGAGATGTCGGACAAGGCATTGTCGGCATTCGAGAACTTGCGGGATTCGCTGGACAAGTCGCCCGGGAACCAGGCCTTGACGGAGGCGCTGAGCACCATGCTCAAGCGCCACGGGAAGCTTTAGCTAAACGCCCATTCCTGCCGGGTCTGCCGCGCATAGGCGTCGGGCGCGGAAGTGAGCGAATCGAAGCTCACGATCTCATAAGCATCCGGCTGCTCCAGCAATGCGCGCAGCAGCAGGTTGTTCATCATGTGCCCTGCCTTGTGCGCGACATAACCGGCCAGCAGCGGATGGCCGACGAGGTAGAGGTCGCCGATGGCATCGAGAATCTTGTGGCGCACAAACTCGTTTTCGTAGCGCAGGCCGTCCGGGTTCAGGATGCGGTATTCATCCATCACGATCGCGTTTTCCAGCGAGCCGCCGCGTGCGAGGCCCATGCCGCGCAGGGTTTCCACGTCCTGCATGAAGCCGAAGGTGCGGGCGCGGGCGATTTCCTTGACGTAGGAATCGACGCCGAAATCGACTTCGGCGATCTGCCCCGTCGCGTCCACCGCCGGGTGGTTGAATTCAATGAAGAACCTGAGCTTGAAACCGTTGTACGGCTCCAGGCGCGCCCATTTTTCCTGCGCGCCCTTGCCTTCCCGCACTTCGACCGGCTTCTTGACGCGGATGAACTTCTTCGGCGCGTTCTGTTCCTGCAGCCCGGCCTGCTGCAGCAGGAAGACGAAGGAGGCGGCGGAGCCGTCCATGATCGGGATTTCTTCCGCGGTGACGTCCACGTACAGGTTGTCGATGCCGAGGCCGGCACAGGCCGACATCAGGTGCTCGACGGTGGAGACGCGCACGCCCTGCTTTTCCAGGACGGATGCCATGCGGGTATCGCCCACGCCGGTGGCGGTGGCGGGCAGGTCGACCGGCGGATTGACGTCGATGCGACGAAACACGATGCCGGTATCGGGCGCGGCCGGGCGGAGCGTGAGTTCGACCTTGGTGCCGGAGTGCAGTCCGACGCCAACGGTCTTGACGAGCTGTTTGACGGTGCGTTGTTTAAGCATCGGTG
>Ga0196970_1001551_pt1 | contig 14771 bp, 17 predicted proteins | sample S1v_513CmetaG_FD_148672 | JGI IMG/M metagenome (GOLD analysis project Ga0196970, IMG submission 148672) | Soil microbial communities from Anza Borrego desert, Southern California, United States - S1+v_5-13C | ecosystem: Environmental > Terrestrial > Soil > Desert | place: USA: California... | reverse complement strand
GAGAAGCGCGACTTCTTCGTCGTCTACCAGCCCATCGTCGACCTGGAGAGCGGCGAGGTCCACCACCTGGAGGCGCTGACGCGGCTGGAGGGCATGCCGTCGCCCGCCGACTTCATCACCTTCGCCGAGGACGTCGGGCTGATCTACGACTTCGACCTGCTGCTGACGCAGTCGGTGCTGGACACGCTGAAGGCTTACCATCTGGAGCCGAAGCTGCCCGACGTGGCGATCAACCTGTCGGCCAAGACGCTGATGAGCCCGCTGTTCCTGCGCCAGTTCCAGGCGGTCACCGAACCCTACGGCGAACTGGCGAAGAAGCTGCTGCTGGAGGTGACGGAGACGGTGGTGGTCTCCGACATCGGCACGCTGAACGAGGTGCTGCAGAAGCTGCGCGGGGTCGGGTTCCGCATCTGCCTGGACGACGTCGGCGCCGGGTCCACCTCGTTCCAGTCGCTGTACGGGCTGCAGGTGGACTACGCCAAGATCGACGGCAAGTTCGTGCGCGGCGCCGCGGGGAACCCGCGCGACATGGCGATGCTGCGTTCCATGGTAGACGTCTGCCGGCAGCTCGGCCTCACGCTCATCGGCGAGCAGGTGGAGGAGCCGGATCACGCCCGGCTGCTGAACGAGTTGCAGGTGACGCTCGGCCAGGGCTACCTGTTCGGCCGGCCCAGCCGCGACTTCGCCTATTTCGCCAAGGACTGGTCGAAGATGGCGCGCAAGGGTGGTGCTGTGCTCTGGAAGTCCTGATCCTTGCGGGCAACAGGGGCTTCACGGATTTCACGGATTTGGGCACGGATTACGCGGATCTTCTTTTTCTCGTGCTGGGCCCTGGCGCCGCTTCCCGGTTCGTCTGCACTTCTTTTTCTCGTCATCCCCGCGAAGGCGGGGATGACGGATCAAGGGCGTGTCGGGACGTTTGCCTGACTGCGACATCCGTGTGCCCCGGGTTGTCCCCACGAAAAAATCCACGCCGCCGGCGCAGGAGCAACGGCTCTGAGGCCGTCCAACCCGGTGAAGGGGCAGTCCCGTGCCCCTCGAACCGGGGCTCCGCGCCATGTCCGTCTCGTCGATCGTCACGTACCAGAAGTACGCGACCAGCAGCGCCACCTTGCAGACCACCTTCGAGAAGACGTCCAACATCCAGAAGGACATCGACTATTTCAAGAAGGCGGTGGCCAAGGTGGGCAGCGTCGACGCGCTGTTCAAGGACTACAAGCTGCTGTCCTTCCTCGCCACCGCCACCAACCTCGCCGGCGAGGAGCAGTACGCCGGCAAGATGCGGCGCATCCTGACCGAGAAGGTGAGCGACAGCAACGCGGTGATGAACCGCCTGAGCGACAAGCGCTACGCCCAGGCGGCGGAGACGCTGCAACTCGCCGAGACCGGCGTCGAGACGCTGAAGCAGTCGTCCACCCAGGACGCGCTGATCGCCGCCTACAAACAGGCGAAGTTCGAGACGTCCATCGGCACCGAGAACATCGCCGTCCGCAAGGCCCGCTATTTCGAGAAGTACATCACCAGCGCAACGTCGTCGGTCTACAACATCCTCGGCGACGCCATCCTGCGCGACGTGGTGACATCGACACTCGGCCTGCCGGCGCAGATCGCCGTGCAGCCGGTGGAGACCCAGGCGGCGGCGGTCACCAGCCGCCTGGACATCACGAAGCTGAACGATTCCAAGTACCGGGAGGCCTTCATCAAGCGCTACCTGACGCAGTACGACATCGCCAACCCGGACACCAGCGCGTCCACCGACTGGCGCACCAGCCTGCTGGGCGGCGCCACCGCGGACTCCGCCACCAGCATCATCATGAGCCTGTACGCGTAGACCTTACGCGGTCTCGCCCGGCCGGATCACCAGGTCGCGGTAGGCGTGCCAGCTGGCGTGGCCGATCAGCGGCAGCGCGACGGCGAGGCCGACGAAGGCCGTGGCCATGCCGATGCCGGTCACCAGCACGATCAGCGCCGCCCACAGCGCCATCACGCGCGGGTTCTTCACCACCGCGATGATCGACACCAGCGCGGCGCTGAAGATGTCCTCTGTCCGGTCGAGCATCATCGGCAGCGCGGTCACGTTGGTGACGAAGGCGACGCTGGCGAAGGCGAAGCCCAGCGCCGTGACGAACCCGGTGAAGAACATCCCCTGCAGCGTGAAGGTCTGCTCCAGCAGACTGGCGAAGCTCATCGACACGTAGGGGAAGAACAGCGCGAAGGCGATGACGTTGAGCCGAACCCAGATCATCATGAACAGCATCAGCACGAGGCCCGCGGTGAGGATGTGGTACGGGTTGGCCCGCCACGCGCACAGCGCCCGCCGGAAACTCGGCCGCCGTCCCTCCTCCACGTCCTTCGACACCTGGTAGAGCCCCAGCGTCAGCAGCGGCGACACCAGCAGGAAGGCGCCGATCATCGGCGCGATCAGGTAGGGCATGTCGAGCATGGTCAAGCCCGCGGTGAGGGCGAAGCCGATGACCACGAACATGGCGCCGTAGGTCGGGCTGACCCAGCCGGCCGCGCGCATGTCGGCCCACCCCGCCCACAGCCAGCCGGCCACCCGCGCGGCATCGACGGTGCGCACCTCGTCGGCGCGCGGGAAGCCGGCGGCAGCCGGCGCCGCGACCGGGGCGGCGGTCTGGCGAAAGTCCTCAAGGCTCATGCTGGCTTCCCCGCTGATACGTCCGGACCCTATGGAAGGGACTATGGGCGCTGCGGGGAAGGTCGAAAAGGTGGTATGGCGGATAATTCGTGTGCGTTATTGTTTTGTCACACCCCGCTCCAGCGCGTCGGCCTGCGCGGCGATGACGCGCTCGGTCCGCGAGAAGGCCTGGCGGCGGATCAGGACCATCAGCACGAACGCGGTTGCGGCGATCAGGACCCCGGGATGGATGAACCACGCCAGCGCCGCGAGCGCGAAGTAGTAGGCGCGCAGGCCGCCATTGAACGCCTTCACCGCCAGCGTCATGGTGGCGGCGATGTTGCCGGCCATGACCTTGCGCTCCGCCTCCGGCACCGGCGGCACCGGCGCCGAGCCGATCAGCGCGCAGCAGTAGTTGTACTGGCGCAGCGCCCAGGTGAACTTGAAGAAGCTGAAGACGAAGATGCCCATCAGCACCAGCATCTTCAGTTCCAGCAGCTCGCGCGAGGTGTGGACGGTGAAGGACAGCCCGCCCATGATCTCGTGCACCCGCTCGATGGCGCCGAAGGAGCCGACGAGCCCGGCCAGCACCAGCATGGTGGTGGAGGCGAAGAAGGTGCAGCTGTTCATGGTGTGGCCGACCAGCTGCGAATCCATGATGCGGTTGTCGCGCTCCAGCATGCGCTCCATCCAGACGGCGCGGATCAGCGTCAGGTGCTGGTTGACGGCGACGCGCTCCTTCAGCAGGTAATCCTGCACCAGCGTGAAGGCGCTCCAGGCGCCGAGGAACCAGACGACGGCGATGAGGTCGAGCGGGGTGGCGTCGGACGGCACGGGCGCCCTCTGTGAAGCGGAAACGGCTTCGGGTGTAGACCGCTCACGCCCCGGCGGCAAGGCGGCGTTGCAGCGCGGTCAGGATGAAGACGCGGATGGCGCTGGACAGGTTGCCGGCGCGGCCGGCGTCGATCTCCTCGATCAGCGCGTTGACCGAGACGCCGCGCGCCGCCGCTTCGGCCTTCAGCGCGTCCCAGAACTCCTCCTCCAGCGAGACGCTGGTGGGATGGCCGGCGATAAGGACGGAGCGTTTCTTCATGGGTGCTTTTTGCGAACGTGCCTGCGTCGGGCCCCCACCCAACCCTCCCCCACTGCGCGGGGGAGGGCTTGTTCCTCCCCCCGCGCAGTGGGGGGAGGTTAGGAGGGGGGACCGCTGCAGGCACTTACCACATCACCGCGGCCCGATCATCGTCTCCGGCCGCACCCATTCGTCGAACTGCTCCTCCGTCAGCAGACCGAGCGCCACGCCGGCCTCCTTCAGCGTCGTGCCCTCCTTGTGCGCCTTCTTGGCGATCTTCGCCGCGTTGTCGTAGCCGATGTGCGGGTTCAGCGCGGTGACCAGCATCAGGCTGTCGTTCATCAGTCTGGTGATGCGCTCGCGGTTCGGCTCGACGCCGATGAGTGCGTTGTCGGTGAAGCTCACCGCCGCGTCGGCCAGCAGGCGGATCGACTGCAGCACGTTGTAGGCGATCACCGGCTTGAAGACGTTCAGCTCGAAATGCCCGGTGGCGCCGGCCACCGTCACTGCGGTGTGGTTGCCCATCACCTGGGCGGCGACCATGGTCATCGCCTCGGACTGCGTCGGGTTGACCTTGCCGGGCATGATGGAGGAGCCGGGCTCGTTCTCCGGCAGGATCAGCTCACCGATGCCGCAGCGCGGGCCGGAGCCCAGCAGGCGCACGTCGTTGGCGATCTTCATGAAGGACACGGCGATGGTGTTCAGCATGCCGTGCGCCTCGACCAGCGCGTCGTGGGTGGCCAGCGCCTCGAACTTGTTGTCCGCCGTCACGAACGGCAGGCCGGTGATGTCGGCCACCTGACGGGCGAATTCCTCGGCAAAGCCTTTGCGCGCGTTCAGCCCGGTGCCGACCGCGGTGCCGCCCTGCGCCAGCTGGTACAGCCGCGGCAGGCAGGCGCGCAGCCGCTCGATGCCGAAGCGCACCTGCGCGGCGTAGCCGGAGAACTCCTGCCCCAGCGTCAGCGGCGTGGCGTCCTGCAGGTGGGTGCGGCCGATCTTCACGATGCCGGCGAAGGCGCGGACCTTGTCCTCCAGCACGCCGGCCATGTGCTCCAGCGCCGGGATCAGCTCGTGGTGGATCTGCTCGACCGCGGCGATGTGCATGGCGGTGGGGAAGCTGTCGTTGGACGACTGCCCCATGTTGACGTGGTCGTTCGGGTGGATCGGCGTCTTCGAGCCCTTCTCGCCGCCCAGCATCTCGATGGCGCGGTTGGAGATCACCTCGTTGGCGTTCATGTTGGTCTGCGTGCCGGAGCCGGTCTGCCAGACCACCAGCGGGAAGTGGTCGAGCAGCGTGCCGTCCACCACCTCCTCCGCGGCGTCGCAGATGGCGCGGCCGAGCCCGGGGTCGAGCGCGCCCAGCACCATGTTGGCCTGCGCCGCCGCCTTCTTCTGGATGCCCAGCGCGCGGACCAGCGGCGGCGGCATGCGCTCCCCGCCGATGCGGAAGTTCTGCAGCGAGCGCTGCGTCTGCGCGCCCCAGTAACGATCGGCCGGAACCTCGATGGGGCCGAAGGAGTCCGTCTCGATGCGCACGTTCGGGCCTGGCATGGCTGGCGTCCCCGGTGACTGTCGTTGCGGCCTTCTATCTTGCCCGATACCGGGACCCCGACAAGGGATCCCGCACATTGTTCTTGAAACGTTCCGGGAACTTCGGCACAGTTCGGGGGAGGATTGTCAACGCCGGAGGCTGCCATGGGCTCGTTCGCCGCAGACGCCGTTCAGGAAACCGTTAAGGCCTACATCGCGCGCCCCCGGGTGGCGGAGATGCTGGCGCGCGGCTGGACCATCCTCGGCCCGGGCGGCGAGGGCATGATGCTGATGGAAGGGCCGGACCCCGACCTGTGCGAGCCGGAATCCTTGGAATCCCTCACCCAGCCGCTGATCGGCCGGGCGTGGCTGCGCGCGCTGGAGCGCCTGGAGGAGGCGGCCTAGATCTCTTGGGATTACTCCATAAGAGTAATTGTCCAGTATACGACTTTGCTCAGCGGAGTAATTCCCAAGATACGACCCGCCGCATACGCACGTTAGTAAGTCGTTAACTGTTCTAGCCGCTTAATGGCTTCATCGACGCACACCCACCGATGGAGCCTCCCGATGGCCTACTCTTCCGCTAACCGCCGCGTTCAGTCCGCTTCTCTGGCTCACATGGCGCTTTTGGATGAGTTCATTCGGATTACCAAGGAAAAGCTGGGTACCCAGGAAGATGCGTTCGTCCGCGACAGCCTGGGCGACCTGCTGCTGACCCTGCGCGACGAGCGCGACGGCTACGCCCGTCTGGTCGAGATGCCGGCCCTCGAGGAGGCGGCCTGATCCCCGGGAAGCGATGCGGTGGGCGCGGCACCGCTTCCGGATCCATGCACCGAGTGGTTACAGCGCCCCTTCCTTCGCCAGCGCGTGCAGCGCTTCGCCCGTCAACCGGTACGGCAGCCATTCCTCCATCTGCTTGAAGCCGATGCGGTCATAGAAGCCGCGCGCCGGGTTCCAGTTCAGCACGCTGAGGTCCACCCGCTTGCAGCCGCGCTCGACGGCGCGCTGCGCCACCGCGGCCAGCAGCTTGCGGCCCACGCCGAACGTACGGGCGTGCGGCTGCACGTACAGGTCCTCGACGAACAGGCCGGCGCGGCCTTCCCAGGTCGAATAGTTGCGGAAGGTCAGCGCGAAGCCGACCGGCACGCCGTCCAGTTCGGCCATCAGCGCCTCGAACACCGCGTCCGGCCCCCAGCCGTCGCGGCGCACGTCGTCCACGGTGGCCTTCACCGCATGCGGCTCGCGCTCGAACTCCGCCAGTTCCTTGACGAAACCCAGGATGGTCGCGGCGTCGGCCTCGACGGCCGGGCGGATGGTGACGGTGGGCATGCGGTGTCTCTCCCGGTTTTCACGGGCCGGACGATAGCCGGGCGGCCGCGGGCCGACAACGCGCTTTGCGTCCGCCCTGCCCTGCGGGTGTAATGGGCGCATGCCCGCTGCGATCGCCATCCACTCCGCCCGCCCCGACGAGGCGCGCTCCCTCCTCGCCCTGACGGACGCGGTGAACGCCGCGTCGCCGTATACGCTGCACGCCGCCGGCGAACGGCCGTCCTGGCACGGCGGCGCCAATCCGGCGGAGGACCTCGCGGCGTTCCTGGCCACCGGCCTCAACGCGCTGCTGGTGGCGGAGGTGGACGGCCGCCCGGCCGGCACCCTGACCGCCACCGGCGGGCGCTTCCAACGGAACGGCGGCGTGGCGACGGTGGCGCTCGGCGTGCTGCCGCGGCACCAGGGCCGCGGGGCCGGCACCCGGCTGCTGGGGGAGGCCGAGGCCTGGGCGCGCGGCCGCGGCCTGCACCGGCTGGAGTTGACGGTGGCCGCGCCCAACCAGCGGGCGCACGCGCTGTACCGCCGCCTGGGCTATCGGGACGAGGGACGGCTGCGCGACGCCCTGCGCTTCGGCGGCACGTTCTGCGACGAAATCGTGATGGCGAAGGACCTCGGCCCGGCCGGCGTGCCGGAATGGGGGCCGCTGCTGCTGGACGCCCCGCCGGCGGCGCCGTTCGCCGGCCTGACGGTGCGCGAGGCGCAGACCGGCGACGCCGCGGCCTACCTCGCCTACGATCAGGCGGTGCGGCGGGAGACCCCGTTCCTGATGCGCACCGCGGAGGAAGGCTTGACCAGCATCGCGGCGGCGCGCCGCTTCCTCGCCGGGCAGCGGCTGGACCCGCAGCGCACGACCATCGTGGCGGCGGTGGGGCGGGACCTGGCCGGCACCGTCTCGGTGTGGTTCGGCGGCGCGCGGCGCATCGGGCACGAGGCCAGCCTCGGCATGGCGGTGCGCCGGGAGTATTGGGCCGGCGGCGTCGGCAAGCGGCTGATGACGGCGGCCGAGGACTGGGCGCGCGGGCGCGGCGCGCACCGGCTTTCGCTGTGGGTGCTCGGCCCCAACGTGCGGGCGCGGCAGTTCTACGCCGCGTGCGGCTTCGAGGAGGAGGCGGTGTGCCGACGCTACGCCCTGATCGACGGGCGCTTCGCCGACCATGTGGCGATGGGGAAGATCCTGAGCTAAGCCACCCCCGCCGCCCGCACCTCCCCCACCACCAGCTGCTCGTACAGGGCCAAGTACCGCGCCACCATGCGCTCCTCGGAATGGCGGGTGCGGGCGGCGGCGCGGCAGGCGTCGGGGTCGAGGCGTTCGGCGGCGGCGATGGCCTCCGCCATCTCCGGCACGTCGTTCACCAGGAACCCGGTCACTCCCGGCTCGATCACGCCGGCCAGCGGCCCGTGCGCGAAGCCCACCACCGGCGTGCCGCAGGCCAGCGCCTCCTGCGCCGCCACCCCGCCGATCTCCCCCTCTCCGCCCGGCGCCAGCAGGCAGCGGGCGGAGCCGAGCAGCCAGCGCTTGCGCGCGAAGCCGATGACGCCCAGATAGCGGCGCCGGCCGTCCAGGCGCGGCTGGATCTCGGCGCGGAAATAGTCCTGGTTCTCCGGCAGCGGGCGCAGCTCGCCGGCCAGCAGGATCTGCATCTCGGCCATCGCCGCGGCGTCGAGCGCCCGATGCATCCCGGAATCCGGCGTCACACTGCCGAGCGCCACGGCGAAGCGCCGCTTCGGCACGCGGATCGCCAGCCGGTCCACCGCCACTCCCGGCTCCAGCGGCGGCAGCAGGCGCACCCCGGCGGGCGGCCGCTGCGCCGCCGAGACGCCGTGCAGCCACGTCGCCGGCCGGTCGGGCGCCAGCGCCGCTGGCGGATAGGCGTCGAGCGACCGGTGCAGCGTCACCAGCACCGGCACGCCGGGCGGCGGCAGGTGGTCGTGGAAGTCGGCGCCGTGCAGGTGCACCAGGTCGACCGGCGCGCGGCCGACCGCGTCGGCGACCATGGCGCCCACCCGGCGGTTCACCGCGCCGCGCGCCCGGTCGTCCAGGCTCCCGCGCACCGGCGGCAGCGCGATCAGCTCCCCGGCCACGCGCGAGCCATCCGGGCCGATCACCAGCGAGCGGTGCCCGGCGCGGACCAGCGCGGCGTCGAGGGCCGCCACCACCGCTTCCGCCCCTTCGGCCCCCTCATGGCCGACCGGAGCGAAGGGCGAAGCGACGTTGAGGACGGTGAGCGCCATGTCTCACCGCGCCACGGCGGGAGACAACGCCGGCGCCCGCGCCGGGGCGTAGCGGCGCACCATCTCGGCGCAGAATTCCGCGAAGTCCTCCTTGGCCCTGGGCGGGCTGGTGTAGTGCGGCTCGACGCCCAAGTGCTCGGGCGTGAAGCAGAAGGTGACGGTGACGTCGAAGTCGGCCAGCGCCTCCATCTGCCGGTCGAACCAGTCCAGCGCCCCCTCGCGGTAGTAGTCGGCCCAGCTCAGCCCGGTGCGCAGGTAGGTGACGCCGAGGTCCTTCATCCAGCGCACGCCCTCGTCCAGGCGGTGGTCCTGGAAGTGGAACCACTGGCACAGGCCCAGGTCCGGCGTGTGCTTGCGGAACTCCTCCAGCGCCGGCTTCGGCGTGCCGTCCTCGCGGATCAGGCCCATGTAGAAGTGGCGGTAGTAGGAGGAGCCCTCCGCCTCCTTGTGCCGGGTCGTCGCCGGCCAGGCGCGCGGCAGGTCGAACAGGCTGTACCAGTGGACGCGCGGGGCGCGGCCCTTCAGCAGCTCCGCGGTGCGCTGCACGCCGAAGACCTGCACCTCCTCCGCCCCGAAGGTGGAAACGCCGACCTCCGACACCCACAGCGGCAGGTCGGTCACGGCCTGGATCTCCTTCAGCTTGTCCGGCCAGTCGTTGAGCTGCCAGTGGTTCCAGTCCAGTGGAAAGCCGTGCACCGCCACGGCGTCGAGTTTGTCCAGCACGCCCTGGCGCTTCATGTTCTCCATGAAGCCCGGGTCGATGGGCGAGATGCCGCCGAGCACCTGCGGCAGGTCCGGGTTGGCCTCGCGGATGGCGTCGGCCGCGCACGTGATCATCTCGGCGAACCGGGTCCACTCCGGATCGATCAGGAAGTCCCAGTGGGACTTGTTGTTCGGCTCGTTCCAGAGCATCACCGCTTCGATCATTCCCCCGCCCCCTGCTTATGCGCCACGCGTCGGATAGACCGGCGCCGCCCAGTGCGAGCGTTCGCCGACACGGCAGACGAAGACCTCCTCCTCCGGGTGGTCGATCACCTGGAACCCGGCCGAGCGCAGCATCGCCTCGGCGCAGGCCCGGTTCGGGACCCACCAGTTTGTTTCGTCGCCGCAATATTTATTTTCAATAAAAGCCATCCGCGGGTAACCCGGGCGTTCGAAGTGCTCCGCCGCGCTGAAGGGATAATCGGGTTCCACCGACTCCACCTCCTGCGTGCCGCGCAGCATGGACTGGAAGAGCAGAAGGTCGCCGGCCACGTGCTCGCGGATGAGGTCGAGCGCCAGCAGGGGGTGGCGCAGGTGGTAGAGCACCCCCATGAAGATGACGAGGTCGAACCGCTCCTTCAGCGCCGCCACGTCGTAGACGGACAGCTTGGCGAACTCGATGTCGGCGCCCATCACCTCGGCGGCGAACTTCGCCTGGGCGAGGTAGGTGTCGTCGTAGTCCACCGCGACCACCCGCTCGGCACCGCGCCGCTTCATCTCCAGCGCGTAGAAGCCGCCGTTGCAGCCGATGTCCAGCACCGAATTGCCGGTCAGGTCGGCCGGGATGGCGTGGGCGAAGCGCTGCCACTTGATGCGCGGGTAGTCGCCCAGGAAATGGTCGGGCGCGGTCTGCACGCCCTTGAGGTCGAGGTTGTGGAACCACTGGCCCAGCTCGCGGACGCGCCGCTCGATCTGATCGGGGGGAAGGTCGGATTTCACGGTGCTTGCTTCCTTCGCTGTCATTCCGCCGCTTCGGGAAGGGAGTTGCTGAGCAGGCCGATGGCCGCGCGGTAGCCGCGCACGGTGCCGACATCGACGTACGAGGTGCCGGCGCGCACGCCCACCGCCTCGCCACCCTGCGCGATCCAGGCGTTGACCAGGGTGCCGATGTACTCGTCCTGGCGCTCGCGCTCGACCCACAGGCGGTGCAGGTCGTGGAAGACCGAACCCGGCATCTTGAAGGCGCCCCAGATCCAGTTTGTGGAGGCGTGCGGGCTTTTGACCTGGATCTCCAGCACGCGGTCGTGCGCGTCGGTGACCACGGCGTCGAAGACCTGCGGCTGCTCGACCGGGAACAGCAGGAACGACAGGCGGTCGTCGGGCAGCGCGGCCAGCGCGTCCTCCGGGAACCACACCGTGTCCGGCAGGCCGATCATCACCGGCTCGCTCGGGTGGATCAGGTGCAGCGCGCGGAACAGCGCGTCGCACAGCCCGCCGGGGCGCGGCTGCACCACGTAGGTCATGGCGGCGTCGCCGTAATGGTCGCCGTAGTACTGCAGGATGTCGAACTTGGCCGGGGAGATGACGAACGCGATCTTGTCGGCGCCGCCCTTCACCATGCGGTCGACGAGGTACTCGCTGACCGCGCGCGGCCGTTCGGTGCCGCCCTCGAAGCGGCTGCCGACCGGCAGCAGCTCCTTGGAGAAGGCGAGCGGCTGGATGCGCGTGCCGCTGCCGGCCGCCGGAATGATGCCCCACATGTCACATGCCTCCCGTCATTCCCCGGCCGCACTTGCCCCCCTCACATCCCCCCCGCCCGCTTGCCGGCGGTTTCCAGGGCGTTGCGCAGGTCGGTGACGCGGCGGTCGGCGGTGTGCTCGGCCAGCGTGCGCTCGCGCGCCCGGCGGGCCATCTGCTCCACGTGGGCGCGCGGCAGGGCCAGCGCCGTGGTCACGTCGTCGGTCTCGCGCGCCACCAGGATCTCGTGCCCCGGCTCGAAGAAGCTGCCGAGCCCGTCGAAATCGTCGGAGATGATCGGCACCCCGCAGGCCGCCGCCTCGAACAGCCGGCCGGACGGGCACCAGCCCATGCGTTTCATCGCACCCCGCGTGACGTTCAGCGTGAAGCGTGAGGAGCAGAAGAAGGCCGGGTGCTCGCTTGGCGGCAGGTGGCGGACGAAGAACAGGTTCGGCGTCCACGGGAAGTCGTGCGGGTACTGGGCGCCGCCGATGACGAAGCGCCGCCGCGGCAGCCGGCGCGCCGGTTCGAGGAACAGCCGCTCCAGCGTCTCCTGCCGATCCTCGGCGTAGGTGCCGAGGTAGGACAGGTCGGCCATGTAGGTCTCGACCATCGGCACGGGCCGGTGCACCTCCGGGTCCACCCAGCCGTACAGCGGCACCGCGACCCTGGCGCCGAGGCGCTCGCGCAGCTCGGTCAGCGCCTGCCCGCCGGTGTAGCTGAGCACAAGGTCGAAGCCGCTTAAGCCCTCGGGGGGCAGGTAGGCCGGCCGCTCGCCCGCCGTCAGCCGCGCCAGGGTGACCGGCGTATCGAGGTCGTAGAACACCTTGCGCTGCGCGTTCGACCCCAGCACGAGGTCCGACGCCGCCACCCCGTCCGGGCAGTAGGAGGTGACCATCGCCACGTCGGCGTCGGCGACCTGCTGCTCGGCGTGCTTGGCGATGCTTTCCCAATCCGGATAGAGCACCAGGTCGCAGCCGGGAATTTCCCAGCAGTCGCGGTGCTCGGCGTAGTAGGGCACGTCGCGCTCGAAGAACACCACCCGGTGCCCCCGATGCACCAGCGCCTTGACCATGCCGCGCCACAGCGTGGCGTGGCCGTTGCCCCAGGAGGAGCTGATGGTGAGTCCGAAGATGACGAATTTCATGACGCCGCCGCGATGCTCCCGTCTTCGATCGTCAGGTTGACCCGCTCGACCCGCGGGCCCCACCCGTCGATGGAGAGAACGCTCACGGAGCCGGGATAGACCTCCAGCCGAAGAAAAAGATCGATCGGCACGCCGAGGTAATACGCAAGCGCCGCGCGGATCGGGTCGCCGTGGCTGACCAGCACGTGGACGCCCTCCGGGTCACGGTCGCACAGCTCGTTGATGAAGCCGCACACCCGCGCCTGCACCGCGGCGATGGTCTCGCCGCCCGGTGCGCGCGCCCGGCCGCGCGACCCGTTCCAGCGCCGCCACGCCGGGTCGGTCTCCAGGTCGGCGAAGTCCCTGCCCTCCCAGGCGCCGAAGTCCACCTCCAGCAGCGCGTCGGCGGCCTGCACCGTCAGTCCGTGCGGGCGGGCGATGGGTTCGGCGGTCTGGCGGGTGCGCGGCAGCGGGCTGGACCACACGCCGTCCACCCGCCGGCCGGCGTACCAGCACCCCAGCGCCTCCGCCTGCCGGACGCCGTCGGCGTTCAGCGGCACCGGCATGCGCCCGGCGAGCCCCCGCCCGACCCAGTCGTGGTCGGTGTGGCGGATGAGGTGGATGGACGTCATCCGCCTAGCAGGGGTCGCCGGACTCGATGAAGCGTTCGGTGCGCAGCCGCGCCTCGGCGTCGGTGAACTGCACCGGCGGCGACTTCATGAAGTAGGAGGACGGCCCCTCCAGCGGTCCGCCGATGCCGCGGTCGAGCGCCAGCTTGGCGCAGCGCACCGCGTCGATCACCACCCCGGCGGAGTTCGGGCTGTCCCACACCTCCAGCTTCAGGTCGATGCTCATCGGAGAACCACCGAAGGCGGAGGCCTCCAGGCGGATGTGCGCCCACTTGCGGTCGTCGAGCCAGGGCACGTGGTCGGAAGGGCCGATGTGGCAGTCGCCCTTGGGGAGGTCGTGGCCGACCTGGCTGGTGACCGCCTGCGTCTTGGAGATCTTCTTGGACTCCAGCCGCTCGCGTTCCAGCATGTTCAGGAAGTCGGTGTTGCCGCCGAAGTTCAGCTGGTAGGTGCGCTCCAGCCGCACGCCGCGCTCGCGCATCAGGTTGGCCAGCACGCGGTGCACGATGGTGGCGCCCACCTGGGACTTGATGTCGTCGCCGACGATGGGCAGCCCCTTCTCGGCGAAGCGGCGCGCCCAGGCCTCGTCCGACGCGATGAACACCGGGATGCAGTTGACGAAGCCGCAGCCCGCCTCCAGCGCGCGTTCGGCGTACCAGCGCGTCGCCTGCTCCGACCCCACGGGAAGGTAGGAGACCACCACGTCGGTGCGCGTGCGCTTGAGGATCGCCGTCACGTCCTCCGGCTCGGCCGCCGACTCCTCGACGAAGCCGGTGAGGTACTTGCCGAACCCGTCCAGCGTCGGTCCGCGGTGCACCGGTACGCCCAGGCTCGGCACCTCGGCGAAGCGCAGCGTGTTGTTGGGCGCGGCGAACACCGCCTCCGACAGGTCACGGCCCACCTTGGAGGCGGCGACGTCGAAGGCGGCGGAGAAGGTCACGTCGCCGACGTGGTAGCCGCCGAGACGGACGTGCATCAGGCCCGGCACCTCGGCGTCGTCGGGTGTCGCGCGGTAGTGCTGCACACCCTGCACCAGGGCCGAGGCGCAGTTGCCGACGCCGACGATCGCCACCCGGACCTTGCCGCCCTCGCCCATGCCCGTCATCGCCCCTTCACCTCGCGCGTGAGAGCCGCGGGTTCTCGCGGCATTTGCCGAGGAAACGAGAGGAATGCCCAGGGGTTCCGCGCGCGGGTGGGGCGCGTATGGGGCTCTCCATGCGGGGTGGTAGAGCTTGCCGGTGCGGTGGAGCGTGCTAATATGTGCATTGAATGTGCAAAACACGCACTTGATGCGCACACGAGGGGCGGATGGACGGGCTGCTTTCGGACTTTCTGAGCACCGTGACGGAGCCGCGAAAGGGATTCATCTCGCCCCAGCGGATGAGCCAGGCGCTGCGCATGCCGATCTCCGACCTCTCGCGCGTCACCCACCTGCACCGCAACACCCTGGCGGTCAAGCCGGACTCCCCGAAGGTTCAGGACCAGCTCGGCCGCATCGCGCGAATCGTCGCCACGGCGGCGGAGATGACCGGCGACACCGGGCAGGCCATCGTCTGGTTCCGCCACCAGCCCCTGTCCGGCTTTGACGGGCGCACGGCGCAGGAACTGGTCGAAGCCGGGCACGCCGACGCAGTTCTGGCGCACCTCGACATGCTGCGCGACGGCGTCTACGGGTGATCCCGACCATACGCTTCCGGAACCGGCTCTGGCGCGTGCTCGCGCCGCGCTGGGCGCACGCTCCGCTCAGCGGGGAGGGCGCGGCGCGGCACGGCGGGC
>Ga0196970_1001549_pt1 | contig 14782 bp, 12 predicted proteins | sample S1v_513CmetaG_FD_148672 | JGI IMG/M metagenome (GOLD analysis project Ga0196970, IMG submission 148672) | Soil microbial communities from Anza Borrego desert, Southern California, United States - S1+v_5-13C | ecosystem: Environmental > Terrestrial > Soil > Desert | place: USA: California... | reverse complement strand
TCGTCTCAGGCGCGCTCGAAGCGTCGAACGTCGATCTTGCGGCCGAGTTCACGAACTTGATCACGACACAGCGCGCATACTCTGCGGCGTCGCGCATCATCACAACAGCTGACCAAATGTTGGAAGAGCTGCTGATGATCAAGCGCTAGTGCATAAGCGTGTCCGGGTAAGAAATGAGTAAGAGACTCATGTTCTAATTCGAGACACGCTTTTGCAGTATTTTCAGCCGGCGTCTTAGTCGTTTCTTTAGCGCTCCGAGTTATCGTGAAGCGTAAGAAAACGAGGAGAAGGCGCAATGCAGAAGCAACGCCGCTATGATGGGGTGGTGATGGGTCCCGACGGGAATCCCCTCACTTTGGACGATCTGCCGCCGCCGGGCACGACCCGTTGGGTCATCCGCCGCAAGGCAGAAGTTGTCGCCGCCGTGCGCGGCGGCCTGCTCACGCTCGAAGATGCGTGCGCGCGTTACGGGCTTTCTGAAGAAGAGTTCGAGGCGTGGCGCAAATCGATCGAGAAGCACGGGCTCCCCGGCCTGCGCACCACGCGCATCCAACACTATCGCGGCGCCGGCATGTAATCGCCGGCCCCGCGCCTTCGGGCCGCGGGTGGTCCACCGCACCGATAAAAGCCCTCGCCTCGCGGCGGGGGCTTTTGCGTTCTTCTGATCCCGGCTCCCGGGACGCCACTAATCGTGCTGCGCATGGCTAATGGCGCTTAACCATTGTTTCATGCCCCACCGGGCAATTTCTGCCGACCGGCGAGATTTGCCCAGCTGATTCTGGGCGCTCGTCTTCGTGCGTGCAGAGGCTGGGCGTGAACGGTTTTGCCGATCTATTGTTGAAAGCGGGGCCGACGCGGCTATTCGCGGCGTTGGGCATTACCGCGGTGGCGGCCGCCCTGCTCTTCACACTCGTGCTGCGCATGGGCGGGGAAGAAAAATCGTTGCTGTTCGCCAGCGTGGACATGCGCGAGGCGGGCGAGATCACCCAGCGGCTCGACCAAGCCGAAATCCCATACGAGCTCCGCGGCGACGGCAGTTCGATCTTCGTTGCGCGCTCGCGGGTGCTGGAAGCGCGGATGATGCTGTCAGCCGAGGGCCTGCCTTCACGCGGCTCCATCGGTTACGAAATTTTCGATGAGCCAGATGCGCTCGGCCAAACCCAGTTCCAGCAGAACATCAACCGCCTGCGTGCGCTGGAAGGCGAACTCGCCCGCACAATCGGCTCTCTCGACGGCATCGCCGCCGCCCGCGTGCATCTTGTCCTGCCGGAACGGCAGTTGTTTGCGCGCGAGACCGAGCAGCCCTCCGCCTCGATCGTGCTCAAACTGCGCCGCGATGAGCTGACCGACGGCCAAGTCCGCGCCATCCGCAATCTCGTCGCCAGCGCCACCCCAGGCCTTACAACCAGCCGCGTCACCATCATCGACGAAACGGGCCGCCTGCTGGCCGCAGCGCAATCGGAAGACGGCGCTGTCGCCGAAGGCATCGACTCTCGCCAAACCGCGACCGAGGAGCGCATCCGCAGCACGGTGACGGATATCGTCGAAGGGGTTGTCGGGCAGGGCAACGCACGCGTGCAGGTCACGGCGGAGATGGACTTCAACCGCGTCAGCGAAACCTCGGAGCGCTTCGATCCGGAGGGCCGCGTCGTACGCTCGACGTCGACGACGGAAGAAACTGCCGCCAGCAACGAGCGCGCAGGCGGCGCAACGGCTGGCGCCAATGTGCCGGATCCGAATGGCGGCGCAGGCAGCGGTACTCAGAACAACAACAATTCGAGCCAGGAAACCGTCAACTACGAAATCTCGCGCACGACCCGCACCGAAGTCAGCGAGGGCGGACGCATTCGCCGGCTCTCCGTCGCGGTTGCCGTCGATGGCGTGTTGACGCCGGGCGAGAACGGAGCGGAAGTCGCCTACGCGCCGCGTAGCGAAGAAGAAATGCAGCGGCTTACTGCACTCGTGCGCTCTGCCGTGGGCTTCAATGCCGAACGCGGCGATATCGTCGAAGTGGTCAACACCCAGTTCGCACGCATGGCGCCGCCCGGCGGCGAGCTGGCCGAGCCCGGCATGCTCGCCTTCCTCGGCGATCTCGACGTCATGCGCATCGTCGAAATCGTCGCTGCATTGGTGGCGGCCATGGCGTTCGTCTTCTTCGTATTGCGGCCCCTGATCGGCGGTTTGGTGCGCGGCGCCGGGGGCCCCGCATCCGCGGACGCGCTTTCTACAAATGTCCCGGCGCTGCCGGGGCCGTCAGGCGCCGCGGCCGCCCTGCCCGCGCCGGATGATCCGGAAGCCGTGATCGACATCGCGCAAATTCAAGGCCGCGTGCGCGCATCGTCGGTCAAGAAGGTCGCAGAAGTCGTCGATAAGCACCCGGATGAATCGATCCAGATCATCCGCGGCTGGCTCAACAACGCGATGTGACGCCCATGAACGCTGTTGCAAAACCCCAACCCGCCGCCGTCGCGGCCCCCGCTCCGGAGCCGCCGGCATCGGGCAAGATCGACACGTCGAAGTATAGCGGCGTGGAGAAAGCCGCGATCATCCTCATGTGCCTCGGCGAAGAGGCCAAGGGTCTTTGGCAGCTGCTCGACGAAGAAGAGATCAAGGAGATCTCTCAGGCAATGTCATCGCTTGGCCTCGTGTCGGCAGCGACAGTGGAAACTCTTGTGCTCGAGTTCGTAAATAAGCTCTCCGGCTCCGGCGCCGTGATGGGCTCATACGAGCAGACCCAGCGCATGCTTTCGGCCTTCCTGCCCAAGGAGAAGGTCGAGTCGCTGATGGAAGAAATCCGCGGCCCGGCCGGCCGCAACATCTGGGACAAGCTCGCTAATGTGAACGAAGCGGTGCTGGCGAGCTATTTGAAGAACGAATACCCGCAGACAGTGGCCGTCGTGCTGGCGAAGGTGCGGCCTGAACACGCGGCAAAAGTGCTCGGAGAGTTGCCGGAAGACTTCGCCTCTGAATGCGTGATGCGCATGCTGGCCATGGAGCCCGTACAGCGGGAAATCCTTGAAAAAATCGAGACCACGCTGCGCACGGAGTTCATGTCTAACCTTGCCCGCACATCGAAGCGCGACAGCCACGAACTGATGGCGGAAATCTTCAACAATTTCGACCGGCAGACAGAGTCCCGCTTCGTCAATTCGCTCGAGTCCAAGAACCGGGAAAGCGCCGACCGTATCCGCGCGCTGATGTTCGTGTTCGAAGACCTCGGCAAACTGGACTCGGGCGGCGTGCAGACGCTGCTGCGTTCTGTCGATAAGGGCGATCTGGCGCTTGCGCTCAAGGGCGCCTCGGATGCGCTGCGCACCCTCTTCTTCTCGAACATGTCCGAACGCGGCGGCAAGATTCTCAAGGAAGATATGGCGGCAATGGGCCCTGTGCGTCTGAAGGACGTCGATGCCGCGCAAACACGCATGGTGGCGACGGCCAAGGAACTCGCGGCGCGCGGTGAGATAGTGCTCTCCGACGGCAAGTCAGAAGACGAGCTGATTTACTGATGGCCACCATCCGCCGATACGCCTTCGATACTGAGTTCGCACCCGACGGCGCGATTCTCAGCGCTGCGCCTAAGCCGCCCACCCCGGACGAAGTCGAGGCCGAACGCGTCGCCGCCTATTCCAAGGGCGCGCAGGACGCGACGGCGCAAGCCGAGCGTGAGGCCGCCGTCGCTCTGCAAGCCCTGGCGGACGCGGCGTCCGCCGTGCTGACGCGACTCGACGCGGAAAGCCGGGCGATGCGCGAGGAAGCGGCGCGCGTCGCCTTGGCGGCGGCGCGGAAAATTGCCGGCGCAGCACTAGACGCATACGGTGCTGAACGCGCAGCCGCCGCGATCGAAGCGGCGATGGACACGCTGCGGCATCAGCCGCGCCTGTTGGTGAAGCTCTCGCCCGAAGCGGTGGACGTTCTAAAGCCCCGCATCGATGAAATGACCGAGACGCATGCCTATGCCGGCGCCGTGCTGGTGCGCGCCCAACCAGGCCTGCGCAAAGGCGAAGTTTCGATCGATTGGTCGGACGGCGTCATCACCATGAACCCGGACGAAGCCGCACAGCGGATTGAAGCGCTCGTGGAAGCCGCGCTCGCTGCGCCGACGACGAATACCTGAAAGGCAAGACGATGTCAGACCTGAAGCTCGACGAGTTCGCCCCTACCCCCGACATGGGCGGTGCACCAGACAATACAGAGCGCAGCGCCGCCGATCTGGCCGCCGTCTACGACGTGCCGGTGAACATCCAGGCGGTGCTGGGAAGGTCCTACATGGAGGTCGCCTCGTTGCTGCGGCTGTCGCGTGGATCGGTGATCGAACTCGACCGCAAAGTCGGCGAAGCGATCGATATCTATGTCAACAATCGCCTGGTCGCGCGCGGCGAAGTCGTCGTCGTCGATGAACGCCTGGGTGTCACCATGACTGAAATTATCAAGGACGGGGACGTCGCTTAAGGCGGCGTGAGGAGCACGGATATGCGTTTGCTGATCGTCGGCCCGCTCGGAGGACAAATCTCCGCCGCCACGAAGATCGCCATGGAGAACGGGGCGAAAGTTTCGCACGTCGATACGATCGAACAGGCGACGACGGCCTTGCGCGTGCGCGGCGCCGACCTGCTCATGGTCGATGCCCGGCTCGATATCGAGAATCTGATCCGCGCGAACGAAGCGGAACGCATCGTCGTGCCGGTTGTCGCCGCGGGCGTCGGTGTCGATCCGATGATGGCGGCGCGGGCGATCCGCCAGGGCGCGCGCGAATACATCTCGTTGCCGCCTGATCCGGAGCTGATCGCGGCTGTGCTGGCCGCAGTGTGCGATGACGAACGGCCTATGATCGCCGCCGACGCGGCGATGAAGCAGGTGATCGCCCTTGCCGATCAGGTCGCAGGCTCCGACGCCTCGATCATGATTACAGGCGAGAGCGGCGTCGGCAAGGAAGTGCTGGCGCGCTACGTGCACAAGAAATCGAAGCGCAAAGACAAGCCATTCATCGCGGTCAACTGTGCGGCGATCCCGGAACACCTGTTGGAAAGCGAACTGTTCGGCCACGAGAAAGGCGCCTTCACCGGCGCCATCGCGCGCCGTATTGGCAAGTTCGAAGAGGCCGACGGCGGCACGCTGCTGCTCGACGAAATCTCGGAAATGGATTTGCGGCTGCAGTCGAAGTTGCTGCGGGCGTTGCAGGAACGCGTAATCGATCGCGTCGGCGGCACGAAGCCCGTTCCGGTCAACATCCGCATCCTTGCCACGTCGAACCGCGATCTCGCGCAATCGGTGCGGGCGGGCGAGTTTCGCGAGGACCTGCTCTACCGGCTCAACGTCGTGAACCTGCGCATTCCGCCGCTGCGCGAACGCAAAGATGATCTCGCCGCGCTTTCGGCCTTCTTCATCGACAAGTACGCGCGCGCCAATGGCCGCCCAGCCCGCCGGCTGTCGCCAAAGGGGCTTGAACAGGTGCTCGCGCATGCGTGGCCCGGCAATGTGCGCGAACTTGAGAATGCGATGCATCGCGCCATCCTATTGACCAATGCCGAAGACGTCGGCGCCGAAGCGATCCGCGCGCCTGATGGCGCGCCGGTCGGCAGGCGCGACGCCACTGGAGACGCGATCGAGGCGGCCCAAGTTGCAGCGCGCAATCTCGTCGGCCGAACGGTGGCGGAAGTGGAGCAAGATCTGATCCTCGAGACGCTGACCCACTGCCTCGGCAACCGCACGCATGCCGCACATATCCTCGGCATCTCGATCCGAACGCTGCGCAATAAGCTCAAACTCTATGGCGACGAAGGCGTGCGCATCCCGCCTCCACCCACCGGCCAAGCGGCGTAAGGCTCTTTAATCGATGACTGACGCCGCACAGCCGCAAGGCTCCGCGCTTTCCTTCGGCATATTGCGCGGCTTCGTCATGCGCGGCGAGATCGCGCTCGCCGGCGGCGTGCTGGGTATTCTGGCGATCATGCTGGTGCCGCTGCCCGCGGTGCTGCTCGATTTCCTGCTTGCGATCTCGATCGTCTCCTCGATCCTCGTGCTGATGACGGCGCTGATGATCAAGAAGCCGCTCGAGTTTACGGCCTTTCCGTCGGTGCTGCTGCTTACGACGCTGCTGCGATTGGCGCTCAACATCGCCACCACGCGCCTCATCCTCGCCAACGGCCAGAACGGCGAGCATGCCGCCGGCGAAGTGATCGCGGCGTTCGCGAACTTCGTCATGGGGGGCGAGTTCGTCATCGGTGTCATCGTGTTCGCGATTCTGGTGATCGTGAACTTCGTCGTCATTACCAAGGGTTCGACCCGGATCGCCGAAGTCGCCGCGCGCTTCACCTTGGACGCGATGCCCGGCAAGCAGATGGCGGTCGACGCCGACCTTTCCTCAGGCCTCATCAACGAACAACAAGCGCGCGAGCGCCGCAAAGCGCTGGAAGACGAAAGCTCGTTCTTCGGCGCGATGGACGGCGCCAGCAAGTTCGTGCGCGGCGACGCCATTGCCGGCCTGCTGATCGTCTTCATCAACATTATCGGCGGCATCATCATTGGCGTCATGTCGCACGGCATGGACTTCGCCGAAGCCGGCCGCACCTACACCCTGCTTACCGTCGGCGACGGCTTGGTGACGCAAATTCCGGCACTGATCGTTTCCGTCGCCGCTGGTTTGTTGGTGACGAAGGCGGGCATCGATGGCGCCGCGGATAAAGCGTTGGCCAAGCAGCTCGCCTCTTACCCGGTTGCACTCGGTGTCGTGTCCGCGTGTGCCTTCGGCGTCGGCCTATTGCCCGGAATGCCGTTGCTGCCGTTCTGGATACTGGCGTTCGGCGCCGGACTGCTCGCATGGAATCTGCGCCAAGCGAACCAAGCCGCCAAGGTCGCCGAGGCCGCAGCGCCGCCGCCGGCCGCGCCGGTGGACGAAACCCCCGCGGCTTCGCTGGCGATGGATGATGTGCGCATCGAGCTGGGCTTTGCGCTGCTGCCGCTGATCAACGACGTGCAGGGCCGGCGCCTCACCGATCAAATCAAGGCGCTGCGCAAGACGCTAGCGCAAGAATTCGGCTTCGTGATGCCGAGCGTGCGCATCCTCGACAACGTGCAGATGGGCGCGGACAGCTACGCCATCCGTGTGCGGGAAATGGATGCCGGCGACGGCAAGCTGAAGATGGGCGCGCTGCTGGCGATGGATCCGACAGGCTCGGGCATTTCTATCCCCGGCGAAGCGGTGAAGGAGCCCGCCTTCGGCCTCGATGCGAAATGGATCGACGAACGCGCACGCGAAGAAGCGAGCTTCCGCGGCTACACCGTGGTCGATCCGGCCACCGTGCTTGCAACGCACCTGACCGAGGTGATCAAGGAGCATATGAATGAGCTCCTGACGTTCTCGGAAGTAAAAAAGCTGATCAAGGATTTGCCCAAGGACACGCAAACGCTGCTCGACGATGTCGCGCCGGCGCACATTTCCTGGTCGGGCGTACAGCGCATCCTGCAGAATCTGTTGAAAGAACGCGTCTCGATCCGCGATCTTGGCGCCATCGTCGAAGCCATCGCCGAAGCGGCGCCGGCGATGCACGACCTGGTTCTGATCACCGAACATGTGCGCGCGCGCTTGGCGCGCCAGATTTGCCACCAACACCGCAATCCCGACGGCTCGCTGCCCATCATCACGCTCTCGCCCAATTGGGAGCAGGCCTTTGCGGAAGCCATCGTCGGCGAAGGCCAACATCGTCAACTCGCGCTCGCGCCGTCGCGCCTGCACGATTTCGTCGCCGACGTGCGCGGCGCGTTCGAACGCGCGGCGCAGGCGGGCGAGACTCCGGTGCTGCTCACCTCCCCCGGCATCCGACCGTTCGTGCGCTCGCTGATCGAACGGTTCCGCCCGTCGACGGCCGTGCTCGGCCAGGGCGAGGTGCACGCAAAGGTGCGGCTGAAGGCGATGGGACAGGTTTAAACTCTGTCATTTAGCGGTGATTAACCATAACAGGACACCGCCGCTAACGCGTCCCTAATGTCTGGCTGCGCATATCGAGCGCATGGGCGCCACCGTCGCCATTTCCGAAAGCCTCCAGCCGCGCAAGCGCGCTGCGCCGATCTTCGCCGTCGCCTCCGGCAAAGGCGGCGTCGGCAAGACTTGGCTTTCGACCATGCTCTCGACCGCGTTTGGCCGCGCGGGGCAGCGCGCCTTGCTGGTTGATTGCGATCTCGGGCTCGCGAACGTGGACGTGCAGCTGGGCGTGCGGCCGCAGGCCAGCGTGCATTCGGTTGTGCGCGGCTTTGTCGAGCTGAACGAAGCGGTGACGCCGGTACTGGGCGGGCCTGGCCGCAACGGCGGCTTCGATCTGATCTCTGGCCATTCGGGCGACGGTTCGCTCGGCGCAGTAAAGCTCGAAGAAGTTCACCGCATCGCCAACGATCTAAAGAAGCTGACGCCGCATTATGACCGCGTCATCCTCGATCTCGCCGCCGGTATCGATCCGACCGTGCTGCGCTTCGCGCGCGCCGCCGATAAACTGGTGTTGGTGACCACCGAAGAACCCACCGCCCTCACCGACGCCTATGCGCTGGTGAAGCTGCTGCGCCTGCAGGGCGCGCAAGTCGTGCCGTGGGTAATCGTCAACATGTCCGAGAACCGCGTCAAAGGCCGCAAAGTGTTCGAGCAATTCTCACTGGCCTGCAACGAGTACCTCGGCTTCAAGCCGAAGTTCGCCGGCGCCATCTGCCGCGACCCGCGCGTGCCGGACTCCATCCGCGCACAGACGCCGCTACCGATCCGCCACCCGCAGAGCCAAGCCTACGAAGACGTGATCCGGATCGTCGAGACGCTGAACGCGAACTAGGCTCGCGTCGCGCGCGCAGCGCGCATTGTCGCAAACTCGTCCATTTGCTCATTCTCGCGCTTCTCGCGCTTGGTTTTCTCGCGCTGGTCTTCCAGCTCTATCAGGCGCTCGAATTTGCGCGCTTCGACGTGCGCCTCGGTGATCAATGCACGCAGCCGTTCAATCTCTTGGTTGATCAGCACGCGTTCCGCCTCGAGCGCCCTGCGGATCCGGATCGCCGCGACAGCGTAACCGCCGTAGGCGCGCGTTGATTCGTAATCTCGTTGCGCCAGCGCCTGTTCGGCCCGCACAGTTTGCTCGTGACCTGCAATGCGCTGAGCAATCTCGGCGTCGCGCGCAACCTGTTCGGAGAGGGCTCGGCGCAGCGTTTCCAGATCGCGTTCGGCGAGCTTTAGAAGCGTACGAAAAGCTTTCATTGCAGCGCCTCGGCGAGCATGGCGAAGCCGTCCTTGATCGGGGTGCGGTCATCGCGGGCTTGAGTCAGGAATGCTTCCAAAGCGGGGCGCACGCGCACTGCTTCATCGACCTGCGGATCAGCGCCGGGCTTGTAGGCGCCAATGCGGATCAATTCTTCCATCTCGGAATAGAGACTGAGCGCCTCGCGCGCTTTGGCCACCAGCAGGTTCTCTTCGGCCGTGTGGCACATCGGCATGAGGCGGGAGATCGACTTCAGCACGTTGATCGCGGGATAGCGGCCACGTTCGGCGATCGCGCGCTCCATGACGATGTGGCCGTCGAGGATGCCGCGCACGGCGTCGGCGATCGGCTCGTTGTGATCGTCGCCGTCAACGAGCACGGTGAAGAGCGCCGTGATCGAACCGTTCTGCCCTTCATGCCCCGGCCCTGCGCGCTCGAGCAGCTTGGGCAGCTCGGCGAACACGGAGGGCGTGTAGCCTTTGGTTGTTGGCGGTTCGCCCACGCTCAAGCCGATCTCGCGTTGCGCCATGGCGAAGCGGGTGACGGAGTCCACGAGCAGCAATACGTCGAGACCTTCGTCGCGGAAGTGTTCGGCGACAGCGCAAGCCATGTGCGGCGCGAGGCGGCGGCGCGCCGCGCCTTCGTCGGAGGTCGCAACTACGACGACAGACCGGCGGCGGCCCTCCTCGCCCAAAGTATCTTCGATGAACTCTTTGACTTCCCTGCCGCGCTCGCCGACGAGGCCGATGACGATGACATCGGCATTGGCGCCCCGCGCCAGCATCGACATCAGCACCGACTTGCCGACGCCGGATCCGGCGAACACGCCCATGCGCTGACCACGGCAAATGGCGGCGAAGCTGTTGATCGCTCGCACCCCAACATCAAGTCGGCCGCCCACGCGGGCGCGGTCGTGCGCCGACGGCGGCGCGGCACGCACCGGGCGCGGTGTGAGCCCTTGCGGTAGCGGCCCTTCGCCATCCACAGGATTGCCGAAGCAATCGATCACCCGGCCAAGCCAAGCCCGCGACGGCCGCGCCATCGGCGCCTGGCCTTCCAGCTCGACGCGCGCGCCAGGGCGGATCGCTTCGATCGAGTCGTAGGGCGCGAGCAGCGCACGGTCACCGCGGAAGCCGACGATCTCGCCGCGCGTCGCGCGGTGTCCCTGCACCGTCGCGCGCGCGCCGAGCGCCAGCGCTTCGATCGGCCCGCTCACTTCAACGAGCGCGCCTGACAAACCGGTCACGCGGCCTTCGAAGCGACGCGGGTCGAGCGCGTCGATCTCGCTAGCGAGTCTTGAGAGTAATGAAGGCATCGCGTGCGCGTGTTCCTCCACACTTTCATCAGCTGGTATGGTGAATCAAAACCTAACGCATTGCGTTGATTTACGCGGTTCGTTCATCAGCCGATTCAAACGCAACGGCTTGCGGCTAGGATTTCTTCAGCATCTAGCGCTTGCTCGCTGAATCGAACACTGATTCATGAGTCTTAACGAAGCTGATGAAGGGCGGGGCAACGCAAATTTGGCAACCACGGAAGTAAGAAGTGTTACCCGTTAACGTCTTAGTTACCGGCAGCATGGTTATGATTCTGTGGATTATGCCGAGGCGTTTTCGCCGACGGGGAGCATCTTATGCGAGTCTTGTTGATCGAAGACGATAGCGCGACGGCGCAGGGCATTGAGCTGATGCTCAAGTCCGAAGGGTTCAATATCTACTCGACCGATCTGGGCGAGGAAGGCATCGACCTCGGCAAATTGTACGATTACGACATCATCGTACTCGACCTCACGCTGCCCGATATGCACGGCTACGACGTGCTGAAGCAGCTCCGGGTGGCACGGGTGAACACCCCCATCCTGATCCTGTCGGGCACAGCCGATATCGACACCAAGGTCCGCGGTCTCGGCTACGGCGCCGACGACTACATGACCAAGCCTTTCAACAAGGACGAGCTGATCGCGCGGATCAACGCGATCGTCCGCCGGTCGAAGGGTCACGCTCATTCCGTTATCAGAACGGGCGACATCACGGTGAACCTCGATGCCAAAACGGTGGAAGTCACCGGCCAGCGCGTCCACCTCACGGGGAAAGAATACCAAATGCTGGAGCTGCTCTCGCTCCGCAAAGGCACCACACTCACCAAAGAGATGTTCCTGAACCATCTCTATGGCGGCATGGACGAGCCGGAACTGAAGATCATCGACGTGTTCATCTGCAAGCTGCGCAAAAAGCTGGCGGCCGCAACCGGCGGCGAACACTACATCGAAACCGTCTGGGGCCGCGGCTACGTGCTGCGCGATCCGCAAGAGGCCGGTGTCGCGGCCACGCCGACGTCGGGCGTCGCAGCCTAAACTAAAACCGTAATTCGCTGCTAGAGGGCGGGTCGCTGCGTGCGGCTCGCCCTTCGCGTATTCTCGCGCCGCACTCTGAGGCGAGCCGGGACGCGCATTCACCATGTTTGATCGGCGAGAGCTTTTGCTGGGCGGCGCGGCCGCACTCGCAGGCTGCGCGCACGCGCCTGCAAGCGCGCCGCCGGATCCATCCGTCGATGCGCAATTCCGCGACGCGGTCGATCGCATGGGTCAGCGACCACGGCGCTTGCGCCCATTTCTGTTGCGCCGCTTCGATCCGGTCCGGCTTACCCCCGAGACGCGCATTCTCTATGAGTCTCTGTTGCCGGGGGCCGAAGCGGACGCGGCGCTTGCCGAATTCCCCTGGGGACAAAGCGGCGCGCCCTACCCGGTCACACATCGCAATGGCACGTATCGACGCGCCGCCGAGATGCGCGAGGACGACCGCCCCAGTATTTCCGTGCGCGAAGTCACCAGCGACACCAACCGGATCGACGGTCACGCCGCGCGCGGCGTCATCGCGCCGGACTTCCTCATCGACGCCGCGATCATCGAAGTAGAAGCCGCGCAACAGCGCGTCGCCACCGCCGGTCAGCGCTGGTCGCCCTTGGCGGAGGCGCTGGGACGCCAGAGCGACAAGCTGCGTGAGCTGCGCGCGCGCTCGACCTCCGAACCTGGCGTGTGGCGGCTGCCGCGCGGCGAAGACTATTATCGGCTGGCGCTGCAGTTTCAGCTCGGCGCCGCGATCGATCCGCGCGACGCGCATGATCGGGCGATGGCGCGTTGCCGGGCGCTTCAATCGGAGGCGGACGCGCTGCTCCGCACGCAGGGCCTCGCCACCAGCGATGTGGCGACGCGTTTGCGCACGTTGGCGCGGGATGAGCGGCATTTCTTCGCTGACAGCGCAGAGGGCAAAGCACAGGCCGTCGCCTTCATGAGCGAACGGCTCGATCGAGCGCGTGCGCTTGTCGCTGGCCAAATCGAGGGCGCAAGCGAAACGCCGGCGCAGGTGCGCCTACTTCCCGCGTCGCAAGAAGCCGACGGCGCTATGGGCCGGCGCCAAGGCGCAAATTATTTGGTCGATCTCGGTAACATCCGCGCGCGGCCGCGCTGGACGCTGGCGAGCGTCGTGCACCACGAACTGATTCCCGGCCACATCCTGCAAGCGCCGCATCAGCGTACGGCGGCGCCGTCCGACATGCAGCTGCGCCATTCGCTCGGCTATTCCGAAGGCTGGGCCGCCTATGCCGAACAACTGGCCGATGAAGTAGGCTGCTTCTCCGACGATCCGCTGAGCCGCATCGGCTATCTGCAATGGATGCTCTTCCGCATGGCGCGCATCGTTGGTGATACGGGCATGCACGTGATGCGCTGGAGCCGCGAGCGAACGATCGAGGAAATGCGCGCGCTGCAGGGCGACAGCATCGCCTTCATCAGCATCGAAGAGGATGTCGCGCGTTTTGCCGCTCAGCCTGGCGCGTATGCGGCGCAAGGTTTGGCGGCGCTACATATCTCCGAGCTGCGTGAACGCACCCGCCGGCGCGCCCGCGATTTCGACATCGTGCGCTTTCACAATGCAATGCTGCGCCACGGCCCTCTCTCCCCGCCCGGCCTTGAGCAAGCCGCACGCGTGGCGTTCAGGTAAAAGAAAGGGCGCCGGCAAGAAGCCGACGCCCCGCGCTTAGGAGTTGGGAGACCTTAGTACTTGTAACGAAGGCCAAGCGAGAACGTGCGGCCAAAGGCGTGATAGAACGAACTCCGATCATCCGGCGACAGGAACTGATCGTTCACTTCGTCGGTGAGGTTCAGGCCCTCGAATGTGATCGTGAAGTTGTCGTTGACGTTGTACGCCGCCGCCGCATCGATGTTGGTTGTGCCTGCGGTAGATTCCGACGCGTTGCCATCCCGGCCCGGAAGGTTGGTCAGATAGTCGCTGCGGTGCGCCGCGGCGAGGCGGGCGCTGAAGCGCTCATCTTCGTAATAGATCGTCGCGTTGTACGATTCGCGCGACAGGCCCGTGAGGTCGCCGACCGCAACAACGTTGCCGAGATTGTCGAGATACTCGATCTCCGATTCGACGTGCGTGTAATTGCCGGTGAAGCCGAAATTGCTGAGAATGCCCGGCAAGAATGTGAATGGCAGCTGGATGCCGATCTCGTAGCCTTCGACCGGGCCGCCAGGCGTGTTGACCGCCTGATTGTATTGCCACGGCTGGTCCATACAGCCGGCCACAACGCCGCCGCACGCAAACAAGCCGAATGAATCGTCCAGTCCCGCCGGGTTCGCTGCGTAGTTCGGCAGCGTGCTGCGGAATGTGGTGACAAACGAATCGATCTCTTTCCTGAACAGAGCCACCGAGATCAGCGATTCCGGCGCAAAGTACCATTCGAACGAAAGATCGTACGCAGTCGCACGGAACGGCTCGAGGTCCGGATTGCCGAGCGTGATCGTCCGGTTGGCGCCGGAGATCGACACCGCCGGCGCGGGGTTCACGTTGCCCAGGCCGGGACGCGACATCACTTCCGAAGCGCCGAAGCGGATCAAGAAGTCGTCCATCGGCTCCAGCACCATGTTCAGCGATGGCAGCGTGTCGGTGTAGTTGTTCTCGCCGCGCACCGCATCGAAGAACGGCGCGGCTAGAGTTGGCGCGTAACCGACGGCGTCCATGTTGGTTTCGACGTAGCGTATGCCGATATTGCCGCGGAATGGCATCGTTGCGATTTCGCTGTCCCAATCGAGTTGCGCGAACGCGCCCATCGAATTTTCGGTCACTTCGCGATTGTTGCCGAGCGCCGGGATACGCGAGAGCGGATAGCGTGCCGGGTTGCTGAGATCGAGCGCGAGCGTGGCCAGCGCGAAATCCGGGCTGGACCAGATATTGGTGTTACCCGCTGGGATATCGAGCGAGCGGCCGCTGAGTTCAACGAGCGTCGCATATGTGCTCGGCGCAACGACCGGGGTTTGGCCGAGGCAAGCCTCGGCATTGCTAGCGGCCGTGAACGACACGGCATTGCAGCCTGGGCTCGAAATGCCTGCCTGAAGTGGGTCGCGCCGCATCTCGGTGGTGGCAAACTGGAATTCCTTCCAGTTCAAACCCGCCGTCAGCGTGAAAACGTCGCTGACGTCAAACTGCATTTCACCATAAGCCGTGGTGAACTCGTTCGTGGCGGTTTGCGGCCGCAGACGAATTTGCGACAGCGAC
>Ga0196970_1001547_pt1 | contig 14785 bp, 18 predicted proteins | sample S1v_513CmetaG_FD_148672 | JGI IMG/M metagenome (GOLD analysis project Ga0196970, IMG submission 148672) | Soil microbial communities from Anza Borrego desert, Southern California, United States - S1+v_5-13C | ecosystem: Environmental > Terrestrial > Soil > Desert | place: USA: California... | reverse complement strand
GGGCCGGGACCCCGCGGGCGTTCAGGATCTTACACAGCTTCTCCCGGCCGATCCCCGCGGCGGTCAATTCGAACATCTCCTTGACCACCGCGGCCCGCTCCGGGATCACCTCAAACTGGCCGTCCACCAGCCGGAGCCACATGGGCAACCGGCGGGTCAGGGGCTTTCCCGATTCGCGGGCCTGACGCCTCTTGTTCTCCCACGCGGGTTTCAGAAGGTCGCTCTTCCGTTTCGACTCCCCATGGGCTCGGCTCATGCCGACGATGGAGATCATTAGGTCCATTTCGTTCAGGGTGTCGGACCGGAATTCCCTGGGGGGATCGCTGTCCAGGGTGACCAGCACCACCCCGGCGTTGATGATCCCCAGAAAGTTCTGGAGGGCCACCGGCACGGCCTCGCGGGACAGGCGGTCGAGCGACTCGACAATCAGGATGGAGCCCTTAGGTACCTGACCGCTCTTAATCCGGTCGAGGAATTCGCCGAACGCCCCGTCCGTGATGTGAGACCCGCGGTAGGCCGACTTCCCCAGATCCCGGAGCGACTCGTCGAGGGTCCACCCGCGGGCCTCGGCCAGCCGGCGGGAACGCTCAAGCTGTCGGCGAAGCGAGTCGCCCCGGATCTGTTCCGGCGTGCTCATTCTGATGTAGCTGAACGCAGTCGTCATGGCGGCCCCCAACGGCAAAGGTCACGCTGGGAATTTGGGTGAAACCGGGCAGCACGTCAACAAGACGGAAACCGCCGTCCAGCTGCGCTTCGACGTGCGCAACTCGCCCAACATCCCGGACGACGTGAAGGCGCGGCTGACCAAGCTGGCCGGGTCGCGGATGACGCAGGACGGTGTGCTGATCATCCAGGCCGACGGCTACCGCTCGCAACTGCGCAACCGCGAGGACGCGTTGGAGCGCCTGATCGACCTGATCCGCGACGCCAGCGTGCCGCCCAAGCCGCGCAAGCCCACCAAGCCGACGTTCGGGTCTCAGCAGCGGCGCCTGGAAGGCAAGGCTGTCCGCTCGCAGGTGAAGAAGATGCGGGGTAAGCCCGTGGACTGATCGCGGGCATGGCGGACGACGTCGACCCGGGCCGGCGGCGATCCGGTCGGGCGTGCGGAATAGATGGGCCGTCCACGGCGTCCCAGTCGTGCCGGTGGACACGCTGCAGCGTCGTGGTCACGCGATCACGACGGTCCACCCTCTCCAGCGCGGGAGGAGCGACAATGCTGATCCGAATTCTGCTTCTTGCGGCGCTTCTGGGCTTGGCCGCGTGCAACGGCGCAGGCACGGGGGCAACGGACTCCACGCCGAGCCACGCCGGCGGCGTCGGTGGTGGCGGCGGAGGGGGTGGCGGTGGATACTGAGCACCGCGCCGGTCGGCCGTCCAGCTGACCCCGCCCTACAGGTTCGTCGCCCCGCCCGGCGGCGTGTCCGGGCCCGGCGGCCCCATCGGAGGCGGTCCGGGCGGCGCGGCGCGGTTTCGGTCGAGGCGGCGGATGATGATGTCGCCCTCCGGCGTCACCTCCGGCGGGGTGTAGGAGGGGAGTTGGCGAATCCAGCCCTCCAGCGCCTTCAGCAGCAGTTCGACACCCTGCCTGGCGTGCTCTCCGGGTGTCGGTGCCGCCGGGGCGGGCGGGTCGGCGGCGAACGCCGGGGCGGCCAGCAGCATCGCCGCGGCGAACGGAACGGACATCCTGCGCATGGTCTTGCCTCCACGCGGCGACGGGCCGGCGCCGGCCGTCACTCTCCTTCATAAACGCCGGAAAGGCCCGGTTTCATCCCTTGGTTCAAGGTTTCTTCCGGTCGGGTTCCGGCAAAAGTCGTATATACAGCCCTTGGTTATCAAAACGATCCGAACCGCTGACTGCACCGCGCGGCCGGGTTGGTAAGTCCAATCGCTCCATACTTCAAATTCTTCTAAAGCAGAGCGTGGGCGCGACCGTTTCCCGCAGATCGCCGAACGCCCTTCCAAATGCGCGTTAACCAAGGATTAACTTTGTCCGACCGCTGCTCGGTCTTGTTGTATTCATGTAGACACGCACTAATTGTGCCCGCATCCGCGAGTATGCATTTCTCTCAATAAAGACGACATTCTGCGTCGGCCCCTGGTGTATAAGACATCGGCGGCGGATCGCCTTGCTGGGATTTGAGTATTCCACGATTTCCCTTGATCGGGAAGGGGACCCGTGCCAAGAATTACGCATATTACAACAGTGAAACGCGTTCATGGCGAAGCTTTAGGGTGTCGACCAATGACCGAAAAGAACGCACGTAAGAGGGGCAGACGCGGGTCACCCGAATCCTGGTCGGTCGATGCGCATGTGGGGCAGCGGGTGCGCATGCGCCGCACGCTGCTCGGCTACAGCCAGGAACGGCTGGGCGAGGCCATCGGCCTGACCTTCCAGCAGGTGCAGAAGTACGAGCGCGGCTCGAACCGGATCTCGGCCGGCACGCTGTACCGGTTGAGCCAAGTGCTCGACGTGCCGGTGAGCTTCTTCTTCGACGCCTACGACGACCCGCACGCCAAGCCGGGTGCCCCCCGCAGCGAGCCGCGGGTGGACGGTGACGGCGAGGGCGTGATCAGCCGGCGCGAGGCGCGCCTGCTGCGCCTGTGGCGCGCGGCACCACAGGCCGTCGCCGACGAGATGCTGTCGCTGCTGGCCGCGCTGTCGCCGGCCCTGGGCGAGGCGCGCGAGGGCGGCGAGGAGGATCCGGCGGCTTCGTCCAAGCCGGCACCGCTGCGCATCGTTGACCGCGGTGACAGCGCCGCGTCGCGCCGCAACCGCCGCCGCCACGGCGCCGTGTGGGATCCGGCCGACATCTATCGCGCCAGCAAGACCGAGGCGTAATGCGCCCAGGAAAACGAAAAACGCCGGCGGGGCACTGGCCCGGCCGGCGTCTTTCGTTGAAGCGGCGGCCCCTTACCAGTGGCGGACCGGCCCGACGTCCACGTGCACGAAGCCCGAACGCGGGTAGTAGCCGACCCCGCCGGCCTCCAGCGTCATCGCCTGCTGGGCGACGGCCTTCAGGTTGCGGTCGGGCAGCACCACGTCCACCGCCATGCCGCGGGTGTGATAGCTTTCCTTGGCCACGCCGCGCGAGCGGCGGCGGGCCAGCGCGTTGGTCTTGCGCGAGCGGTAGCCGCAGACGACCTTGAAGGCCTCGCCGCTGTCCAGCTTCTGCCGCACCTGCCACAGCACGTCGAACAGGCGCGGGTCGGTGCGGCACACCTGGTGTGCGCGGTGGTCGCGCAGCAGCACGTCCAGCTTGCGCAGAGCCTCCGGCCGGTAGGCGCCGTTGGCCCAGTAGACGTCGTCGAAATGGTCGCCGGTGTTGACGTTGTGCAGCGCCAGCCGGCGGACCGAGGCGCCCATCAACGTTGCCGCCTCGGCGGCGGTCGGCGTCAGAAGAGCCGGGGGAACCGTGGCCGCCGTCAGGGCGGCGAGGCCGAAGCTCAGAAATCCGCGGCGCCCCATGGCCGGGGCGGAATCGTCCTCGTCTCTGTGCATGCCCACCCTCATCAATCCCTAGGCGATGAAAAGACGTCCAAGCGATGGCGGACCCAGGCGGATCCCCTTTTGGATCAATGCCCGCAGCCTAAGAATGCCGGGCCGGGTTAGACCAAAATATTGTGGTCGTCCGGGCCGCCTATCCGTATAGGCGAGGCCGTGATTGTTATCAACCAAATTTTGACCAATTCGTCTAGGAAGGCGTAGGCCGGGAGCCATGCCGGTTGAGCGCACAGTCCGAACAGCGGATTTGACGCGCGGCGCATCGCATTGTGCACCGCGGCGGTATAGACTGTATGGAGGAATGGCCGCTGCGCGGCGTGGGCGTGGGTTGGTGCAAAGGTGACGGCATGACGGTGATGGGCACGATTTCAAAGCTGCTGGTGGTGGCGCTGGTGGCGCCGATGCTGCTGGCGGCGGCTCCGGCCCGGGCGCAGGCGGCGCTTCCCCCGACCGACGCGCCGCCGTTCCATGTCCAGCTGGCCGCCTGGGCGGACCGTCTGGACGCCCGCGCCGCCGAGCTGGAGGCGCAGCCGGTGCAACCGGCCACGCGGATCGGCTCCGGGCCGCTGCTCAAGAAGGGCGCCGAGGGCGAGCGGGTGGAGCGGCTGGCGCAGCGCCTGATCGAACTGGGCCACCTGCCGCCCGACCTCCGCGCCGGCCGGTTCGACGACGCCATCGACGCCGCGGTGCGCGCCTTCCAGGTCGGGCTGGGGCTGAAGGCGGACGGGAAGGTCGGCGGCGGCACGCGCATCGCCCTCGACCGCACGCCGCAGGAAGCGGCCCGCCTGATGCGGCAGAGCGCCCACGCGATGCGCGCCTTCCGCGAGACGGCGCCGGAGTCGGTGCTGATCGTCAACCTGCCGAGCCAGGAGACCACGCTGGTCCGCGGCGACCGGCTGGAACTGACCATGCGTTCCATCGTCGGCCGGCCGGAGCGCGAAACGCCGCTGCTGGAGGACCGCATCACCCACATCATCGTCAACCCGACCTGGACGGTGCCGCCGACGGTCCTGAAGAAGGACAAGCTGCCGAACCTGCGCGAGCGGGGCACCACCGGCATCGAGAACGCCATCGTGTACCTGGACGGCGAACCGGTGCTGCCGGAGACGGTGGACTGGAAGACGGTGTCGCCGGGCCGCGTGCGCATCGTGCAGCAGCCGGGCGACTGGAACGCGCTGGGCCGCTTCCGCTTCAACCTGACCAACCCGCACAACATCTACCTGCACGGCACCAACGAGCCGCGGCTGTTCGACCGTGACATCCGCACCATCAGCTCCGGCTGCGTGCGCCTGCAGGACGCCCGCGGGCTGGCCGAGCTGTTGCTGGCCGAGGTCGGCGTCACCCCGCAGAAGATCGACGACCTCCTCGCCAAGGGCGAGCCGCAGTGGATCAAGGTGCGCTCGCTGCCGGTGCGTTTCGTCTACTGGACGGCGACGGTGGCGTCGGACGGCACCATCCGCCTGCACCCCGACGTCTACGACCTGGGCGAGGAGCGCGCGCCGACCGGCGCATAACGTGCGCGTCGCGTGTTGCATGACCGTTCTCCCGACACGCGGCCTGGAACCGGCATGACACCCAGACAGTTCCTGCGCGCCCTCGATTCGCATCTGGCGGCGGAGAAGCCGGAACTGGCGCCGGTGCTCCGCGCCTACCGCGACGCCGACCGGCTGCTTCGGCGCATGGGCTTGCTGCCGCGCGGCGAGTCGCTGGCGACCCGCGCCCGCTGGTGGCCGGTGATCGCCGTGCTCGGCGCCGAGACGCCGGCCCGGGCGGCCTTCCTGGAGGGCATCCGCCCCGCCGGGGCCGGGCCGTCCGCCGCCCTGTACGTCCACGGCACAGCGCCAGCCGACGACCCGCGGATCCCTGCCGCGAGTCCCGGAGGCCTCCGTGCCGTTGCGTCCGACAGCCCGCGCCTGCGCGGCCGGCTCCTGCTGGACGTGGCGGGGGACGCCGCGCCGCCCGCCGGGCCGGTGATCGAGCAGGCGGACCTCGTGCTGCTGTTCGCCGAAGCGGACCGGCCCGACCCCGCGGCGCTGGCCGAGGCGCTGGCCGCCGCCTCGCGGCGCGCCGACGCGGGCAAGCTGCTTACCATACGGTCCGAGGCGGATCTCGCCGGCGTCGATGCCCGGATGGCGGAGGCGGCCGCCGCGTGCGACCGCCGCGTCGCCGGACTGCTCGACACCGTGGCCGAGGAGGTGGAGGACGAGCTGGTGCCCTTCCTGCAGGCGGCGCTCGCCCGCTGGCGGCGCGGCGTGCGGCGCGGGGCGCTCACTTGGATCGCGTTGCTGGCGCTGGTGCTGGGTGGCGCCGTCGTCCTCGCCGGCACCGGCAACCTGCCGGCCTTCGCCGTCTGGCTGACCGAGGCGCGCCCGGCCGCGCTCGGCGGCGCGCCGGTGCGGCTGCTGGCGCTGGCGGCCGGCGTCGGCGGCCTGTGGCTGGCCGGGCACCAGTGGGTGCGCCGCGCCGAGGCGCAGCGCGTCGCCATCGACCTGCCGGCGCGCATGGGCGAGGCCGACCTGAGCCCGCGCGGCGCCTTCCTGCGTGGCACCGGGCCGTTCCGCCGGGGCGTCGCCGGCTGGGGCCGCGGCGCCCGCCGACGCCTCGCCGCCATCCGCGCCGCGGCGCGGGCCGATCCCTGATCCCCACCCGTTCGTACGCAGATTGCCCATGCGCCATTGCCCTTGCGGCGGGGCGTGCTATAAACGCGCCACTTGGACGTGGAGAAGGATAGTCCTGTGGCGATCGACGCCTCGGTCCTGGTGTTGAACGGGCCGAACCTGAACATGCTGGGTGTGCGCGAACCGCACATCTACGGCTCGCTGACGCTCGACGACCTGGAAGCCGCGTGCCAGGAGCGCGCGGAGCAGCTCGGGCTGACCATCGACTTCCGGCAATCGAACCACGAGGGCGAGCTGGTCACCTGGATCCAGCAGGCCCGCACCGAGCACGACGGCATCGTCATCAACGCCGGCGCCTACACGCACACCTCGGTCGCCATCATGGACTCGCTGATCCTGGCGGAGCTGCCGGTGGTCGAGGTGCACCTCTCCAACATCTTCAAGCGGGAGCCCGTCCGCCACCACTCGTACATCACCGGGGTGGCCAAGGGCATGATCTGCGGCTTCGGGCCGCACGGCTACCTGCTGGCGCTGGACGCCATGCAGCGCATCCTCGGCCGCGACTGAAAAGCACGGGATTTCAAGAGACTATGGCGAACTTCGACATCGACGGCGACCTGATCCGCAAGCTTGCGGACCTGCTGCGCGAGACCGGGCTGAACGAGATCGAATTCGCCGAGGGCGACAAGAGCCTGCGCGTCTCGCGCGGCGCCCCCGCCGCCTCGGCGCACGTGGTGCACGCGGCCGCCCCGGCGGCGATCGCGGCGCCCGCGGCGGCCACCCCGGTCAAGGGCGCGGCGCACCCCGGCGCGCTCACCTCGCCGATGGTCGGCACCGCCTACATGGCGCCGGAGCCGGGTGCCGCCCCCTTCGTCAAGGTCGGCGACACGGTGAAGGCCGGGCAGACGGTCCTCATCATCGAGGCGATGAAGGTGATGAACCCGATCAAGGCGCCGCGCGGCGGCACCGTGACCGAGGTGGCGATCGCCGACGGCCAGCCGGTGGAGTTCGGCGAAGTCCTCCTGGTCATCGAGTAAGGGAAGGACGCATCCCTTGGCGATGTTCGAAAAGATCCTGATCGCCAACCGCGGTGAGATTGCGCTTCGCATCCACCGCGCGTGCCGCGAGATGGGCATCCACACGGTGGCGGTGCACTCCACCGCCGACGCCGACGCCATGCACGTGCGCCTCGCCGACGAGAGCGTCTGCATCGGCCCGGCCTCGGCGCGCGAGAGCTACCTCAACATCCCGGCGATCCTGTCGGCGGCGACGATCACCGGCGCCGACGCCATCCACCCGGGCATCGGCTTCCTGTCGGAGAACGCGCAGTTCGCCGAGATGGTGGAGGAGCACGGCTTCACCTTCATCGGCCCGACCGCCGACCACATCCGCATCATGGGCGACAAGGTCACCGCCAAGAAGACGGTGAGCGACCTCGGCCTGCCGGTGGTGCCGGGCTCCGACGGTCCGGTGCCGACGCCGGAGGAGGCGGAGAAGGTCGCCCGCGACATCGGCTATCCGGTGCTGATCAAGGCGGCGGCCGGCGGCGGCGGCAAGGGCATGAAGGTCGCCCGCAACCCCGAGCAGCTGCGCGAGGCCTACCAGCTCGCCCGCGGCGAGGCGCGTGCCGCCTTCGGCAACGACGAGGTCTACATCGAGAAGTACCTCGGCCGTCCGCGCCACATCGAGATCCAGCTGCTGGCCGACCTGCACGGCAACGTGGTGCATTTCGGCGAGCGCGACTGTTCGGTGCAGCGGCGCCACCAGAAGGTGATCGAGGAGGCGCCGAGCCCGGCGCTGAACGCCGCCCAGCGCGACTTCATCGGCGAGCTGGCGGCGCGCACCACGCGCGGCTTCGGCTACCGCGGCGTCGGCACCATGGAGTTCCTGTTCGAGGACGGGCAGTTCTACTTCATCGAGATGAACACCCGCCTGCAGGTCGAGCACACGATCAGCGAGATGATCACCGGCGTCGACCTGGTGCGCGAGCAGATCCGCGTCGCGGCCGGCGCGCCGCTCGGCTACACCCAGGCGGACATCCGCTTCCAGGGTCACGCCATCGAGTGCCGCGTCAACGCCGAGAACCCGGAGACCTTCACCCCGTCGCCGGGCAGGATCGACGGCTACCACGCGCCGGGCGGCCTGGGTGTGCGCGTCGATTCGGCGCTGTACGACGGCTACCGCGTGCCGTCGCACTACGACAGCCTGATCTCCAAGCTGGTGGTGCACGGCACGACCCGCAACGAGTGCCTGATGCGCCTGCGCCGCGCCATCGAGGAGTACGTGATCGGCGGCATCGACACGACCCTGCCGCTGCACCAGCGCATCATCGCCGAACCGGACTTCATCAACGGCGCCTACGACATCCACTGGCTGGAACAGCTGATGGGGATGAAGAAGTAGGCTGGGTGTGTTCGGGGGAGGCGCTCAAGGCCCTCCCCCACCTCCGGTGGGGGAGGGCTCGTTCGCACCACCTACCTCAAAACCGCCGTCTTGCCGCAGCGATCCGCGACGTCCTTGCCGCAGGCGCGCGGGTTGAGGTCCTTGTCGAGGCAGACGCGCACCTCGCTGACCTGACGGCGCTGGCAGACCAGCGCGATCATGTCGGGCTTCAGCCCCGGGTTGGCCTCGACGAACTGCGCCTCGACCTGGCCGGCCGGCACCGACAGGCCGTCCTTGGGCGCGGACAGCGCGGCCGGCACCTTCACCTTGTCCGACGCGGCCCGCACCTTGGCGAAGTAGTCCGTCGCCGGCAGGCCGGAGCAGGTGCCGTGCGTCCTCCACTCGTGCAGGATCAGGCCGACGTCCGGCATGGTGCCGATCATGTCGTCCACCACCGCCTTGGGCACGGTGCGGCCCGAGGCGCAGGAGCGCGGATAGCCGCCGTCGGCGAACTGCGGCCACAGGCCGTGCACCACCCAGCCGAAGCGCTTGCCGGCCGCGCACTGCTCGGAATCGGGGGCGCGCGAGTCCCGCGCGCAGTAGGCCGGCGACCAGGACAGACTCAGCACGTAATAGTCGAAGGCGCCGGGCTCGGCCTTGCGCTGCGCCGACGCCGTGCCGGGCGTCAGGATGGCTGCAACCAGAAACAGGCAAAGGGCGGAAGCTGCTATCCGCATCATCGTCTCCGCGGTGGAAAGAGCACGCAGGGTTTGAATACCATTGTGCGTCAAAGCCGGGTCCGTGTCACGCCGCCGCGCGCGGCGCTTCGACGGCGGCGCACGGACCCGGTATACTGCGCGCATGATCGACCTGAACGCCGAGCTTCTGCTGCGCGCCTACGCGTCGGGCATCTTTCCGATGGCGGAGAGCGCCGACTCGCCGGACCTCTACTGGTTCGACCCGGAACAGCGCGGAATCCTGCCGCTGGACACCTTCCACGTGCCCAAGCGCCTGCGGCGGACGGTGCGCGCCGGCACGTTCGAGTTGCGCTTCGACCACGACTTCCGCGCCGTGATCGAGGCGTGCGCCGAACCCACCGCCGAGCGGCCGAAGACCTGGATCAACGCCGACATCGTCCGGCTCTACGGCGACCTGCACGACCGCGGCTTCGCCCACTGCGTCGAGACGTGGCGGGACGGGCGGCTGGTCGGCGGGCTGTACGGGGTGTCGCTGGGCACCGCGTTCTTCGGCGAGAGCATGTTCAGCCGCGAGACGGACGCCAGCAAGGTGGCGCTGGTGCACTTGGTGGCGCGGCTGCGGGCGGGCGGCTTCACGCTGCTCGACACCCAGTTCGTGACCGGGCACCTGAGCCGCTTCGGCGCCGTCGAGATCCCGCGCGCCGAGTACCGCCGCCGTCTGGCCCGCGCGCTGGCCGGGCACGGCGTGTTCCATGGGATCGACCAGGAGCGGGCGGTCGAGGCCCTACTTGGGCAGGCAGGATAGCACCCAGAGATCGTAGATCGGGTGCTCCATGGCCGACAGCGCCGGGCTGGAGGCGAACATCCAGCCGGTGAACACGGTTTCCGCCTGGGCGTCGGGCTTGGCCTCGACCACCTCGAAGAAGGCGGCCGACTCCGGCACCTCGATCGGCGGGTTCTCCTTGCAGGCGCGCAGCGTGATCCGCAGGTTGCCGAAGGATTTCGTGTCGCCGACGGCGATCTCGAACGTCGAGGTGCGCGCGGTGACCTTGTCGAGGGTCTGCACGCGGGCGGCCGGCCGGTCCACCATCTGCGATGGCACCGGCGCGGCCGCGGCTGTGCCGGCAAAGGCGAGAAGCGCAACCGCGCAGGCCGCGCGCAGAGCGGAGGGCATCGTCACGTCCGTTCGCTGTCGGAAAACCGTCCGCGCCTTTATAGCGGAAGCCCGACGCGCGTCCAGACGGACGTTCGCCCTTCCGGGGCTGGCCTGCGTTGCGTTGCCTTACTTGGCGCTGCCGGTGCGGCGCTGCTCCTGGCGGTCCTCAAGCTTTTCCACGCCGGCACCGCCCGCGGCACCCACGCCGGCACCGACCACGGCGCCCACCGGTCCGCCGACCACGGCGCCCGCCGCAGCGCCGCCCAGGCCACCGGTCGCCGCCTTCTCCTCCGTGTTGGCGCCGCACGCCGTCAGCGCCAGACCGAGCGCCAGGATCGGCAGAGTACGGATCAGCATCGCTTTGACTCCCCATTGTGGTGCGCCCATGCGCATCGGCGGGGAAACGGCCTGGGACGGTGAAGGTTCCGCTAGGCGTCAGGCCGGCTTCTCGGCGGCGAAGCGCAGGCGGACATAGTCGGCGGTCCATCGGCCGTCGTCGTCGCGCAACTCGGGCTCCAGTTCCGCCAGCACCTCGCCGAGGAAGGCCGGGCGTTCGGCCGGCGGCAGGGCCTGGGTGAAGCTCTGCGCGAAGGTGGCGAGCCAGCCCGCCATGTCGGTCGGCAGCGGCGTGGGGCGGGGGAAGCGCTCGATGCGGCGGACCTGCAGGCCGGCCGACTCCAGCCGCGCGCGGTAGTCCTCCGGGGTGGGGAAGTACCAGGGATCGACCCGGCGCGCGTCGATGCCGCGGCGCTGCAGCGCACGGCCCAGCGCGGCGTGGATGGCGCCGACGTTGCCGGCGCCGCCGAACTCGCCGACGAAGCGCCCGCCCGGCTTCAGCGCGCGGCAGACGCCGGCGACAACCGCGTCGGGATGCTTCATCCAGTGCAGCGCCGCGTTGGAGAACACGGCATCGAACTCCTGGCGGAAGGGCAGGGCGTGCGCATCGACGACCCGCGCGTCGAGCCCGCGGCGCCGTGCCGCCTCGACTTGGTCGGCGCTGGAGTCGATGCCGACCACGGTGCAGCCGGCGGCCACCAGCGTTTCCGTCAGGCTGCCCTCGCCGCAGCCGATGTCGAGGACGCGCTCGCCCGGCTTTGGTGCCAGCCACTCCACCACGCCCAGCCCCAGCTTCGGCACGAAGCCGGCGTGCCGCATGTAGTGATCGGATTCCCAGCGCTGGTCGGACATGGCGGTTCTCTCAAAACAAAAAAAAGGCCGCGCACCGGCGCGGCCCCGTGTCGCGCCCCGAGGGGCCTTTGTCACATCTTCGCCGCGCCCGGATCCTTCGGCGCATCGCCGCCCTTGTTGGTGTTCTGCAGGCTGAAGATCACCTGGCCCAGCAGCTGTTCCAGGCCGGGGACGCTCTGCGTGTATTCGATGCGGCCGCCGGCGGCGATCATCTGCTCGTCGCCGCCGGGCTCCAGCGACATGTACTTGCCGCCCAGCAGGCTCTCGGACGCGACCACGGCGGCGGTGTCCTTGGGCAGCTTGATGCCGTTGTCGATCTGCATGTGAACGACGGCCTGGAACGACTTGGGGTCGAGCGTCAGGCTTTCGACCGAGCCGACCTTGACGCCGCTGATGCGCACGTCGGCACCCGCCGCCAGCCCGTTGATGCTGGAGAAGTGGGCGGACACGCCATAGCCCTGGACCTTGCGCAGATCCGCGCTGCGGTAGGCGAAGACCAGGAAGAAGGCGGCGACGACGAGGACGACGCCGCCCAGCACGGTCTCGATGACATTCCGGCGCATGATGGTTCCTAGATTGGCCGGCGGCTCAGTTCGGGGTCCACGGCTCGTAGTCGCCGGTGGCGCGCACCCGCTTGCCGCCCTGCAGCACGTGGCCGGGCGGGCGGTAGGCCTGCGCCGAACCCGACGGGTTCGGCTTCCACTCCTGCTGCCATGCCTTGTGGTAAGGGCTCTGGCCCTCGGGCAGCGGCTCCTTGGCCGAGTGGTGCAGCCACGCGTGCCACTCCGGCGGCACCTTGGACGCCTCGGGCTCGCCGTTGTACAGCACCCAGCGGCGCTCGCGCATGCCGGCGCGGCTGTTCTTGGCGCGGTAGTACTTGTTGCCGAAGCGGTCGGTACCGACCAGCTCGCCCCGGCGCCACGTCAGGAAGCGGATCTGGATGTTGGCCATCCAGGTAATGAGGGAGACTTTTTCGCTCATCGTCGCGATCGGTGTCGTTTTGCAAAGGGGGCGTAGGCCCAAAGCGAGGGCCCCGGCGAACGGCGCGCACTATGACACCCCGAAGGACGTCCGTCCACTGCCATGCTCCGGTTTTTCAAGCGCTCAGGCGAAGCGGCGCTCGGTCAGCAGCAGGCGCAGCGCGAATCCCAGGAACAGCAGGCCCGCAACGCCGTCCAGCACGCTGCGCAACGCCCGGCTGGTCAGCACCCGGCGCGCCGCCCCGGCGCTCAGCACCGCCACACCGGCGAGGTAGACGCAGCCCATGCCCCCCAGGATCAGGCCGAGCAGGAAGATCTGCACCCCCACCATGCCGCGCTCCGGCGCCACGAACTGCGGCACGAAGGCGAGGTAGAACAGGATGATCTTCGGGTTCAGCAGGTTGGTCAGCAGCGCGTTGACGAACACCCGCCGCGCCGACACGGGCGGCGGCGGCTCGACCGTCGCGGCGCCCTGCCGGCGGGCGGCGACGACGCTCCACAGCGCCCGGCATCCGATCCACGCCAGATAGGCGGCGCCGGCGTAGCGCAGCAGGTCGAACAGCGTCGGCGAGGCGGCGATCAGCGCCGACACGCCGGCCGCCGCCAGCAGCGCCTGGATGACGTTGCCGGCGGTGATGCCCGCGGTGGCCACCAGCCCGGCGCGCCGCCCCTCGGTCAGCCCGCGCGCCAGCACCAGAAGCGAGTCGGGGCCGGGCGCCAGCACCAGCACGGTGGCGGCGACCAGATAGAGCTGCAGCAGATGCGGGTCGAGCGGCATGGCCGATACCTTGGAAAGGGCGGTGTGGCAGCGACTATAGTTCGCCGCGCCAACCGACACACCCGCGTTGCGCGCAGGGCGGCCCCGTCAATCCGGCCATCGCCGGTGCGTCCACAGCCACTGCTCCGGCCGCTCGCGGATCCAGGTTTCCAGCAGCGCGGTCACCCGCTCGGTCAGGATTCGGGCGTCGGTGGAGCGGTCGCCGGTGTTCGGCGGTTCGAGGGGCGGGAGAATGGTGACGCGGAAGCGCGCGCCGCCCAGCCGCTCGGTGCGGGCCGGCGCGATGGGAATGCCCAGGCGCAACGCCAGCGTCGCCGCCGCCGGGGCGGTCATGGCGTCGCGGCCGAAGAAGTGGACGGGGATGCCGTCGTTCATCTTCTGGTCGATCAGCATGCCGACGTGGCCGCCGTTCGACAGCACACGGATCAGCGTGCGCGCACCGTCCGGCCCCTTCGGGATGTGGGTCGAGGTGGCGGCGCCGCGCAGCCCGACCAGCAGGTCGCCGACCCCCGGGTTGTTCGGCGCGCGGAAGACCAGCGCCAGCTCCAGCCCCAGCTTGCGCGAGGCCACCGACGGCACCTCCCAGTTGGCGAGGTGGCCGGACACCAGGATGCCGGCGCGGCCGTCGTCGCGCATCGCCTCGAGGACCTCGCGGCCGACCAGCTCCGTGTTGCGCTCGCCCAACGCGTCGAGGTGCGCGTACTCGCCGATGGTGCGGCCGAGGTTGTCCCACATGCCGGTCAGGATCGCGTCGATCTCGGCGGCGGACTTCTCGGGGAAGGCGCGCTCCAGGTTGCGGCGCGCGGTGCGGTGGCTGGGCAGGCGGGGACCCAGCGTGCGGCCGATGCGGGCGCCGAGGTCGGAGGCGCGCTCCGGCGTCCGCGCGCGGAACATCGCCACGGCGAGGCTCACCAGCGCCGTCTCCAGCGGGTGGGCGACGTGGCGGGTCAGCCACTTGACGAGCGGGCTACGCGGCTTCGCCACAGCGTCCTCCCTTGGCGACGAGGCGGTCGAGCAGGGCGTCGAGCGCCGCCGGGTCGTCCCACACCGCCCGCACCGGCAGCACCCGCACGCGGTCGCGCTGCGCCGCCGGCAGGCGGAAGGCGTCCTTGGCGGTGGTGACCGGCTCCGCCGCCAGCGCCGCGGCGCGGTCGAGCAGGCGGCGCACCTCGTCCTCGCGGTAGGGGTGGTGGTCGGCGAAGGCGTGCGCCTCGGCCACCTCGGCGCCCAGCGCCCGCAGCGTGGCGAAGAATTTCTCCGGCCGGCCGATGCCGGCGAAGGCGAGCACGCGGCGCCCGGCGAGGCTGCCGTCCTCCGCCTCGACGCGGGCGCGCAGCACGGGCCGCGGCGCCACCCGCGCGGCGACTCCGGCGCGGTCCTCGCCCATCACCACCACGGCGTCGGCGCGGGCGAGGCCGCGCGCCACCGGCTCGCGCAGCGGGCCGGCGGGGACGAGGCGGCCGTTGCCGAACCCGGTGGCGCC
>Ga0196970_1001546_pt1 | contig 14789 bp, 14 predicted proteins | sample S1v_513CmetaG_FD_148672 | JGI IMG/M metagenome (GOLD analysis project Ga0196970, IMG submission 148672) | Soil microbial communities from Anza Borrego desert, Southern California, United States - S1+v_5-13C | ecosystem: Environmental > Terrestrial > Soil > Desert | place: USA: California... | reverse complement strand
AGCGGCAGATGCGCCTCGGCGAACACCTCGCGCATGGTGTAGAGCGGGCTGGTGCCGATGTCGCCATACACCACGCCCAGCGCGCCGAGCATCAGCGCCGGCAGGCGGTTGCTGACGGTGTGGCTGGCTTCGCCCTGCGATGCCGGGTTGGCAAGCGTCTTGTCGGAGGTCTGCGCGGTTTCCATGCGACCGTCTCGTTCCCCTTTGGCGCGCCGTCGGACCGGCGTCGGCGCCGAAGGGGCGCCCCGTCTTCGCAGTTACAACGCGTCGACAGTTACAACATTCATTAGGCGGCCACCACAGACAAGCGGGCGAACCTCCGATACGCACCGGACAGGGTGGCGAGCGGTGTGGCCGAAATGAGAACGTAATGCGAACTTAGCGCTTGATGTTCGCATTCCGTTCTGGCAGTCTCCTCTCACGAGACGAGTTCATCGACGGCAGAGGGAGGATCCCATGACAATGCTGCGGTTCCTGCGCGAGATGTTCACCCTGGTTGCGTTCCTGGGCACGCTGTACGCGTGGACCGTGCTCGGCCACAGCGTCCTGCTCTGACCTTTCGCCGGAAGGGGTAGCGGCGTTGGCGTCCGCACCCGGTCGGGGTGCGCTTTCGAAGCCGGCCGGCCCCGCATCGGTATACTATCCGAAATCCCAAGCCGTTCAGCGGCTTACCGATCCTTAAATGCTGGTTGCAGTCACACCCCGCCCTCGGCCGCAGGCGCGTGGCGGGGGAGGATTGTCGGCAGAGACGGTCAGGATTCGGGAGCGATGCGGAACTTCTTTCGAAAGCGGCGCGCCGCCGGGGCGGACGAAGACTTCACCAGCAGCGGCCCCATGGCGGGCGGTTCGGGTGGCGGGATCACCGGCCAGCCGGTCGGCGGCCAACCCATCACCGGCCCGGCCGATCGGCCCCCGGTCGCCATGGGCGGACCGCCGCGGCTGCGCACCGTCCCGGGGACGGCGGACGCCGCGCGAGCCGGCCTGAACCCGGCGTTGCGAGGCCCGGCGGGTGACGAGTCGGAATTGCCGCGCTTCACCATGCCGGTCAACGCCGGCCTGCGCGGACCGCGTGGCACGGCGCCGGCCCTGCTCACCGGCATGACGCCGGAGATGAACGGCCGCCTGCGCGAAGCCTTCACGCCGACGCGGCCGAAGCAGGCGCTGAACGGGCTGTTCATCGGCCGCACCGCGGCTTTGAAGCGGATCATCTCCGCGGTCGAGGAGGAGCGGGCGCACGTCATCCTGTTCGGCGACCGCGGGCGCGGCAAGACCTCGGTGGCCAACGCCATCGAGCAGATCGCCACCCAGGCCGGCTACCTGGCGCTGAAGCTGACCTGCAGCGCCGAGCTGAGCTTCGAGGACAGCTTCCGTCACCTGCTGCGGCGGATCCCGTCCACCTATTACCGCTCCGGAATGGACAACCCGTTCGCGGCGCGGCGCACCTTCACCAGCTTCAACGAACTGCTGCCCGAGGGCAACTTCAGCGTCACCGAGCTGAACGAGGTGCTGGCCGGCATCTACGGCACGCACGCGCTGCTGATCCTCGACGAGTACGACCGCATCACCGACGAGGATTTCCGCAACAAGCTGGCGGAGATGCTGAAGAACCTCACCGACAGCTCGATCGCGGTGACGCTGCTGATCGTCGGCGTGGCGGAGAACCTCGACCAGCTGCTCGGCAAGCACCCGTCGATCCAGCGCTCGCTGGTGCCGGTGCACCTGCCGCTGATGACCGACAAGGAGATCGAGCGGCTGATCAACGCCGGCGCCGAGAACGCCGGCATCGCCTTCGCGCCGGACGTGGTGCGGCGGATCGGCGACTTCGTGCGCGGCCTGCCGTACTACGCCCAGCTGCTCGGCCTGCACGCGGCGCGCAGTGCGGTCAGCCGTGGCTTGACCACGGTGGAGCGCGGCGATCTCGCCTACGCGGTCAGCCGCTGCCTGCAGGAGGCGGAGCGCGGCATCGTCGACTCGTACAACCGAATGCTGGCGGGCTCCCGCCGGGCCGAGCTGGAGGACGTGCTGCACGCCGCCGCGCTGTGCCCGGCCGACGAGTACGGCGTCTTCGACCCGTCGGAGTTGACGGCGGCTGACGGTCAGCCGGCGTTCAGCGACCTCGACGACCTGCTGACCCGGCTGACGGCGGCCGACCACGGCGCGGTGCTGGCGCCGGTGCCGGAGCCCGGGCGTTTCCGCTACCGCTTCCGCAACCAGATGATGCGGCAGTACGTGCTGATGCGCCTCGCCCACGAACGCGGCACGATCTGACCTCGCGGTGGACCCGAAAGCCCTCTCCGGCGCGGCCGGGGAGGGCTTTTTCGTGCGTCAGCGTCCCATCCACACGGCCGCCGCGACCACCGCCGCGATGACGGCGACGACGCCGGCGAGGATCGCGAGACTCCACAGGAATTGGCGCAGCTCGCCTTGCTTCCAGGCGCTGCGCGCCAGCAGCAGCAGATAGGCCAGCGCCATCACGCCGGCGACGTTCCAGACCGACACGCGGGTGCTCCAGTGGGCAGGGGCGCGATCTATAGCATCACACCGCAAAGCTCCGCATACGACCAATGTGATAGACGGACCTGTGCGGCCGGGTGCACCCCTTCGAAGCCTCCTGGTGTGGGGCGTCACCCGGTTGCGTACCGCCGTTCAGGGCGAAGCACCCCGATTGCAACCACTGTGAGCAAGAGTGGTGCCAAATTCTCAATGGAACTCTTCAAAGGAAGCAAATTGGTGTTAGGTTAACTCAATATCGGACGCGCAAAAGAAACCACCTAATTCTTTAAAAGGCTGTAGATCACACCAAATTCGAAAGATGCTTTGCGCATATACCCAATGCGTTCTTCTGTTAATACCTCAGAGTGGTATCGTTGTTCACGACACAGGGGTATCTTCACCCAAAATATCGGCACAAAGATGCCATCGGTATGGCGCGGTTGGGAGACCTGCGCGTAGCGGAATCCGAGAAGATTACCAACGGAACCTTGCGCATCCATCCGAATATCGCGGGAGCTGACAATGGAACCAGTGCGAGCCTTTTTGATCGACTCCAACAAGCTGTTCCGGGAGGGGCTCAAGCGCCTGCTGGATGATTCGCCTTTTCAGATCGTCGCCGAAGCCGGCAACCTGCGTGAAGCGGTTTCCACCGTCGAATCCGGCCTGCGCCCGCAACTGGTCCTGCTCGACCTTGTGAACGGCGGCGACGAGGAGGCGGAGGGCATGCGCCGCCTGCGCGCCAACCTGCCGGACACGCGCATGGTCATCCTCACCAGCGACCTGTGCACCCGCCGCCTCGCCAACGCTCTGGAGGCCGGCGCCGACGGCTACCTGATGAAGGACCTGTCGTCGGACGCGCTGGCGCAGTCGCTGCGCCTGGTGATGATGGGCGAGAAGGTGTTCCCGACCCACCTCGCCGCGCTGCTGATCAGTGGCCGGGTGAACGGCAACGGCACCGAGATGCCGGTGTCGCGCAAGGGCCTGTCGCAGCGCGAGGTGCAGATCCTGCGCTGCCTGCTGAACGGCGATTCGAACAAGATGATCGCCAACCACCTGAACATCACCGAAGCGACGGTGAAGGTCCACCTGAAGAGCCTGCTGCGCAAGATCAACGCCTCCAACCGCACGCAGGCGGCGATCTGGGCGCTCAACAACGGCATCGGCGGCGAGCTGGCCGGTGCGGTTCCTGCCGGCGTCACGGCCGCGCACCAGTAGGAACGGGTCCACACGGCGCGGTCGCCGCAGCGTTGCTGCGGCGACGGCCGGACGGACGGACCCGAGGAAACGACCCCCGGAAGAGTCAGGCAAGCCCCGGTCAGGCGGAGCGGCTGAGCGGCGGATGGTGCTGTGCCATCCGCCCGTCGCGGGCCTGCTGCAGGGCGCTCTGCTGGCGGGCGGCGAAGACGCCGGCCTCCGTGCGGTTGCGGAAATGCAGCTTGGACAGCACGCTGCGCACCATCGACTTGATCACCGCCTCCGACAGGTCGAGCTGGTTGGCGATGGTGCGGTTGTTGAGACCCTGGCCGAGCAGCCGAAGCGTTTCGAACTCCGGCTCCGACAGGCGGGGCAGCAGGGTCAGGCGGATCTCATCGACGCCGAGGCGCGACAGGAACTGCTTGGGCATCAGGCAGTGGCCTTCCAGCCCCAGGTCCAGCAGCTCGTTGATGCGGTCGACGTTGATGTCCTCGAACACCCAGGCGTCGGCGAAGGCGAGGATGTGCGCCGCGTCGAGCAGTTCGCGCGACGACAGCACCACGACGATGCGCGAGCGCCGCGACAGGCGCAGATACACCATCGGCTCGTTCTCGCGCAGCGCGGTGAACTGCTGGAGCCCGATCAGGATCGCGTCGGGCGTCAGCGTGCTCTGCGTCAGTTCGCTGAGGTCATGGAAGACGGTCAGGCGGTGGCGTCCGGCCCGCTCGAGCGCCTGGACCACCGTGTCGGTCAGGCTGGTGTTGTCGAGGATCAGGCAGACGTGCATGGGGCTCACCGCGTTCCGGGTCATTGTCGGCGATGCTCGCTCGGGCGCGTACTCGTGGGTCGTGTGCATGGGTCAGCTCTGGCTCTTTTTTCTGAGGGCGTACACGGCCGGCCCGTTTCCGGGTTCCGTTGCTTGTCGGGTCACCTTCCGCGTCGGGGGTAGCAAAATCGCCTGAAGCGTCCATAACTTTTCGGAAAAGCCTGCTTAAATTCTGCAAAGAAACTTGACAGTGTCTTATTGATCTTATAAATTATGCCCCTCCCCGTAAATCAAACGATAGCCCATCATTCAAGTTCGTCAAGCCAAGCTGTTTGGCGACGAACCATCTCCTCGTGATAACACTTCCGTGTCGTGCAGGCGCAAAAGCGTCCAGCGAGCGACGCGTCGGGAGAAGCGTTGCTTCCTACGTCGGTACAGGCCGATGCTGCGCAATCAGAGCGCCTGATCTTCGAAAGTCGGGCTTGTCTTTCGAACAGCAAGACCTCGTGTGCGGTTCCGAAAGAACGGCAAGCAGAGGCTCTGCCCTTGTTCGATTTCTCAAGGCGCTCTGCGGCGCCGGCGTACGAGGCTTATGACGTTTCTCAGGTCATAGACTGTACGGATGGGTTAGGACGCGCACGCGTGCTTGACGCGATGCCGAAGGTCAACTTTAAGTCCGCAAACGTTCTATGGCACTTGTGGATATGTTTAGACACCATCGATTGTGGTACCTGTCTTTGTGTGCCGCCGATGCTGTCGGGTGACGCACCTCCCCACAGGAGGGGACAGCGGCGTGAACGAATACATCCGGCCGGGTGGCTGGTACCAGAGAGGGGTGGACGGGAAATGAAGATTCTGATCGGTGACGACCATCTGCTGTTCCGCGAAGGGTTGCGCCGCCTGCTGGAGCAGCTGCACGCCGACGCCACCTTCATCGAGGCGGGCACCTTCGGCGAGCTGATCGAGCACTGCCGCGGCGGCGAGCGGTACGACGTCGTGCTGATGGATCTGCACATGCCGGGCTGGCCCGGCTTCGAGGGCCTGCGCGAGGTGCACGACCTGCAGCCCGGCACGCCGGTCGTGGTCATTTCCGCCTCTGAGTCGCTCAGCGACATCCGCGGTGCGCTCGACGCCGGCGCCACCGGCTACATCCCGAAGTCGAGCAGCGTCAAGGTCATGATGGGCGCGCTCAACCTCGTGTTCTCGGGGGGCATCTACGTTCCGCCGGGCGCCATCACCTTCGGCGCCGACATGGCCCCGCGCCGTCGCGCCGCCGAAGCCGCGGCCGACCGCGGCGGCACCTACGGCCTGACGCAGCGCCAGCGCGAGGTGCTGGACTGCCTGCGCGCCGGCAAGTCGAACAAGCAGATCGCCTACGAACTCGGCCTGTCCGAGGGCACGGTGAAGATCCACGTCACCGCGATCTTCAAGTCGCTGGGCGTCAAGAACCGTACCCAGGCGGTCATCGCCGCCGCGGCCATGGCGTCCTGATCGGTACGACACGGCACACGAAGGGCACCGGGGCTCCATCACCCCGGTGCCCTTCGCGTTTTCTGTTCCCGCGCGGTAAGTAACGTGTCCCGCCTGTAATCAATCTGCGCTTCATCCTCGCAAGAAATGCCCCTACTCTCGCGCGTACAAACAGGTCGTGCGGCATGCGGCCGTATGCACTGGCGGAATGGGGGAAACATGAAAGCGAGAAGTCTGGTTCTGGCTGCCACCGCTGCGGTGGCAATGGTCGCGGTTTCCGGTGTCGCGGCGGCGCAGAAAGCCCCGCAGGGCACCACCGTGTCCTTGGGCGGCGAGGCGCGCGTCAAGGCGCTGTACTCCTGGCCGAACACCTGCTCGGACGTCTCGGTGTGCGGCGCGGCCTCCATCGAGGACACCGTCAGGCATTACCTGGAGCAGAGCCTGAAGCGCGACGGCTACGCCGATTCGACGGTCACCGTGCGGCGCACCGCCACCGGCTACCAGGCGACCTTCACCGGTTCGGCCCAGAAGACCTATCCGAAGGCGGTCGCCGCGTTCCTCAACGCCGGCGACAAGGCGCTGGCCACCGCGCGCTCCATCGCCGCGTCGAAGACGCCGGAGGGCGCGAGCCAGTGGCCGTACAGCTGGCGCTTCTTCCTGCCGGTCGGACTGGCCATGGTGAACAACCCGACGGTCGAACTGCTGCACTTCCCGCCCGACTACTCGCTGACCGACAAGCAGGACTACCTGAATTCCGCCACCACCGACCGCTGGGCGATGCTGCTGGCGCAGAACGGAATCCCGGCGGACAAGAGCCCGGCCTACCAGGCGATCATCGACATCAATCCCATAGCCGCCCCGGCCAGCGATGGCAAGAAGCTGGAAGGCGTCGAGGGCAAGTTCACCAGCTACATCACCGACATGCTGGGGCAGTGGACCAGCAACCCGGCGACTCCCTACTACGGCAAGCCGATGGTCGCTTTCGGCGGCCCGGTGCGCGCGTGGCTGAAGGCGCAGTACGGCCTGGAACTGCAGGTCGATCAGGTCGGGCTGCTGTCGCTGCCGTCCGGCGTCGTGCCGGTGATCGCCGCCAACCACCCCAGCCAGATCTTCTACACCGCCTGGAACGACACCACGCCCAAGACCGAGAACTTCGAGAAGGGCATGCAGGTGATGACCCAGGACCTCATCGCCGCCTGCTGGCAGGCCCGCATGGGGCAGGCGCCGGCCTCCGACCCGCAGAAGACCGCCGCCGACTGTACGCAGCAGTGGGTAACCAACAACAAGCAGGTCTGCACACTGCTGGAGACCACCATCTACAAGAAGACCGAGGAGCAGGCGCAGGCCATCTGCTCCGCCCTGCCGCCGGTCGCGCAGGGCCGTGACGGCGCCCTCCAGGCGGCGTCGCTGGCGGATTGACCGTCAAAAGCCCCTTCCGCGACCAGCGGGAGGGGCTTTTCGCCCGACTGACCTTGACCGGGTGCGTGCGCCTCTGCTATCCGGCCCTTTCAGACTCCGTTCCAGGCGTTCCGCCCGGAGCGTGGACCGGGATGCCCCAGCAGGACGCCGCCGAAGCCCCATGAGCGACATTTTCCAGGAAGTCGACGAGGATCTGCGCCGCGATCGCACGACGCAGTTCATGAAGCGCTACGGCGGGCTCCTCGGCACCGTGGCGGTGCTGCTGGTCGCCGCGACCGCCGGCTGGCAGGCGTGGCAAGGCTGGAAGAGGTCGCAGGCCGAGGCCGAAACCGGCCGTCTGGTCAGCGCCCTGTCGCAGGCGGCCGCCGGCCCGCAGAAGGGCATCGAGGCGCTGACCGCGTTTTCCGGCTCCGCCCCCGCCAGCCTCGCCGTGCTGGCCCGCCTGAACGAGGCGGCGCTGCGCGTGGAGGAGGGCAAGACCGCCGAAGCGGTGGCGCTCTACGACTCCATCGCCGGCAACGGCTCGGCCGACGCGATCTACCGCGATCTGGCGACGCTGCTGTCGGTGATGCACCAGATGGACGGCGGCGACGCGGCGAAGCTCCAGACCCGCTTGCAGCCGCTGACCGTGGACGCCAGCCCCTGGCGCTTCTCGGCGCGCGAACTGACGGCGCTGCTCGCCGCCCGCTCCGGCGACCGCGAGCGCGCCCGCAGCCTGTTCCAGCAACTCGCGGACGATTCGCTGGCACCGTCGGGCGTGCGCTCGCGGGCAGCCGACCTCGCCGCCCTTTACGGCAAGAGCTGATGACCCGCATGATTCCCCGCGTTCAGGGCCGCCGCGCCGCCCTGCTGTCCGCCCCCCTGTTCGCGCTGGCGCTGGCCGGCTGCGACACCGTCGGCGACTGGTTTTCCAAGAGCCCGCCGCCGCCGCTGCCCGGCGAGCGCATCGCCGTCCTGGTCGGCGCCAGCAAGGTGGAACCGGATCCGGCGCTCGCCGGCACCCCGGTGACGCTGCCGGCGCCGCAGGGCAACGAGGCGTGGCCGCAGGCCGGCGGCAACCCCGACCACTCCATGGGCCATCCGGCACTGTCGGCGTCGCCGGTCCAGGCGTGGACCGCCAGCATCGGCAGCGGCTCGGGCGACTCCGAGATGCTGCAGAGCCCGCCGGTGGTCGCGCAGGGCCGCGTCTACGCCATGGATGCCGAGGCGCAGGTGACGGCGCTGGAGGCTTCCAGCGGCCGCCAGTTCTGGCGCACCGACCTGCGGCCGGAGAAGCGCCGCGGCGATTCGAGCGGCGGCGGAGTCGCCTTCGCCGACGGCCGTCTGTACGCGTCCACCGGCTATGCCGAGGTGATGGCGCTCGACCCGGCCAACGGCGCCATCCTCTGGCGCAAGAAGGTCGCCGGCCCGGTGCGCGGCGCCCCGACGGTGGCCGGCGGCACGGTGGTCGTGCTGACGCTCGACAACCAGGCCATCGCGCTCAACGCCGCCGACGGCGCGCCGAAGTGGACGCACGCCGGCATCCTCGAGAATGCCGGCCTGCTCGGCTCCGCCAGCCCGGCGGCGAGCGGCACGCTGATGGTGGTGCCCTATTCCTCGGGCGAGCTGTTCGGCCTGCGCACCGAGAATGGCCGAGTCGCGTGGCAGGAAAGCCTGGCGGCGATCCGCCGCGGCGGCGCGCTGAGCGGGCTGGCCGACATCCGCGGCCTGCCGGTGATGGACCGCGGGCAGGTCTTCGCCATCGGCCATTCCGGCCGCATGGTGGCCCTGGACGAGCGCGTTGGCGCGCGCATGTGGGAAGCCCCGGTCGGCGGCGTGCAGACGCCGTGGCTGGCCGGCGACCACCTGTTCGTGATCGACAACGACGCCGCCGTGGTGGCGCTGACCCGAAAGGCCGGCCGTGTGCGCTGGGTCAGCCAGCTGGAGAAGCACAAGGACCCGAAGGACCGGAAGTCGGCGCTGGTCGCCTGGTCCGGCCCGGTGCTGGCCGGCGGCAAGCTGTGGCTGACCGGTTCGCATGGCGTGCTGGTGGCGCTCGACCCCGCCGACGGGCGCGAGCTGAGCCGCAGCAAGCTTCCGGGGGCGACCTACTTGCCGCCGGTGGTGGCCAACAACACCCTTTATGTGTTGAGCGATAACGGGACGCTCTCCGCGTACCGTTGATTCGCCGTTAGGGATTGCCGGCCTCATGTCGTTCACCGTCGCCATCGTCGGCCGCCCGAATGTGGGCAAGTCGACGCTTTTCAACCGTCTGGCCGGCAAGAAGCTGGCGCTGGTCGACGACACGCCAGGCGTGACCCGTGACTGGCGCTCGGCCGACGGTCACGTCGGCGGGCTGTCCTTCACCATCGTCGACACCGCCGGCCTGGAGGACGTGACCGACGACAGCCTGGAGGCGCGCATGCGCCGCCAGACCGAGACGGCGCTGGAGCGCGCCGACGTGGCGCTGTTCCTGATCGACGCGCGCTCCGGCGTGACGCCGCTCGACCGCCACTTCGCGCGGCTGCTGCGCAAGTCGAAGACGCCGGTGATCCTGGTCGCCAACAAGGCCGAGGGCAAGGTCGGCATGCCCGGCCTGTTCGAGGCGTTCGAACTGGGCCTCGGCGATCCCGTCCCGCTGTCGGCCGAGCACGGCGAGGGCATGGCCGACCTCGTCGAGGCGCTGCTGCCCTACGCCCCCAAGGACGAGGCGCCGGCGCCCCGCGGCCGCCGCGGCCGGGCGGCCAAGGAGCCGGAACCCGCCACCCTGGACGAGGTGGAGGGCATCGGCGACCAGCCGGAGCCTGAAGAGGAGAAGGCCAAGCCGATCCACGTCGCCATCGTCGGCCGCCCGAACGTCGGCAAGTCGACGCTGCTCAACAGCCTGATCGGCGAGGAGCGCGTGCTGACCGGCCCGGAGGCCGGCATGACCCGCGACGCCATCGCCGTGGACTGGACGTGGCGCGGCCGCGCCTGTCGCCTGGTCGACACCGCCGGCATCCGCCGCCGCGCCCGTGTGGACGAGAAGGTCGAGAAGCTGGCGGTCGCGGACGCGCTGCGCGTGATCCGGCTGGCGCAGGTGGTGGTTCTGGTGGTCGATGCCGACCAGATCCTCGACAAGCAGGACCTGACCATCGCCCGCATGGTGGTCGACGAGGGCCGCGCGCTGGTCCTCGCGGTCAACAAGTGGGACGCGGTGGAGAACCGCGCGCTGGCGCTGAAGGAGGTCGAGGACAAGCTTCAGACCTCGCTGGCGCAGGCCAAGGGCATGCAGGTGGTCACCATCTCGGCGCTGAAGAAGCAGAAGCTCGACACGCTGCTCGACGCGGTGCTGGCGACCTACGAGGTGTGGAACCGCCGCGTGCCGACGGCGCAGCTCAACCGTTGGCTCGCCGGCGTGCTGGAGCACCACCCGCCGCCCTTGGTCGAGGGCCGTCGGCTGAAGATCCGCTACATGACGCAGGTGAAGACCCGGCCGCCGACCTTCGCGCTGTTCGTCAACAAGCCGATGGATCTGCCGGAGAGCTACCAGCGCTATCTGGTCGCCGGCCTGCGGGATACCTTCGATATCCCGGGGGTGCCGCTGCGCCTGGTGCTGCGCAAGCGGAAGAATCCGTTCGCGGAGAACCAGTAGAGCATAGCCTCCTTGCCTCTCCCCCGGCGGGGCTGGGGGGAGGCCCCAGCGGCCTTCGCGAATTGCATCGAATTTCGAACCAATCCCCAAACAAACCAAAGTCAATCCAAGCAACTGCGCTGTGTTTTATTTGATCGCGGCCATCGCTCCATTGCGAATTCTCTAATCTGGGCGTACCCTCGCAAAAGATAGCGAACACGCCCGCCCGCTTTTTCGACGCCGGTACCGGTCCAGCGCCGGCGGGCGCGGCGGATGGAGGGTGGCATGGTGCGGCGGATCGCCCGATACCTCGCAGGCGCGCGGCTCCGGCACGACGAGTCCGGGGCGCTGGTCGTCGTCGTCGCGCTGATGCTGACGGTGTTGATGGGGCTGCTGGGCGTCGGCGTCGAGGTCGGCTCCTGGTACATGACGCGCCGCTCCCTGCAGACCGCCGCCGACGCCGCCGCCATTGCCGGCGCGTTGGAGGAGGCACGCGGGGCCGCGGCGCGCGTCACCGCCGCCGCCCGGCAGGAGGCCGCGCGCAACGGCGCCGAAGCCTCCAAGGACGTCATCACCATCCGCACCCCGCCGGCCAGCGGCGCCTTCGCCGGCGACCCGCAGGCGGTGGAGGCGATCATCACCCGGCCGGAGGCGCGGATGTTCTCCGCCGTGCTGGGCAGCGGCACCGTGGACATTTCGGCGCGTGCCGTCGCCCGCGTGCGCACCGTCGGGCAGGCCTGCGTGCTGGCGCTCGACCCCGCGGCGTCCGGCGCCATCACCGGGCAGGGCAGTTCGACGCTGACCATGCAGGGCTGCACGCTGGCCGCCAACTCCACCGACAGCGCGGCCATCACCATGAGCGGCAGTTCCAGCGTCACCGCGCAGGGGCTGTGGACGGCCGGCGGCACCAGCCTCGGCGGCTCCTCCAACCTGAACTTCGCCGTGGCGCCGGCGACCTACACCTGGCCGCTGCCCGACCCGTACGCCAGCCTGACCATCCCGCCGCTCGGCGCCTGCCAGCCGACGAAGAACGTCACGGTGTTCACCCCCGGCACCTACTGCAGCAACATCGACCTGCAGAGCGGCAGCTTCGTCTTCAAGCCGGGGACCTACTATCTCGACGGGGCCAACCTCAAGATCAACGCCTCGGCGGTCGTGACGTGCGACTGCGCGGCGCCCGGCTCGGGAGTGACGTTCGTGCTGACGGCGCGGAACAACGCCAACCAGATCGGCTCGGTCACCATCAACGGCGGCGCCACCGTCGACCTGCGGGCGCCGGGCGACGCCGGCTATCCATATCCCGGCATCCTGTTCTACCAGGACCGCCGGGCGCTGGCGAACGCGGTGAACACCATCAACGGCGGCTCCAGCATCGTGATGAACGGCGCCTTCTACTTCCCCTCGGCGCCCGTGAAGTGGACCGGGAACAACACCAGCGCCGGCGCCAACACCTGCGTCGAGATCATCGCGCGGACGGTGGAGTTCAGCGGCAACTCGGCGCTCGACAACAGCGGCTGCGCGGCGCTCGGCGTCAAGCCGCTGCTGACCACCGCCGCCACCCTGGGCGAATGACGGGGACCGCGATGCGCCGCCTGGACTCCATTCTCGAACGCCTGCGCCGCAGCGAGGACGGCGCGCTGATCGTCGCCATCGCGCTGATGCTGACGATGCTGATGGGGCTGCTGGGCGTCGGCGTCGAGGCTGGCTCCTGGTACATGGCGCGGCGCAGCCTGCAGACCGCCGCCGACGCCGCGGCCATCGCCGGAGCGCTGGAGAACGCCCGCGGCAACACCGCCGCCATCGCCGCGGCGGCGGCGAAGGAGGCGGCCCGCAACGGCACCGCGGACGGCGACACCGTGCAGGTCTTCACCCCGCCGACCGGCGGCGCCTTCGCCGGCCGCGCCGATGCCGTGGAGGCCATCGTGACGCGCCGGCAGGCGGCGCTGTTCACCGCTGCGCTGAACGGCGGTCCGGCGACGATCTCCGCCCGGGCCGTCGCGCTGCTCAGCGACAACGGGCGCGCCTGCGTGCTGGCGCTGGACGGCAGCAAGGCGTCGGCGGTGCTGGCGCGCGGCAATCCCGACGTGCAGATGGCCGGCTGCATGATCGCCTCGAACTCCAACGCGGCGTCGGCCATCGATCTCGACGGCAACGTCGCGGTGAACGCTCTGTCGATGTGGACGGCCGGCGGCATCGCGGTGTCGGGCAACGCCAGCCTGCGGCTGGCGCAGCCGGCGACCACGCACAGCTGGCCGCTGCCCGATCCCTACGCCGCCATCGATGTCCCGCCGCTGCCGACCTGCTCGAACCCCAAGGCGACCAAAGTCAACAAGACGCAGTTGCTGCCGAAGGGAATCTACTGCGGCGGCGTCGATGTCTCCGGAAACACGCACCTGAAGCTCGAGCCGGGGGAGTACTACCTCGACCAGGGCGACCTGACGGTGCACGGCAACGTCACCATCGACTGCCCGACCTGCGTCAACGACGGCGTCACCATCGTGTTCACCAGCACCCGTTCGTCCACGCTGATCGGCGGCCTGCGGCTCAGCGGCAACATCGAGCTCACGCTGCGGGCGCGCAGCGGGGCGGGCGTGCCGTTCCCGGGCATCCTCATCTACCAGGACCGGCGCGCCCCGGCCGGGACCAACCTCGTCAACGGCAACACCACCATGAAGGTCACCGGCGCCCTGTATTTCCCGGCACAGGAGCTGCAGTGGGCCGGCAACAACAGCACGGCGACGGCCGGGTGCGTGCAGATCGTGGCGCGCACGGTGACCTTCATCGGCAACGCCGCGCTCGGCAACGACACCTGCGCCGCCGTCGGCGCTGCGCCGATCGTCACCACCCTGGCCCGGCTGGGCGAGTGAGGGTGCGATGATCCGCCCGCACGCGACGCTCTGGCGCTTGGCCCGCGACCGCGGCGGCAACGTGGCGGTGGAGTTTGCCCTGCTGATGCCGCTGCTGGTCATCATCCTGACCGGCCTCGTCGACTTCGGACGCGCGACCTACGAGCGGATGGCGCTGGAGACGGCGGCGCGCAGCGCCGTGCAGTACGCCCGCCAGAACCCCAACGACACCGCCGGCATCACCGCGGCGGCGCTGAACTCCGGCGGTTTGGACGCCACGGCGACGGTGGAGATCCCGGCGCCGTTCTGCGAATGCCCGGACGGGACGTCCATCGGGTGCTCCACCGTCTGCCCGAGCGGCGACCCGATCCTGCGCTTCCTGTCGGTCACGGTGCGGCACGACTTCGAGCCGTTCTTCCCCTATCCCGGACTGCCGTCCCCGCTGGCGCTCGCCGGCTCGGCGGTGATACGGGTGCAGTGAGGGAGGGCGGCGATGCGCCTGATGCGGGACGAACGGGGGGCGGCGGCGGTCGAGTTCGCGCTGGTGTTCCCGGTGTTCATCGCCGTGCTGATCGCCATCATCGAGCTGGCGACCTTCTTCTGGACGCGCAACACGCTGCAGTTCGCGGCGGAGGAGGCGGCGCGGCTCGCCATGGTCAACACCGCGGCGACCCCCGCGGCGGTGCGCGCCGCGGTGTCGGCGAACCTGGGCACGGTCGCGGTGGACCCGGCACGGCTGACGGTGACCGCGGTGCTCGACCCGGCCGGCGGGGTGGCCTTCATGAAGGTCACCGCGCGCTATGCCTGGCCGGACGGCGGCATCACCGGCATCCTGCCGGTGGACCTGGGCGACGCGGTCGGCGAGGCGCGCGTGCCGATGGTGCAGTAGCCCTTAGGGCACGGCAGGGAACTATCTACTCAGAAAGGCGGTTGGGAACGGCAATCCTGCCGTAACAGCGGTGACGGGAGTTGCCGATGTCCTCCTCCGGTGTCCATCCCTGTGGCTGTC
>Ga0196970_1001545_pt1 | contig 14808 bp, 11 predicted proteins | sample S1v_513CmetaG_FD_148672 | JGI IMG/M metagenome (GOLD analysis project Ga0196970, IMG submission 148672) | Soil microbial communities from Anza Borrego desert, Southern California, United States - S1+v_5-13C | ecosystem: Environmental > Terrestrial > Soil > Desert | place: USA: California... | reverse complement strand
GCCCGTGCGCTCGTGGAACTCATCGCTCCAGCGGGAAAATCGATCCATGCAAGCGATCAATTGCTGCACTTTTTCATCCGTGGCGGGCCCCAACAGGAAGCGCACGAGCGCGTACCCGACGATCCGATCCTCTTGAAAATCAGCGGAGCGATCCTCAATGCCGGTTTCCTGAAAAATCCGGGCTCGCTCTTCAGCAAGGATCCGCCGCTGTTGGCGGTTCCGGCGCTCTGCTTCCCTGCGTTGCCGCCCCGCGGCCCAAAACGGAATCTCCAGTGTGAGCGCCTCCTCGCGGATTCGATATTCCTCATTCACCTCGCCTCGCAGGATGTCCGCGACAGTTCGTTCCGGACATCGAATCGAGCGAAGGTTGCTCACGAATTCGAGATAGTTTGTCGATTCGACTTGGCTCCAATGAAAGCGGTTCGTGAGCACAACCGCGACGACGCGTTGCGCCGCAGGACTGATTGTTCCTTGAACCTGCGCATTGGCGATGGTCGATCTTTCGGTCCGAACGGGGCGTTCATGATGGAGCGCGAGCGCGGCAAGACACGCGCTCAGCCCCACAGAACAGGCGAGCAGTAACCGCATCCACGTCTGTCTTTTCAGCACAAGCAAAGAGTCGCATTCCGCCGCCCCGGTTTGACAAGTCAATGTTTCGGGAATTCTAAAGCAGGCGCGCCGCATTCGTGCCGCTTTGGTGGTCGCCAGCGGGATGCGTTGGAATTTGCCGGCGCGTTCGCGCCTGTCGCGCTGAAGCGTCCTGAAGAGCACTCTCCTTCGCGGGGTGCCTCGACAAACTGGGCATTCAACGTCATGATGCGCGCGATGGCAAACAACCCGGAATCTCCGCTCGACCTGCTTTGGAAGGAATACGGCACGGTCTTTCGGGATTTTGATGACCTCACCCTGGCACGCTGGCTGGCACAGACACTCGGCCAGCTCGAAGGCAAGGTTTGGCGCCTTTCTCACCCGCTGCTCGGGGCGTATCGGCTCGCCGCCCAACTGGCTCATGATCGGCAGATTTGGTTCAAGCGCCTCGCCACACCGCCCTCCGCCTATTCGGAATCCCCGTGCTGCCGCGCCCCGTTCCTTCCGCTGCTGACTCGTGACGTCCGCGACACCGGCCTGATTTGCCAGCACTGCAATGACACGCTCGTCCCGGTCGATGAAATCCCCGAGACCGTCCGCGAATCGATCGAAACCTGGGCCACCCAATACGCCCCAATCCATGCTGTGGCTCACTGGGACGATCGACAGCGCAAGAGTGCCGGCAGTTATGACCATGCATTCGAGAACGCTGCGAAACAGGCGGAGGCGTTGCTCGTGCGCGCGGGCGGCCAAATTTCATCACGCCTTCTCGATTTTTATCCAGCAATAGTCTGGGAGGATCAGGACGAATGCCTGGAGGTGAGACCGGAGGACGTGCTGCTGTGACTCCGGCCCGCTGCATCAACGCTCGTGTGGCCCCGCAACAGCCGGAGCCCGCCCTGGCCATTTCCCGTTCACAATGATCCGCTGGCTGTTCAAATGGTGTTTTCGCCTGGCGATCATTTTTGTGGTCCTGGTCGTTCTCTTCTTCGCCTTCAAGGATTCTATCTGGACGATGGTTCTCGAAAATCGGATCCGCAATGAAACCGGAATGGAGGCGCGGATCGGGAAACTTTCCACGGGAATTGTTTCTTCCACCGTCACGATCGAGGATCTCAAGCTCTACAACACCGCCGAGTTTGGCGGCACCCTGTTCCTGCGCATTCCCGAACTGCACGTCGAGGTGGATCCCGTGGCTGTTGCGCAGAGGCGCCTGCGATTGAAGCTGGTTCGTTTTAACCTTGGCGAAATCAATATCGTTCGCAATGAAGCGGGAAAAACAAACCTCCTTCTGTTCGTAAGCGATACCGACAAGCGAACGGGGCGGCGGAAAGCCGGGGCTGCGGAACAGTTGCTCGGGGATCTGGAGTTTGATGGAATCGACGTCCTGAACCTCTCACTGGGCAAGGCCCGATTCATCGACCTTGCCGACCAGACCCGCAACAGCGAAATCGCCGTGGGCATGGAGAACCAGGTGTTCAAGGACGTGAAGTCAGAAGGCGATGCCTACGCAATCCTCTTCATGATCTGGCTGCGAAGCGGGGGAAAACTTTCGATCAGCCCCAACACCATTGCGAAGGACTATTTCGAACGGCAGATCAAGGACATCGAAACGTCCGTCAGAACCCAGGTCCAGACGCTTCCTCGATCACAACCGTGATTCAAACGTGTAGGCCCCGCTCGGGACGCTGAACTGCGATCCATCCCTGTTCCCACGCTCGGTTCGCACCCATTGGGTGCCGGCGCCAGTGGCCCGCGCCTGATTGCCGGGAACCCAGACCGTCGCGGTAGAATTTGGCGGAACGGTAATCTCCAGTTGAAATCGGTTCCCCTCCCGCCGCCAACTGCTGCTCACCTCGCCGCGAACACCGTCGTATTTCGCCCGGGCCCACGTGAGGCCGGCAACGGGTTGCGGCCGGATCAGGACATTCTTGAATCCTGGCCGCGCGGGATCCAATCCGATGCCAGCAAGATCGTGATAAAACCATTCCATGATCTGTCCCAGCATGAAGTGATTTTGTGAAGATCCGCGCCGCGCGTTCCACGCCTCGGTCAAGCTGGTTGCGCCCATCTTCAATTGGTAGCCGTAGCCGGGCCGATCCGATTGGTTGTTCAGGGCGAAGATGACATCCGACCGGCCAGCGTCGGCAAGCGCGCGGAGCACATACCGATAGCCGACGTCGCCCGCAGTCACCGAATTGGTTCTCGAGCGCACGTCCTGAACCAGCGCCTCAACCACAGCAGCACGGTGTTCGGGTTCGACCAGGTTCATGACAAGCGGCACAGCGTTGGCGCATTGCGAACCCGTGGCGTACTGCCGCTTCGTTGGATCAAAGAATTCACGATTGAACGCCTTGCGAATACTTTGGGCTTGGATGTCAAAAAACGTGGAATCGTCCAGCCGTCCCAAGACGCGGGACACTTCAGACATGACGCGGTTGACCTCAAAATAAAATGCGGTCGCCGTCAGCGGTATCGGTGTCAACTGCGCGAAACCCGGCGCCTTCGGGCCGATGTCATACCAATCGCCGAGCCCAAATGACACGATGCCATTGGTCGCCGTGCTCGCGAGATAAGCAACGTACCGCCGCATGGCGTCGTAGTGGCGTCGCATCAAGTCGACGTCGCCTGCGAACTGGTATTGCTGCCAGGGGACGAGCACAACAGCGCTGCCCCACTCGGGAGAATTCCGGAACGCGTTCGAAACGTCGTCAGGGCCTCTGCCGAAAATCGTATACTCAGGCGCTGTGCTGGGAACGCAGCCATTCGGCAACTGGCAATCCTGCATGTCGTTCATCCCCTTCGTGAACATTTGGTTCAGATCAAATTCGTAACGCAGGGACGGGCCGTTCAGATGATACTGCTCGAGCCAGCCCAGCCGCTCGCGGTGGGGGCAATCTGTCAGCACGCTCGCCATGTTGCTGCGCTGCGCCCAGCGCACGAGGGAGCGGACCCGGTTGAACAGCAGATTGGAGCATTCGAACTCGCCCGTGGTTTCGGCTGTCGAATGCACCACATGCGCGACAATGGATTCCAGCTGAGGCAGCGCGCCGCCACGTTCCGCCGCTTTCATTTCCACCTGCAGGTAGCGAGCGCCATGATAAAAGAATTTCGGAAACCACTCTTCGCTCGCCACACCGCGCAGCGTGTATTGCCACCACGCAGGACGCCCCAGAGCAACCGATCCACGGTCAACGGTTCCGTCGGGTTTTATCAACTCAGCCGGGATAATCCGCACGACACTTCCCGCCCCACCGCGAACCCGAATGCGCGGCATGAGTGACGCGTTCTGCCCGAGGTCATAAACAACGAGCCCGTTTGAAATTACCCGGTTTGAAATCGGAACCAGTGTCTCGATCTGCCGGATGGGCGGTGCCGATGCGGAATGCCCGCGCAGCACGCCTCCCGGTCCCTCTGCAATCAGGGCAGCCGTCCACTCGGTGTCATCAAAGCCGGCGGAATCCCATCCCCTGGGTTCCATCCGCGCGTCGTGGTCTTCGCCGCCATACACGCACGAAAACGTGATCGGTCCAGATCGCACACGCCATTGATTATCCGTGACGATGCGTTCCTCTGTTCCATCGGAATACTGAAGGTGAAGTTCAGCGATGGCCTTCAGCGGCCCGAACGATCCTGTGAACTTCACATAACGGCCGCCTGTCACCCGATACATTCCGCCTGCCAGCTCGATACCGACAACATTCGTTCCGGCGCGCAGCAACGAGGTGACGTCATGCATTTCGTACAGGCAGGTGCGATCGTACTTTGTCCAGCCCGGTGAAAGCAGATTCTCGCCGCTTCTGTTGCCGTTCACAGTCAATTCATATTGGCCGAGTCCGCACACGACCGCCACGGCACGCTCAATGCCTGCCTTCAGTTGAAACTCGCGGCGCAGCAGCAGCGTTTGATTCGTGAACGGAGCTTCAATCCAATGTGCCGTCCACTCGCGTTCGTTCATAAACCCGGTCGTGAACGTCGCCGGCGCACTCCATTGGGAAACCCGATTCTCAGCGTCCCACACGCGCATTTTCCAGAAGACCGCCTGGAGTGACTGCAGCGGTTTTCCTTCGTACGCGACATGCAGCTGTTGATCCGATTGCACCCGTCCGCTGTCCCAAAGATCACCCTGCTCCCGCGCAAGAAGCTCAGGCGCACTGGCGGCGAGCATCTGCCAGGCAACCTGCCGCTGCGCGCGCTCGCTGCTTTTCAATTTCCAGGAGAAGCGCGGCTGTGGCACATCGACTCCCCGCGGACGCCCCGCATTTTCACAACGCAAATCGTAGACGGCGAGTTCCGCGCTGCTGCTGAGGGCCGAACCAATGCATGACGCGGCAACGAAAAGCGATGCTAAGGTCCTCATCATCTGGCGCATCATGGCGAGTTGTTGCTGACGGAAATGATTTGCTGGGTCAGTTGTGGCGCGTTTGTAAGCAGGACCTGCAGCGTGGTCAAGAGAACTCGAACAGGATCTTCGCAGTCAGAATAACCGGGTTCCGCAGAGCGCTCGAAGGAACGCCATGTCCTTCATTGCTCTAACTTGCGGGCGGCTTGACCCGAATCACGGGACGAATGCGATCCGACGCAACCTGTCGCTGCCGTACACGCCTTAGCTTATGGGTTTTGAGGCTGTCCACGAACAAGTCTCGATTAATTGCCTGGGCCGCGGTCGCGCCCTGTCCCGCGGCAATGATCATTTGGCAGTTGGCTGGGGTTACGCATCCCGCAGCATACAAGCCTTGCACCGTCGTATGCATGTCGAGGTTCACCACCACCTCGCCATCCTCGTTCGTTTCCGCGCCGAGCTGCTTCGCCAGCTTGTTGAAGTATATGTCCCCGCGGGTGGTGAACAGCACGTCCACCAGCAGCTTGGCGTCATCCGGATAATTCAGTGCCTGGAGCCGTGTTCCGCTGCGGGTCACTCCAACAATCCGCTTTGGATACACAGGTATTTCATAATGCCGCAGCCATTCCGCATGCTGCTCATCCCAGCGCGGTTCCCGTCCATCCGTAACAACGGCCACACAGGAGGAATAAAAAAGCATGCCCAGTGCATACTCGACCGTTTCATTGCTCCATCCGTAAATCCCAACAGCCTTCCTCTGCACGCGAAAGCCGTCGCAATCCTTGCAAAAGAACAGGCTGTGGCCCAGGCACGGTTTGATTCCCTGGATGTCCGGCGGAATGTGAAAAATGCCCGTTGCGAGCAGAAGGCGTTCGCATCGGTAAACAGCCCTTTTTCCCTTCAATACGAAATGCCCATCCTTGCGCCCGGCGCTCAGAATTTCATCGCGCTGGAACTTGGCGCCGAAACGGCGGGCCTGCGTTCGGCCTTTACTCACCAGCCTGTCGCCAGGAACGCCCGACGGGAATCCAAGATAGTTTTGAACATCGGGCTCCCATCGCGCCATGGATCTCCCGGAGTCGATGACCAGGGTCTCGCGCTTTGCACGCGCCAGATAGATTGCTGCCGAGATACCTGCTAGTCCGCCGCCCACCACAATGACGGCCGCCGATCTCGTCCTCATCCATACCCCTTGACTGACGACGCCGGCAGGCTCCCCGCAGGGTCCCAGCGTGAATCGACGCTGGGAAGCGACGAATCGTAAATCGGAAGCGCCTCACCTCCGCGCCCGTGGAGTTCCGGAATAGTTTCGTTACCCCGACGCTCCGGCGGCCGCTGAGCCCGGGACGTTTTCTTAGTGGCTCGCATCATTCAAGGATTGTAGGGGAGTGAATCGGCATCAGCCGCAATGCGCAGCTGGTTGTCGATGGTTGCAGCACCTGTTACGCGCTGGACGGTGTTCTCAATTTCACGCCGCTGCACCTCGTTCCGCACATCGCCCTTCAGAACGACGCGGCCGTCATTCACCGTGACGTTCACATGAGAAAGGGCTGCGCCAAGCGACGCGTCCTTTTTCAATTCCTGGCTGATCTGTTGCGCAAGAGCGGCGTCCGCAACACTGCTGCCCAGCACCTGAACATTCACCGCTCCCGCAGCTCCGCCGGCTGCAGAACCTTCCGAGCCCTGATGCAGTGAGCTGTTCGCACCGTCCCGCGATGTCGCGGACAGCGCAGGTTCGTTTCCAGACTTGAGCGCCGAACCTGAAACGCCGCCGCGCTGCTGAACGTCACTGACCTGATCACCATCGGCACGCTGGGTGGCGCTGGTGTTTGAGGAAGGCGAGGCGGTCGCTATCGCAGCCACCTGCAACTCATTGCGCACTTCAACCACGCCGGCAACCTGCCGTGCCAAGGCCTCGGCTTGCTGTTTCTGCGCGTCGGTGCGGGCCGTGCCCGTCAGCACAACAATACCCTTTGCCGCAGCGATCGAGATCGCGGGTGCACCTTCCGTCAATGATGCATCCGCCATAAGAGCATTGCGCACCTGGCTGACAAGCGTGTTGTCGGCTTCGTGGGTGCTAAACACATCAGATGAATGAATGACGGCGGTCGGAGCCGCTGCACCCGGCTCTGACGGGATGGTTGCAGCGGGTGAATGCGACGGGGTCGGCGCGGCCTGTGATACATAAACCGGCGCAATTGGGTCGGTGAGGAGCGCGGTCCTTTCGTGCTCCGGATGCGCGCATCCAGCGGCAATGACGGCTGGAAGGGCCCAAACAAGTTTCCGGGATTTCATGTGACACAGTCGTTCGCCCATCCTCGCGATTCCAGTGGGTTTCAATCCCCAAGGATCAAGTGCAGCCTCGCAGAACAAACAAAATCAGCAGGATTGGGACAGGAATTCCGATCAGCCAGAGAAACAGCCATCCGATCTTTCCTTCTTCGCGATTGAATCTTACGGGTAACTTCATAAAAACCTCCTGCCGGACTGGCCGGCGTTTGTTTTGGTAAGCAAAAGGCGCGAGGACTGACCTCGCGCCCGGTCAACACTCAAGCAAACACGTTGCTTGTGCGTTCAAACTTAATCGATTTTGTCCTGGATGCTTTCACCCGCATCTTCCATATCTTCGCCAAAACCTTCGGCGGTGCGGCATCCAGTGAAAGTAGCCGTCGTGGCAGCGAGCAACGCGAGGCACAGGATCATTTTCTTTATGGTTTTCATTTTACCTTTCTGTTCGTTGTTGTTGGTTTTATTTCCGACACGGATTCCTTCATAGCCTTCCAAGAAGCGCCAGAATGATGATCACTACCAGCAGCAGTCCGACGATCCCGCCCGGAGCGTAGCCCCATCCCGAACTGTAACCCCACGTGGGCAACACGCCTATTAGCGCGAGAATCAACAGAATCACCAGTATTGTTCCTAGACTCATATCTTTCCTGTCGTTTGGCCGGTCAGGGTTAATCATTACTTGACCAACCGATATTACGATACGCCCGCCATCCCAGACAGCCATAGGGTCTCATGCCCAAAACCCCCGTAAAACCGCATTAATCGAAGGCAGGTGTTACATCAACCCAGCAGGTGAAAGAAAAACGAAGAGGAGGAGTCTTGAAGTTTCCAGAAATGCCGCATCCTGACCTTAGGCGGGATCGCGGGCGCTTCACATGGCTTCGCGCACGAGGGCGTGAAAAACGCGGACGCGGCGCCTGGAACGCCGCGGCCGCAATTCGATCAGCTCTTCTTGAACAGGTACTCGGCCTGAAAATCACGACCTCCCTCGTCGTGAGTTACTTTGAAGCCCACCTTCTTGCTTACATGCTGCATGCCGAAATTATCCGCCATGATCATGGCCGTGATCCGCTTCAGCTTCTCGTCGCGGCCAATCTGCACGAGCCGCTTGAGCAACTCGGTTCCGAGACCATGCTTTTGCCAGGGGTCCCCGACGATCAGCGCGAATTCCGCCTCATTGCGTCCGCGCGCCTTGCTTAAGCGTCCGACCCCGATGATTTGCCGCTCCCGCGTTTTCGGATCCTTGAACTCGGCGACGAGCGCAATTTCGCGATCGTAATCGTTGAAACAGATCCTGACCAAACGCTCATGCGCAATCCGTTGGTCGAGTTTGATCTGGCTGAAATAACGGTGGTAAACGCTTTCCTCCGAGAGCGTCTGGTGGAACTTCACCAGGAGCGGCTCGTCTTCCGGCCGGATGGGGCGAATCAGCACAGATGTCCCATTCCTCAGTTTCCACGGCGTCGAATACTGCGTCGGATACGAGCGAATCGCCAGTTTCGGCAGCGCGTCTTCCTTGGTCTTTGCATCGTGCAGGATAACGCGGGCGTCCAATGCGACCAGGTCGTCGGCCGACGCAAACATTGGGTTGATGTCGATTTCCTTGATCCACGGCTGTTCCGCAACCAGCTGGCTGAACCCGACCATCAAGCGTTCCAGCGCTGGGAGGTCGACCGCCTTGCGTCCCCGAACTCCCTTCAGCGCCTGATAGATCTTTGTCGTCTCCATCATCCGCCGCGCCAGGGTGGTATTCAGCGGGGGCAATCCAAGCGCCTTGTCCTTGAAGATCTCCACCAGCTGACCGCCCATCCCAAAAAGGAGAACGGGGCCGAACTGGGGATCGATGCTGCTGCCGAGGATGATCTCATAGCCCTCGCTGAGCTTGATCATTTTCTGAACCGTGACGCCCTGGAAATGCTCGGCGCCGGCTTTTTCAGTGCAAGCGGTTTTGATGGCCTTGAACGCACGGCGCACGGCGTCCTCGTCCTTCAGGTTCAACTGCACCCCGCCAACATCGGTTTTGTGCGTGATGGTTTCTGAGTACAGTTTCAACACGGCCGGAAACCCGATCTCGCCTGCGATCTTCGCTGCTTCGCCCTCCGTTTTTGCAACGCGCGTGACCACGGTTGGAATGCCATAGCAGGCCAGCAATTCCTTGGATTCGGACTCCGTCAGGATCGTGCGCCCTGTCGTCTTCACCGTGTCCAGCAATCCCCTCGCCTTGGCACGCCCTGAGTCAAGGTCATCGGCATCCGCTGACGGCAGTGGCGTTTCGTAAAGCGAGCGCAGATTATCGGCGTAACGCCACATCTGGCTGAATACTCTGGCTGCCGTGTCGGGATAAGGAAACGTGGGGATTCCCGCTCGATTCAAAATGGCTTCGCCTTCCGCCACATCCTTCCCGCCCATCCAGCTCGCCAGCACAGGCTTGCCTTCGATGTGCCCGAACGCCTTGAGCTTCTCCGCCGTGGCCGTGCAATCCGTCATTGCCTGCGGCGTCAGGATCACAAGCAATCCATCACTGTTGGGATCGCGGCCCGAAATCTCCAGAGTCTTCGCGTAAGTTTCGGCACTCGCGTCACCCAGCACATCGATCGGGTTATTGTGCGACCACGCCGATGGCAGGATCTTGTTCAGCTCCTCGATGGTCTGTTTTGAAACATCAGCAAGGGCGCCGCCGCTCATGAGCAGAGCATCCGTTGCCAGCACGCCGGGGCCGCCGGCATTCGTAATCATCGTGAGCCGGTTGCCCCTGGGGCGCGGCTGGCGGCCGAGAACTTCCGACATGTAAAACAAATCCGAGATATTGTTCACGCGCAGCACTCCGCATCTCTTGAACGCGGCGTCGAGCACATCGTCACTGCCCGTCAGGGACCCCGTGTGTGAAGCCGCTGCTTTTGCAGCGCCGGCAGTGCGGCCCGGCTTGATCACGATGATGGGCTTGGTCAACGCCACTTCGCGCGCCGCGGAAAGGAATCCCCGGGCATCGCCAATGGTTTCCATGTAAATGACGATGCTCTTGGTGGCGGGATCGTCGCCCAGGTAATAGATGAGGTCGCCCCATCCCACATCGAGCATCGAGCCGATGGACACGAACGCGCTGAATCCAACGTTTTCCTTGAGGCTCCAATCAAGAACTGCGGTGCAGAGGGCGCCGCTCTGGCTGAGGAACCCGACATTGCCTGGTTTCGCAATGGTGGTTGCGAACGTTGCGTTCAACCCGTGCTGCGGCACCATTACGCCGAGGCAGTTCGGCCCCACGATCCGCATTCCAGCTTTCTGTGCGTCGGCGAGAATTTGCTTCTCAAGGGCAACTCCCTCCGCGCCGGTTTCCTTGAATCCCGCTGAAATGATAACGGCGCCGGGAATGCCTGCGCGGATGCATTCCTGGATGATTCCGGGAACCGTTTTGGCCGGCGTGCAGATGACTGCAAGGTCCACGCGCTCGGGCAGGGCTGACACACTGGGATACGCCCGGACGCTCAACACGGAGTTGCGCTTGGGATTGACCGGATACACAACGCCCTGGAAACCGCCGCGGCCCAGGTTCTGAAAGATTGTTCGGCCGACGCTGCCGGCATTTTCAGTGGCGCCGATCAGCGCGACGGACTGCGGCGCGAAAATGGGATCCAGCGGATGCGAGCGCGCGTGAAGAATGTCATGTGCGGACTCAACCGGCGAATTGGGTTTAACGATTTGCATGCTTCAAAAAACTTTCTGTTCATTTCCCCGGGCCATTAGCCTGAGGCGCACGTGAAAGGACACTGTGGGCCAAGTCCGTGCTGCGGGAAAGACTGTGGCGACCCTCCGCAGGGCGGGACTTCACCCCGGTTGGCAAACTTTGAACCCATATTGCCGGAATGTAGCCACACCGCAGCAAAATCTGCAAAGGAAGTCATCCGCCGATCGCGGGTTCCTCTCTTCAATTCGCGAAAATTTGGGTAATTCCCGTAAACCCGTTTCGTCTTTCCCGATTTGCGTCAAGAAGAGCGAAAAGAAGTTGCCTCACAGGCAGGGCAGGAAGAGCGCGAATAGAAGACGTTTAACAGGAGCACGCAGAGGTAGCAGAGAAAAGCAAAGAAGGTCGTTCCGATCCGTGTTCACCCGTCGTTCGATTTCATTTTCCACTGCTCTCTTTTCGTGTGGTTCGTGTGATTCGTGGTTAAGTTCCTCCCTTCAATTCGCGAAAATTTGCGCAATTCGCGTAAACCCGTTTCGTCTTTCCCGATTTGCGTCAAGAAGAGCGAAAAGAAGTTGCCTCACAGGCAGGGCAGGAAGAGCGCGAGTAGAAGACGTTTAACAGGAGCACGCAGAGGTAGCAGAGAAAAGGCAAAGGAGGTGGTTCCGATCCGTATCGATCCGTCTTTCGATTTAATTTCCGCTGCTCCCTTTTCGTGTGGTTCGTGTGATTCGTGGTTAAGTTCCTCTCTACAATTCGCGAAAATTTGCGTAATTCGCGTAAACCCGTTTCGTCTTTCCCGATTTGCGTCAAGAAGAGCGAAAAGAAGTTGCCTCACAGGCAGGGCAGGAAGAGCGCGAATAGAAGACGTTTAACAGGAGCCCGCTGAGGCAGCAGAGAAAAGCAAAGAAGGTGGTTCCGATCCGTGTTCACCCGTCGTTCGATTTCATTTTCCACTGCTCCCTTTTCGTGTGGTTCGTGTGATTCGTGGTTAAAGTTCCTTTCTTCAATTCGCGTAAATTTGCGAAATTCGCGGAAACCCGTTTTCGTCTTTCCCGATTTGCGTCAAGAAGAGCGAAAAGAAGTTGCCTCACAGGCAGGGCAGGAAGAGCGCGAATAGAAGACGTTTAACAGGAGCACGCAGAGGTAGCAGAGAAAAGGCAAAGAAGGTGGTTCCGATCCGTATCGATCCGTCGTTCGATTCAATTTCCGCTGCTCCCTTTTCGTGTGGTTCGTGTGATTCGTGGTTAAAGTTCCTTTCTTCCATTCGCGTAAATTTGCGAAATTCGCGTAAACCCGTTTTCGTTCCGGCCCTGCCGCACTGTGTGATTGGTGGCCGCACTGGACATTCTGCGGCGGCTTTTGTATCAACGCTGCACGTTCCACCTGACAGCGAGACAAACCGGCAGTGGCGCCTATGCGCGGCGTTGCATCGCAAAACCCATATCATACATGAACCAGCCTTCCCGGATTCTGCAGAAACTCATCGCCGCTCTCTCGGTTCTCATCGCGCAAGCGGCGCTGGCCGCACCCTCCCCCGCCCAGGTGCCAACGGCACTGCATCGCATGCCGCCGAAGTATCCTGTCCCCTATGGACCGACGAACGCCGCCGCCATCACTGAAGTCCTTCAGCGAATTCACGGGTATCTGGAAGCCAACACTCCCATTCGCGTGGTGAACCGCGAAACAGGCGCGGAGATCACGGATTTTTCGCAACCAGACCGGCAGGCGACGGTGGAGCGAGGGCATTTTCCAATCATCAGTTACGAGTGGGGAGTCACCTATTCGGGCATGTTGCTGGCGGCCGAAACCACAGGGGATTCACGATTCACCGATTACGTTTCGAAACGCCTGAAATTTATCGCTGCAAGGACACAGTACTTCCGCGCTCTCGACGAGGCGGGGATGACGGGGGAGCGCAATCCATTCCGTGCGGTGCTCCATCCCGGCGCTCTGGATGACGCGGGCTCGATGTGCGCGGCGATGATCAAGGCCGGGCGTGCGGGCCTGGTTGAGGCGCGGCCGTTGGTTGACCATTGGGCCGACTACGTGTTCACCAAACAGTTCCGCCTGGAGGACGGAACTCTCGCGCGCAAGCGTCCAATGATGAATTCCCTTTGGTTGGACGACCTGTACATGGGGGTGCCAGCGCTCGCGCAAATGGGCAGCCTGACGGGGGATGCGCGTTACTTCGATGACGCTGTAAAGCAAATCCGCCAATTTTCTCAGCGCATGTTCAACCGTGATCTCGGCGTTTACATGCATGGCTGGATCGCAGGGATGTCCGTGCATCCAGAGTTTCGATGGGCGCGGGCGAATGGATGGGCATTGCTGGCGAAAACGGAACTGCTCGACGCACTGCCGGAAAATCATCCGGGCCGGGCATTCGTGCTGGACCTCTTCCGCGCGCATGTCCGCGGCCTGGCGTCCTATCAGGGGCACAACGGACTCTGGCACCAGCTTCTCGACCGCAATGACTCCTATCTGGAGACCTCTGCATCAGCCATTTACACCTATTGCATTGCGCACGCGATCAACCGGGGATGGATCGATCCACTCGCGTACGGTCCCATGGTGCTGCTGTCATGGAATGCCGTTTCAACCAAGGTCAATGCGGCGGGGCAGGTCGAAGAGGTATGCGTCGGCACGGGAATGGGATTCGATCCCGCGTTTTATTATTACCGGCCCACAAGCGTTTTTGCCGCTCATGGTTATGGACCGGTGCTGCTGGCGGGCGCTGAAATGATCCGCCTGATAAAGTCGGATCGAGCAGTCATCAACGACAGCGCAGTCCAGTTTGATCGCCAGCCGGCCGACATGCGCAATGCGCATTGAGCGGTTTGACCGCCGCCCATTCCCCGCCATCGCGGCTTACTTGCCGATGGGCATCATCAGGCTGCGGTTCATGACCAGCCCCATGCGGCTGTTCTCAATGGCCTGCTTGCGAAATTCCTCAAAGCTCTTCAGTTCCTCGGCTGAGAGGAACGAGGTACTGCGCGCTGCCACCTTTTCGTAAACTCCCGAAAGGAGCTGGAGGCTTCGGTCTGCTTCGTTCTCGAAAGCAATGTTCCGGAAGTTGAGAATGGGGAGCAGTTGATAATCCTGCGGCAAACCAGCCTGCGTGAGCGCAGCGCGAGTCTCCTCGAGGAGAAGGTTGTAGAGCTGCTGTTTCTTCGCGTCCTTATCCTCGTTCTCGCCCGTGAGCTTGCCTTTGAACTGTTCCGAGCTCAGCAGCCCCACCAGGTTGCGCGTATATTCCTCGTACTCGGCATAGGCTTCAGGCTCGAGCATCGATTTCACTTTGTCCTTCAGACCCGCCTCCAACGCTGCAAACTTTTGCTCAACCTCCGCGGGCGTTCCTCCATCGCGCAGAACCGTCGTGATCAGGTCGACGTTTTCCATGATGTTGTCCGCCAGAAGATCGTTGAGCTGATCGGCCTTCTCCTCGGGCAGCTTGACGCGGCGTCCGAGCTCCTTGTAAAGCATGGACATCCCGGCCTTCTGTTGTTCGCGCATGAACTTGCGCGCCTCGGGGGTCTCGGTTGCCTTGCTCAACGCGGCGGTCCGCCCGAGCGTTGATTTCTCCTCCTGCAAACGGCCCACTTCGCCGCGCAGTTTCAGAACTTCGGAAGGTTTCTTTTTCAAGGTGTCGTTCTCCTCCGAAAGCGAAGCCAGCACTTGTTTCGCCTCGGCCTGTTGCTGTTCCAGTTGCGCGATCTGCGCCTGCAATGGTGCCTGTTTTTGTTCCAGCGCGGCAACTTCCTTCCGAAGCGCCGACGCTTGCTTAGCCTGGTACAGGCCTGCGCCAATCGCAACTGCCAACGCAGTCGTAATAATGGTTTTTTGGACGGTAGTCATAGCAATGATTTGTGTTGTTGTGGCAGCAGAAGCAGCGGTCCCCCCGAGAGCA
>Ga0196970_1001544_pt1 | contig 14810 bp, 8 predicted proteins | sample S1v_513CmetaG_FD_148672 | JGI IMG/M metagenome (GOLD analysis project Ga0196970, IMG submission 148672) | Soil microbial communities from Anza Borrego desert, Southern California, United States - S1+v_5-13C | ecosystem: Environmental > Terrestrial > Soil > Desert | place: USA: California... | reverse complement strand
ACGACGTCGCTTACATCGCTAAGATCATCAACCAACTCACCACCTCAACTGGTCAGCAACTCATAGTAGCGAACGGCTTCAGCCCATACTTCTTCGTCAAGTACCCGCAGTTCGCTGACGAAGTAGACGTGCTCGATACCCATGACTTCGCCAACTATCATGCGTTCGAAGTCCAGCTGCAGCGGCGAATGACCGGCGGCTTACAGTTCCAGGTCAGCTACACGCTTTCCAAGTCGCTGGACACGCGTTCCTATGACCCAACGTTCACAACTATCCCAACCGGAAGCTATCAATCGTCGTCCAGCATTCCTTGGGACAACTCTAATCGCCGGAGGAACTACGCCTCGTCCGACTTCGACCGCCGCCATATGCTGCAGGGCAACTTCATCTACGAATTGCCTTTCGGCAGAGGCAAACTGTTAGGACGAAATGCTTCCGGCGTTTTGGACAAGATCATAGGAGGATTCCAGGTAGCCGGCATCGTCACCCTGCAATCGGGCCGACCATTCACCGCCTACAGCGGTGCCTACACTTTCAACCGCACTGTCATGACCCCGGCAAGCTGCGATGACTGCTCGCCGGACATGGGGAATCTCCACTGGACAGGCGATCCCTACACCTCCGACCTGCTGTACTTCACGCCGGAGCAGAAAAGTAAGTTCTACCAGCCCCCAGCGGGTCAACTCAGCAACGTTGGGCGTAACTACTTCCGGCTGCCCAACAACTACAACCTTGATATGGCCATCGCCAAGAAATTCAAGATAACCGAACACCACCAGTTGGAGCTTCGGCTAGATATGCAGAACGTGACCAACTCAGTAATGTACGACTTGCCTTACAGTTCGACGATCACTAGCAGCTATTTCGGCGACATGAAGGGCCAGACGTTCAACGCATCCCGCAAGATGCAGTTGGTGGCAAAATACACCTTCTAGCTGGCAGACTCGTAGCGCACTTCCGCAAAGGCGGATTTCGGGGGCGAGAAATCGCCCCCTTTATTGTTGCAGCCGTACTAGATTTTGCAGCCGGATTACACCCTGAAAGCTGATGGCTACGGCTCATGGCTGATTTACCCCCGAAAGATGTCAACCCCCGATCCCGGCTGCATTCCTTCTAAGTCATTCCATCCGTATGGGAACTAGTTCTCCGGGATATGGCGGGTTCACCCTTCCGATTTGTCATACTTAAACTGAGTATCTCGACAGAGATGCATGCACAATACGGCGCTTGAAAGCTCCAGAAGCCCGATCAGAATTCAACTCGTTTGTTTTCAGGAATTTGGCAGATCGCCCTCGCGCCAAGCCGCATAGATACTGGATTCCCGAGATCTAGGGGGAGGGAGGTAACTCTCGTGGCCAACAAAAAACCCGGTACGCATTGCGCGTACCGGGTACTCCAGAGGCAAACGAACAGAGGCAGAACAAACGCAACAGACTACCGTTTTAAGGAAGCTTCGTACTCCAGGTAAACTCGATCGTTGTTGTCCTTGGGAATGCCCGGGACATTCGGCGACACGAACACAGGCGGGTTTGCACCCTGCTTGCTCAGTTCAGCCGCGACCTGCGCCACCAGCGCCATCGCGATCGTCACCGTCGCCACGGTTGAACTTGCAGCGACAGGCGCCTTCCATCCCTCAACCTTAACCAGCGCGTCTTCCGGCGGGCAGCAATTGTCGATAACCACATCGGCGCAATCCGCCAGCTTCTTTCCGGTAGAGTGCGTCGCTTCGCGAACCTTGTAGTTGCACATCGAAGTGATTGCGACCACCTTAAGCCCGCGCTTCTTCGCTTCAAGCGCCACTTCGATTCCGGCCGCGTTCAACCCGCCGTGCGAGAAAATCAGCATGACGTCGCCAGCCTTGATCGGCTCGTTTTCGAAAAGCACCTGCGCGTAACCTTCGCGGCGCTCGAGCCACAGCAAACCCTTCGCTCCGCCTGAACCGATAACGTTCGTCCACATCAACCGCATGTCCATCAACGGCCTGAAACCAGGATAAGCTCCATATCGCGGAAACATATCTTGCACCGGCAGCACCGAATGTCCGCTGCCGAACATGTGCACCAATCCTTTGTTCGCGATCGCGTCAGCCATCAGTTTAGCGGCCTTCTCGATGTTCTCCGCCTGCGTCTGCCAAATGGCGTTCGTGACCTGCGTTATGCGTTCTTGATATTGATAAAGACTCACACTTCCTCCGAATGATTGCGCCGGCTGCTGAGCCGGAATGATCTTTATGAGAACTACATCAAAGCTATCGTCGTCTGAGCGAGGCGAAGGATCTATGCATTTCACATGACCAGCAAGGATCCTTCGCTTTCAGATCCAACTCAGTAATCCACTCTGTAAACGCGAACACTTTCGGCCGGGACTTCTCCGGAGAGCTTCAGCGATGTCCCGCTCGCCGCGACACTGTCGCCCGTCAGCAACTCGGTGACTTTCACGGCAGCTTTCGGCAACTCGACCGCGTAATCGACCTTCGCGGCCTTCTTGTCGTGATTGAAGAACATCACCAGCTTGCCATTCGCAGCCTCCATCGTTCGCAGTTCCACGAACGACGAAGCCTTCAACTCCGGCCTTGCTAAAGCCGCCCAGTTTGCGAGCAGGTCCAGCAAAGGATGGTTCGCAACCGGGTTCAGGTAGTTTGGCTCCCCCGCGAAGGTTCCGAGGACGATCACTTTGCCTTTCCCATACTGGTGCTCGTAAGCCGCCGGAACGCCGTTCTCGAACTTAGCCACGACCTTCGCGGCCGGATCGAGTTGCTCAAATTCTTCTAGGAAGCTCATGCCGGCAAACTTCGCGACGCCCCATTGAACGTCGAACTTGGTTCCAGGCAACACTTGCTTCTCGCGGACGCCGGCCATCTTGTGCCAGCCAAATCCAGGAAGAATGGGCTGACCGTGTCCCTTCTCGTCTTGCCAGCCGGCACGCGCTTCCACAAACAGGTTTCCGCCCTCGGCAACGTACTGCTCCAAGGTCTTGGCCATCTGCTCTGTCAGCAGCAGCGGATAAGGAACAATGATCAGCTTGTACTGGCGTAGCTTGTTCAATTCCAACTCACGCGCACTCGGGAAGTCCACAGGAATGTTCCTTTCAAAGAACATTCGGTGGTAACCCGCAACTGCGCGGTGAATCGACCGCCTGTCTCCGTAAGCCTGCTCGCCACCGAGCAGCGGCACCAGCGAGTTGAACACAACCGCCGCTTCCGCCTTCTGCGGTTTTGCTTTCAAGATCAGGTCGCTGTTACCGGCGATCTTCTGCGCCATCTGGCCAGCGTGTTTGCTGCGGTCCGTGAGCGTGCCGTCAAGGTTGATGAGACCGTAACCCAGCGCCTCGTAGCCGGTGCTCATCGGATAGAACGCATAAATATTGATCGCCCTGGCTCCGCGCGACACCATGCCCCACATGTACTGTTCCAGCTCTTTCGACGTGATCGGATTGCCGCTGATGATACCGTGCACGCCGTAACCGCCCTGCAACTCGCCGACGTAGAAACCACGGTCGTCCGTGATCGCGCGAGTCATGTCCATCACCAGCGCGCGACGCTCGAGGTTCATGTCGCGGTCCGGCGAGGTCAATTTCGGGTAGAAGCTGGTTCCGAAGAAATCGACTGAATCCTTCAGCAGGTAATCGTCAGACGCGTCCATCGCGTCCGCCATCGTACGGAACACAGGTGACGGATTCGGAGCGTGGCTCGTGGTCGGATGCACCTTGTCCACTTCCTTCACGGCCAGGCTGCGCATCTTCAGGTCGCCTGCAATCTTGTCGGCGATGAAGGTTCGCCAGTCCATGAAGTCCGTATAAGTAAGGATCGTGCCGAACCGCGGCGGCTGCACATCGTCCCACTGCAGGAACGTGCGATACCAGGCTTTATTCAGCGCGTCGAGCGTGCCGTACTTCGCTTTCAGCCACTCGCGGAATCGCGCCTGTGTGTACGGGCAGTAGCAGAACTGCGGGTTCGCCATATATTGCGGCAACGCCCAGTTCATGACGGCCGGTTCACTCCAAAGGTCGTACGCATGGAACGCGGGACTCGCAACCGTTCGCTTAGCCACTTGCTGGAAGTAATTCAACATCGCCTTGCGCACGCCGGGATGATCGAAGCAGTATCCAGGAGCGGCCTGCGACGGAACCTTGGTTCCGGCCTGGTTCTCGAACTCAGAGTGCGGGAACTTTTTCCCGACCCAATCCGGCGCGGAGTCGACATACACCTGCACGATGACCTTCAGCCCGACTTCTTGCGCGAGCTTCAGAATCATGTCCAAGTTTTCAAAGTGGTATTCACCCTCGCGCGGCTCGTTGGCTGTCCACTCCGTCCATGTACGGACAGTGTTGAACCCGAGGTTCTTGATTTTGAGGAGGTCTTCGCGCCATTCTTTTTCGCTCGCCGCCGTCATGGTCGAGAGCATGGGCGCGCGCGCTTTGCCGCCGCTGTACCACGCCGAAACCGGGAAGAACATCGGCTGCCAAAACGGATTCTGAGGCGCGGTTTCGACCATCGTCGCTGCCGTAACCGGCGCCTTCGACGGCTCAGCTTGCTTCTTCGAATCCTTCGCTTGCACGCCGATGGCCAGTGCAAGCGCGACTATCATTATTAAGGCTGTTTTGCCCTTCAAGGCTGTTGCGCCTTTCATCTCGGATTTTTACGACCGGTCTGCCCGAAGTTTACCCGTTGAACGTGCCCGGTGTGGACACCGTTTATTACCGGTGCCCACACCGAAGCATGGAGGCAAGCGTTAGAAGAACAGCTTCAACGACAGCTGCATCTGGCGTGGATCGCGCGCACCCGTAAACTTACCGGCGTTCGCGTTTACCATCTTGCCAGTGGCATCGAACCCCAGCGACGTGTCATACGTGCTGTACTGGGTGTGGTTGAACACGTTGAACATCTCGGCGCGGAACTGGATATATCGTCTTTCCGATCCGAGCGGGACATGTTTGGTCAGCGTGAAGTCCCAGTTGTTGATGCCGGGCAGACGTAGCGTGCCTGGACGCACATTCCCGAAGTTGACGTTGCCGTACGTACCCTTCGGGGTAGGAGCATACGCAGCCGGGTTGAACTGCAACCCTGTTGGTACGTTCTGATATGGGTTTCCAATCAATTGGCCAGTGGCGGTATCGGTCGACCCGGTGACGTCACGGGAATCCGTCCAATAGATATACGGAGTGGTCGGAGCGCCCGTCGAGAAAGTGTTGATTCCGCTGATGGCCCAGTTATCGGTTATCCAGCCGAGAGGCTTGATGCCGTACTTCTTACCAAGCTTAGGCAGGTCGTAGTAGTAGTTAATAACCAGCACGTGCGAGCGATCCTGAGCCAGCATGCCGTAGTTAATGTCACGCGGATTCAGGTATGAGCTCACGATGCCGTTTTCGTCGCTCTGCACGCCCAGCGCCTTCGACCATGTATACGAAGCTCCAAACTGCAGGCCGTTGGTGAAGCGGCGGTTCAGTGCAACCTGCATGGAGTTGTAATTGGCCGTGCCAGTGAACTCCTGCGCCTTGACGCTGTTCCAGCCGCGATAGATGCGCATGAAATTGTCAGGCAGCACGCCGCCCGTCGTCGAATCCACGTTCGCCGGGTTGAAGCGCGCGCCCACCGGGATCGGGTTGATGTAGCGGTTGACCCATAGATGACGCGACAGAGAACCCACATACGAGACATCAAGCACGAACTTGGCCGGCAGTTCCTGCTGAACGCCGAGGCTGAAGTTCGAGATCGTGGGCGTCTTGTACTCGCCGTAAAAAGCCGTGCCACCGGGCAGCCAGTCGCCGCCGGAAGGACCACGTGCACCGGCCGCGTTCGGCAACTGATCCAACGTGGTGTAGTACGCCGTGGTGCTGTATGCCACCGGCGGACCGCCGGCAGAGTAAACGCTGGGCAGAATGGAACCGCGGTCCTTGAAGATGCCGATGCCGCCGCGCAACGCAGTCTTGCCGTTGCCGAAGACGTCATAAGCAAAGCCAAAGCGCGGACCGACGTCGAGCCACGAACTGGTTACGTTGCCCTGCGGGTAGCCGTTTACGCCCGGTGCCATGCCACCATTGTTGGGATCTCCGCTGCCGGGAACCAGGAACCCGATCATCACTGCTGGCACCCAGGTGTTGGTCTGAGCGTCATACCCCATGCGTGCGCCACCGTTCATGGCAGGCTGATACAGGCGCGGCGCCTTTGCCGGATCGAAGTACCGCGGATCGAACGTTGCCATGGATCCGTTGTCGTCCGTCACGGGCGACATGTGGTAGAAACGGACGCCAAGATCAAGAGTCAGGCGGGAGGTGACTTTCCAATTGTCCTGGACGTACCACTCGTAGTTCCTGAACTTGTACGCGCCATCCACCCACTTCGAGCTTTCGGAGTAGCTCGTCACCACGCCCAGAAGCGCGTTGGCGAAGCCGTCGCCCGTTGTCAGCGGATTCAGCGTGCTATGACCGAAGTTGATGCTGCCGCGATAGCTGTTCCACACCGGAGCGTCCTTGCTGGTCGTCTCGACGTAAATGCCGGCGCGGAAATTGTGGTTCTTGTAGGTCTTGCTCAGGTTGTCGGTGAAGCTGAACAGGTCCGTAGTGTTCACGTATGGGAACTGTCCCGCAAGATTGATGTTAATGGGTGTGGAGTGCTGGCCGCCGAACGCCAGGTTCGGAACATAGTCGGAGTCGTCGAACCATTCGCCGATCCCGATTTTACTCCGCTGCCAGGGTGCATTGTCCTGGAACACCGCTGACAGGCGGTTGTGCGTATAGCCGAAGTTAAATTCGTTGATAAGGGTGGGCGAGAACACCTTCGTGACGTGAAACGCGAGTCCCCTGCCCGGCTGGTTATAAGTTACGGGCGATGGCATCCAGTTCATGCTGGTCAGCCAGTTGCCCCAGGGCGCTATCTGCTCGTCCGCGTCGTTGTTGAAGCGGAAGTACATCGAAAGCGTTGAGGTTGGGTTCGCGTCGATGCGCACCATGTCCGAACGCCGCGTGTAGTCACCGCTGTAGGTGGTGCGGTAGTTGCGCCGGTTCACCAGAAGCGGGTCGGGGTCGGTGTAGTTGGGCAGAGGGAAGAAGTTCAGGATGTTCTGTCCAGCCGCGCTTAACCGTTCCGTCGGAATTCTGTTCCCGGGGAAGCAAGCAGTCTGGTCGGTCGCATTGCAGGCGCCTGCAAGAAGCGGGTCCTTGATGTAGATTTGCTTACCGTTGCCGTCTTTGCTCTGTGAGAAATCCCCGGCACGTTCAAGCTGTGTCGGCGTGGTAGCGAAGTTGATGAAGTTCTGCTTCACCGCCCCGAACTCTTCCGACCAGAAGAAGAACAGTTTGTCCCTGTTGGTGTTCAGTTTGCCAGGAATGTAAATCGGTCCGCCAACCGTGAACCCTGTGTTGCGCAAGCGATATGGCTGCTTCTTGGTATTGGTGCGGTTGTTGCCCCAGCTGTTCGCATTCAGGCTCTCGTGCCGATAGTAATCATAGACGTTGCCGTGGAAGTCGCGCGTGCCGCCTTTGGTGATGACGTTGATCGTGCCCGCGGCATTGCGGCCGTACTCAGCCTGGTAGTTCGACGTAAGGATACGGATTTCCTGCACGGAGTCGGGGCTGGGAGTGAACGCAACCGTCTGGTTCGAGCCCACGTCCATGTTCGTGACACCGTCAACGGTGAAGTTTTTAGACGAGTCGCGACCGCCGTTGATCATCGTGCCCTGCAATTGCGTCGGACGGTTGAAGTCGCGCTTAGCGGTGCCGTTATCTACGACGCCAGGAATCGTGGTCAGCAGCGCGAATACGTCGCGGCCCTTGATCGCTAGTGTTTCGAGCTGATCGCTGGTTACCGTGCCGGCTTTTTCGGCGCTGGCTAGCTGGATGGCAGCTGCTTCAGCAGTAACGCTGACTTCCGTCGTCGAACCGCCGACTTCCATCCTGACGGAGCCGATCGTACGGATCTGGCTGGCTTCTACCACCAGGTCAGTTAACGTTTTTGTCGTGAACCCAGCCGCCTCAATCTTGAGGGAGTACTTGCCAGGTAAAACATTAAGGAACGTGAACGAACCGGTTTCATCAGACTTGGCGTTGAACGCCGTCGCCGTACCCTGGTTCGTCAGTGTCAAATTCGCCCCCGCCACAACGGCGCCGGTCGGGTCGGTGACTACGCCTTTCACCGAGCTCGACACGTTCTGGCCGAATGCGGCAGCGGCCATCAGCATGACCAGGCCGATGACCATCAATTTTCTGACCACAGGTGCCTCCTCCTGCTATCAGCTGCGTCTGCATCCCGGGCTGATCTGTTTCCACCGGAACATCAGGGTCGCAGCAGTTCATTAACAATCCTGTGGCAAGTTCGAAGCGAATCAGTCATCTGTCTGTGACGTACGTCACACCCAGATTATGGACGGGCCAAGCCCTTCGAAATTCAGCAGATATGCTGCCTTAGTGGCTTTCTCGTCTGCTCAAAAGTGGTGTTCGCGGAGGGTACTTTGCGTCGCAAAGTACGCCCAAACGCTCCCTCGCGCTCGACAATCCTCGCTTTCAGGCTCCAGGTCTCAGGTGAGCGCCTTAGTTTTTCTCAGGGTGGACAGCCCAGGACTCAAGAAGGGAAACGAAAGTGGACGTCGTGCTTCGACGCAATTGGACGGCCATCCATCAAGGCCGGACGAAATCGCCAGTTCTGAAGAGCGGCCAGCACCTTTTCGTCGATCCCATGTCCGATGCCGGCGAGCAGCTTGGTCTCGATGACGTGGCCCAGCTCGTCGATGGTGACCTCGACAATGACCTCGCCGGCGACACCCGACGGCAAGTCCGCGTTCGCGACCCGCGGGTCCGGGAACACGATCGGGTACGCTGGACGGACATCATGCCCGCTCGAAGGACCGTACAGAAGCGATCCGAAAGGCATGCCCGCCTTAACTGATCGATCCGCGACTTCGCCTTCCCTCGAAACGGACTTCTTCTCCTTGACGCTTTTCGGAGGCTTGGTGCGCGCCTGTTGAGTGGGAGCTTGAAGCGTCACGTCCCTGTGGTCGATTGGCTGTCCGGAATCGGCTCCCACAGGCGAGAAGTAGAGCAGGCGGTAAGACTTCAGCCCGTCTCCCCGCGCCACCGAGGACGGGGTCACGAAGATCGGCTCGGCCCCGGACCGCACCGCCAAGGCGAGTAGCACAAGGTGAAGCGCAATCGAGACCGTTACCGGGAGGTTCCATCTGTGACGAACCGCTTCCTCAGACCCAAAAGGCATCGCTCACCGCCACTGTTTCAGACGTTCGCCATTGCAAAAGGTAAGGCGTGTGGCTTACCTTTGCCCGAGCTGCCGGATACGACTCAACCTTTGTGCAATTGCGAGTCGCGCTACAATCATGCTAGTGACCCGAACAACAGAAGATACCTCGCCGAAAAATGTCTTCGCCGCGGATCTAGGCGGAACGAAGATTTCTGCTGCTGCCGTGAGCCGGCGCGGCAAGATAGTGGCCCGCGTAACCGAGCGCGTGGACACGGCCTCGAAGTCCGCCCCGGTGTTCCAGATCGCCAGGCTGGCGGAGCAACTCGCCCGCCCCAGGCGCGTCGATGAGGCTTTCGAAGCCGGAGCCGTGGCAGTTCCCGGCCTCGTCCGGCGCACGGGGACAGTTTGGGCGCCGAATCTTCCGGGCTGGGAATCCATGCCCCTGCGCACTCGGCTTGAGCGGGCGCTGAAAATTCCGTTTGCCATTGAAAGTGACCGCAATGCTGCCGCCGTCGGTGAGACCTGGCTGGGTGCTGCTCGCGGCAAGTCGGACGCCGTGATGCTCGTTTTGGGGACTGGCATTGGCGCCGGAATCATCAGCGGCGGCAAGGTCATCCGTGGTGCGCACGAGCTCTCCGGGTGCGCCGGCTGGATCGTCGTGAATGACTGGTATACGAACGAGGTGCGGCACGTCGGCCAGCTCGAAGCGTTTGCGGCCGGACCGGGAATTGCCCGCGCCGCTGCCGCACGCATCAAGGCTGGTACAAGTGGAGCCCTGGGCATGTATGGCGCCGAAGATGTAACGTCGCGCGATGTCGCAGAGGCAGCTCGTGACGGCGATCCGGAAGCACTAGCGATCTTTGAAGAAGCCGGCAAAATGCTCGGGCGCGCAGTGGCAAACATCATCTCGATGTTCGACCCTGAGGTAATCATCCTTGGCGGCGGAATGGCCGGAGCAGTCGACTTGTTCATGCCTTCGTTGAACGCCGTGGCCCGGGAATGGGCACAGCCTCTGGCCTCGAGACAAGTCAAAATCAAGCGCAGCCAGTTACTCGGAGATGCGAACCTGTTGGGTGCAGCGCGACTGGCGTGGGGACTTGTTACCGCCAAGGAGCGAGAAGAAAAGAGCGGACGCGCTGCGCGAGCCTGAAAAAGTCTCGCGCAGCCGTACGTGCTGGTGAGTCCGCGAACCTGCCTGTGTCTTTTGGCGATATCGCCTCCTTCCTACAACAGACAGTATTCGTCCTACGGAACTTTGTATATTTCTGGACTCCTTTGAAGTCTTCAACCGCAGCTCCGATGACGTAAGCTCTTGCTTTCCTTCCACTTGGGCCAGAGCACCTGGATTTGGCAGCGTTGTTGCTAATAGTAGTGGCGTGAGCACCGTTCAACGACGGCGCTCGGCGGTGATGTCCTCAGCGATTGCATTTGGCTTTGCGAACTCCCGCTTTGGATTTTTTCAATCGTCGTCTGGCTGACGACCGTGGCGGTCCACTTAGTGTGGGCCGCCTTTTTTCGTTTCGGAGATCAGCGCACAAACGCTGTTCTTACGCAGTTGTGACGGAGCAGCGATCTGGCGAACAATGCACGCCGGGCGCTATTTACACCCTATGCACCTTGGACGCCACATTCATTAGCAAATGTGACAAAAGCCCTAGGCTCTGCTATGCTGTCTATGCGTTTGAATAGATTCGGTTGCAACGCTGCAGATCTGCCAAAGAGCAAGCCCTGCCTCTCGTACTCCCGATTCCTTACGCGAAATCAACACCAGAAGAAAAGAGCAACACAATGGAACAAGGAACAGTTAAGTGGTTTAACGATGCCAAAGGCTTTGGTTTCATCAGCCGTGAGAACGGCGAAGACGTCTTCGTGCATCACACGTCGATTCAGGCGAACGGCTTCCGCAGTTTGCAGGAAGGCCAGCGCGTGGAATTCGAAGTGACCAAGGGCAAAAAGGGCTGGCAGGCAGAGAACGTGCGCGCTCTGTAATCGAAAATTCCAGAGTTCGTAAGGAGGGCGGCCGAAAGGTCGCCCTTTCTGTTTCTGCTCTGGAGACACTTGCCACGACGAATCTCGAGCGTTACGATTCGTTCGCAATTCTCCAGGAAAGCGAATGAAGATAATTCTCTCGGCAGTGATATGTCTGCTCGCAATTGTTAGTCCCCTGGGTGCGCAGGTTATCGATACTACAGTCTGCGACATTCTCGCCAATCCTCAGGCCTTCGATGGAAAAACGGTTCGGTTGAAGGGGGTCGTCACAGCTGGATTCGACGATTTCTCAATTAAGGATTCCAACTGCAAACGTCCTGTTAACGCGATTTGGCTTGCCTTCCCCGAAGGTACGAAGGCGAAAGCGGGCCCGGTAGCCGCTGTCCAAATTCAACTTGCCAAGAACAGCGCAAGCTCTCAAGTCGCCCCAAGCCGACCTCCGGTGAAACTCGACAAGAATAAAGATTTCAAACAGTTCGATTCCTTGCTTTCCGCCCCGTACAAAGGCCCTGGCATGTGTCTCGGCTGCGGGAAGTACAAAGTGACGGCGACGCTCACTGGAAGACTGGACGGCACGAAGGACCCGGGTGTGGTCCGGGATGCATCAGGGAAAGTGACGGGCCTAAATGGATTCGGCAACATGAGGCAGTACAGCACCCGTCTCGTTCTGCAATCGGTGACGGAGGTCGCCGGCCAGGAAATCGACTACTCGAAGTCGGCGGCTGAAGCGAATAACGATAATAAAGGCGAAAGCGGTGGCGGTGACCCCGTCGCAGCCGCACATCAGGCAGCTCGGGCTCTCGGTCAGGGTAGTCCTGCAGGCATTCAAGTGCAGCAAGCCGCAGCCGCGTTCGGAGAACCCGGCGAAAGTAACGGAGTCGTTATCGATTTCGGGACCCCGAACGAAGCGCTCACAGCAGACGAAAGCAAAGGCTCTAGTGACTCTCCGGACGGCTTGTTATTCCGATGCACGTTCAACATGGATCGATTGAAGGGGGACGCTCTTGCCAGGGCAATCTCGCATACCGGGACCCATATAGCCGATTTCAGGAGAACCGGACCGGTATACATGCCGTACGAATCAGAGTACCGTGCCTGGCAGACGACTATTCTAAGCGCTCTTGCCACCGGTCAGAAGAGTCTCACCGCGCCCGGCGGAGTAGTCATTTGGAACACGGCATGGTCGGCCGAAACTCGCAACAACCTTGTGCATCAGGCACTCTCTGATGTAATCACGAACTGGACGTCGTTCCAGAAGTAGCAATCGAACAAAAGAAGAAGAGCCGTCCGCGATGCGGACGGCTCTCTTCTTCTATCCTGCGATCCTTGACTGCGATCACCCCACGCTCTCTACCCAGTTCCTTCGCTCGATGAGTGTTGGCGGTTCATACGTTTTGCCCTTTGCCAATCGCTTGGACTCTCGCTTATCGAGCCACAGCATCACGGGACCGGCTAGGCGCGCCGCCCATTTTGTGAATGCGCCGAATTCGCTTTCGATGTCTTTGCGCAATTGCCGCACGCGCGCGCTGATCTCGGCGTTCTTCTTCTTGAGACGCTTCTCCATGGCCCAGAGGGCAACGTTGTAGGCGTTCTTGAGTGACTTCACTTCCCACTCGAAGCGCTGACGGATGCGCGGGTCGGGATGGTTTTTGTACTTTTTCCAGCCTTGAAGTGTCGTCTGGCAGATCCGGAACAGGCTCGGGCCGTTGCGCTCGAAGTCGCGCCAGAAAGCGAGATCGAGGAATTTCTTCGACTGGTCGCGGCTGATTGCTCCATGCTTGAAGTTGAACTTCCACTGCCCGTGAATGTCGGCCAGATCCACGTCGATTAACCGGCCCTCATCTTTCATCTGCTTATAAAGAGGCGTGCCTGGAACCGGCGTATAGAGCATGAACTGGTGGAAGTCGGTCTCATGCGCGATGGCGTACTCGATCTCTTGCTCAATGTTCTCCGGCGTGTGGTGCTCCATGCCGACGATCGTGGAACCGAGCAGCTTGATGCCGTTCTCGCGTAGTTCGCGCGTGAGCTTCAGCGTGTCTGAGCCCTGCAGCTTCTGGTATCCGGATTTCGGCGACTCAAGCCCCATCCACAACCACGAAACCCCGAGTTCGACGAGTTCTTCCATTGTGTACTTGCGAATGGCATTGGCGGAGGAGAACACGTAGAACGCCCAGCTCTTGTTGTGCTCTTTCATGAGCGCCAACAACTCCATCGCGCGCGGGCGATTGAGCAGGAAATTCTCGTCCATGATGAAGAACGACTGGACGCCCATGGTCTGCTCCATGTGGTCCATGACTTCAAACAGCTCCTTGCCCGTGTTGTAGAAATTCGTGTACTTGCCCTTGCCGCCAAAGAAAGCGGAGGTCGTGCAGAAGTTGCACCCCATTGGGCACCCGACAGAGGGGATCACGGTTGCGGCGGTCTGGCCCGGCTTCTCCGGGACCTTCAGGCCCATAACCCGCAGACCGAAACCGGACACGATCTCGGGATGGTGGATCGGAGCGTTTGGGTCTTCGCCCAGGTACTCGCGCATCCAGGCAATGCCTTCGCCCATGACGATGTGATCGGCATCAATCATGTGTTTCAGGCCGGGGATCGCGGCAACGTGACCGCCGATGACGATCTTGGCTTGCGGCGCAAGTTTCCGCACGATACGGCACATCTCGCGCACCTTGCCGACGTTCACGATAATCGACGAGATGCCCACGATGTCGTACGAGTTCTCGCGCAGTTCTTTCTCGAACGCCTCCCGGGTGGGAAAATCCAGCACCGTGCAGGGCGCCGAAATATTCTCCTGGATCATCATGATCCCCCAGGAACGATGGAACATGCGCAACGAGAACGTGCCTTGCGCGCGAGTAACCTGATTGTGGTAAAGCTCCATCGGGTTGATGGCGCGGCTGCCGAATTCGTCGTCGCGTGCGTAGGGGCCGAAAACCGAAGACAACAACACGCGAGCCTGCGTGCCTTTGGGGTGCTTTTCCATAATCTTGTCTGGGCTCCGGAGATCTTTCCGGCCGATGTCGGAGGGTTCTCGCCACAAGCCTTGAAGCTCCATGATAGAAGCCGTTGACACATTTGGGCTGTCATTTCGTCACAGTTGTTTGTGATTAGAATCCAGAGCTACAACAGCGCTCGACCAGCGCAAGATTCCTAAGAAGGCAAGATTGCGCCGCCGTTCAGCAGTTCCGGCTCGAGGCCCTCGATTCAACCCCAAAAAGAAATGCAGCAGTGTGCGGACTATCGTAACTTTCGACTCGTCTCGTGCCACGACCTCCCTTCCAATTGGCGGCCGTCGCAACACAACGTCCGCATGTTTGCAAACATCTTCGAATTTGTGCCGAAAACGACGAGAATCGCGGGAATTCCCCGAACGCCTCGTCTATCCGAACCACCGATTCACGAAGTTGCATCTGGTCGAGTACTACGATCGAGTAGCGCCCTACATTCTGCCGCACCTTCGGAATCGACCCGTGACGCTTAAGCGCTACACAGACACAACCACGGGCCCATGGTTACGAAAAAGACGCGCCCGCATTCACACCGCAGTGGGTCAGGACATTCCCCGTCTGGCGACGCACGGGTGAGTCCCAGATCAACTACATCATCATCAACGACGGGCGCACACTGGTCTGGG
>Ga0196970_1001543_pt1 | contig 14817 bp, 18 predicted proteins | sample S1v_513CmetaG_FD_148672 | JGI IMG/M metagenome (GOLD analysis project Ga0196970, IMG submission 148672) | Soil microbial communities from Anza Borrego desert, Southern California, United States - S1+v_5-13C | ecosystem: Environmental > Terrestrial > Soil > Desert | place: USA: California... | reverse complement strand
CCATGCCTATGACCCAGTCAAGGATCAGGGCTGGACGATTCCTTGGAAGGGGGAGGATCTGATTGATAGGATAACGTATCTCATCGATTGGAACGAACGCTACAACCCAGTCGAACGAGCTTACACCTTCAATGACCTTCCGCAGCAGGAACTTCATGTCAATGTCGAAGGGACGGCCGGCCTAACGCCTTACCGCTTCCTCTTCCGGGATCCGAACAGCCAGCTCGGCTACACACCGATTACGTCACAGCGGCTCAAGACGTTCTTCTACAAGCTGCTGGACGAGGCAGAGCGACGTCTCCGGGCCGCTGGAGAAAAAGTGACGCTCGTGACTGACCGGGTGGGCCCCAACGGCCTGCCGAATCGAACGCTGTTCACGCTGCACTCCCTTCGAGCCAGCGGAATCACAGCCTTCGCATTGGCCGGAGTGCCCGTCCAGGTCATCTCGGAGTTCATCGCAGGACATGCCACGATCATCATGAACCTCTACTATCAGAGGCTGTATCAGGCGACGGTTCACGATGCGATCGAAACGGCATGGACCACGATGAACCGTTGTAGCGCAGAGGGATTTCAGCAGTTCCTGGCCGACCAAGAACTAGAGAAGCTGATTGACGAGGGACGCCTCGACGAACCAACCTCCATGGGCAACGGCGAGTGGGGCATGGTCGGGCAGGGGCATGCCTTCGGGCATGCTCTGGCTCTGCCTAGCGGCATCTGGTCCGTCGAATTGGACGGGATGTGTCCGAATGGCGCCTCCAAATGCCACCTTGGAGGCTCCGTCGACAGTGAGGCGGGTGCCCGCAATGCTGTCCCGGGTGGCCGCCGATGTGGACTGTGCCGCTATTGGCTGACCGGACCGAGTTTCCTAGCGGGTCAGGTGGTCCGCCTCAACGAGATCCTCTACCGCGTCCGCGAGAAGGGGATGTACCTCCGTGAGCTCAGTCAGAAACTTGCCGGCGCTCGCGGTGAGCGCCATTCAAGAGAGGTGAGGCAACTAGAGAACGCCATTGGCCGGGCGGAGGCTGAGATATGGCAGGACATGCAGGAGTGGGCAGCGCGCTACCAGTTTGCCATTCTTTCCTCAGCAATGAGCCCTGTGGGTCAAGCCTCCGACGGGCACGAGGCCATCGCGCTCATCACACGGCAATGCGCGCCCACCCTACAGGCGACCCTACAGGAGGGCACCGACTACGACCTGCTGAACTTCGTCGCGACCGCAAGCGAGATACTGCCCGGGGTGGACGTCCCGTCGGCGAGGCTCCGCAAGGCCAAGCTTCTAGACCGCATCTTGGCGGAGAATGGGCTGGAGCCATTCCTCTTCCGACTCTCCGATGATCAGGCGAAACAGGCGTCCTATCGGCTTGGACGACTTCTCGACGCACGCCTCGGTCGGGAAGGGATGAACAATCTCGTGGAGGGAAACAAGACTCTCGCATCGTTCGGTCTAACGGCTGAGATGCAGAACCTGATCAAGCAGACCCAGGCGGAATTGCTCCGTTCCGGCCATGCCCCCCTCACCATCCAGGAAGACACGCCATGACCAGCAAGGTCCTTCAGACGGCCGCCAAGGCCATTCCAGCGGCCTCCAAGGCCGTCTACGACGACCTCATGGCGAAAACACGCCATGAGAGCGGTAGGGCTTCTCTGTCGCGTGTATGGGCTGCCTGTGACCACCTGGAGCAGCAACACCAACTGATCACGCTGGCCGCCGTCGCCAAGTACGTCGAGGCGCAGCATGGCGGCCCGAAGGAGCAGTCCATCCGCAATGCGAAGGATACGCTCCGGCGCATCATCGAACTTCGGCGTAACGAGCAGACGCTTGCCGTCCCGCAGAACAGGCGGGCGGCCGACGAGGTCGTCTCGGACGATCCGAATGTCCAAGCGTACGTCAACGTACTGAAAGGGCATATTCAGTCCCTTCAGGAAGAGAACGCCAGGCTCAAGAAGGGTTTTGGCACTCTTGCGCCGCGTTCGCTCCTGGAGCTTAGTCGGATCGTCGGCACTGACTCGGACAATCAACCGGAACTGCAGGCGACCAATCAACTCGATGATCGGGGGAGCGTCCAACCGTCTATGACGGCTGAGGAGCGGAACTCCTTGGCTCGGTTCCTCGACGCGCAGCACCTCTACGACCATGGGTTCGAAGTTCGGAATAATCAGGTCGAAACTGCCTCGGGCTTAATCTTCATTGAGCCGCTCGCCTTTGCGGTGCTTCGGCGACTGGTCGAGACAACCTGATGCACGGCGGAACGGGGGCGATAATTAGCCTTGGCCGGTATCAGGCATGAACCACTGCTGGGCAACTTTCACACAATTATTCACCCACAGCAAGGACGGCGACTATAATAATGGCGGCTGAAGCCGCGACCATCAAAGACAGAGGGATTTTATCACGAAACAACCGAAATTTCTTCTGCTCCTCTATCCATTCGATCTGATGCTGCCAAAAAAATTTATAGTGAGCATACCAATCACTAAAAAGTATTTGTTTGCTGATGCATTTGCTGTAATATTCATTCTCGAGAGACCCCAGTGACTGTTCGAAGGGCGCTAAATCACTGCTTTGGGCTCCCTGCACCGTACGATAGAGGTCGCGAAGTCTATTGTAGATTTGCGTTAGATCTCTGCCAGCCCTCTCATATTCCATCTTTTTGGCGTCATAGAAATATATGTACAGGCTACAGATGCCGAGCATAACCATAGTAGCGCCAAGCATCTTGTTCGAGAGACGTTCAATCACAAGTCCATAAACGCCGAACGCGATGGAAGCAAATCCGATCCAGCCAGGCACCTTCTCCACCAGGTCGTAAGTGGCAAAATGCTTCTTAGCTCCAAAGCCGACATTGTATCCGGTTTCAGCAATTGATTTGAGCAAATCATTCTTATTCATTGCGGTCACCCTCATTCGATCGGAACAGAAATTCGGTCTGTCGCTACTACCACACCGTTCTGGACGGCCGCACACTCTACGACATGGTCGCCGTAAAAATCAGTCGCCTCCTTGCGCTCTAACTTGCCATCATCCTTGATGATCTGACCTCGGATGCAATCACGCCGAATCGCTTCCGAGCCTCGGTTCAGAACCTTCCAATAAAGTGTGAATTCTCCTTCAATGTTGTGGCTTTCTACAAAAAACCTCATGGATCTCTGGCGCTTCAATCGCAGTCGCTGGCGTAGTGCGTCGGTTAGAAAATATGGCCTGAACCCATCTTGAATAACCTCGCATTCGAGTTGGATATCGAACCGCACATCAATTGGAAACAGGTCGTCAAAAAATTCTTCCGTGTTACGTGCTTCCGAGCCAGCCTCGATAAGCTTTGCTTTTTTAGCTTCAATAGTCTGAGCCGGAAATGGCCGGCCATATACCTTCTTCCACTTGGTGCTTTGAGTGGGCGTTCCCTCTGCCTCAATTGCCTTTAGACAAAGTTCGTGGGCCTTTTTTGCCTTTTTCTGAAAGTTCTTCTTAACCTTGACGCGCTGGCCGCTGCCTAGCGCCCCGTAATATTCCTGCACAGAAAGGGCTGAGAGATATGAGAAAAAGTCGCGACTCATCCAATCGTAATATAGATAGCTCTTATCGTCATAATATGTGGTTGACTTCAGGAAGTTATGCGCAAGCGTGTCAATTAGGAGCCCTCCCATACCGACGCCATGCTTGTTTTTCCATGCCCTAGCCATCTTGCAAAGTCGGCGGAGGTTCTTGTTTTTTTGCTGATCAAACTCGGTCATCGCCGCCATTTCTTCCCGCGGCTTGGTGACCTTCCAGCTCCCACCATAATAGGTGTCAGGATAACGAAAACTGCCGTCGGTCAATTCAAAGACGGGCTGGACTTCAACATGGAACTTGGCATAAAGCACCCGCACAACGAGTCGGTCGACCTTTACGATAGTGGTTGGGTAGCGGGCGGCAATTGCATCAGCAGCTTTCTTGAGTAGCTTATACTGACCACCGGACTTGTACTCGTCCCATGCCCCAGAAGGTACGATGTATAGCATGTCCAAATCGGAGATGCCTCTAATAGCGGTCCATCGACCGTATGAACCAACTTGCAGGCTGTTCGCGGTCTTCGAATCAGTTGATCGAAATTCCTTATTTAGAGCGGCCGTGATTTCGCCATATCGAGACGATATTATATCACCATTGTCAACGGCCAAATTCCCAAGGAAGCTTTTGAAACTGTCCGCGATGCTCAATTCCAAGCTCCTTACCAGAATAGAATTGGGAGAAGGGACTGGCTATATCATACGCGGGGTTGTTCTGCGTCAAAAAAATAGCGCTGGCAGGGGTGTGGCAGTGCCTTTGCACGACTTTTCTGCAAGCTGCCGGATGCCTGTCATGTCGCAGAAGTTCCCGGCGTATGTAGAGCACGATCTCGTTCGCTCAGCGTTAGCTTGCGCGAAATTTCAAGCTGGCCAACAGCGTCTGCTCGTGGCGATGATAAGGTTGAGGAACTCCACAGCGCCGTTTCCGATCTCCCAAGTGGGTGGAAAATCCCGCTGCAGTCTGGGATTCTTTGGTGGGTTCTGGGTCCGCTCGGATCTAGCGGTCGATTTCAGCAACATACGCGTGGCATGCGCGGTGTCCCCCATCTTGGATGCGAATATGGGCCCATGCTCATGGCCTGCCCGGACCCGATATGCGCCTGCTATCGCAGGCGTTCTGCATCAACTCGTTTTTAGAGCCTCCTAGTATGTCTGCCAGTATGGTATACTGGCTTGAATGCGGGGTCAACCAAGAACTAGTATGGTTTCCGCTCCACATAATAACGGAGGTGCTGGTCCCCCACCCCTCCGCCTCCTTCACCTTGCGGATCTCGGGACACAGCATGACGCGCGCCGGCATCCACGACGGCGATCTGGCCATCGTGGACCGCTCGCTGACCGCGCGGCACGATGACGTCATCGTGGCGGTGCTCGGCGGCGAATTGCTTTGCAAGCGCCTGCTGATCCGCCACGGCCGCACCTACCTCGCCCCGGACAGCGACGACCCGATGTACCGCCCGGTCGAGGTGACGGGGCGCGAGGACTTCCAGGTGTGGGGCGTCATCACCAGCACGATCCGCTTCCACCGGAAGTGACCGCCATGCCGGACCGCTGCATCGCTCTGGTGGACGCCAACAACTTCTACGTCTCGTGCGAGCGGGTCTTCGATCCGCGCCTCGAGGGCGTGCCGGTCGGGGTCTTGAGCAACAACGACGGCTGCTTCGTGGCGCGCTCGAACGAGCTGAAGGCGCTCGGCGTCCGGATGGGCGACCCGCTGTTCCAGGTCCGCGACATCGTCCGGCGGCACGACGTCCGGGTTCTCAGCAGCAACTACGCGCTCTACGGCGACATGAGCGCCCGGGTGATGGAGTGCCTGTCCCGCTTCACGCCCGCCATCGAGACCTACTCCATCGACGAATCGTTCCTCGACCTGACCGGCTTCGACGGCCGCGACCGGATCGCCTACGCTCACGAGATCCGCTGCACGGTGCGGCGCTGGACCGGCATTTCCACCTGCGTCGGTATCGGCCCGACCAAGACGCTGGCAAAGCTGGCGAACCACGCCGCCAAGAAGGCGCTGATCGATGGGAGCGGTGTGTGCGACCTGAGCGACGCGGCCGTGCGCGACCGGCTGTTGCCGACGATCCCGGTCGCCGAGGTGTGGGGCATCGGCCGGCGCTCAGCGGCGAAGCTCGCCCTGCTCAACGTCCGCAGCGTGGCCGACCTGCGCGCCATGGACCCGCGGCACGCGCGCCAGGCGCTCACCGTGGTGGGCGAGCGGATCGTCCACGAGCTGCGCGGCATGGCCTGCCTGCCCCTCGAACTCGTCGCCCAGCCGCAGAAGGGGCTGGCCGTCACCCGCAGCTTCGGGCAGCCGGTGAGCGAACGCGAGGAGATGCGGTCGGCCGTGGTGGCCTACGCCACCCGGGCGGCCGAGAAGCTGCGCGCGGCCGGGCTGTGCGCGGGCCACATGCAGGTCTTCGCCCACACCAGCCCGTTCCGCGACGATCCGCCCTACAGCGGCGCCGCGTCGTCGGCGATCCGGCCGCCGGCGGACGACACCTTCGTGCTGATCCGGCACGCGACGGCGCTGCTGCGCCGGCTCTGGCGCGACGGCTTTTGCTACAGCAAGGCCGGGGTGATGCTGGCCGACCTGGTGCCGCGGGACCGGGTGCAGCCCACGCTGCTCGACGCCATCGACCGGGAGCGATCCGGCCGGCTGATGGCGGCGATGGACGCGGTCAACGCGCGGATGGGCCGCGGCACGCTGGCCCCGGCCACCGCGGTCGCGGGGCGGAGCTGGCGGATGCGGCCGGAGAACCGGTCGCCCAGCTACACCACCTGCCTCGCCGATCTGCCGATCGTCCGCACGTGAGGGGCCGTCGTCAAAGCACGCTGGTTGCGTGTGGCGACGGCCGCGGTGTCGTCAGCGGAAGGGCCGTACAGCCCATCCCCCGCATCCGTGATCCGATTGCCGGATAAGCCGGCAGGGGCGGCGGGCGTGCGGCGGGGAAACCAGGGCAGGCCGTCTCCTCCCCATGGAGCAGTCGGCGAGCGCGAGAACCTGAGCGCGGCGTGGGAGCCGATGATGCGCGTCGTCAACGCCCGCAGTCGTGTGTCCGGAACGGCCTTCTCACCCGATCCCTCCCGGTCACGGACGGTCCCCGGTTTGATCCCGTGACGGCCGTCACCTCCTTTGATGCGTTCACATCCTGCGGTCCAGAACCATCGGGAACGCTCCTCCAGGCACGCTAAGCGGTGGATTGACGTTCGTAGGAATCAGCCAGTCGCCGCAGCGCGGCCACGGTTTCGATCTCACGATGGCCGCCGCGGAGTCCGCAGCGGTCCGAATGCCCGAGCCGTTCCTCGACCAGCCGGCACAGGTCGCGCACACTCATTCCTTCCTGGTGAGCGATGGCGGCGATCCGGTCCGACAAACCAGGATCCAGCTGAAGCACGATGACCATGGCTGGAGGGCTCATGCCCGCTCTCATTTGTGGAAATACATCATGATAATTCCATACATGTGTGTGCAAGCGCAAGCGCTTTGCCGCCGGGTATATATTTGAGAGCTTGTATTATTCTTTTTGGCGTGTCCGGAGGCGCCACACCGGTTCGTGGTTGGAGAAGAGCGTGGCATTCCGATCGGACGCTTATGCCCGTTCGCCGGGGGCTCCCGGTGATCGGAAGATCGCACCGCAGCGCTTCGCTTTCGGTGATCGGCGCGGCGGAACAACGGCCTTGCGGACGGCAGCCTATGAAGATGCAGGTCTTGCATCGGCGGGCGGGATGAATGTGATCAATGTTCTTCAGCTTCTAACATTCTCATCTTCGCTGACATACTTGAGTATGTCAGCTCCCGGACAATCTGTCGCAACTCCCTGTTACAATAAAAGATGCTGCTTGCAATCTGTACCTTTCCTTGTTTATTAGCTTCGCTGACGCAACCCTGTGGTATCGCCCATGACATCGTCGTTCGGCTCTGGTGATCTCGGTCGGATGCTGCGCAACGTCGGGCATTTTCCTCCCCGCATGCGCGAGGCGGGTCGTCCGGAACACGATCCGGACCGGGACAACATGGCAACCATTCTGGCGCTCGCCTGCTTCGTGCGGGACGCCTTGCAGGGCGCCTCGCCGGAGACGGTGGCGCGTCGCTTGGCGACCCTGAAGGCCTGCGTCGCCGCGGCAAAGGACGCGGATATGCTGACGACGCTTGCCGATCCGGCCATCGAGGATATGATTGCGGCTGTGGAGTCGGTTGTCGCTCACCGGACGGACGAGATGTTCGACGCAACCATCGCCGCCTACATGGCCGAGGCCGCGTCCGTGCGCGGCCTGCCAGCCGAGCCGCCGGCGCCAGCGCTGGAAGCGATCATGCGCGCCGGGAACCTTGCGCGCGACCGCGCCGTCGCCCTGTGGCGCGAGCTGGCGGTGGCGATTGCCCCGGCGGCCGGAAAGCGATGACGTCTGCATTGGACGGTCCCGCACCGACCGGACTGATCCTCAGCGCCAGCGCGGTGCAGCCCGTCGGCGGGCTGTTCCGGCCCGCCGCACCCGCCATCATCGTGCGCCGCCTGGGAGGTCCGCCAAAGCCGCCGGACACCTCGGCCATGCAGGTGGATATCCACCGCCAGCCGCTGCGGGTGGCGCTCGACTGGCAGCTCGATGCGGTCCGCCTGTGGCGCGAGCACCCGACCTTCTGCCCGTCCTTTGCGACCAGGATGGCCGAGGCCGGGCTGAGCCGCCGGCAGGTGGTGCTGTTCACCAAGGCCGCCGGCGACCCGCTCCGCTTCGCCTACATCGGCGAGCCGACGCGCCGCTTCTTCGGCGATGCCTGGGCCGATGCGCAACTCGGCCGCCCCCACATGGACGATGGCTATTCGGCGTTCTCGCTGGCGATCGACGCCGAATACCGCGAAGCGATCGCCGGGGGCGAACCCGTGCACAACCGCCTGGTCGTGCACGGGCTGCCCGGTCAGCCGTTCATCTACATGCACACGCTGCTCGGCTGGTCGCTGCCCAGCGGCCGCAGCGTGGTCGTCGTGCTGGTGGACTACTAGGCCGCCGCGGCCGCCTCGCCGGCGGTGGCGAGGTCGGCCAGGTCACCAAGCGCCTGGGCCCGGCTGAAGTGCAGGAAGCGCAACGGCAACGCGCCGACCCCGGACTGGCAATAGGTGATGGTGGGCGCGTCGTCGAGATGACGAGGCCCCATGGCCGCTTCGCTCCAGGCCTTGACCGCGTCGGGATCCACCACCCCCCAGAGCGACTCGGGCTGCCAGCGCAACCACGCAACGAGGCGGCTGACACGGTGGAAGATCGCAAACAGGCGACGGCCGCGGTGGTCCGGCCGTGTCCAGCCGGTGGCGGTGAGAACGGCCCGGCCGGTGGCGCGCTCCGCCATGGGCGCGTTGCACACACACCATTCGTCGGCGGGGGCCCGCGCCGGATCGTCGTAGAACACGGTGAGGTCGGCCAGGCGTCGACCGACACTGCTGTCCTGGCAGGTGTAGAGCACCGCCGCCTGGACCGTGACGATGTCGCCCGAGCGGTCGGTGCCACGCAACCAGAACCCATTGCCGGGATGCAGGGACCGGCAACGCGGGTTGGTCGCGGGCAGCATGGGAAACCATGTGCCCGCCGCCGTCTCGCGCTCGTTGAGAGCGAGCAGTTCGTCGAAGTCGCCGCTCACCGCAAGCGTGACACCCTGCCTGGCGGCGGCCTCCACAAGCCGGGACCGGGCGGCGGCGAGCAGGCCGGCGAGTGGACCGGCGGGGATATCGACGTCACGAAGCGGGACGGCGCGGGGGGAAATGTACGTCATGCTGGTCTCCATGGATTGGCCCCCCTGATTGGGAGCCGATGCCATGGTGACCAGCACGCAGCGCTGGTGGAATGCTTATGGTCGTGAACGAAACCGCGCAGGCTGCGCGGGGAACGCACCCGTGAGCCTCAGCGCGTGCCGAACGCTCCCGCCGGGCGCCGCCGGGCGCGACACCCGCCGCACCGGCCTCCCCCACGGGCGCCGCCGCGGCGGAGGATGGCGCGGAGCCGGGGCGCCGGGGCGGACCGTCGCGGCACACCGGTCTCCCAGCCGTGGCAACGGCACACACTCCCGCCAACGGCACGATGGCGCCATCGGCGCGCCGTCGCGCTACGGCCGTGCGGTGACGGACACGTCGTGACCGAACCACCGGAGGGACAGCGCCGATACGGTGCCGTCCGCGGTGGCCGCGGCGATCGCCTCGTCGAACCGGTCCTTCAACGCCACGTCGGCGTGGCGCACCCCCACCCCCACGCCGACGCCAAGCGGTCCACCGGCGATGCTGGGGCCGAACAGCGTGAGATCGCCGGACGTGAGCGCGTTCAGCGCCGAGCGGTTGGCGAACAGCGCGTCGATGCGGCCGGCCTCGAGATCCAGCGCCGCCGCGTCCAGGCGCTCGTACAGGCGCAGCGTCACCTGGGGAAAATGCGTCTCCAGCACAACGGCCTGAATGGTCGAGACCTGCACCCCCACCGTTTTGCCGGCCATGGCCTCACCCAGGCGGCTCAGCAGGCGCTCGTCGTCCGGTTGCAGCCGGCCGAGCTCAACGCGGGCGCGTCCGAGCGTCAGGGCGGCCAGGGGAGCGTCGCGGCGCGCGGCGAACACCGACGGCTCGTTGGCGTAGGGCCCCGCGAAGGCAATGGCCTTTCTGCGCTCCTCGGTGATGACCATGCCGGCCATGATGGCGTCGTACCGGCCAGCGATCAGCGCCGGGATCATGCCGTCCCAATCCTGAGCAACCAGGTCGCACTGCGCGCGCATGCGCCGGCACAGATCCCTCGCCAGGTCCGGCTCGAACCCGATCAGCGTGCCGGCCGGATCCGTTGCGTTCCACGGGGCGAACGCGCCCTCGGTGGCGATGCGCACCTTGATCCCTTCGGCGCGCGGGGACCCGCTTAGCGTCAGCAGAAGGGCGCACCACAGCGTGGCGAGAGAACGGGGACCGGTCGGGACCATGTGCGCTCCGTGGTGTCGAACGGCGCCAGCGTTGCGCAACGCGGCACGGTGGTGATCGCGCGAGATTACCGGTGGCGCAGAGGTGTCGCCTAGACCGTTTTCCGCCAAAGGGGAACCGAGCCGGCGCGCGGTGCGGGCCTGCACCGGGTGCGGGACACGCGGGCACCGCCGCGAGCCCTGTGAACTGGTTCACTGGATCGTTCGCACACGTGTGCAACCATGCTGCCATCACAGGCCGGGGGTTGGCATGCCAGGATCGCTTGAGTGCCGCAACATCACCGTCAACGGCCGCCGGACGTCGATGCGCCTGGAGCCGATGCTGTGGGACCTGCTGATGGACATCGTCAGGCGCGAAGGCACGAGCCTGAACGCACTCGTCTCCAGCCTCGAGCGGCGGATGGAGCCGCAGGTCGCAGACGACCTCAACCTGACGGCAACGGTGCGCCTGTTCGTCCTGTGGTACCTCAAGGCTGCCACGACGGAGGAGGGGCACCGCCAGGCCGGGCACGGCCAAGGGAATCCCTTCGATGGGCTTGATCTGACGCCCAGGGACAAGGACGAGCGGCGGCGTGGGCGCAAGCCGAAGGGGAATGCCCTGAGCACGTTCGGACTGGCGGCGTGAACGGCGTTCCGTCCTACAACGTCATCGCGGACAGCGTCACAGGGCCGCCTGATGCGAACTGCCGCTCCTTGAAGGCGGCCCGTTCCTCCTCCTCGGGTTCGCGCACCACGAGTTGATCGCGCTCCGGGGCCGACGCACGGCCAAACAGAAGCACGGCGGCAACGGCCCGTGCGCGTCCGGCATCACGCGCCGACGCCACCACGCGGCGGCGGGCGGCTTCCACGACATAGAGCGTCCGGTCTCGGGTGTCCGGCATTGCATCCTTCCAGGCGAATGTTCCGCTAATGTTCTCATCGGGCGAGTGACGGAGCCAAGGCGCTCCCGGACAACCCTGGCCGCTCAGCGGCGGGCCGGACGAGTTCGGCCGGCATGATGACAGCAGTGTGAGGACGCATCAGTTGCACACGAACGATGCAGCTAGCGCGTGAGCTGATATGATGCAGACACTGAGCGTCTGCCGAGGGGTAACACCATGCGTCGCATCCGCCTTGCCATCCTGCTCGGTGCGTTGATCACCCTGTCGGGCGCTGCCAACGCCGCGCCGTCGTCCTGTCCGGACAAGTTCGCCGGCGGCCAGGCACCGGAGATCGTCAACCAGGCGCTGGCGCCCAAGACGCGCGAGCTCTGCTACAGCCACTTCGCGGTGCTGCACTCCGGCATCAGCCGGACGCCGCTGTACTCGGCCGAGCATCTGACCGTCGAGGACATCCGGGGTGCCGAGTCGATCCCGCGGGAGGGCAAGTTCCACGCCGAGGCGCGACTGCCCAAGTCCGAACGGGCGGAACTGGCCGACTACAAGGGCTCGGGCATGGACCGCGGCCACCTGACGCCGTCCGGAGACGCGCCGACCAACAAGGCGCAGCAGGAGACCTTCAGCCTCGCCAACATGGTCCCCCAGGACCACGACAACAACACCAAGCTGTGGGCCGCCATCGAGACCTCGGTGCGCGAGCTCGCCAAGGCCAACGGCGAGCTCTACGTCGTCACCGGCCCGATCTTCCTGGGCCAGCGGCTGCAGCGGCTCAATGGCCGCGTCCTGGTCCCGACCAACATCTTCAAGGCCGTGTACGATCCGAAGCAGCAAAAGGCGGCGGCCTATCTGGTCCGGAACGCGCCCGGCCGGGAATGGTCTCAGGTGTCGATCAAGCAGATCGAGGACATGGCCGGAATCGTGGTGTTCCCGGGCTTGCCGGCGGGTGCGGCCGACGCCACCCTCACACTCCCGCCGCCGGCGGCTCGTGGCCGCTGAGCCGGCCGCCGCCGCGGCTCCAACGGGAGAGCGCGATGAAGCTGAAGCCCTTCGCCGACGATGAACGCTCGATCAGCATCGGTGACTTGACGGTCGAGAACGGCACCGACCGGGTGGCCCTCTACGGCTCCCTCGACATCACGCGCGACAAGGAGGGGCTGCGGCGCGCGCGGGACCTGCTGGCGCTGGCGCAGGCGGCCGTGACGGCGCTGGAGGCGGCCGGCGACTTGCCCGACCGGCTGCCGCCGCCCAGCACGCCGGAGGTGGTCAAGAACCCCTTTCAGTGAACGAGTGCCATCGGCACCCGCTTTCAGCACCGATCGGCACGCTGACACCGCGGTCGTCGGCCCGCTGGAAGGACGCACCGCCTTGCACACCCACACGGGGGCGAGCCATGGAGAGGGCGCGCGAGATCCTGTTCTGGCGGCGCACGGACGTGCCGGGCCTGGAACGCCTGGAACTCAGCGTCTCCGCCGACGCCGTGCTGGCGGTGTCAACGGTGAAGCCGCAACGGCGGCTGACCAACCGCGATCACGTTGCGGCCCCGGATCCCGGACTGGTGGCGAACACTCCAGGTAGGCCACCCGATGAGGTTGGGCCTCGTTTTCAGGTGCGCTCGCTGTCGAGATGCGCCATCTGCGTCTCGGCGTAGCGGGAGCCGGCGGCCGAGCCTTTCGGCACCGCGGCCTCGATGGCCGCCAGATCCTCAGGGGACAGGGCAAGAGCGAGGGCACCCAACGATTCATCGAGGCGGTCGCGGCGGCGAGCGCCGACCAGCGGCACGATGTCCGAACCGCGCGACAGCACCCAGGCAATGGCGACCTGCGCCACGGTGGCGGACAGCCGCCCGGCAACGCCGCGCAGAGCCTCCACAAGGGCCAGGTTGCGGTCGAGGTTCTCGCCCTGGAAGCGCGGGCTGACCGCGCGGAAGTCCGTTTGCGCAGCCTTATCCCTCGACCAATGGCCGCTGATCAGGCCGCGCGACAGCACCCCATAAGCGGTGACGCCGATGCCAAGGCTCCGGCACGCCGACAGGATGGCGCCCTCGATGCCGCGGGACATCAGCGAGTACTCGATCTGCAGGTCGGCGATGGGGTGGACGGCGGCAGCCCGCTGGATGGTCTCGACGCCAACCTCGGACAAACCGATGTGGCGTACGTAGCCGGCCTTCACCAAGTCGGCCATGGCGCCGACCGTCTCTGCGATCGGCACCGCGGGGTCGAGGCGCGCGGGACGGTAGATGTCCACGTAGTCGGTGCCGAGCCGGCGCAGGGTGTAGGCGAGCGCGGTCTTCACCGCCGCCGGCCGGGCGTCGTAGCCGAGCCACTCGCCAGCCGGGCCGCGTTGCGCCCCGAACTTCACGCTGATCACCGCGGCCTCGCGCCGGCGGCCCTTCAGCGCCTCGGCGATCAGCATCTCGTTGTGGCCCATGCCGTAGAAGTCACCGGTGTCCAGCAGCGTGACGCCAGCCGCCAGGGCGGCGTGGATCGTCGCGATGCTCTCCGCCCGGTCAGCAGGGCCGTAAAGGTCGGACATACCCATGCAGCCGAGGCCGAGAGCCGAGACGCGTGGCCCGGTGGTGCCGAGGGTGCGAACGTTCATCATAGCGTGTCTCGCTGGTTGCGCCGTTCCGGCCGAAGCGCCGGCGGTCGTGGTGAAAGGGATGATGGAGCACCTTGTGTTGTGCGATAATCCGCTGCTTTCCGAATAGCTCGTGCGGAAATCCGAACAATGGGCAGTCCCGACCTGGCGGATCTCGACGCCTTCGCGGCGGTGGCGCGGCACCGCAACTTTCGCCGCGCCGCCCGTGAGCGTGGCGTCTCCCCCTCGACCCTCAGCGCGGCGGTGCGCGGCCTGGAGGAACGCCTGGGCGTGCGGCTGCTGAACCGCACCACCCGCAGTGTCACCCCAACGGAGGCAGGGCAGCGGCTGCTCGATCGCCTGACTCCGGCGCTGCTCGAGATCACGGAGGCGCTGGACGCGGTGAACGGCTTCCGCGACACGCCGACCGGCACGCTGCGGCTCAACGTGCCGAGCGCGGTCGCCAAGCTGGTGCTCGCCCCCATGATCGGCCCCTTCCTCGCGGCGCACCCCGGCATCCGGCTGGAGGTCGTGGAGGAGAATGCGTTCGTGGACGTGTTCGCGGCCGGTTTCGATGCCGGCGCGCGCTACGACGAGAGCCTGGCAAAGGATATGATCGCCATCCCCCTCGGCCCGCCGCAGCGTTACGCGGTGGCCGCCTCACCCGATCACATCGCGCGCTACGGGAGGCCCGAAACCCCGCGCGACCTGCTTGGCCGGCCCTGTATCCGTTACCGCTTTTCCAGCGGCGCCATGGTGGATTCAAAACCGAAGTGCAACTCTCGTTGTATAACAAGGGCTTACGCTTCGGAGGGCATTATGGGGACGCACTACTCGCACGTCGATCTGGCGGAACGGCGGCAGATTCAGCAGATGCGCGAC
>Ga0196970_1001542_pt1 | contig 14858 bp, 15 predicted proteins | sample S1v_513CmetaG_FD_148672 | JGI IMG/M metagenome (GOLD analysis project Ga0196970, IMG submission 148672) | Soil microbial communities from Anza Borrego desert, Southern California, United States - S1+v_5-13C | ecosystem: Environmental > Terrestrial > Soil > Desert | place: USA: California... | reverse complement strand
ATTGATCGGCAACATTGCCGACAAGCGCGACATCATCTCCTTGGCCGCCTTGTTGGTGAAGGTCACCGCCAGCACGCCCGCCGGCGATACCTGTCCGGTCTGGATCAGCCAGGCGATGCGGGTGGTCAGCACGCGGGTTTTCCCGGAGCCGGCGCCGGCGAGGATCAGTGCGGATTGGTTGGGAAGCGTAACAGCGGCAAGCTGTTCCGCGTTGAGGTTGTGGAGGAGGTTTTGCATCCGCAGATTATAGCCGGGCAAGCATGGCGGCTGCGGCGATATTGCCCCTGCGGATGCGCTCTTTCTTCCATGGAAATTGAAGGCTTGGCAAGGCTAGGTCGGCCACGGCAGCGCGATCGGCGCGCCGTCTGGAAACTGCACTTCCACCGGCGTCATGCCGAGCACTGCGACGAAGGCCAGCGGACGCTCGCCGACGCTCAGGATCTGATGATCGACGTTTGCCGGAATGACGACAGTCGTATTGGCGCCAAAGCGCTCGATCGTGCCGTTCACATGCAACTCACCTTCGCCCGCTGTGCATAGCACCACTTCCTCGCATTCGTGGCGATGCAGCGGTGTGGCCGCGCCGGGCGCGACCGACTGCTGCCAGATGGACAAATGACGAAGCCCGTTCGCGCTGCCGGCCAGCGTGACGTGCTCGATACCCGGAAAGCCGGTCTCGCCCGGCGCCTGATTCTGCATCACATGCATTGCATCCTCCTTGTTGAACACCGCCACGCGACGGATTGGAGGGAAGTATGGCCTGCCGCGATCATGTATTGAATAGCCGTCAATGTCGTAATATTAAGGAAAATTTTTCCTCAATCGATCATGAGCGGATTCAGCCAGTTCCTCGCCTTCGCCTGCGCCGCCCGGCACGGCAGCTTCGCCCGCGCCGGACGCGAACTCGGGGTCACGCCGTCGACGGTCGCCAAGCGCATCCTGCGCCTCGAAGAGCAGCTCGGGGTCAAGCTGTTCCACCGCACCACGCGCCAGGTCACCCTCACCTCGGACGGCAACGCCCTGTACGCGCGCTGCGAAAAAATCCTGTCCGATATCGACGAGCTGGAACTGCTGGCCGCCGGCGCCGGCGGCGAACCGCGCGGCGAATTGCGCATCAACGTGCCGATCACCTTCGGCAAGCGCGTCGTGCTGCCGGCGCTGGCCGCGCTGCTGCACAGGCATCCCGGCCTGACGGCGGACGTGCGCCTGTCCGACCAGCTCTGCGACCTGATCAAGGATGGCATGGACGCCGCGATCCGCATCATGCCGCTCACCGACTCCCGCCTCGCCAGCCGCCAGATCGGGCTGCAGCACCTGGTGGTGTGCGCCAGCCCCGACTACCTCGCGCGTCAGGGCAAGCCGCGGCATCCGACGCGGCTCGACGGCCACAGCTTCATCCTGTTCCGCAACCCGACCTCCGGGCGCGAACGGCCGGTGCAATTCCAGGTGGAAGGGGAAACGGTGGACCTGCATCCCGCGCGCCGCCTGCTGCTGGACGACGGCGAGGGCATGGTGGAGGCGGCATGCCATGGCTTGGGATTGACCCAGGTGCCGGATTACATGGCCGCCGATGCGCTGGCGCGGGGATCATTGGTGGAAGTGCTGACGGGCTACCGCCCGCCGCCCTTGCCGATCAGTGTGATATGGCCGGGCCACCGCCTGATGCCGCCGCGCGTGCGTGCGTTCATCGATGCGCTGGCCGCAAGCGTCTAGGAAGCAAACAGGCGGGCAAATGCGCGGGCGGCCGCTTCCGGGTCGTCGACCATGTACACGCTGCTGATCGCAGCGACCATGTCCGCGCCATGCGTCACCAGCGGAACCGCGTTTTCCTGCGTCATGCCGCCGATCACGACGTTCGGCACGGGGATTTCCTTCTTTGCCTGCGCCACGATTTCGGGCGGCGTCGTGACTTCGTACTTCTTCACACGCGACGGATAAAAGCCGCCGAATGCGACGTAGCTCGCGCCGGCCCGATAGGCATCGCGCGCCAGCTGCATGCTGCCGTAGCACGAGGCGCCGACGATCTTGGCCGGGCCGACCGCCGCGCGCACCTGCGCCACCCCGGCGTCGGTGCCGCCGACATGGATGCCGTCGGCGCCGAGTTCGATGGCCAGCTCCACGAAGTCGTTGACGATGAAGGGAACGCTGTATTGCCGGCACAAGGCCTGCAGCCGCGCTGCCTGCTCCCGCCGCAGTTCCGGCGATGCCGTCTTGTGCCGGTATTGCACGATGGCGGCGCCGCCGCGCAATCCGGCTTCGGTGACATCGAGCATCTTCTGCGTATCGTCCCAGTCGGGAGTGACGAGATACAGGCCTTTCATGGGAGTTCCTCGGTGGTAGTGCAGCGGTTCGGAATACGCTGCCCCTCTGCGATCGCATAGGCGGTCTGCAGGGATTGATGACAATAGGCTTGCGCCTCTTCGACGGCTTCGACCATGCTCTTGCCGCAGGCGAGCAAGGCGGCGATGGCGGATGCCAGGGTGCAGCCCGTGCCATGGAAACCGCCCGGCAGGCGCGGCCAGGTCCAGGTGCACTTGTTTTCACGGGTGAACAGGCGGTTCACGATGTCCGGCCCCGTGCCGTGCCCGCCCTTGATCAGGACGTTCGGGCAATACTGCAGCAAGTGCGCGACCTGCGCATCGATGTTCTGGTTGCCGCCGCAAAGCGCAGCCGCTTCCGGCAGGTTGGGCGTGACCAGCGTCGCGAACGGCAGCAGCGTCATGACGGCAAACGCGGGGTTGTCCTCGGATAGCCTGTCGCCATGACCACTGGCCAGCACGGTATCGAGCACCACGTGCAGGCCGGGCCGGCGTTCCTTCATTTCGCGCAGCATGTCGGCGATCGCCTCCGCATTGGTGCGATTGCCGACGATGCCGATCTTCACGGCGGCGATATCGATCTTCTCGACCAGCGCCCGCGCCTGCTGCTGCACCAGCGCCGCCGGCACCGGATGCACCATGAACACGCGGTCGTTATCCTGCACCGTGAGCGCGGTGACGGACGTCAGCGGATGCGCGCCGAGGGCGGCAATCGCCGGGATGTCTGCCTGCAATCCTGCCCCGCCGCTCGGGTCCGAGCCGGCGAAGACGAGGACGCTGGGGCGCATCATGTTGCGCGCCCCTCCATCGGCGAGGACGGCGAAGCAGCAAACTTCTTCGGGATGCGGCCGGCCAGGAAGGCTTCGCGGCCGGCCTCCACCGCCAGCTTCATCGCGCGCGCCATGCGAATCGGGTCTTTCGCGCCGGCGATGGCGGTGTTCATCAGCACGCCGTCGCAGCCCAGTTCCATCGCGATCGCCGCGTCGGATGCGGTGCCCACGCCGGCGTCCACCAGCACCGGCACCTTCGACTGCTCGATGATCAGCGACAGGTTCCACGGGTTGAGGATGCCCATGCCGGAACCGATCAGCGAAGCCAGCGGCATGACGGCCACGCAGCCGATCTCTTCCAGCATCTTCGCCTGGATCGGATCATCGCTGCAGTAGACCATGACATCGAAGCCATCCTTGACGAGGGTCTCGGCGGCCTTCAGCGTTTCCGGCATGTTCGGGAACAGCGTCCGCTCATCGCCCAGCACTTCCAGCTTGACCAGCTTGTGGCCATTGAGCAGTTCGCGCGCCAGCTGCAGCGTGTAGACGGCGTCCTTGGCGTTGTAGCAGCCGGCGGTGTTGGGGAGGATGGTGTATTTCGTCGGCGGCACCGCGTCGAGCAGGCTGGGCGCGTTCGGGTCCTGGCCGATGTTCACGCGGCGGATGGCGACGGTGATGATCTCCGCGCCGCTGGCTTCGGTCGCCAGGCGGGTTTGTTCGAGGTCTTTGTACTTGCCGCTGCCGACCAGGAGGCGGGAGCGGTAGGTTTTGCCGGCGATGGTGAGGCCGGGGTCTTGGGTGTTTTCTAATGTATGCATAAGAGCTCCGTACACTCCCTCCCCTTCAAGGGGAGGGTTGGGGTGGGGATGGGTTTAATGCATCCCAAATCGCTTGTACAACCGAATCCGTTTCATTCAGTACTTCGTTGTTCCAGAAGCGCAGGGCCTTGAAACCCGCCGCCAATCTTGCAGAACGCATCTCGTCGTAGCGCACGTTATCGCTGTGCTGCGAGCCGTCAACTTCGATGATCAGCTTCCGCTCGAGACAGACGAAGTCCAGAACGAAATTTTCGAAAGGATGTTGGCGACGGAATTTCGCGCCTAGCTGCCTGCCTCGCAAACGCTGCCACAGTTTCTGTTCCGCGTCGGTCAGGGACTTTCGCAAATCCCTTGCTGCCGGTCCTGTGAAATCGTTCGTCTGGCCTCGCAACGGAAACCCATCCCCACCCTAACCCTCCCCTTCAAGGGGAGGGAATTTCTTTCGTTGATCACCCGCCGCCGATCGCCTTGACGATGTCCACGCGGTCGCTCGGCTGCAGCACGCGCGCGGCCCATTGGCTGCGCGGAACCACTTCCCGGTTGATCGCCACCGCCAGCGACTTGTTCGCCAGGTCGAGCGAGGCGATGAGTTCCTGCACGTTCAGGTTCTCGGCAACCGGGTGCGGTGCGCCGTTCAGTTCGATTTCCATGGCCTTACTGCTTGCGATACAGTTCCGCGCCGGATTTCACGAACTCGACGGCCTTCACTTCCATGCCCTTCTTCAGCGCCTCGTCATCCGAGATGCCTTGCGAAGCGGCGAAGTCGCGCACGTCCTGCGTGATCTTCATCGAGCAGAAGTGCGGGCCGCACATCGAGCAGAAGTGGGCGACCTTGGCCGAATCCTTGGGCAGGGTCTCGTCGTGGAACTCGCGTGCCTTGTCCGGATCGAGGCCGAGGTTGAACTGGTCTTCCCAGCGGAACTCGAAGCGCGCCTTCGACAGCGCGTTGTCGCGGATCTGCGCGCCGGGATGCCCCTTCGCGAGGTCGGCGGCGTGCGCGGCGAGCTTGTAGGTGATGATGCCTTCCTTCACGTCAGCCTTGTTCGGCAGGCCAAGGTGCTCCTTCGGCGTCACGTAGCACAGCATCGCGGTGCCGTACCAGCCGATCATCGCGGCGCCGATGCCGGAGGTGATGTGGTCGTAGCCGGGAGCGATATCGGTGGTCAGCGGGCCCAGCGTGTAGAACGGCGCTTCGTGGCAATCCTTCAACTGCAGGTCCATGTTTTCCTTGATCAGGTGCATCGGCACATGGCCGGGGCCTTCGATCATCACCTGCACGTCGTGCTTCCATGCGATCTGGGTCAGTTCGCCCAGCGTCCTCAGCTCGCCGAGCTGCGCTTCGTCGTTGGCATCGTAGATCGAGCCGGGGCGCAGGCCGTCGCCCAGCGAGAAGGACACGTCGTAGGCCTTCATGATTTCGCAGATCTCTTCGAAGTGCTCGTACAGGAAGGATTCCTTGTGATGCGCGAGGCACCACTTCGCCATGATCGAGCCGCCGCGCGACACGATGCCCGTCATGCGTTTGGCCGTCAGCGGCACGTACTGCAGGCGCACGCCGGCGTGGATGGTGAAGTAGTCGACGCCCTGCTCGGCCTGCTCGATCAGCGTGTCGCGGAAGATTTCCCAGGTCAGGTCCTCGGCCTTGCCGTTGACCTTTTCCAGCGCCTGGTAAATCGGCACCGTGCCGATCGGCACCGGGGAATTGCGGATGATCCATTCACGGGTTTCGTGGATGTGCTTGCCGGTGGAGAGGTCCATCACCGTATCGCCGCCCCAGCGGATCGCCCAGGTCATCTTTTCGACTTCCTCCCCGATGGACGAGGTGACGGCGGAATTGCCGATGTTGGCATTGATCTTCACCAGGAAGTTGCGGCCGATGATCATCGGCTCGGATTCCGGGTGGTTGATGTTGGCGGGAATGATCGCGCGGCCGCAGGCGATTTCGGAGCGCACGAATTCCGGCGTGATCTCGGCCGGAATGCTCGCGCCGAAAGACTGGCCCGGATGCTGGCGGCCCATCAGGTCGGCCAGCTTGGCGCCCATCGGGCCGGACGCCTTCAGGTTTTCCAGGTATTCCTTGCGGCGCAGGTTTTCGCGGATGGCGATGTATTCCATCTCCGGCGTGATGATGCCCTGGCGCGCATAGTGCATCTGGGTGACGTTCTTGCCCGCAATCGCGCGGCGCGGCTTGCGGTGCAGGTTGAAGCGCAGTTCCGCCAGCTTCGGATCGTTCAGGCGCTCGACGCCGTACCGGGAGCTGGGGCCGGACAGTTCTTCGGTATCGCCGCGCTCGGCGATCCAGCCGGCGCGCAAGGGGGCGAGGCCGGAGCGGATGTCGATCTTGACGCTGGGATCGGTGTACGGACCGGAGGTGTCATACACATAAATCGGCGGGTTCTTTTCCGCGCCGAAGGATGCCGGCGTATCGGCCTGGCTGATTTCACGCATCGGAACGCGGATATCCGGGCGCGAGCCTTCGACGTAAATCTTGCGGGAATTCGGCAGCGGCTGGATCGCGGCTTCGTCCACCTTGGCGGTGGCGGCGAGGAATTGCGGATTGGCGTTCATGGTGCTCCTTTGCAAAAACGGGTGGTTGCGAAGGAGCTGCGGAAAATGGGGGGACTGCTGGCTTTCCGGATGCTTCCCTTCGCTGGCATTACCCAGATCAGGTTCGAGGGTGTTTCTCACCCGGCCAGAATGCGGCCAGGACCCCTAGCGTCGTACCGCGCAGCCTGTTAGAGGGCTGCTACTAAATCGGCAATGCGCGAATTATACGCCGATCGCGCCCGATGTCAGCCTTTCCCTCCCGTATAATGCATAGTTTCGCAAAAACATATTGGAATCATGGAATTAGCCAAGTCTTTCGAGCCCGCCGACATTGAAAAACACTGGCGTACCGAATGGGAAAAGCGCGGTTATTACACTGCCACCACCGATCCGTCGAAGCCGGCCTTCAGCATCCAGTTGCCGCCGCCCAACGTGACCGGCACGCTGCACATGGGCCATGCCTTCAACCAGACGGTGATGGATGGCCTGACGCGCTACTACCGCATGCGCGGCCATAACACCGCCTGGATTCCGGGCACCGACCACGCCGGCATTGCGACCCAGATCGTAGTCGAGCGCCAGCTCGACGCGCAGAAAATCTCCCGCCATGACCTCGGCCGTGAGAAGTTCCTCGAAAAGGTCTGGGAGTGGAAGGAACACTCCGGCTCCACCATCACCGGCCAGATGCGCCGCCTCGGCGCCTCCACCGACTGGACGCGCGAATACTTCACCATGGACGAGAAAATGTCCAAGGCCGTGGTCGAAGTGTTCGTCCGCCTGTACGAGCAGGGCCTGATCTACCGCGGCAAGCGCCTGGTGAACTGGGACCCGAAACTGCACACCGCCGTCTCCGACCTCGAGGTGGTCTCCGAGGAGGAAGACGGCCACATGTGGCATATCCGCTATCCGCTGGTGGATGGCAGTGGCCATATCACGGTGGCGACCACGCGCCCGGAAACGATGCTGGGCGACGTCGCCGTGGCCATCGACCCGACCGACGAGCGCTACACCCCGCTGCTCGGCAAGATGCTCAAGCTGCCGCTGACCGACCGCGAAATTCCGATCATCGCCGACGACTACGTGGACAAGGAATTCGGCACCGGCTGCGTGAAGATCACGCCGGCGCACGACTTCAACGACTATGCCGTGGGCCAGCGCCACAACCTGCCGCAGATCAGCATCATGACGCTGGATGCGAAGATCAACGAAAACGCGCCTGAAAAATACCAGGGCATGGACCGCTACGATGCGCGCAAGCAGATCGTGGCCGACCTCGACGCCCAGGGCCTGCTGGAATCCGTCAAGCCGCACAAGCTGATGGTGCCGCGCGGCGACCGCACCGGCGTCGTCATCGAACCGATGCTGACCGACCAGTGGTTCGTCGCCATGAGCAAGCCGGCGCCGGAAGGCACGCACTTCCCCGGCAAATCGATCGCCGACGTGGCGCTGGAAAAGGTGGCCGACGGTTCGATCAAGTTCATTCCGGAGAACTGGACCACCACCTACAACCAGTGGCTCAACAATATCCAGGACTGGTGTATTTCCCGCCAGCTCTGGTGGGGCCACCAGATCCCGGCGTGGTATGACGAGGAAGGCAACATCTACGTCGCGCGCAACGAGGAAGAAGCCAAGGCCAAGGCCGGCGGCAAGGCGATCACCCGCGAGTCCGACGTGCTGGACACCTGGTTCTCGTCCGCGCTGGTGCCCTTCTCCTCGCTCGGCTGGCCGGAAGAAACGCCGGACTACAAGATGTTCCTGCCGTCGTCGGTGCTGGTGACCGGCTTCGACATCATCTTCTTCTGGGTCGCACGCATGGTCATGATGACCACGCACTTCACCGGCCAGGTGCCGTTCGAGACGGTGTACGTGCACGGCCTCGTGCGCGACGCCAGTGGCCAGAAGATGTCCAAGTCCAAGGGCAATACGCTCGATCCGATCGATCTGATCGATGGCATCGACGTCGAATCGCTGGTCGGCAAGCGCACCACCGGCCTGATGAATCCGAAGCAGGCGGAGAGCATCGCGAAGGCGACCCGCAAGGAATTCCCGGACGGCATTCCCGCCTTCGGCACCGACGCGCTGCGCTTCACGATGGCGAGCTACGCCTCGCTCGGCCGCAACATCAACTTCGACCTGAACCGCTGCGAAGGCTATCGCAACTTCTGCAACAAGCTGTGGAATGCGACGCGCTTCGTGCTGATGAACACCGAAGGCAAGGACTGCGGCTTCGACCCCGCCACCTGCGGCCCCGACATGCGCGATTTTTCGCAGGCCGACCGCTGGATCGTGTCGCTGCTGCAGCGTACCGAGGCGGAAGTCGAGAAGGGCTTTGCCGATTACCGCTTCGACAATATCGCCTCGGCGATCTACAAGTTCGTGTGGGACGAATACTGCGACTGGTACCTCGAAGTAGCCAAGGTGCAGATCCAGAACGGCACCGAGGCGCAACAGCGCGCCACCCGCCGCACCCTGCTGCGCGTGCTGGAAACCGTGCTGCGCCTGGCGCATCCGGTGATCCCGTTCATCACCGAGCAGTTGTGGCAAAAGATCGCGCCGATGACCGGCCGCCAGCTCAATCCCGCCGGCGACTCCATCATGGTCCAGCCCTACCCGCAGCCGGAGATGAAGAAGATCGACGAGCAGGCCGAGGCATGGATGGCGCAGCTCAAGGCCATGACCGATGCCTGCCGCAACCTGCGCGGCGAGATGCAGCTTTCGCCGGCGCAGCGCGTGCCGCTGTTCATCGAGGCCAACGACAAGGCGCAGGCCGAGTCCTTCGGGCGCTACCTGCAGGCGCTGGCCAAGCTGTCCGACGTGCAGATCGTCGACACCCTGCCGGAATCCCCGGCGCCGGTGTCCGTGGTGGGCACGGTCAAGCTGATGCTGAAGGTCGAGATCGACATCGCCGCCGAGAAGGAGCGCCTCTCCAAGGAGATCGCCCGCCTCGAAGGCGAGATCGCCAAGGCCAATGCCAAGCTGGGCAACGAAAGCTTCGTCGCCCGTGCTCCGGCGCAAGTCGTGGCACAGGAGAAAGAGCGTCTCTTGACCTTCGGAGCCACACTCGAAAAACTGCGCGAGCAGTTTGAGAAATTGCAAAAAAGCTAAGCACGGCTCGGTCGAAACTTCTGGACAGTTCGGACCGGATTGCACCGGTCCGAGCACACCATCACCCAATCCAGGAGACATCAAAATGAGACGATTAGTGACCCTTTCCCTGGCGGCCAGCGCGCTGGTCGCCGCGAGTGCGATGGCGCAGGACGGCACCCCGATCGGGGTCTGGAAAACCATTGACGACGAATCCGGCAAGCCGAAGTCGCTGGTGCGCATCTCCGAGAGCAATGGCGAGCTGCGCGGCAAGATCGAGAAGCTCTTCCGCGAGCCGGGCGAAGACCCGAACCCGAAGTGCGAGAAGTGCGAAGGCGCGCTCAAGGATCAGCCGGTGATCGGCATGACCATCATCACCGGCATGAAGAAGGATGGCAGCGAGTACAACGGCGGCCAGATCCTCGACCCGAACAACGGCAAGGTCTACAAGAGCAAGATGACGGTCGTCGAAGGCGGCAAGAAGCTTGACGTACGCGGCTACATCGGCGTGCCGATGCTGGGCCGCACCCAGACCTGGGTCCGCCAGGAGTAAGGGCAACCGCATCAACAAAAAAGGCGCCGGGGGCGCCTTTTTTTCTACACGAAGGAGATCGTCAGCCCCGGCAGTGAAATGCCGGAGAAGGCCGAGGTCCATGTCTCGCCCGGCTTGATCGGGCACACATCCGTCCATGTTCCGGTGGTGACGATTTCGCCGGCGGCGAGCTGCGGGAACTGCGGCTGGATCTTGAGCAGCTGGTGCAGGTGCCACAGCGCGTGGATGGGGCTGCCGAGCACATCGCTGCCGAATCCTGCGGACCGCAGTTCATCGCCGCAGGACAGCGAGAGGCTGGCATGCGGCAGCACCTCGGCGAGGCTGCGCCGGCTGGCGGCCGACAACATCTTCGGCTCGCCGACGATCAGCGAACCATGCAGGCCGAAGGCAGCGATGGAATCCGCCATCTCGAACTTCCAGTCGGGGAACGGGCAAATCACGATTTCGAAGGCGTGCGCCATCCATTCGATGCACTCGGCCAGTTGCTCGATGGTCGCGTCGGGGGCCGGCGTCTGGTTCAGCTTGAAGACGAGTTCCGGACCGATGCGCGGCTGCAGCGCGCCTTCGAGGCTCTGCAGGCCGCGGTTGTCTTCGGTATAGCGGACGGTCGCGTCGAAGATCGGGGTCCAGATCGGCGTGCGGATCGGCTCGCTCACGCCGTACTTCGGCCATATCTTGCGGTTGGTGAAACCCACCTTGCGCCCGACCATGGTCTCGCCTTGCGCGGTGCGGATGTCGATCATGCTGCGCGCGATGTCGTATCCATCGGCCACGGTCAGCGGGCCGTTGGAGGATAGCGGCGGGATCATTTGCACCTGCGCACGCGCGTCAAGCAACTGGTGCGCGTAGCGATTGGCTTGCGTGGACATGAGCATGGCGGGGACTCGAACGGTAAGGTCGCAGACCACGGCGGTTCTGCGGCTCGCCCTGTACTTTACGCAGGCGGAAGGCCGCGAAATTGCGCGGAGTCAAACAAAAAAGAGCGACCGTGCTGGAAAGAAGCATTATAGGAGCATCTTTGCCGGTTTCTTAATAAGTAAATGCAATTACCGTAGTTTTACGGATGACAACAAGACAACTCTCTGGAGTAAAGGTTGCAGCAGTTGCCGCCATGGCAAGGGATGGACACTTTACTCGGGTTGCTGTTCCCACAAATCGCCGACGGCCCCGGTACGCGGCGCGGTGATGCCGAAGTGGGTGTAGGCGGCCGGCGTGGCGATGCGGCCGCGCGGCGTACGCTGCAGGTAGCCTTGCTGGATCAGGTAGGGCTCCAGCACATCCTCGATGGTGTCGCGCTCCTCGCCGATGGCGGCGGCGAGGTTGTCCAGGCCGACGGGGCCGCCGCTGAACTTGAACAGGACAGCTTCCAGCAGCTTGCGGTCCATCAGGTCGAAACCGACGGGATCGACGTCGAGCATCTTGAGCGCGGCATCCGCAATCGCCTTGGTGATCTCGCCATTGCCCTTCACTTCCGCATAGTCGCGCACGCGCCGCAGCAGGCGGTTGGCGATACGCGGCGTACCCCGGCTGCGCTTGGCAATCTCAAGTGCCCCATCGTCGACGATGCGCGCATTCAGGAGCGCGGCGCTGCGCGTGACGATTTTCGCCAGCTCCTGCGGTGTGTAGAACTCCAGGCGGGCGACGATGCCGAAGCGGTCGCGCAGCGGGTTGGTGAGCATGCCCGCGCGCGTGGTGGCGCCCACCAGCGTGAACGGCTGCAGGTCGAGCCGCACCGAACGGGCGGCCGGCCCTTCGCCGATCATGATGTCGATCTGGTAGTCCTCGAGCGCCGGGTACAGGATCTCTTCCACCACCGGGGACAGGCGGTGGATCTCGTCGATGAAGAGGACGTCGTTCGGTTCCAGGTTGGTCAGCAGTGCCGCGAGGTCGCCGGCGCGTTCCAGCACCGGGCCGGAAGTCTGGCGCAAATTGACGCCCATCTCGCGCGCAATGATGTGCGCCAGCGTGGTCTTGCCGAGACCAGGCGGGCCGAACAACAGGGTATGGTCGAGCGCTTCCTTGCGCTTGCGTGCCGCGGTGATGAAGATCTCCAGCTGGCTGTGGATCTTTTCCTGCCCGACGTATTCGTCGAGCTGCTTGGGCCGCAGCGCGCGCTCGATCGCCTCTTCATTCGGCGAAGCCGGCGTGGCGGCAATGATCCGCTGTTCGGTGAAATTGTCGGTTTGAATACTCATCGCTTTGCGTCCTTACTTCGACAGCGCCTTCAGTGCCAGCTTGATGCCATCCGAGACCCCGCTGCCGGCCGGCACCTGCTTGAGGGCCAGCGCGGCCTCCTTGTCGGAATACCCCAGCGCCAGCAGCGCGTTGAGGATGTCGGCGGTGGCGTCATGGTGCGCGGTGCCTGCGGGTGCGCCGAGGTCGGCGCCCAGCTTGCCCTTCAGTTCGAGCAACAGGCGTTCCGCGGTCTTCTTGCCGATGCCGGGAATCCGCGTCAGCCTGCCCGCCTCTTGCAGCGTGATCGCCTGCGCCAGATCCGCCACCGACATGCCTGAAAGGATGGACAGCGCGGTGCGCGCGCCGATCCCGGAAATCTTGATCAGTTGCTTGAATACATTGCGCTCTTCCACCGTGCCGAAGCCGTACAGCAGGTGCGCATCTTCCCGCACCGTGAGGTGCGTCAGCAGCATCACCTTTTCGCCCATGCCGGGCAGGTTGTAGAAGGTGCTCATCGGGACATCGACTTCATAGCCGACGCCATTGCAGTCGATCAGCAGCTGGGGGGGATTTTTCTCAAGCAGGATTCCGGAGAGGCGGCCTATCATGATGAACGAAGACAAGAAAAGTTAGCTGCATCATACAGGACATTGCAAGCTTGCCGGCGCAGGATTTTTTCCGATGAAAGAGGCTCTAAACGACCATTTCGTTCCCGACACGGAATGCCTCGCGGAACGCTTGCAGGGCAAGCCTCGGGACATTCGCGCGCGGCGTGCAAAGCAGATGCGTACCCTGCTCCAACTATTCCTGAACAAGCGCTTCATCCGGCGGCCGCTGTCCTTGCTGGGGACGGGCCTTGGGATCGTCTGGGCATCGCCGCTCACGGCCTTCGGGCTGCTGCTCGCGCTGCCGGTGATTGTGTACCGGGGCGAGGCCCGCCTCGTACGCGGCCCCACACCCGCCATCCTCGCGCGCGGCCCGTTTGCCGACGCAATGCTGAGCCGCCATCCCTTCGGCGTGATGAATGCAATGGCGCTCGGCCATGTGGTCATCGCGATGCATGACGGATTGTCACCCCGCGTGCTGGTGCACGAGCTTGCGCATGTACGCCAGGCCGCGCACTGGGGAATCGTGTTTCCCTTTGCCTACCTCGCCTCCAGCGCGTGGGCGGCGCTGCGCGGCAAGGACGCCTACTGGCACAACCGTTTCGAGATCGCGGCGCGCAAGGCCGAGAAGCACATCTAGCCGATCAGGCGGCCGCGGCGCACCCGCACGCCCTTCTTCGTGAGCGCCGGCGCGAGGTCGCCGAGCGCGGACAATGCCTCTCCGCTGTGGGCATGGCAGATCGCCACGCCGAGCGCATCGGCGGCATCGGTGCCCGGCATGCCTGACAAGGCCAGCAGCCGCTGCACCATGTCCTGCATCTGGTGCTTCTGCGCCTGTCCGTGTCCCACGACAGCCTTCTTGATCTGCAGCGCGGTGTACTCGGCCACCGCCAGGTCCGCGCCGACCAGCGCGCAGATGGCCGCGCCGCGCGCTTGGCCGAGCAGGAGCGTGGATTGCGGGTTCACGTTCACGAAGACTTTTTCAATCGCCGCGCAATCGGGTGAATAGGTGCGGATGATTTCCGACACGCCGGAGAGGATGACCTTCAGGCGCTGCGGGAGATCCGCATCCGGGGTCTTGATGGTGCCGGACGCGATGTAGCTGAGCTTGTTGCCCTGCTTTTGGATGAGACCGAAGCCTGTTGTGCGCAGGCCGGGGTCGATGCCGAGGATTTTCATCAGTTCGGTCATTCCCGCAAAGGCGGGAATCCAGTGACGTTAAACGATCGTGTCAAACAAGCCGTTCCAGTAGGGGTTGCGCTCTTCGATCAGCCTGATCTTCCAGGCCCGATTCCACTTCTTGAGCTGCTTTTCGCGCAAAATCGCGGCCGAGATTTCGGCGGCCTCTTCGAAGTAGACGAGTTTTTTCACATCGTACTTCGAAGTAAATCCATCGACCACCTTTTCCTTGTGCTCGTGTACGCGCTTGACCAGATTGCTCGTGACACCGATGTACAAGGTGCCATTGCGGTCTCTTGCAAGGATGTATACCCAGGCCGGCATTTAAACGACGCTGGATTCCCGCCTGCGCGGGAATGACCTTTTATTCAATGCCTGAAGTGACGCGTCCCCGTAAACAGCATCACCACCCCGCGCTCGTCCGCCGCATCGATCACTTCCTGGTCCCGCATCGAGCCACCCGGATGGATGACGCAGGTCGCGCCGGCATCGACCACGACATCGAGGCCATCACGGAACGGGAAGAAGGCATCCGACGCCACGGCAGAACCGGTCAGCGACAGGCCGGCATTCTGTGCCTTGATCGAGGCAATGCGCGCGGAATCCACGCGGCTCATCTGACCCGCGCCGACGCCGAGCGTCATACCATTGCCGCAGAAAACGATCGCATTCGACTTCACGAACTTAGCCACGCGCCATGCAAACATCAGGTCCTGCATCTGCTGCGGCGTCGGCTGCTTCTTGGTGACGACCTTCAGGTCGGCCACGGCGACATTCTTCGCATCCGGCGATTGCAGCAGCAGGCCGCC